>Ga0113563_10001890_pt1 | contig 12297 bp, 11 predicted proteins | sample Mud3Dept3metaG_FD_80117 | JGI IMG/M metagenome (GOLD analysis project Ga0113563, IMG submission 80117) | Freshwater wetland microbial communities from Ohio, USA, analyzing the effect of biotic and abiotic controls - Mud 3 Core 4 Depth 3... | ecosystem: Environmental > Aquatic > Freshwater >...
ATCCTCGGGCGGAAATCCGGGTGGAAAATTATCGGCTCCAGCTACGGCGGCTTAATGGCAGCCCTTTTCGCCAGCCAGCACCCGCTTCAAATTTCCAGACTGGTGCTTCTCGCCCCAGCTTTGATCTTGCCCGAGTTTGCCGACTCACCCCCTGTGCCCGTAACAATTCCTACGATTATTTACCACGGTAGCCTTGATGCATTAATCCCGGTAGCATCCGTCCAGCAGCTTGCCAGGCAGGTCTTCACTAACCTGACCTTTCATGTGGTGGATGACGATCATGGATTGTATAAAACAGTGCACCAAATTGACTGGCAGTCTCTCTTAGAATAACCCCACACCCTTTTCCTGGAACTCGGCGATTGTCTGAGCAGACAACGGGTGTTCGGGCATCGCTAAAAGCACATCATAAGGCAATGCCAGATGATGGGCTCCAGCTTTCAGCGCAGACACAGCCTCCTCCGGGGATTTCACGCTCGCCGCCAGAATTTCGGTCTTGTAACCCGGGATCAGTTTAGAAATTTCTCGCACCAAGCCAATCCCATCACCTAATAACCGGGTGGTGCGATTGACATAAAGGGCAAGGTAACGTGCTCCAGCTTCACAAGCAACCACCGCCTGCGCCTCGCTGAAGATTGCAGTGATACAACAAGGGATCTCCTGGTTTTGCTGGACAACGAACTGGAAGGCTTCACGCGTTGGCGGTACCTTTATTACCAGCTTTCCACCCAGTATCTGGCGCGCCATGTTTGCCTCTAAGATCATATTCTCCAAGGAGGTTGAAACTAGTTGGTAAAACACCTGGTTGAAACCAAGCGCAGCAATTCGGCGCAAGGCAGCTTCTGGAGGATCACCAGCCCTGGCCAGGATAGTAGGGTTAGTAGTTACACCCTTCACCCATCCCAATTTTCGGGCATATTCTATTTCATGTGTAATAGCCGAATCTATGTATATTGTCATGTCTCTGGTATTTTAACACTGACCGAAGTCGCCCGCCCCTCAATTTAAGGGTAGAATAGCCCAAGTTTTTGAAGTTTAACATAGAGGTTTCTTCATGGTTACAAAACAGACGGTGTGGGCAGAAGTGGATGATGAAGGTCGTTTGGTTCTTCCTCCCGAATTAAGCCAGCGTTATGGTCTGAAGCCCGGAGCGCGTTTACGCCTTGACGAAGGTAAGAACGACTTTCGCCTTCATTTACCGGTAACCTTTCTTAAAAAAGTCTATATTGAGCCTACCAACTGCTGCAACCTGGATTGTCGCACTTGCATGCGCAACGCCTGGGAAGAACAACTCGGTCTGATGACAGACAAGACTTTCTCCAACCTGTTGGCAGGTCTGCTGGATTTTTCTCCCCAGCCTCTGCTCTTTTTTGGCGGTCTTGGCGAGCCACTCGCTCACCCTCGCACGATTGAATGGATCGCCCAGGCGCACACCCAGGGTATCCGGGTCGAGATGATCACCAATGGTACGCTCCTGTCACCGAAAAAATCACAGGAGTTAATTGACGCTGGCCTGGATATGCTTTGGGTGTCTATCGATGGTGCTACACCGGAAAGTTATTCAGACGTACGTCTGGGCGCTGAGCTGCCTAAGGTGATCGAGAACCTTTCCTACTTTAAAAAGATTCGCCCCGCCAGTCACTTCCCTCGCCCGGAGCTTGGCATAGCTTTTGTCGCCATGCGGCGTAACCTTCGGGATTTGCCAAAGATCATAACCATGGGTCGTGGTCTGGGTGCAAAACACTTCAAGGTCACCAATGTCCTGCCCTACACGCAGGATATGCTGCCAGAAATGCTCTACAATCGCACACTGCGTAATATCACCTATCTTCCTTCACCCTGGCTCCCTAGCCTGAGCCTGCCCAAGTTCGACCTCGACGAAATCACCAGCCAAGTTTTTATTGAAGCTTTGAACAGTGGCTGCAACGTGGAGCTCGCTGGCAGCAATTTGGGAATTGCCAACGATGTCTGCACCTTCATCGAGAGCGGTGCGATCTCGATCAGTTGGGATGGCGCAGCTTGCCCTTGCCCGCCGCTTTCTCACAATTTCATCAGTTACCTGCATGGTGTCGAGCGCTTCTCTCGCAAGCATGTCATTGGCAACATCAACGAACAAAACTTGAAAGATATGTGGTTGGATGAAGAATATGTAGCCTACCGGGAGCGTGTGCACAGCTTCGCCTTTGCCCCGTGCACACCTTGCGGCGGCTGCGAGCTATCCCAGGCTAATGAAGAGGATTGTTTCGGAAATGATTTTCCTGCCTGCGGTGGCTGTCTGTGGACGCAAGGCGTCATCCAGTGCCCGTAGATAAGAAAATACTAACCAAAGTACACTTTAGTTTATCTTCTCGCAGAGTAGAATTTATACTCATCATCTTTAGACGTGGAGGAATATATTGCAGAAAGGTCTTCTAATCTTCATTATCCTAGTTTCTGCTCTATTGGCAGCTTGCAGCAACCAACCTAGCCAGAACAAAATCTCTACCAGCGAAGGTGTGGGAAAGGTCATCTCCGTCGAAGGTGGCACCTACCGTGACATCACTGTAGCCGAGCTGGAGAATATGCTTGAGCACAAGGATTTCCTTCTGGTAAATACCCATATCCCCTTCGAAGGTGATCTGCTAAACACCGATTTGTCGATCCCCTTCGATGAAATCACCCAAAACCTGGATAAGCTGCCAGCTGACAAAAATGCCAAGATTGTGCTCTATTGCCGCAGTGGTCGGATGAGCAGAATCGCGGCCAAGGAATTAGTCAAGTTGGGATATACCAATCTCTGGCAGTTGGACGGCGGTTTTAATGCCTGGAAAGACGCCGGACTGCCTATGGCGGATCAATAAAATCATGAATGAAAACAACTTAATTCCCTTTTCTGAACCAGAGCAATCTATTCAAACCGAATCCTCACCAACCTCGGATCCATCCGAAGGAGAGCAAAACGAACCTAAGCCGGCTTTGGTGATCAATGTCCATTCCTGGTGGACGCCAATCGCTGCTATAGTTGCGCTAATCGTTGGACTGTTAGCGGGCTATTACGCTCGTCCGCTCATTGTAGCTAACCAGACCAGCCAACCAACCCCGGTCGCTTCCGCTTCCCCGGTTGCCGAAGTCGAACCGACGGTCAACCCCACCGAATCAGCCGCCAGAAGACAACAGATTATGAGCTTCCTGCTTGAGAACATCAAGCATTTCAAAGGCGATCCGGCCTCACCAGTTACCATGGTCGAGTTCAGCGATTTCCAGTGACCCTTCTGTGGCAAATTTGCCACTGGCGCGTGGCGCCAGATTGAAGAGAGTTACATAAACAACGGTAAAGTTCGCTTTGGTTATTGGCACTTCCCCTTCTTGGGTGATGAATCAACCTGGGCAGCGGAAGCCAGCGAGTGCGCTGCCGAGCAGGACGCGTTCTGGGAATATCATGACAAGCTATATGCAAGCCAGTCAGGTGAGAACGAGGGAGCTTTTAATAAAGAAAATCTCAAAAAATTCGCTGCTGAGCTAAACCTGGATACCGAGGCCTTCAATGAATGCCTAGATTCTGGTAAGTTCACAGAGGAAATTCAGAACATGTACAGCCTGGCTCAATCGATTGGCGTTTCCAGCACACCCGCTTTTCTCATTAACGGTCAGCCGGTCCTGGGTGCTCAGCCATTTGAGAACTTCCAGCAAGTCATTGAAGCTGAGCTTCAATCAGCTCAGCCCTAGGTTTATTGATAAGAAAAGGGCCTGGGCAGCTGTGCTGTCCAGGCCCTTTTAAGATTTCACAAGTTGTGATATACGATATCCGCTTTAGAAAAAGGGGGTTGCGTAGTGAAAAGAGTCTGCTTATGTTGAGAGAAATTGATACCGAGCTTCTCGCCCAGAAGATTGATCCGCTCTCTGTACCAGTCATCCAGTTGCGTAATGTAATCAAGGTTTATAAAACTGGAGCGGGGGGATTCACTGCCCTTGACGGAATCAATTTTGATATCTGCCAAGGGGAGTTTCTGGGGATTATCGGCAAATCAGGCGCCGGTAAGACCACGCTGCTTAACATGATCTCGGGTGTTAGCGAGATAAGCTCTGGCGAAATCATCGTTACCCAACGAAACAACTCGCAAAATTTTGAAAAACAAGCAAGCATCTCGGTGCATGCAATGGATGAAAACGAATTGGCTGCGTGGCGGGGTCGCAATCTAGGAATTGTTTACCAGTCGTTCGAATTGCTACCCCAACTTAACCTGGTTAAGAACATCATGCTACCCCAGGATTTCTCAGGGTTTTACCAACCCAAAATCAGCATAGAGCGGGCACTGGAATTGTTGGATATAGTGGAATTGAGCGAGCACGCCTACAAGTTACCTGCGCATATCTCCGGAGGGCAGAAGCAACGTGTTGCTATCGCCAGAGCCTTGGTTAACGACCCTCCGGTGATCATCGCCGATGAGCCAACTGGGAATTTGGATACGATCACCGCTGAAACCATTTTTCAGTTTTTTGAGAGGCTTGTAGATGCAGGTAAGACCATCATTATGGCCACCCATGATACCAACCTGGCTTCCCGTTTTTCCCGCATGGTGTACTTATCTGATGGTAAGGTGGTGGACAATTACAGCAGAAATTTATATGTTGAGGTGAAACACAAACAACGATCCTCCAGAAACGAAGACATGGGTGAAAGTGAATACATCAATAATGAAAGAACTGCAGTAGAAATATCTAATGCAGTAGACAGTGCCTTAACTGTAGATGAAAGCCATCCGGAAACGAAAGAGAAATCACCGACGAAGCAGTCCAAACGTCTAGAATCCAATGGAATAGCTGCGAGAGTTTCTCCCATCAATACAGGGCAAGCAGCCATTATCTTACAGGATGTGGTCAAGACCTATGTAAACGCTGCAGGGAAATTCACTGCCCTGAAAGGGATTAATCTCCAAATTAATTACGGCCAGTTTATCTCCATCGTCGGAAAATCCGGCAGTGGAAAATCTACCCTATTAAACATGATCACAGGCATTGATCATCCGACATCAGGAGAAGTAATTGTCGGCGGCGAGGATATTTATAAAAAATCCGAAAGCAAGCGGGCTCTTTGGCGCGGTAAAAACATTGGCATTGTTTTTCAATTCTTCCAGCTCTTGCCGACTTTGACGCTACTGGAAAACACGATGTTGCCTATGGATTACTGCAACATCTATTCGGAAAAGGAACGCCTGCAACGTGCGATGCAACTGCTCAGTATGGTCGGCCTCGAGGAGCAAGCAAATAAGTTGCCTTCCTCGGTTTCAAGCGGACAACAACAAAGCGCTGCGATTGCTCGGGCACTGGCTACTGATCCACCGATCCTTGTGGCCGATGAGCCCACTGGTAATTTAGATTCCCGCTCAGCAGAAAGAATCCTCAACCTGTTCGCGGAGCTTGCCAGACAGGGGAAAACCATCCTGATCGTCACACACGATCCCTCATTCACAAAAAGCACGGATCAAACCATCATTCTGTCTGATGGTGACATTATTGACGACACCATTGCTCGCGCCCTACCGCTACTAAACCACCCACAAATGCTCCAGGCGACCTATCAGGCAGAAAAGCGAGTTTACCAACCGCGAGAGACAATTATTCATCAGGGGCAACAACTCGAGTATTTCTTTATGGTCGCCAGTGGTGAGGTAGAAATCGTGCTAAGCAATCTGGGTTGTCCGGAGATTTCCCTTGCCCGCTTTGGCCGGGGTCAATTCTTTGGTGAAGTTGAATTGATGCACACTAAGAATTCAATCGCCAGCGTGCGCGCTGCTCCGGATACGCCTGTTGAGCTATGCTTGTTACCAAAAGAAGTATTCTACCAACTACTGCGTGAATCACCGTCAACCAGTCTCCTGATTGATAAGGTGGCTAAGAATCGCCTGGAAGAAAATCGGGCGAGCAACGGGAACTGTGCGAATTAATCCATGCAAACCAGCAAAAATTTAATTCGACCACGGTTGAACAAGGTGCTGGCTGATTTGTGGGATAACAAAACACGCACCATGTTGGTTGTGGCTTCAATTGCCGTAGGGGTATTCGCAATCGGGGCTATTGCAAATTCCTACATGATCCTATCAAGGGATATCGATGCCAGCTATGCTGCTGTTAACCCAGCAAACATTGAGATTTTTACCGATCCTTTTGACGAGGATTTTGTTAATTCCATCAAAGAGATTCCAGGCGTGGCGAATTCCGAAGGACGTTACAAGATGACTGTGAGCGTCCTTGAGGCGGGTAAACCCGAGCAGAATCTCGATCTGATTGCCTTGAAGGATTTCGAAAAATCAAAGATTAACCTTATTGAACCAAAAGAAGGTGCTTCGATTCCAGCCGAGAAGGAGCTGCTCATCGGTTTCGAGCCGATGAGAGATCCTGGATACCGTCTGGGGGACGAACTCACAATCCAATTGGAAGATGGAACCATCCGATATATGCCAGTGGTGGGCATTGCGAAAGATCAAACTGCTTTTGGCGATATAAATGCCGCGGCTGTTGGTTATATTTCCACGGATAGCCTAGAAGGGTTAGATCAACAAGATAGCTACAACAGGCTTTATGCGACAGTGAGTGGCGACTCTAATGACGAGGCAACTATCAAAAATGTATCGAAAGAGATTGAGGATAAGATTGAGAAAAGCGGTCGCCAGGTTTATCGCACACAAATCACCAAATCCGGCGACCATCCATTTAGAAAGATGATCCTGGCGATGTTTGGCGTTCTAGGAGTACTGGGGGTGCTGGTCATGCTCCTCAGCAGTTCATTGATCTTTAACACACTCAACGCCTTGATCTTCCAACAGCTACGTCAAATCGGTGTGATGAAACTTATTGGAGCGCGCAGCTTTCAAATCTTGGGGATGTACCTGTTATTGATATTCTTTTATGGCCTGATAGCTTTAATAGTCGCTGTCCCGCTAGGAGCGCTGGCAGGATATGGCTTATCGGAGTTGCTGGGCTTTATGATGAAAACAAATATTCAAGGTTTTCGATTATTTCCAGGAGTTATTGCCCTCCAGTTTGTGATCGCTCTCATTGTGCCCTTGGTAGCTGGTTTCTTCCCAGTCAATAACGGCTCAAAGATTAAAGTTCACCGAGCGATCAGCAACGATCGTTCGAGCGACCAACTCTCCATCAAAGGCATTTGGTACCAGCTGGGGGCATGGTCGCGTTTCCTCACGAGGCCAATTCTGCTATCCCTACGCAACACCTTCCGGCGCAAGGCTCGTTTAATCCTGACCCTATTCACGCTGACAATCTCCGGCGCCATCTTTATCGCTGTTTTTAATGTGCGCACCTCCATGCAAGATTATATGAGTTTGCTCCAGCAGTATTTCATCGCCGATGTAACCGTGAATTTCGATATTCCTTACCGCATTCCCAAGGTAAAGCAAGCTCTTTACCAGATACCCGGTGTTAAGAATGTTGAAGCTTGGTCCGGTGGAGTTGGTGAGATTTTAGATCAAAATGGGGATGTAAAAGAGAGGCTACAAATTATTGCGCCTCCTGCCGATAGCACTTTGCTCGATCCCGAAATGATAGCCGGGCGATGGTTGCTCCCGGGTGATGAAAAAGCCATTGTACTCTCAGATGCCATTTGGGATACTTTTCCTGATCTACAGCCAGGGGATACTCTACCTTTAAAGGTATCTGGCAGCCGAGAAGAAGATTGGACTGTGGTAGGTATTTTCCAATTCAATAATTTTATCGGCGATCCGTTAAGCTATGCCCCTTTTGAGACTATCTCTTTACTCCAAAATTTGCCCAACCAGGCTTCTTCCTACCGGTTGGTTACCAACGATCAAAGCACCCCTGGTCAGGAGAGAATCAGCGCCGCACTCGACGGACACCTGCATGCCCTCGGTTTCCATGTCGGTAATATCCAGACTGGAGCAGAAGTTAGAGAGCAAAGCGCACAGATGATCAATATCCTGGTTGTGTTTTTATTATCAATGGCCTTGCTGACTGCAGTTGTGGGCAGTATTGGCCTGGCTGGCACGATGGGTATGAATGTGTTAGAACGCACACGGGAGATTGGCGTGATGCGCGCCATAGGTGCCGTCGACTTAGCAATAATCAAGTCGGTTGTTGTGGAAGGCGTTTTCATTGGCTTGATCAGTTGGGTGATTGCCCTGTTGTTATCATTCCCCATCAGCTACCTCTTGTTAAAAATTATCAGCACATCAATGATAAACGCACCGATCCCGTTGGCTTACACCCCATTTGGGATATTAATCTGGTTGGGTGTTGTCCTGGGTCTTTCGGCGATAGCCAGTCTGCTACCTGCGCGCAGTGCCGCCCGCCTCACGATCCGCGAAGTGCTGGCATACGAGTAATGGATTATTCCGGATCGATCGATTGCTCTTGTGCTACTTCCGCAGGAGCCGGTTTTAACATCCAATACGCGAAGAATACAGCTATCAAGAAGGCCACCCCCAGTACACCCGTTATCGTGGGTAAAACCCACATTACCATCGTGCTTTCAAACGATTTAATCCGTGCCTTGAGTGGTTTATCGGGATCGTAAGCTACAATTATCGCCTCACCGATCTCATAAGCTGGTGGCCAGCTTCCTTCGGATAGCTGCACTGTCTTGGAGCTGCCATCCGGTAAATAGTATTCGACCATTGGATAGTAGAACTCATTGCCGGTCTGGTCTCGGCGCGCTACGAGGTCAATCACATAACCCTGCGCAATTTCCTCCCGCGAGAGCGTCCGAATGGCGCTAGCTGCCGAGACAGCCGCGATGGCAAGCGAGATCACTGCCACAGTCAGAAAAACCAGGACGATGATTTTCGGCAATCCAGCGGTCTCGCGCTCCAGCTGGCGAATTTCCTCCTCGAATTCCTTATCAAACGCTTTGTCAAAATCCTGGTCAATATCTGTATCATTTGTGGAATTCTTCTTTGCCATGCGCTGCTCCTAACGGCTTTGGTCGGCCAGTTCCCACCAAAGGAACGTGCCTGCAATACCCGCGATGCTGGTAAAGATTACTATCATATAACTGGTGATCCCAAGATCTTCGCCTTGCGCAACTAAACCCGGTATAGCCCAGGGAAAGTATTCTCCCCATCCAGCAACAGCAACCAACTGCGCCAGGCCAACCACAAGAATTGCCACGCCCATTGGCGGCAGATAGCCGTGCCCTGCGCTGGCGAAGAATATTATTGGCGCGATAATAGCAACGGTTAGCATTCCCGAGGTTGCTAGAGTAATCCCGCCTTGCAGAATAATTTCTAGCGAGGCTGGCGGCAACCCAACTGCTATCCCAACCCCGAGGCCAATGAGATAGATCAATACAGTTAACGCCGCGCACCATCCGGTGATAACGATGAATTTGGCGCACACGATAGCTGAACGCGAAGTAGGCAGCGCCAGCAGGTCTTTCACCGTCCGATCCGCATATTCACGACCAAACACCCAACTGCCTACCAAGCTGTAGAGGATGACGCCGCCAACCGCGTTCCCGAGAGCTAGAAAACCCAGGTAGGATGGCCAGTCAGCAACACCCATCGTAATCTGCGCCTTGGCGCTGATTAGCCCAATCTGCCGTGCCAGCTCAGGGTCCTTTAGGACGATCATAAAGAAACCACCCGCCAACGGAATCAGTGCAAATCCAAGCGCAGAGAACAAGGGCAATCTCGACCGTCGCGCTTTAAGCGTCTCCACCCAGATCGCCTGGATCACATTATTCAACTCGCTTCCCCTCCATCCAGGCCAACCAACCTCAAGAAATAATGCTCCAGGTCTTCCTGCTCAACGGCGAGCATAGTCGGAGGATGACCCTCATTAACAAGACAAGCAGCAATTTCATCTGGTCTTTCGATAGCTGCCTCGTCCTTCATCTCGATGGTGCCATCGAATGTAACCTGCGCCGAGAATCCGGCGTGAAGGAGTATGGCGCTAGCCGCCTGTATGTCTCGTGTGCGCACCACGAGCCGGTGCTTCCGGTTGCGCTCAAGCTCATCCTTATTAAGTTCTTGCAGCAATCGTCCTTGATGAATGATACCAATGCGCTGAGCGAGGCGTGACACTTCACCCAGGATGTGGCTCGACATGAAGACCGTGACGCCCCGCTCGTGCGATAACTCGATCAGCATGTTGCGAATTTCGACAATCCCCGCCGGATCTAATCCGTGTGCTGGCTCGTCAAGGATTAGCAGCTCTGGATCGTGCAACAAAGCCTTTGCTAACCCCAAACGCTGCGCATTGCCAAACGATAACGTGCCAGCCCGCCGGTCAGCGTACTCGATCAAACCCAGCCGCTCGATGGCATGCTCAACGGCTTTCAGCTCCGTGCCAGGGCGCAGGCGGCGCACGGCTTCCAGGTTCTCACGCACAGTAAGCTCCGCATAAGCATCCGCCGTCTCAACCAGATATCCGACCGAATCCCACGGTTTCTTTCCGCCGACTCGGATTACCTTCCCCAACACGCGTGCTTCGCCGGAGGTAGGTTTAACCATGCCCAGCAATAGGCGGATGGTGGTTGTCTTACCTGCGCCATTTAGACCGAGGAAAGCATAAATTTCACCCCGCTCGACGCGCAAAGATAACCCTTCAACGGCGGTCACATCGCCGTATCGTTTGACCAGATTATCCGTTTCTATGGCAGTGTTACTTTGTCCACCCACTCTGGGCATCCAGCGGCAAATGTACGGTGAAAGTTGTCCCCTCCCCCACTTTGCTCTGCGCAGCTAGCGAGCCACGGAATTGCTGGATATATTGCTTGACGATGCTCATCCCTAGCCCGGTGCCCACAATGCCAGAGCTTTTGGCATTGCCGGCGCGGAAAAACTCCTCCCCCAGGCGCGCCAGGTCTTCTTCAGGGATACCGATGCCTGTGTCCGCCACACTGATCTCGGCTTGTTCATCCTTGACCGTCAAGCTAACCTGAACTCGTCCCCCTTCCGGCGTGTATTTGATGGCATTGCCCACTAGGTTGCCGAACACCTTCTGCAAACCATCTTCATTTCCTCGGATAACTATGAGCTCTTGTGGCGCCTGGTAATCGAGCGTGATGCGCTTGTGCCCGGCTTCCACCAAGAAGTGCTCGATCAATCCCTTGAAAAATGGCTGCAGCTCGACCCGCTCCAGCGGTTTATCCGGAGCCAGGGTCTTGCTTTTTGCCAGAACCAGCAGGTCGTTGACCAGTTCAAGCAAGCCGCTCAACCTCAGATCGACCCGCTTCAGCAGATCGCTCTGCTTCTCATTCAGCTCACCCGCCATCCCCTTCAACAGGGTGCGCACCAGGCTTTGCGCTCCACCTACCGGCGAGCGCAGCTCGTGCGCCACCAGCACGGTGAAAGCTGATTTAAACTCGTCCAGCCGCTCCATCTCTTCTTTGGCGCGCACCAGCTCATCTTTCTCGCGTTCAACTTCCTGCAAGCGGCTCGCTTCTAGCGAAAGGCGGCGTTTCTCCAGCCCCTGGTTGACCGTCATCAATAACAGGTCAGCAGTAAAGGGCTTGGAGATAAAATCGTATGCCCCGACTTTTATTGCGTTCACCGCCAGCTCCACCGTGGCATAGCCGGTGATGATCACACACACGATATTGGGGTCTTTAGCATGGATTTGCTCGACCAGGTCGACGCCGCGTCCGTCAGGCAGCATCACGTCCAGCAACACCAGGTCATAACTCCCGGCGCGCACCTTTTGCAGCCCCTCACGCAGCGAAGCAGCCGTTTCTATTAGAAAACCTTGCGGCTTCAACACCCGCTTGCATCCCTCGCGAATCCCTAGCTCGTCATCAATGACCAGGATGTTTTCTTTGGATTCCATTTATAATCCTGCTATCCTCAACCGATCAACTCAGCTTTCAAATCCATTGGTGTCAGCTGCCCTTGCGGCAAACGGGTGGGCAAGGTGACAGTGAATGTCGTTCCCTTCCCAATTTTGCTGTCCACTGTGATCTGCCCACGATGCATCTTGATAATACCGTAAACGATTGACAATCCCAACCCGGTTCCCTTTCCGGGAGGTTTAGTAGTGAAAAACGGTGTGAACAATCTCCCTAAGTTTTCTTCCGGGATGCCGTTGCCGGTATCCGCCACCTTGATTTCTACCCATTGGTCATCCACCGGGCGAGTGCTTAAAGTTATGGCGCCGCCTTTCTCCATCGCTTCTGCCGCATTATTCATTAGATTGATAAATACCTGCTGCAGCTGATCTGGATCAGCCTGTATGTACGGCAGTTCGTGGTTGTATGCGCGTATGATAGTCACCTTTTCAAAAGCGGGTTGGTGCTTCACACATTCGATTACATCGTCAAGCAGTACATGTAAATCGGTGTCCTGGAAA
>Ga0113563_10001891_pt1 | contig 12297 bp, 8 predicted proteins | sample Mud3Dept3metaG_FD_80117 | JGI IMG/M metagenome (GOLD analysis project Ga0113563, IMG submission 80117) | Freshwater wetland microbial communities from Ohio, USA, analyzing the effect of biotic and abiotic controls - Mud 3 Core 4 Depth 3... | ecosystem: Environmental > Aquatic > Freshwater >...
CGCGGGAGATGTCAGATGATGCAAGAGCAGAAGATTATCAAGAACAAGCTGGGACTCCTGAAGCTGGCCGAGACCCTGGGCAGTGTCTCGCAGGCCTGCAAGGTGATGGGCTTCAGCCGGGACAGCTTCTACCGATTCAAGGAGCTGCACGAGAACGGCGGTGAGGCGGCGCTGATGGAGATCTCGCGCCGCAAGCCGAATCTGAAGAACCGAGTCGATCCGGTCATCGAGAAGGCGGTCGTGGAGTTCGCGATCGAGCAGCCGGCCTACGGCCAGGTGCGGGTGTCGAACGAGCTGCGCAAGCGGGCCATCGCGGTGTCGCCGGCGGGTGTGCGCACGATCTGGTTGCGGCACGACCTGCAGACCTTCCAGCAGCGGCTGAAGGCGCTGTCGGCGCGGGTGGCCCAGGACGGCCTGATCCTGACCGAGGATCAGGTGCGGGCCCTGGAGAAGGCCAAGCAGGAGAAGGAAGCGCACGGCGAGATCGAGACCGAGCACCCGGGCTACCTCGGGTCGCAGGACACGTACTACGTCGGCAACCTCAAGGGGGTTGGGCGGCTCTACCAGCAGACGTTCATCGACACCTACAGCAAGCTGGCCTTCGTGAAACTGTACGACCGCAAGCACGCGATCACCGCGGCCGACATGCTCAATGACCGGGTGCTGCCGTTCTTCGAGGAGCACGGGGTGCCGCTGCTGAGGATCCTGACGGATCGCGGCAGTGAGTACTGCGGCAACCGCGAGACCCACGAGTACGCGCTCTACCTGGACCTCGAGAACATCGAGCACACGCGCACGAAGACGCGCAGTCCGCAGACCAACGGCATCTGCGAGCGCTTCCACCAGACGATCCAGAACGAGTTCTACGCGAGCGCGTTCCGACGCAAGCTGTATCACTCACTTGAGGAGCTGCAGCGCGACATCGACATCTGGATGGAAAGCTACAATGCCGAGCGGACGCACACCGGGAAGTACTGTTACGGCAAGACGCCGTTGCAGACGTTCATCGACAGCGCGAAGCTCGCGTACGATCGAGACTTGGCTCGGATCCAGCCGACATCCGAGCCGCCGAACGCGGTGATGTAGTCGGCGTGTCCGTCAGATCAAGTCTCGGTTAGGACACATAGCTCACCAGAGCCGGCAGTTCCGTAGCGCCCCGGACACCATCCTTGATCGACCACGGATCATTCGACGGCGCTGTCGCAACCGCCGGCTTCTTTGATTTCTCCTTCCTTCCCCCTGTCGGCATAGTCTCTTCCCGATCTCTTCGCACCCCGTCGCCCGCCGCGCGACTATGCGGTGTCGCCCAGTATTGTTGCTCACCACCTGCTTCGGCAATCCCGCGACCGCCTCTCGAGCCAGTGTCTTGGCCTTACCAGGCTCGGTCCCGCCAGTGAAGCCGGTGCCATTCGCTCTCCGGCATCGCCAATCGTCACGCTCCCTGCCGCCTGTGCCTGTCATCAACACGCCGAGGTGACATCACGGGCTGTCCCAACCGCGCCATCACGAATCCGGCATGCGATGGGCAGGAACCTAGAGTCCCATTTTGCACCGCATCTTGACATAACCCCTCAGCGGCGTAGCGTTCCAGCGCAAGAACGTCAAACAGCCGGACGATAGGGAAACCGTCCATGCAGTCGGGACCGCGTGCCCGAGATTGCGACCGACTCGCCTCGAAATTCGCGAGGCGTACGTGGCTGCAGTCCGTCTGCTCGAACTCATCCGGTGAACATCACCTCGCCGTGGTCAAGTGGCGCCATCCACTCGGTGGATCCGGCTTGTCCCGTCGATACTTGCTCGGCGCCTCGAAGGTCCGGCCCGGTGACCGCAGCCAATCCCCCGCCCTTCGCAGTTCCAACCCGTTCCCATCACTGCGGAGACCCCCATGACCAAGAAAGCAGTCCTGATCGGCGTCAATCGATATCGCATGCCCGGAGCCGACCTTCGCGGCTGCGTGAACGACGTCAAGAACATGAGGACGCTTCTGACGAGCAGGTACGACTTCAGGGCAGCCGATATCAGCGTTCTGACGGACTTCGCTGCCACGAAGAAGGCCATCGAGACGGCAATCAGGTCCTTGATCCGGGGCGCGCGCAGCGGCGACGTCGTGCTGGTTCACTTCTCCGGACACGGCTCCAATGTTCCCGACAACGACGGCGACGAAGCGGACAAGCGCGACGAGATTCTGTGTCCGTCCGACCTCGACTGGAAGAAACCGCTGCGCGATGACTGGTTGCGATCGACCTTTGATTCACTGCGTTCCGGCGTGAGCCTCACTGTGATCACGGATTGTTGCCATTCAGGCACGATCACCCGTGCGGTGCAGCCGCCCGACGCACGCACGATCGAACGCTTTCTTCCGAGTCCCTGGGACCTGGTGGCGGAGGAATCCGGCCGCGCTCTCCGCGGGAAGACACGGGCCACGGTCCGAAGGTCGAGTCAGACCGCCCGCAATAAGAAGGACGTGGTCGCGGTAACCGAGATGCCTGAGATGCTGATCACCGGCTGCCGGGACAAGCAGACGGCTGCCGACGCCTGGATCAAGGGCAGCTATAACGGTGCCCTTACGTATCACCTGGTTCAGTCGCTCTCCAAGGCCAAACGCACGTTGACCTATCGGGAAGTCCACAGCCTGACCTCGTCTGCGCTGAAGAGCGGGGGATACGAGCAGGTGCCGCAGCTCGAAGGCGCGAGAGATCGCTTCGACGCGCCGTTCCTGTCGGCGATGGAGTAAGTGACATGAACGGAGCCGGGTACGTTGGTTGCCGGACGGGGGGGAGCCGCTCATGACCGAGGACAGCGCACAGGGCGTCCCGTCGTCGATTCGCGCCGCACTGGCGACCGGCGACGCCGATCGAATACTCGAGGCGGTCGCGGACCTGTCGACGGAAGACAAGGAGCGACTCGACTCCGTACTCGGCCGCGATGCCGTCAAGGGGCTGCAGCGCAATGCGCGTCGAGCTCGTTCGAAGCTGCTCGGCAAGGTGATCGTAACCCATGGCATCACCGGCGCCGAGCTGGCGTCCGTGGACAAGACAGGCGATCGCGACACCATCTGGGTCAACCTGTTCCGCCTGTTCCGAGGCCGCATCGCCGACCTCCAGATGGATCCCGCGGGTCAGAGCAGGAGGGAGGTGCGGGTCCAAGGGATTCGGGTCGAGTACCTGCCTCTGATTGTCGAACTCTCGAGCCGCTGGGACGTGCTGCCGTTCGCCTATGATTGGCGAGAAAGCATCGACAAGTCGGCCGCACGGCTGGACGAAGCGGTGGGTCGCTGGGCCAACGGACAACCCTGTCACATTGTCGCCCACTCGATGGGCGGCCTGGTGGCGCGGCGCTTCATCCAACTGTTCGGGCGTCGATGGGTGGCAATGAACGACGGCAGCGGCAAAGGGGCCGGCGGTCGCCTCGTAATGCTTGGCACCCCAAACCACGGCTCCTTTGCCGTGACGCTGATGCTGTCTGGGGCGGAGAAGCTTCTGAAGTGGCTGGATGTCGTCGACCGCCAGCACAACATGAAGGAATTGCTGAAGGTCATCGACAGCTTCCACGGCTCCTATCAGATGCTTCCCTCACCGTTGGTGGCGGTCGACGATCATCGGTCGCGACTCGCAGCGAAGGCCGAGTGGGGTCGCCTGCCGGTCACCCAGGAGCTGCTCGATCTCGGTCTCCGATTCCAGCAGGAGATTGCCCCGGTGATCGACGCCAGTCGCATGATCTACGTGGCTGGCTACGACAGGGAGACGCCTTGGCGGATCAAGATCGACGCACCGGGCGAATTTAGTTATCAACACACGAGGGATGGCGACGGCCGCGTTCCTCATGAGCTCGGTCTTCTCGAGGGGGTCCCGACATACTGGCTGAACGAATCGCATGGCGATCTGCCGCGCAACATGCGGCTGCATGCGGGGATTCACGACCTGCTGCGGGTCGGCACTAGCGACGCACTTGAATCGAGGCGCCCCCGCGCCCGCTCAGTGACCGAAGACGCCGGCCAATGGCGGAAGGGCGCCGAACTCGTTGACCTCTCACCGAGTGACTACGCCGAACTCGGTGCAGTCGGCACCACGCGTCGTGGCACCACCCCGGCCGTGGATGAGAAGGACGCCGCGCTTCTGGAGGCTGACATGCTCGCGGACTATCTCGGCGGTCCCGCTGCGCGAAAGCGTTCGACTGGCTCGGTGCCCGCGTCGGCGGGCCGGCGTGGGCCGAAGGTCAGTCGAGGCGCTCAGCGCCCCCTTCTGATCGAGGTGCACTGTGGAGATATCGCGCAGATCGAAAGCGATGTGTGTGCCGTGGGTCATTATGTAGGTGTTGACCCACAGGCTGCGGAGCTCGCGCTCGATTGCGCGGTGTCGGGTATTAGATGGAGCGACCTCACCGAAAGCAGCCCGTTGGTCATCACCCGGCTGACTCGACGCGGAGTCATCAAGGGCGACCTCGGCGACATCCACTTCTACCCTTTCACCAGAGACCGAGGCGCCAAGCGATTGGCTGCAATTGCGGGCATGGGTCTGATGGGGACGTTCGGCCGAAGACAACTGGTCCGACTGACAGAGAGCCTCTTCGGTGCAGCGGGCTCCCTTCCGAAGGCGCGTACCTTGTGCATGGTGGTGATCGGCAGCGGCGTGGGTGGACTCAGTACCGCGGTGGCGGTAGAGGCCATCATTGAGGGCGTCGAGAAGGCCTTGGGGGACAGTGACGCCCGCTCCGCGATCAGAACGCTCAGGCTCGTGGAGCTGAATCTTGGAAAGGCACTGGAGGTCCAGGAAGAACTCGAGAACTGCAAAGCACGGTTGGACGCAGCCGGGCGTGGGGAACGATTCAGGATCGCATCGGCACCAAGGAACGGTCCCGGTGCGCGGTTGGGCTCCGATTACGCGCTCGCTCTGGCGCTGTCCGGACTCAGCCTCGCGACCGGAGAACGCAGCCGTGCCAAGGATCGCTCGGCCGTCGCCGCGATTGTCGACTCCCTTGATCTGCCTGATGCATTTAAGGAACAAGTAACCAAAGAGATCAGCAGTCTGCGGTCAAGTTCCGCGTCGGGCAAGGAACCAATCAATCTCTCACGATTCGCTCGCCGCCTCGGAATTCAGCTTCGTCGCTCGACCAAGCCTGATCGTCCGATTCCCACACGGTTGTCCGTCTCCTGGGACGGCACCAACGTCCTGGTCGCTGCCCTGACCGAAGTCGCGGTCGTTCCGGAGCGAGCGTCCGGAGTTCAGAAATCACTGATCGATGAGGCCGTGCGACGCATGGTCGACCCGGACCCAGACGGCGTCTCCAGACTTGGCCGCCGGTTGAACGCTCTGCTGCTGCCTCGGGAATTCCGGGACATTCTTCGTGAGTCGAGCGGTCCCGTCATCTTCGAGGTTGACCGCGATATGGCCAAGGTCCATTGGGAGTTGGTTGCGCAGGATACGACTCCGAGCGGCGAGGGAAAACCGCTCGGCCTGCAGGTGCAGCTGGCTCGACAGCTGCGCACGGCATACAGCGCAGTGCCGGCACCCGAGGCTCCATCCGCGCGACGGCTGAGGGCGCTGGTGGTCGGCGATCCCGGTGACCCGGACCTCGGGCATGATCTGCCCGGCGCCCGACGCGAGGCCCTGGAGGTAGCGACATTTCTCGACAGTTGTGGAGTCGATGTCACGCTCATGGTCGGCGCTCCTGGCTCTGCAACCGAGCAATTCAAGGGCGAGGCCGTTGCGAATGCCTCGATGTTTGATGTCCTCAGCGAGCTCATGGACGGCGGCTACGACATCCTTCACTACGCCGGCCACGGCGACTTTGACGCAGCCGACCCGACCGGCCGAAGCGGTTGGCTGTTTAAGGGCGGGCTGCTCACCGCCCGCGAACTCGAGCGCGTCGATCTGGCTCCGCGCCTCGTCGTCGCCAACGCCTGCCTGTCCGGGCTCACCTCGGATAAGGTCAGCGGCGGGAGCGTGAGCGGAAGGCGGGACGCCGAGCTGCTGCCGGGCCTCGCGGATGAGTTCTTTCGTCGCGGCGTGCGTAACTATGTTGGCACGGCGTGGGAGGTCGATGATCTCGGTGCAATTGAATTCGCCCGAACACTCTATGAGTGCCTCGTCAGACGCCACGGGACCCTGGGCCAGGCGATGCTCGAAGCTCGGCAAGCGCTGGACCAGAAATCCGCTCGCTTTGGCGCCTTGTGGGCCGCGTACCAGCATTACGGTTCTCCAGGCTTCACGTTCGAGGGTTCAACGGCCGACACATCTCAGGGTATCCCTTCGCGCGCGACGACGACGCCCACGGACAGAGGGGAGGGCGCGGCGCCTTCAATCGCTCGATCGGCTGGTCCGCGCAAATCGCGGGCAAGGAAGATCGAGCGGCCTCGCAACTCGTCCGCCGCGGTGCGCACGTCGCCTCGAGGCCGCCGACGGAAGCGCACGAAGCCGCGTTGAGCCTTTCTGAGGAGTATCGAGTGACGCGTCCGACGATACTCAGGACCGCACGATCTAAAGGCACGAGGGCGGTACTGTGCGGCCATTACCGACTCGACTAGACCGAAAGACTCTGTGAGGTCACCAGACAATATGATCGAAGAAGCCGGATCCTCCTGGCCAAGATTGCTGATTGCCTACCTGATCAGCGTGTCCGCGCTCGCGACGTGGCAGTCCTATGAGGTGTGGCCGCGGCTGCCCGTGCTCACGCAGGATGTACTGCAGGGGGCTGAGTCCCTGACGGACTCGCGCCCCCCCGGTCCGTCAGTTGAGCCCGCGCAGCAATCCGACTCATCGCAATCCCAGTCCTCGCAGGCGCCCGAGCCGGCCGACGATGCCACGGCCAAGCCCTTGGCAAATGCGGTTACTGGCGTCGCCGGCAACACCCCCGATGAGTCGTCCGCGACAGCCGCTCAGGACGGGCCGGCGCCCGTCAGCCGGGCACCGGCCTCCGACATACCCCCGACTGCAGCAGCCCCTGATGCCAATCCGGAACCACCAGCCATCGCACAGCACTCCAGGGACGAGTGGAGGACGGAAGTTGGCCGCCGCGAGAAGGACATCGTGACGATCGTCTTCCTGTTCGGCGTACTGGGCGCCTGCCTGCATGCCATGCAGTCCCTCGCCACGTACGTCGGCAACCGGAGTTTTGTCTCCAGCTGGACCGTTTGGTACATCCTGCGGCCCATCGTTGGCGGCGTGCTCGCCGTGCTCGCCTATGTCGTTTTCCGCGGTGGCTTCTTGAGCCAAATGGCCAGCCTGGCCCTCAATCCGTACGCGTTCGCGGCGCTCGGTGGTCTCAGCGGCATGTTCTCAAAGCGTGTCATCGACAAGATGGCCGAAGTCGTGGACGTGGTGCTCCCCACACGGCCTGGCACGGGTGATGAGGCCCGGTCGGACAAGCTCCGCCCTTCTAGGCCTGTCATCGCCCGGATCAGCCCCGCCGCCGTCCCGATGAACGCTGCCAGCACCAGGCGGGGCATCGTAATCCATGGCACAGGCATCGGACCCGACACCCAGGTGCTCATCGATGGAAGCGCGATTCCAGCAACGTCAATTACGAACGACCAGGTGGCCGTCGAACTCCCGGAGAGCGCCGTACAAATGGTGCGAACGCTCGCGATTCAACTGATGAATGGCACCGAGAAGTCGGAGGCGAAGTCGCTGGCGGTGACGCCAGAACCGTAGTCCTGGCACGAACAGCGCACTCTGGATGGTTTCCAGCCCGATGGCATTGACGCATACCAGCCAAGCGGACCGACCCTGTCCGGCGGACCCTCGAAGATCTACTCACGCCACGCTTTGACCACACTCCTGCCGATGTCCCCGCTGCGTGCTCGCTGGCTGACCGCAATCGTTCTGGCAACGTGCGCCATGCTGACGACTGGGTGCGCCAAGCAGGACTCATCGAGTGGATCGATTACGACGGACACGCCGCAGAGCGTCATTGAGACCGCCAAAGAAGTGGTTGCCGCCATGAAGTCCAAAGACGGGCCCCGCCTGGCCGAGTTCGTTCACCCCGGACGTGGAGTACGCTTCTCGCCGTATGCGTTCGTCGACGTGGACAGCGATCGCGTCTTGTCACGCGCGGATGTACGGAGACTTTGGGCGGACGACCGCGTTTACTCCTGGGGGCATGCGGACGGCACCGGGGACCCACTCATGCTGACGCCTGCCGGGTACTTTGAGCGTTTCGTGATGGATCGCGACTTCACAACGGCCACATCCGTCTCAGTCAATGAGTACCCTGTCCGGGGCACTACCAACAGTAATGCCGCAGCGGTTTACCCCAACGGCACCAGTGTAGAGTTCCTGCTGGAGCCATCCGGAGGGCAGGGCGATCCGGCATTCGACTGGCGCGCGCTGCGCCTGATGTTCGAGAACGAGGACGGATCATGGCGGCTTGTCGCCGTCATTCACGACGAGTGGACGACCTGACTTCGCGACGCCCTGCATTCAGAACGCGAGGTACTGCAGGTGCGACAGGATCCTCGGCGACCCCACAGTGCAGAGAGGTGAACCATGAGCACGAAGAAACCGCCGCCGCGGAAGAGCAAGCCGGCGAAGCCCAGAAGCCAACCGAAGCAGCCCGCTGATGAGGCTCCGGACGGATGCATCGGCGTAATCCCGGAGAAGGACGCCACGCCGGATGAGGATCTGCCTGCCGCCGAAGGAGGAGTCGCGTCACATGGCCTATAAACTCACATGGTTGCCCACGGTCCTCAAGGGCGCCGGCCTCAAGGTCGCGGAGTGCAACGGCTGGCCCAATCGAGGCGTCGGCGAGATGGGTACCGTCCAGGGGGTGATGTGTCACCACACCGCCGGCCCAGCGACCGGAAACATGCCGAGTCTCAATGTGCTCCTGAACGGACGTGCCGATCTCCCGGGCCCACTGAGTCAACTCGGACTAGGTCGCGACGGAACCTATTACGTCATTGCGGCGGGTCGAGCCAATCACGCCGGAGCCGGTGAGTGGAAGAGCGTGACTGCCGGCAACAGCAGCTTCATCGGCATCGAAGCCGAGAATACCGGTAAGGCAACGGAGCCCTGGCCAGCCGTGCAGTTGGACGCGTACTACCGCGGAGCCGCCGCAATATTGAAGCATCTCGGTCGGGACGCAGGCATGTGCTGCGGCCACAAGGAATTCGCTCTGCCGAAGGGGCGAAAGAACGACCCCCACTCATTGGACATGAACGCCTTCCGAAAGGAGGTGACCCGACACCTGAGCGGATCGGCGCCCCCGCCGCTGATTCCAGCCGTCGACTCCAACGATCGCCCGACCCTTCGTCGCGGGTCCGCCAATAACCCCAAGGACTCGGTCAAGGAGCTCCAGCGGGCCCTGGGAATCAAGGGCAACAAAGTCGACGGTGTTTTCGGTCCGATGACCGAGGCGGCCGTTCGTCAGTTCCAACGCACCCATGGGTTGGTGCCGGACGGGATCGTCGGTCCCAAAACGTGGGAGAAACTGCTCTAGCCAGCGACTACTTCAGCAGCCTATCGCCGAAGCAAGATGCCAGACACCCGCACTTCCATTAGGACTAAAAAGGCCGCAGCGACTCCGCCCCGCCGTGGAGCCGAGGCGATCGAAGGCCCAGGGCACAGCGGGCCGGCCGCGCCGGAAGTTCCGGTACCCCGACAGTTGCTCGTGCACCTTCGGGAGGGGCGCCTCGTCCTGTTCGCCGGCGCGGGGCTGTCGGTGCAGGCGGGGCTGCCGACCTGGCGCTCCCTCATCGAGGACGTTGTGCAGCGCACGGTGGCCGAAGCGGTCGAGGGCGAGCAGGCGAGCGCGGAACTCGCCGCTATGCTGGCGGCGGGCAAGTGGCTGCAGATTGCCGATCACTGCAAGGAGAAGCTGGGTCCCGGCGGCTATGCCCGGCTGCTCAGCGAGCGGCTGAGAGATGCTGGACGTCCGGTCCCGGAGGTACATCGCCTTGCCGTGCGGCTCCCATTCGCGGCGTGGATCACGACAAATTACGACAAGCTGCTCGAGCGGGCTTACGCCGAGGAGCGCGGCGGGCTGCCGAAGACGCTTACAAATCTCGACACCGCAGCGCTCGGACAACTGCTGTTCGACGCCGCACCATTCATGCTCAAGGCGCACGGCGATCTCGATCGGCCCGAGAGCCTGGTGTTCACGTCGCGCGACTACCGCGATCACATACATGCCAACACGGCGTTCAGTACAGCATTCTCGGCGATCTTGCTGACCCACTCCGTGCTCTTCGTCGGCTACTCACTCTCCGATCCCGACTTCAACCTCCTCCTGGACCGACAACTCCTGACGTTTCAGGGGTTCGTGCCCGAGCGCTACGCTTTGATGTCAGGCATCGGCAAGGTCGAAGAGGAATATCTATGGCGCGTCTGCCGCATTCGCGTGATCCCGTACCCCGAGGGCCGCCACGAGTCCGTGCCGCGGTTCTTTCAGCAACTCGTCGACAGCCTCGCACCGGCGAACACCGCCACCGCTGAGCGGCCTCTCGCCGAACCGACCCAGCGTGAGCCCTGCCTCCCGTCGGACCACACGGCCACACTCCCCCAGCGGAGCATTGGCTTGGAGGACGATCGAGCCGTGCAGCCCACGGAGTCCCGCAGTCTGGCAACAGCCGTTACGTCGAGACTCGCCGGAGGGCAGGCGGTTGGTGCGCCGCCGCCACTCGTCCTGCGCATCGGCTGGACCGACGGCTCCGTCCAGACGACCTTGAGCGACGGCAATGCGATGCTCGCATCGGCGTCGATCACGGCAGGCGGATGGGCAACTCTCGCGGCTGCATCGCGACAACTGGAGTCGCGAAGTGGCCGCCACGGCATGATCGCCAACTACGGTATGGCGCTGGCCGCGATGCTGGGAGAGGAACCGGTCGCGTGTCTCGCCGATGCACTCCGGGCGTCGCCGTTACGGAATGTGCGGCTCGAACTCACCCGTCAGACCGAGCGCGTCCCATGGGAACTGGTGGCGATCGGCTCGCGGACACTTGCAGAGCATGCGCCGGTCTTCCGCGCGCCGGTGGGCGTATCGGAGCGGGCACGTGGCTTGCCGAGGATCGGCGTGCCATTGCGGGCGCTGGTGATTGCCAACACGACAGCCGTGGCCTCTCCGCAACCGGAGGCGCACTTCGCACCCTTGCCAGGCGCGGCCGAGGAAGCACGCGAGATCGGCGCCATCATCGAGCGCCTTGGGGCAGGAACGGTCAAGCTCCTGCTCGGTGCGGACGCGACCTACGATCGCGTGGCATCGGCATTACGGGAATTCCAGCCTGACGTGCTCCACTTCGCAAGCCACGCCTGGTTCGATGACCGCGAGGCCTACCTGGTACTCGCCGATGCGATCCTGACCTCAGGCATGATGCGACCTTGGCTCACACGCCGTTCGCCGGCCTTCGTCTTCCTCAACTCGCATTTCACCGCATTCATCCCTGCGGGCGTAGAGGCAAGACTTGGCGTCGGGCCCTCAGCCGCGGTGCAGGCGGGGCTCGGCGGCCGTGCGGGCTTCTCTGATCTCGCCATGCACAGCGGCGTCGGCGCCTTCGTCGGCTCATACAGCGGTGCGATCGACGACAACGGCGCGCGCGATTTCGCCGTGTCGGTCTACGATTCGCTGCTGCATGGCGCGACCGTAGCCGAAGCGGTTCACGCATCACGCGAGAGTCGAGCTCAGGGCGGGGCCGACGCCACGGCACTGCTCTACTGCGCCTACGGCGCCGGCGACTTGCGGCTTGTGCCGGGTGGCGCACCAATCGCTGCGTCAACCACCAAACCAGGGTCCGCGCCGACATCGGCCCCGCAGCGCCGCACGAAGACTCGCGCGAAGAAGGGCCGATCGTAGGCGCCCCCACTCCGGAGATCAGCAACCCGTTGCCAACCGCTGCACGGACATCATCCCGGAGATCCGTGTACCGGTGGGATACGAGACTTGTACACACTGTTCGCAAGCAACGAAGACCGGCAGGCGTACGTCTCCGACGTCAATGCTGGCACCTACCACCGAGACGGGTTCTGGTGCATCCGCGGACCAATCGGGCTCGCTGACGCGATCGGGCGTTCCGCAATCTTGTGGTTCACGCGAGAGACATCGCCCATTAGGCTTTCCGCGACCAGCCACGGCGACGTCGGCCACGCCCAAACGAGAATTGGTTCTTGCGAATGCGGTGGGCGAGTTCGATGCCGGCGAGCTTAATGGCCGCGTTGTCGAACGATTTGAAGCCAGCTATCGATGCGCAACGCCGCTTGATCGCACGGTGGTCCTGCTCGATGAGGTTGTCAAGATACTTGTTCGTGCGAACTTCGACGTTTCGCCAACACGGATGTTCGCGCCGCAGCAACCACAACGCTCGCCGAC
>Ga0113563_10001892_pt1 | contig 12293 bp, 10 predicted proteins | sample Mud3Dept3metaG_FD_80117 | JGI IMG/M metagenome (GOLD analysis project Ga0113563, IMG submission 80117) | Freshwater wetland microbial communities from Ohio, USA, analyzing the effect of biotic and abiotic controls - Mud 3 Core 4 Depth 3... | ecosystem: Environmental > Aquatic > Freshwater >...
AAGCCAAGACCAGGGAGTTTTGAACAATCTCAATTTGAATCATCGACGAGACTCCAACGCAGAAACGATCTGGTCCATCTCTATCCCTCGCGAACCCTTTATCAGGACGATGTCATCGGCAGACAGGCTTCGCTTAAGGTGTGCTATTACTGATTGCTTATCCGAAAATTCCTTTATGACGCTGGCTGGTAATCCAGCATCACGTGCGGCAATAGCAATCAATCGCCCGCGTTCACCAACTGTAATCAGCTCATCGACCACTTCTGCGGCGCGGATACCTACCATCTGATGGCCACGCTGTTCATAACGACCTAACTCGAGCATATCGCCCAACACCGCAACCTTGTTTCCTTCTAGTTCATCAAGGAGGTTTAATGCGGCTAACATCGATTCGGGAGATGCGTTGTAGGTATCATCTAAAATCAATGCCCCATTTTTAGCAGGCACAGCAATTAGTCTCAGCTGCCCTTTGCCGGTTTTTAACCCATCGACGATTTCCTGCCAAGTCAGATCTTCCGTCAAGCCAACGGCTGCTGCTCGCAAGATGGTCTGCACCGAATGACGACCGATCAGAGGAACTCTCAAGTAATGGATTTCCTTCCCAAAATGGATGCGTAATCTTATGCCATCTAATCCTAAACCCTCTACATGGTCAGCCCAAAGATCTGCTCGGGGATCGAGACCATAATAGAATACCCTGGCTTGTGTTTGAGAAGCCATTTCTCGCACCAGAGAATCGTCATAATTTAGAATCGCAACACCTTCTGGAGCAGCAGGTAAGGCTTGTACCAGCTCTGCCTTTCCTCTTGCAATGACCTCTTGAGACCCGGCTCTCTCCGCATGCACGGTTCCAATATTTGTGATCACGCCCACTTGCGGTTGCGCAATATCGCACAAAAAAGCGATTTCCCCAGGGACATAAAAACCCATCTCGAGAACAGCTCTTTGATGTTCCTCGGATAAACTGAGCAGAGTAAGTGGCAATCCAATCTCGTTGTTCAGATTTCCTGGATTTTTTAAGGTGCGGTAACGCTGATTAAGAACTTCCGCAACCACCTCCTTTGTCGTTGATTTACCTACACTCCCAGTTATGCCAACAACGCGCGGACTGAGTTTTCGCCGCCAGTCGCGTGCAATTTTTTGTAAAGCTGATAAAACATCATCCACCCGGATGCAAAAGGGGAGTTCGATGGATTCCTCAGGCTGTTCCTGCTCATCTTTTCGCAAATCCAAGATTCTGAAACGATCTGAGAGATCTTTTTGAACAATCGCCAGGATTGCCCCATGTTCAAATGCATCTTGTATGTAATCGTGTCCATCCACATGCTCCCCTGGTAGCGCCAAGAATATGGTTTCAGAATTAACTTGCCTGGAATTAACCTCAGCTCCAAGCAGCCTGATTTCTGCCCAAGAAGGGCGGATACCGCTAAGGGTTTCAATAACATCTGCTATAGTCAGCATTTCCAAAACGTAAGTGTCGTGGTGATCACTTTTTTCTCTAGCCAGCTCATTGCCCGAATAAACTCTCCCGAATTGCATCTGGAGGGATGTTCATCAAGACAACCAATTTTTCTACTGCCTGGCGGAAAACTGGCGCCGCTACAACGGAGCCCCAAGGAGAAGATTCGGGTTTTTCCAACCATATGTAAACTAGAAACTGGGGACTATCAAGCGGGCCCCAACCAACGAATGAAGCATTTGTGGCATTCGAGGTGTATCCAAACGGTGTCGGGATCTCCGCAGTACCAGTTTTTCCAGCTACTCGATACCCCTCAATCAGTGCATCAGAAGACTCCAGCTCTAATGATCGCGACAAAAGATTGGTTAGTGTTTTAGCCGTTTCAGCTTTAATTGGCATTCCAACGACACGGTTTTCGATATCATGTTGATAACCCTCATTGATTATCGATCGAACAATGTGAGGCGCCATCATTGTTCCACCATTGGCGATCGCTGAGATAGACGTAGCCATTTGGATTGGTGTTGCCGCGACACCCTGGCCAAATGCATTTGTCCCAAGATCAGCATCATACCAATCTTCATCACCCGGTATTTTCAGTCTCCCCGGAGTCTCTCCTGCTAGATCTATCCCTGTCAACTGGCCAATTCCAAAGGCACGCATATATTGGTAAAAATCCTTTGCCCCGACTTGCGAAGCGACCCAGGCTAAACATACATTCAATGAGTGTTGCAAACAACCCTGCATATCCTGAGGTCCCCAAGCGCCCTGGTTCCAGTTGTAGATATATATACCTCCTATCTCAAAAACACCGGTATCGATAAATTTCGTATCGGGCGTTACAGTTCCCGTATCTAAAGCTGCTGCCATTGTCAAAGGTTTAAAAACAGAACCGGGCTCATATGCCTGGCTGATCGCCTTATTAAATGGGGTGTCTTTGGTAAATATCTTTTGATAGTTCCAATACTCGTTCAGATCCAACCGTGGGGTGGTTGCCATGGCCAGGACCTCTCCCGTTTGGGGATCCATAACAATCATCGTACCAGATTCTGATCCACTACTAACAATCGCATCGTCCAGGATTTCTTCCATTGCGCGCTGGATTTCTCTGTCAATGGTTAAGATCAGACTGGCTCCCTCAGCGATCTTGGGTAATTCTTGCACTCGATTCGGATCGAAAGAAACAAAGATTGTGGCTTTTTCACCAGCCAGGAGCTCATTGTATTTCCCTTCAACACCATAAAAACCTTTTCCCTCAAAATTAACCATCCCAACAATATTTGAGCCAGTAGATTTCTCGGTAAAGGTGCGCATTAGATGAGGTCTGTAGACCAACCCTCTTAGACTTGGCACATCCTTCCCACGGCTTGATCCGTAGGTTGCCTCCATGTTCTTAACAATCGTCTCCAATTGCATGATCTTCTCTTGGGAGACATTATCCGTTAGAACTACATACACCAAATTTTCAGAGGCTTCCCTGCTGGCAGCTCCTAATACTTGTGTATAGTCCAAACCGAGCACCATACTCAATGTCTGAGCAATCGTCTTTGGATTTTTTACGTCTTGTAATTCAATTCCGACTTCATATACCTCAACATTGGAAGCTAATAGGAATCCAAAGCGATCGTAAATTCGACCACGGGGTGGGGTTATAGTTTTATACTGACCCGAATACTCTTTCCCTTTCTCAAGAATTTCTCCAGCTTTTACTGGATCAACCCTGACCCTCACAACCTGAAACAAGATTAATACTGGCAGCACAAAAAAGAGTGCGCCGACTAACTTAAACCGCCAGGCATTTTCTCGAATCATGGTTTAACCTCGAGTTTGGGCAATATATATTTAGCAAAACTCCGATCCAACCAATCGAGCAAAGATTCTGAATACTCGGGTGGTGTAACCGGAGCGCGGACAACTTGTCGACTTGAAGACGGCGCTAAGACCGCTGGTTGCCTCTCATCATAGCCAGATATTAGGATATACATCGTTTCATCTGGTATAGAGGCTTGAAACCCCATAGCTTCTGCCCTTCTTCTCATCTCTGCTGAGGACATTAGCATTGCCAGTTTTGACTGGAGATCCTCGATCTCACGCTCTCGCACCTCGATAGTACCTTGCATCTTCTGGATCTCACGTCCGATTTTCGCTGCCTCAGCGCTGATGTGCAAATAAAAAACAGCCACAAGAGCAATCACCACTAAGATCATCGAGAACAATCCAATCATTTGAAGTTGTTTTCTCCATGGCGCTTGTGAATATGCTTGAGCTATACTTTCTACTTGGTTCATCGTTTTTGTTATCCGCACAGATTTACTATTCTGTTGATTTGCAACTAATGTGCCAGCTTCTCTGCCAACCGAAGTCTGGCGCTACGAGAACGTGGATTTATATGAATTTCTTCATCCGTCGGTCGGATAGGTGTACGCCCGAGTTCTATTAAATTAGCACGATGACCACATGTGCAAACCGGTTGGCGTGGTGGGCAAATACAATCCTTGCTTTCTCGACGGAAAAAATCTTTCACTATCTTATCTTCCAAAGAATGAAATGCTATCACTGCAAGGCGCCCTCCGGGAGCCAACACCTGCATTACAGTGGGTAATCCGGCTTCAAGAGTTTCAAGCTCCCGGTTCACTGTTATTCTTAACGCCTGGAAGGTGCGAGTCGCGGGATGCAGCAGCTTCTTTTCATATTTTCCACTTTTCGCTCTGCTTCTCGCCGCTCGATAGCCCATCGCCTGCGAGACAATCTCCGCTAGACGGGTAGTGGTCTCGATAGGACGGGCTTTTACAATCGCTTTTGCTATCTGGCGTGCAGATCGCTCTTCGCCATACCAATAAATCAATTCGGTTAAGTCTTGCTCCGACAGGTCGTTGATTAAATCTGCTGCCCGAGTCGGGTTTTCAGGGCTGAAGCGCATGTCTAACGGCGCTTCTTTCGAAAACGAGAAGCCTCGTTCAGGGTTATCAAGCTGCATCGAAGATACCCCTAAATCTAACAACACTCCATTAACCTCTCGCCATCCAAGTGCTTCAAGTTGATCTCCGATCGATGTATACGAAGCTTGCCTGATTACTACCCTAGCACCAAAAGTAGCGAGTTTCACTCTGGCAATTTCTATTGCTTGTGGGTCAACGTCCAATCCTAATAAGAGCCCGTCCGGCGAGCTGGCATTCAAGATACCTTCGGCGTGACCCCCGGCCCCAAGCGTACCATCAACATAAACACCGCCTGATCTCGGTTGTAAAGCGTGTATAATTTCATTGTAAAGAACGGGATAGTGCGGATGCTCGGCCACTGCTGTGATACCGGCTTTTTTGTTTTGAACTATTCGAATAGAAGATCCAACACCGAAAAACGTCCTGCGTTTTGTTGGGGATCCCTTAATTGCTCGATCTGAGACGACCAGAACGTTGGCGACCAGATTTCAAAGTAATGACCAAGACCGGCAACCACTGCCTCCGAATCCAATCCAGCGTGTTGCCTTAAGAATTGTGGGATCAGGATTCGTCCCAATTTATCAAGCTCGACTTGACTTGCTGTTGCAAAGAACAAGCGCCTGAGTGCTCGAGCTGTAGGATCAGTAAAGCTTGTTCGATTAACTCGATGGGAAAGGATATCAAAATAGGGAGAAGGTAGAATAATCAAGTTGCTTTCAAATCCCTGAAGTAGATAAGCGCCATCGCTCTGGATCAATTCACGATAGCGTGCGGGAATTGTCAGCCTACCCTTTTCGTCAATATTGTGGTAATATTGTCCTAAGAACATAAGTTCTACTCAGGGTGTTAACGATAGAACGCCGGCCAACTCCGGCGCTCCACCATTATACACTTTCTCCCATAATTATCCACAGTATATACTAATTTTCTATTAATTGCAAGTATTTTGCAATAAATATTTTTAATATAATCTTAAAAAATCTCCAAAATCCTGAAAGGTAGCCTGATAACGGTCCTAAAACATGATGAACCATCACCAAACAACTGCCAATTACCAAAGTTTATTTATTGGCATAGATACCCAGGTGCCTCTCCTGGATGGCTCACTTCAGCGTTATATCAATTTGGATAACGCGGCCTCAACACCCCCGCTCAAAGCAGTCCAATCTGCTATTGATTCCTTTTTACCGTTCTATAGCAGTGTGCACCGGGGCATGGGCTTTAAAAGCCAGCTTTCCACGTATGCATACGAGGTTGCTCGCGATGCGGTTATGGAATTCGTCCACGCCAACCCTAATGACCATGTTTGTATTTTCGGAAAAAACACTACCGAAGCCATTAACAAATTGGCTCACCGCTTCCCCTTTTCTCAAAAAAGGAATGTTGTGCTGTTGAGCAGCATGGAACATCACTCGAATGATTTACCCTGGCGGAAAGTCGCTAAAACCATCCATGTTGCTTTGACACCAGAAGGTCGCCTGAACGAGGCTGATTTTGACGTTCAACTAGAGCGTTACGCTGACCAAATAGCCTTGGTAGCAATCACAGGAGCCAGTAATGTTACTGGTTTCATAAATCCTATCCACAAGTTGGCTGAAAAAGTACATGCGGTTGGTGCCCATATACTAGCAGATTGTGCTCAATTAGCACCTCATCGCGAAGTTCATATGCTGCCTTTAGAGAACCCCTTACATCTTGATTATGTTGCTATCTCAGCTCATAAAATGTATGCACCATTCGGCACCGGCGCGTTGGTGGCTAGAAGGGATGTTCTCTCAGAGGGTGTGCCCGATCATCCCGGCGGAGGCACTGTAGAAATTGTCACCCTGGAGGATGTTGTATGGGCAGATCCACCAGCACGCGACGAGGCAGGTAGCCCGCATACTGTGGGCGCGGTCGCTCTAATGGCAGCCATTCAACAACTCGAATCGATTGGGATGAACCGCATTGCTCAACACGAAGCTGAACTTACGGCGTATGCGTTAGAAAGGCTCACAAAAATCTCCGGAATCCGGATTTATGGCGATAACCTTCCCAACAATGCTTCTGAACGATTGGGAGTTATTCCCTTTGAAGTTCTTGGGATTTCACACTTTAAAGTCTCGGCAATTCTTAGCTACGAGTTTGGCATTGGTGTGCGCAGTGGTTGCTTCTGCGCACATCCTTACATCCTTCACCTTCTTAATTTGTCGTCCGAAGAAGCTCAAAGTGTACGTCGCCAAATAATCTCGGGAGATAAATCGGATATGCCTGGACTCACGCGTGCCTCATTCGGTCTGTACAATTCGTTTGATGAGATTGACGCATTGGCATATGCATTGGAGAGAGTGACCGCTGGAAAATACGCTGGAAAATATCATCAGGTTAAAACCTCTGGTGAATTCTTTCCTGATGGATGGAATCCTGCTTTCGAAGATTATCTTCCATTCTGATGAGATGAAACCATAATGGTAAAAGTTATCCCCAGTGGTTCGTTGCGATTAGATATTGCCCTGGGAATAGGCGGTATACCTTGTGGGGCTTATTCTGAGATATCTGGTGCGGATTCCTCGGGAAAAACTACACTCTGCCTACATATAATTTCACAGGCACAAAGATTGGGCGGTGTATGCGCCTTTATCGATAACGATCATTCCTTGAGCGCCAGTTATGCGCGCCATTGCGGTGTACAAGTCGACCAATTGTGGGTAGCACAACCGCAATCCACCGAACAAGCCTTGGAGATCACAGAATCTTTAACAAAAAGCCAGGCGTTATCCGTGATTGTTTTCGACTCAATCGATAGCTTGGTGCCAGCTTCGGAATTGAATTTATATTTTAGCGAAGAAATCCCCTCTGTTGGTGATACTTTATTATCTCAAGCCTTACACCATCTAGTTCCAATAGTTCGAAGAGCAAATATTGCGTTTATCCTAACACAAAAAACCAACAAGCAATTAAGCTCTGTATATCACAAGCTGATTGAAAATCCTGGGCGACTGGCTGTTAAACTGCTCGCCGAGCTTCGAATTGAGCTTAATCCAATGAATAAGCTATTCCAGGATAACACAATCATCGGAGAACATATTCAAGCACGCATTCTTAAGAACAAATATATGCCCTGTCCTTCTGCTGTGGAATTTGATATAATGTATAATACTGGTATTATTAAAGTAGGCGAAATTTTAGACCTTGGTACAGAAATCCGGCTCATTAATAAATTTGGCAAGCGTTACTTTTTTAGAAACCTGGTACTTGGAGAACATCGTGAGGCGATAGTAAATTATCTTTTAGAAAATCCTCACGTTACCGATGAGCTTGAGCAGGTTATTCGCCATAGATTACTGCTACCTGTCCCAAACTCCTAATAAATTGAGGGATAGGTAAAACAACTGATTGCCGCGTCTGTTTTATTTTCATTTCATTCACAGTCACGGCACACGAAACTCTGGCTATTCACTGAGCACTATTCGAGATTAATAGTTCTCAGCTCAGCGAAAATGATCTTAGGAAGATGATTGGACCCGTACGAAGAAAATCTTTAGCATTTCGGTTTTGAGATGCAATCGGATAGAGATAAGTTTGGTTTTCTTTTCATATTATCCAAATCATCCCCTGAATGACTGATAGACGGTAAATGTGACACACAGGCAGGTTTTCATCGATAAATAAACTGGGTCTTGTAATCAGCTGACCTGCGTGTCGCTCCTGTTTTACCGAATATCCTAATTAGAGATCACTGATTATTCGTGGCCGTGACCTGACGTAGCAGGATCACGGTTTTTAATGTTTAAGAGATGGAACATAAGGTTACTGCGCTAAGAATTCAAAAAAACAACCGAGAACGTGTGAATGTCTACTTGGATGGTGAGTTTGCATTCGGTTTAGCGCGTATCGTTGCAGCCTGGTTATCTGTTGGTCAAGAATTAAGTGACGAAAGAATCGCAAAGTTACAAGCTGAAGATAATTATGAAGCGGCTTACCAACGGGCACTCCAATTTTTGAGCTTTCGCATTCGCACCGAAAAGGAAGTTCGGAAGAATCTGGAAGCACGCGCAATCCCAAATGAGGCTATCGACCTCGTCATCGAACGCCTCAAAAAGAATGGTTTGCTCAACGATACCTATTTTGCCCAATCCTGGGTGGAGAATCGGTCTGACTTTCGACCTCGGAGTAAACGAGTTTTAGCGTATGAGTTACGCTCTCATGGGATTGAAGCCCAGACCATCGAAGATACCCTTATGGAATTGAACGACGAGGAGCTAGCATATCAAGCGGCGATCAAACAAGCCAAGAAACTTTCGGGTTTAGACTGGGTTAATTTTCGTAGAAAGCTGCTCGCATTTTTAGCCCGCCGAGGATTTGACTACCAGGTGAGTACATCAGTCACTTCCGCAGTGTGGGCAGAACAGCAAGAACTTTATTATGAATAGAATGAACTTTAAGAGGATACATTATGAACGCAGGTACATTATTCTGGATTGAACTTATCACCCTTCCAATAGCAATTGTTATTGGAATCGTGATCGGATATCTTTACAAGCAAAATAAAGCAGAAAAACAGAATTTAATCATCAAAGACCAAGCTGAACAAGCCCTTGAGGAAGCCAAAGAGCAAGCTAGACAGATTGAAATTCAAGCTCGCGATCAGGCTTTGGGTGTTCTTCAAAAATCCGAAACCGAAATTGAACGGCGACGATCTGAGCTCACTAAAGAGGAAGACCGCCTTCAAAAGAGACGTGAAGAAATGGACAATCGCCTGGATCGGCTGGAAAAACGGGATGTTATGCTTAACAAGCGACAGAGCACATTAGATAGGCGTTCTAATGAAATCGAGAAACTTCACTCTCAACAGCTTGAAGAACTCCAACGTATTTCCCAGCTAAGCATTGAAGAGGCACGGGCATTACTGCTTACAGACGTCGAAAAGGATACTCGGGCGGATATGGCTCGCATAATAAGACAGGTCGAAGCGGAGGCGCGGGAAACTGGCGAGGAGAAAGCGCGTGAAATCATCACCACAGCAATTCAGCGCATTGCCTCGGAACATGTCGTAGAAGTAACTACCTCCACCGTAGAGATTCCCTCTGACGAAATGAAGGGGCGCATCATTGGACGTAACGGCCGAAATATTCACGCATTCGAACAAGCTGCAGGAGTTGATGTCATCGTTGATGATACTCCTGAGGCGGTGACCATCTCTTGTTTTGATCCCGTTAGGCGTGAAATTGCCCGCCGTTCATTGCTAAAACTGATTCAAGACGGGCGTATTCACCCCGCCCATATCGAAAAAGTATTAAAGAATGAGAAGAAAGAGGTGGAACGTACAATTATTGAGGCCGGTGAACAAGCGGTTTATGAAGCAGGGGTCGCAGCATTGCATCCTGAGCTGATCAAGGTATTCGGTCGCCTGAAATTTCGTACTTCTTATGGGCAGAATCAGCTCGCCCATGCAGTAGAAACCGCCCGTATCGCAGCCATGATTGCTGCTGAGCTGGAAGCTGATGTTGAAGTTGCACGCACAGCCGCTTTATTGCACGATTTAGGAAAAGCCATCGACCATAATGTCGAAGGCACACACTCCCAACTCGGCGCTGAGCTAGCCAAACGGTACGGTCTACCTCAGAAGGTTGTAAACGCCATTGCATCTCATCACCACGAAATTGACCAGGATTCTCTCGAAGCTATAATCGTCGAGACTGCGGATGCAATTTCTGGCGCGCGCCCGGGTGCTCGGCGCGAGAACTTGGAGCAATATCTCAAGCGCGTTCGTTCATTGGAGGAAATTGCCAACTCGCAAAATGGGGTTGTCCAGAGCTATGCCTTACAAGCTGGCAGAGAGATCCGCATTTTTGTCCGCCCAGAGGAAATTGATGACCTGGAATCGATTCGAATGGCACACGAAATCGCCAAGAACATAGAAGAAAACATGCAATACCCGGGTCAAATTAAAGTGACTGTGATCCGTGAAACCAGGGCTATTGATTACGCGAAGTAGTTGGCTGGGAATTGCCGATTTCTTTAATTTGGGGTACTAGATTAAAAAAGGATTGAGCTTTCGTTCTATACCAACCGTTGTTTCCGGCCCGTGACCTGAAAGGAGGCGAGTGTAGTCTGGCAAAGATAGAATTTGGGTTTGAATGCTACTCATTAAGATTGAATAATCCCCCCCAGGAAGGTCTGTGCGACCAATGCTTCCCATAAAAATGACATCTCCGCAAAAGGCAATGTGTTCTTTTTGGCAGTATAGAATCACATGCCCGCGAGTATGTCCCGGAGTATGGCGGACTTGAAATTCATAACTGCCCAACCTCAAGATCTGCCCATGGAATAACTTCTCACCTGGTTCTGGTCCAGGATCAATCTGAAATCCAAAAAATGGCGCCCCTCCCTGCATTCGCCAGAGAGGCAAATCCTCCGGGTGAATATATACTTTCGGTGGAGGGATCACTCCCTTTACTATTGCTGCTGTGCCGCCTATATGATCGAAATGAGCGTGGGTTAACCAGATAGATTGGATTTTCCAATCCCTTCTATGGGCTTCATTTACAATAACTTGACCGTCCCAGGCCGGATCAATGACTGCAGCCTCCTGTGATTCTTTGTCGGCAACGAGATATGCGTTTGTTTCAACTAATCCAAGAACAAGCGGTATGACCTCAATCATTTTTTTGTTTAGCTTCCTGCCAGAATTTTTCCATTTCTGAAAGAGTAAGATCGGAGATTGAACGACCTTGTGCGTGTGCTTCTTCTTCTATAAAATAAAACCTCTTTCGAAAACGCTCATTGGCTTGCCGCAAGGCACTTTCAGCGTCTACCCTATACCACCTTGCAAGATTCACAATGGCGAAAAGTAAATCGCCAATCTCATCAAATTGGCTTCGCCAGTCAGGAGCTTCCTTGACCTCTGCGATTTCTTCAAGTAGTTTATCCATCACACCGGTCACATCCGGCCAATCAAAGCCGACACGCGCAGCGCGTAGCTGATATTGCTCTGCCTGAGCCAAAGCTGGTAGAGCCAAAGCCACCCCATCCAGTGTGCTTTTCCCCTCCTCACCGTTCATTGTGCGTTCTGCCGCTTTTAGAAGCTCCCAGTTTTTAACAACTCCATCAGCGTCTTTAATATCTATATCACCGAACACATGGGGGTGGCGTCTCAAAATCTTTTGATGAATACCCTTTAGTACATCTGCTATGGCGAATTCACCATATTCTGATGCGATTTGAGCGTGCAACACGATTTGTAATAGAAGATCACCAAGCTCTTCTTGAATACTCTCTGCATCATCTCTGTCTAATGCGGCCAGAACTTCATATGTCTCCTCTAGGAGATGAGGCCGCAAGGATTGATGTGTTTGCTCGCGATCCCAAGGACAACCTTCCGGAGACCTCAAATGCGCAATGATTTCCGTGAAGGATTCAAAAGAAGTGTACAGACCTAATCCTGGGACATACAACGAAGTTAATTCTCCTATCAAATTACTCCGATCAATTTCAAAGAGCGCGAGTGACTCAACTTTCTGCTGGGTTGTACCTGCTGCATGAACTAGCTTTACAGGGTGCTCATCTGGGTAAAGCGACATAAGATTTAATTTGACATCTGATGCAATGCTTCTTGAATGTATCTGGGCAATGATTACCGGCGTGTGGGTGGGGAAACTTGGCATATGCCTAGCCGCAAGCTCTAGTGCATCTACTAGAGAAATCTGAGGGAAAGGATCCAATTCCAATGCTGTAAAGATTGGTTCAAAAAAACTCAATCCATCGATAATCTCAACAGGGATTCCCAAAGTATGCGCACGGCGAACGATCTCGGGTGAGGTTGCTTCTGCTACAAAAGGATGTCCCGGCACAGCATAGACTACTCCTTGCGGCCGGGTACCCAGTCGAATGATCTGGTCAACAATTTTTTCATA
>Ga0113563_10001893_pt1 | contig 12292 bp, 10 predicted proteins | sample Mud3Dept3metaG_FD_80117 | JGI IMG/M metagenome (GOLD analysis project Ga0113563, IMG submission 80117) | Freshwater wetland microbial communities from Ohio, USA, analyzing the effect of biotic and abiotic controls - Mud 3 Core 4 Depth 3... | ecosystem: Environmental > Aquatic > Freshwater >...
CACCTGGCCAGGGCGGAAATGGTTGCGGCCGCTTCTCAAGCCGGCGCCTTGGGCGTCCTGGCCTCGGCCATGTTTACGACGAAGGAAGAATTTCGAAGAGAAGTTCGGAAAAGAGTTGACCGATAAGCCTTTCGCGGTGAACCTGAACCTCTTTCCAATGGTGCGTCCGGTGGACAACCGGGAATACCTGGAGGTCATTTTCGACGAGGGAGTTAAGATCGTTGAGACTTCCGGGCACAAGGCGCCCGACGAGTTGGGCCGGGATCTGAAAAGCCGGGGCGTCACCTTGGTGCATAAATGCGTGGGTGTTCGATACGCCCAGAAAGCCCAGGCCATAGGAGCCGACGCGGTGACCGTGGTGGGGTACGAAAACGGCGGGGCCACCGGGACTCTCGATGTGACCACCCTCTGTCTGGTTCCCCGGGTCGTGGACTCCGTGCAAATCCCGGTCATCGGTGGCGGAGGCGTAACGGACGGGCGGGGCTTTCTGGCGCTTCTCGCCCTCGGGGCGCAGGGGGTGATCATCGGAACGGCGACGCTGGCGGCCGAGGAATGCCCTATCCATCCCGACCTGAAGAAAGCCCTCCTTGAGGCCAGCGAACTCGACACGATGGTTATCATGCGCACGATTCAAAACTCCCACCGGGTCTGGATAAACGAAACGGCCAGAAAGGTTGCCGAACTGGAAAGCCGCCAGGCCGGTTTGGCGGAGATCATAAAAGTGGCCGGCGGGGACAAGGCCAAGAGGATGTACCAGGAAGGGGATATCCACGCCGGGGTCATGTCCTGCGGCCAGGGCGTGGGGCTGGTGAAGAAAGTCAGACCCATGAAGGATATCATCGAGGGGATCGTCTCCCAAGCGGCGGAACTGCGCCAAAAACTCGCGGGTATTTGAATATTCACCGCAGAGAGCGCAGAGGGCGCAGAGGAAAAAATAATTAAAGAGCTGTGACGCAGAAGGTCAAGGGCTTTGGGGCTCAGGTCGGGCGGCTATCCCATTTCTTGTCTTTTGAATTGGCTAAAGTGTTTCTCTGCGATCTCTGCGCCCTCTGCGGTGAATAGTTAAGGAGGCAAAACCATGGCGAAATACAAATCCATTTTTACCCGGGCGGTTCATGCGGGGGAGCGGGGGCCCAGGCCGGATTTCAAGCCGGTTTCAACACCCATCTACAACTCCGTGGGCTACCTTTATGAGGACCTTGAGGACCTGGATGCGGTTTTTGGCAACGAGCGTCCCGGATACGTTTACGCCCGGTACGGGAACCCGACCCAATCGGCCCTGGAGGAGGTCCTGGCGGATTTGGAAGAAGGGGAGGCGGCCTTGAGTTTCGGCTCCGGCATGGCGGCGGTTTACGCCGCCCTGATGGCGGCCGGAGTCAAAACCGGGTCCTCTCTCCTCTCGGCTTACGATGTATACGGGGCGACGTATGCCATTTGCGCCCGCCTTCTCCCGGAGTGGGGCGTGAACACGAAATTTATCGAGGTAACGGACTTGGGGGCGGTGGAAGCGGCGCTGGCAGACCTCAAACCGGCGGCGGTCATTCTGGAAACGATTTCCAATCCTTTGATGAAGGTCGCCGATATCCCGGCCATCACCAAACTTGCCCATCGCGCCGGGGCCAAGGTCATCGTAGACAACACCTTCGCCACCCCGGTTCTTTTCCGCCCCCTCAACCACGGGGTTGATTTTTGCGTCCATTCCACCACCAAATACATCGGGGGGCATGGGGATGTGCTGGGCGGGGCGGTTGTCTCCTCCGCCGAAAACCGGAAAACCCTTCATGAAATCATCAAAATGACCGGGGGGAATCTCGGCCCGGCGGAGGCGTGGCTGACCCTGCGGGGGGTCAAGACGCTTCCCCTGCGCATGAGGCAGCACTGCGCAAACGCCATGGCGGTCGCCAAGTGGCTTCAGGGCCACCCCCAGATATCGAAAGTCAACTATCCGGGGCTCGCCGATCATCCCCAGCACGAACTTGGCAGGAGGCTTTTTCCGGAAGGGCTTTTTGGGGGGATGACCTCCTTTGAAGTCAAGAACGCCGGCAAAAAAGAGATCTTCCGGTTCATGGAATCGCTTGGCCTGATCCTGCCGGCCACCACCCTGGGAGACGTGTACAGCCTGACTCTTTACCCGGCCAGGTCATCCCACCGGGCGCTCAGCCCCGAGGAGCGGAAGAAAGTCGGCATTTCGGACAGCCTGGTTCGCCTTTCCGTGGGAATTGAGGAGGTGGAAGAGATTATCGGGGATTTGGAACAGGCCCTGAAAAAAATCTAACGATGCCCCCTCACCCTACCCTCTCAGAAGCGATAAACGTTTCCTTAAATCCTATTAGCCAGTTACCAATGGCTTAGGGAAACGCCCTCAGCGTTCTGGGCGAGGGGAAACATATTGGGTAGAAGAGAATTCCCCTCCCCCTAGACGGGGGAGGGCGAGGGTGGGGGTGAGAGAGAAGGCTTTTACATCAAATCCTGAACCTTCAAGGCCATCAGCCGGTCCACGCGTTCCTGAATCGGGGGATGGGTGCTGAATAGCTTGGTAATCCCTCCGGCCGTAAGCGGATTGACGATGTACATCTGCGCGGTCGCCGGGTTCACCTGCATAGGCAACTGCTTGTTGTACCCCTCCAGTTTCAGAAGGGCGTTGGCCAGCGGGCGTCCGGCATGGATGATCCGCGCCCCCGTCGCGTCGGCGGCAAATTCCCTGCTGCGGGAAATGGCCATCTGGATCAACATGGCCGCCATGGGCGCGATAATGGCCATGAGGATCATGGTAATCATGTTTCCTCCCCCGCCGCCCTCCTCGTCATCGCTTCGCCCCATGCCGAACATGGCGCCCCACTGGGCCATATAGGCCAGATGGCTGATGGCCCCCGCGATCACCGCCGCCACGCTGCTGATCAGGATGTCGCGGTTCTTGATGTGGGCGAGTTCGTGGGCCAGGACGCCTTCCAATTCTTCGGGTTTGAGGAGCCGCATAATCCCCCCGGTGACGGCCACGGCCGCATGTTCGGGGTTTCTCCCCGTGGCGAAAGCATTGGGGGTGTCCTGCGGGATAACATACACGCGGGGCTTCGGCAGACCGGCCTGGGCGGAAAGGCGCTCGACTGCGCGATGCAGGTCCGGGGCCTGCTCCATCGTGACTTCCTCGGCGCCGCTCATCTTCAAAGCGATCTTGTCGCTGAACCAGTAGCCGATAAAGTTCATCACCAGGGCCATGATGAAAGCCATATACAGGCCCGACCTCCCGCCCAAGGCCTGACCGATGAGCAGCAGAAGGGCCGTCAAGCCGGCGAGAAGAATAAAAGTCTTAAAACCGTTCATGGACATGTTTTTCCCTCCTTATAATTGCAGCCTGTTGAGGCGTCAGGGCAAAGGCATTTCCTGAAGCAAATTTACGAGCAAGGTACACAACCCGGTCGCCTTCTGCAAGGCGCCGGTCGCCACGGCGCGCATGGCTTCGGCGGATGCGTTTTTGGCCGCGGTTTGGGTCTCCAGAACCCGATTATGGAGCCGGTCCAAATCCATGGCAATTTGCTCCAGGGTTTCCACCGCCGAAGGGGTTTCCGGGTTTGCCGAAGACTCCAAAATCTGGCGGATTTCCTGGAGGGAGAACTTTTTTGCCTGCAGCTGTTTGATCAAAGCCACCCGGCGGCAGTCTTCCTCCGTGTAGTGACGGTACCCATGGCCCGGTGAAGGCTGCGCCGGATGGAGAAGCCCCCGCCGGGTGTAGAAATCGACGGTCCGCGGGCTGACCCCCAGCGCCCTGGAAAATTCACCGATCGTATAGTTCCCGTTAGTCATGCCGCTTCCTTTGAATTCTGCTTCCCCTTGAAACCTTGCCGCCCTTAATTTATTATCAATATACAGCAGCGCTGTATGTTTGTCAAGGAGAGGAAAAAAGACAGGAAAGGAAAAAAGACCGGTCTGGGGGGTAATTTGACAAGCCCCCTTCTGACTCTTATAATACGATCTCGTCCTTGTTTACTAAAAAGAGAGGAGAGGAGTGTATGGAGGCGAAACCGGATCTGCACAAAAGGGGCTATGACCTGATGGATTCAGGGTTGAACTGAGCGGAGTCTGTCATCCGGATCCTCGGGGAGGATCTGAATTTCGATAAAGACCAGGCGGCAAAAATGGCAACCCCTTTTGGAGGAGGGGTAAGTCGGTTCGGAACGGTATGCGGGGCCCTGGTGGGAGGGGCCATGGCCCTGGGGTTCTGCTACGGGCGGACCAAGGCCGAAGAGAAAGACAAAAGGGACAAAACCTATTCCAAGGTCCAGGAGATGCTGCGGGAATTTGAAAAAGAGTTCGGCACCCTGCAGTGCAAAGGATTGATCAGCCTGAACCTGCTCGACCCCGAGGAGCGCAAAAAATTCCAGGAGCTCAAGCTCACGAATCGCTGCGCCGGATTCGTGGCCTTTGCCGTGGAAAGGGTGCGCCGGCTTCTGAAAGAAGAAAAGGGAAGGTGAAAACAACAAGGGGGATGGACCGTGGTTTGTTTCGCAAGAGACAATTTGGCGCGAGGTCTATCTGCGGAGAGTGACAAATGAAAATACAGGAATTGTTTGACCTCAGGGGCCGGGTCGCCATCGTCACCGGCGGCGGCAAGGGAATCGGCCTCAAAATGGCGGAAGGGCTGGCCGAAGCGGGAGCCGACATCGTGCTTTGCTCGCGAAAAATCGAGAATTGCCAGCAGGCGGCGGCGGAGATTTCCCGGCTCGGGGTGAAGACCCTGGCCCGCAAGTGCGATGTGAAGTCCGCGGGCGATGTTCAGAAGGTGGTGGACGACACGGTGAAAGAATTCGGAAGGATCGATGTTCTGGTGAACAATTCGGGGGCGAACTGGGGCGCCGCCCCCGAGGACTACCCCCTCGAGGGGTGGAACAAGGTCATGGAAACCAACATGACCGGGGCCTTCCTTTTCTCGCAGGCCGCGGGCCGGGTGATGATCCGGCAGAAACAGGGCAACATCATCAACATCGCCTCCATCATGGGGGTCATCGGTATGGAAGGGGACGCCGCGGACGCCATCGCCTACAGTGCCAGCAAAGGCGCGCTGATCACCTTCACGAAAGACCTCGCGGCCAAGTGGGCGAAGCACAATATCCGTGTGAACGCGATTGCGCCCGGATGGTTTCCCACGGACATGAGCCGCTGGGTTTTGGAAAACCAGGGGGCGAAGCTCAACGCCCACATCCCCATGCACCGTTTCGGAGAGGGGGATGAATTGAAGGGGGCGACCGTATTTCTGGCTTCGGCAGCCGCGAGCTATGTCACGGGCGCCGTATTGCCGGTGGACGGGGGGTATTTGAGCGTCTGATGGTTTCGTAAACAGCCCGTCTGCGGGGCGGGCGGCAGCTTTCGGAAGGGTTTAGAGGGTTGGGCGCAGGGGGTCGGAAAGGAATTTTTCTCCGGTTTTCTTTTACACCCGACCCCCTAAAACCTACGCCCTCCCCTTTGGGGATCTTTTCCATGCAATTCATCGCCGACCTTCACATTCACTCCAAATACAGCCGGGCGACCAGCCGGGAGATGGAAGTGGAAACCCTTGCCGTCTGGGCGAAACGCAAGGGCATCAAGGTCCTGGGAACCGGCGATTTCACCCACCCGCTTTACCTTCTGGACCTGAAGACAAAATTGAAACCGGCCGGTGACGGCCTCTATCAGCTGAAAGACGACGCGGACGGCGCCCGCTTCCTGCTCACGGCGGAAGTGAGCAACATGTATACCCAGGGGGGCAAGGGAAGGCGGATTCACACGGTTATCTTCGCCCCCTCGCTGGAGGTGGCCGAACAGATCGGCGCCAAATTGGGGAAATACGGAAAGATCGCCTCCGACGGACGCCCGATTTTCGGTTTTTCGGCGAAGGACCTCGTCAAGATGGTCCTGGACATCTCCCCGGAATGTCTGTTGATCCCGGCCCACGCCTGGACCCCCTGGTTTTCGGTCTTCGGGGCCAATTCGGGCTTCAATTCCCTGGCGGAGTGTTACGAGGAGGAAACCAAACATATCCGGGCCATCGAGACCGGCCTTTCCTCCGACCCGGAAATGAACTGGCGCCTTTCGGCCCTGGACGATATCACCCTGATTTCCAATTCCGACGCCCACTCGCCCAACAAGCTCGGGCGGGAAGCGAACATCTTCAACTGCGATTTAAGCTACGGGGCGATCACCGGCGCCATCCGCCGGAAAGATCCGCACCGGATTCTCTTCACCATCGAGTTCTTCCCGGAAGAGGGAAAATATCACTACGACGGGCATCGAAACTGCAATATCTCCTTTTCGCCGAAGGAAACAAGGAAACACAAGGGCCTCTGTCCGGCCTGCGGCAAGCGGGTCACGGTAGGGGTGATGAACCGGGTGGATGAGCTGGCCGATCGGCAGGAGGGGGCAGTCCCGGATAAGGCCATCCCCGCGATGCACATGGTTCCTCTCGACGAGATCATCGCCGACGCCCTGGGGGTGGGAACCGCTTCCGCCTCCGTGGAAAGGGAATACCTTCGGTTGGTTGAAAAAGGCGGATCCGAATTCGACCTCCTAATGGAACTCTCTCCCGAAGACCTGGCTTCTTTTGTTCCCCCCATGATTCTCGAAGGGATCCTGCGCGTGCGCGAAGGGCGCCTCCAGATCACGCCGGGGTATGACGGGGTTTTCGGAAAAATCCGGATCTTCACCCAGGCGGAGAGAGAGAAAGGCCCTGTCTCCGAAGAAAAGGCCGAGGCCGATCAAATGAAGCTATTTTAAACCATTCCCATGTCTATCCGGTCTGACCGATCCATTCTGCTCGTCAATCCCTGGATTCATGATTTTTCCGCCTATGATTTGTGGGTAAAACCTTTGGGGCTCTTGTACCTCGGCTCCATCCTGCGCGCGAAGGGATTCCCGGTATCCCTTCTCGATTGCGTGGACATGCATTCCCTCCCCGGGCGCTTTACAAAGGAACTTCCTCCGCCCAAAAAGCGCGAATTCGGTCAGGGCCATTTCTTAAAAGAAGTCATCCCGAGGCCGCCGGCGCTCAAGGGCATTCCCCGGAGGTTTCGAAGATACGGCCTGCCCCCCGAGATCGTCAAGAACTACCTGGGGAGTTTGCCCCTGCCGAGTCTTATTCTTGTGACTTCCCTCATGACCTACTGGTACCCGGGGGTCGTGGAGACGATCGATTTTCTGAGAGCAAACCTCCCCGGAACGCCCATCTTCCTGGGGGGTATTTACGCAACCCTCTGCCCCGGGCACGCTCAAACCCACTCGGGGGCGGACCGGGTGCTTGCCGGGCCTTGGGATGAGGAAAAAGGGCGGATTCTGGCGGAAGCATTAGAATGCCGGGTCGATTGGGGGAGGACGGCGTTTCCGGACTACCCCATGCCGGTTTTCGATCTTTACCCCCGGCTGGATTACGTTTGTCTCCTGACCCGCCGCGGTTGTCCCTTTGTCTGCACGTATTGCGCCTCTCCAAGGCTGGCGAAAGAAATCGAAGTCAGGTCCCCCGAAAGCGTGGTCAGGGAAATCGAGCATTGGGGTCGAAATTTCGGCGTTCAAAATTTCGCATTTTACGATGACGCCTTGCTGATGGATGCCGACAGCCACCTCAAACCCATTCTCCGGGAAGTGATTCGCCGGGATTATCGATGCAACTTCCACACGCCAAACGCGGTTCATGTTAATAGAATCGATGAAGAAATGGCCGATCTCCTGTTCAGGGCAAATTTCAAGACGCTTCGTTTAGGGTTGGAAACGGCGAATGCGGAGACGCAGAAAGAAACCGGCGGGAAGGTGGATAATCGGGAATTCCAGGAAACGGTGAAAAATCTAAGAAAGGCTGGGTATCGAGGCGAAGAAATCGGGGTTTATCTCTTGGCCGGTCTTCCGGGTCAACCCGCGGATGAACTCAGAGCCAGCATGGCATTTGTCCGGGAGGCAGGGGCAAAGCCTTACCCGGTAGAATATTCCCCCATTCCCGGGACCCCGCTCTTTGAGAAAGCAAAAGAACTCTCGCCATTTGATCTTGAAAACGAACCCTTATATCACAATAACTCGCTTCTTCCCTGTCGGTGGGAAAAATTTACGATTTCGGATTTCATGCGCCTGAAACAAAAATCCCCGCCAATTTCTTCTTCCTTTATTGATCCTCTCGTAATAAGTCGTCAAAAGATGGTTTCGTAAAAAGCTCAAGATACAAGCCGCGCATGGTATAAAAGAGTAGGGGCGGTTCGCGAACCGCCCCTCCAGGTGAGCGGCACCGAAGAAGTTGAAGCGCAACGCCGCAGGTCGTCTTTTTACAAAACCATCTTTATTCGTTCAGCCAAAGCCGGGCGCTGTTTGAAACCGGACCAAGATGGATCATGATCGGACCCAGATCATCCTCTTGGAATTTCCCCTGCGGAGGACTCGCCTGGGAAAATCTCACGTTGTAAGAAAGGGGAAAGCTGACCGGGTCGCTGAAGTTGCCCGAGCGGTCCTGAACCCAGAGGGTGAGATTCAAATGGGCGAAGTTCAAAAGGGATGGATTCGACCCGATAGAATTCAGGTAGAGATACCCCGAAAATTCTTTTCCTCTCTCCTTTTTAAGGCGAGTGATGCCCAAGGAATACTGGCCGACTCCGGCCTGATCTACGACGGCGAAAATGTTGCGCATGTTGCCATCGGGATCCGAGGCCTTCAAATAGATTTTCCAGGTTTCATAAGGACTAATCTCTTTACCTGCAAAGGATTCGTGGATGACCGGCTTCCCTCCCTTGTCCTGCCCCCATGCGGTTCCGAAGGTTAATCCGCCAAGAAACAAAATAACCAAAAGGGTCGAAATAATTAAATTTTTCTTCATGTAATTCCCTCCCTTTATCCTTTAGATTCGGTGGGCCTAGGAGAGGGTTCAGACAAAGAATCGGAGAAAGGTCAACGGTCTTTTCTCTAATCCCCATGCGCCTTGGGGGGGCAGAGAAGGGTCTGACCTCCTTATGTTTTTTCAGGAGTAAGACGGGTGATCCCGGAAAAAGCGGGTCAAAGATGGTTTCGCAAGAAGCCCCCTCGTCAAGGCGGGACAAGGCGCGCAAAAACTCCGGAGTGAGGCGCCCTTATCCCCCGTTTCCCGGGACAGCGACGAAGTTGAGGCGCAATCCCGCTCGGAGCGGGACAGATAGGCTTTTTGCGAGACTATCAAGACGGGCTGGTTTTGATCCGCGGTTGTCAGGAGGCCTCAAATATGATAACCTGCATCCATGGAATACATCAGCACCCGCGGTTCCGCGCCGGCGATCCCCTCCCGAAAAGCCATCCTGAAAGGAATCGCTGAAGATAGCGGCCTTTATGTCCCTTCCCAACTGCCTCTTTTCGGGGATGATCCCTTCGCGGAAATCAATCAGGATTCCTATGCCGGCCGGGCCTTCAGGATCCTAAAGCCCTTTCTCCCGGATTATTCCCCCGCGGACCTCTCCTTGGCCTGCAAGAGGGCCTATGCGGAAAACTTCGACTCGCCGCAAACCGCCCCTGTTCGGTTTTTGGACGACGGCACGGCGGTGCTGGAGCTTTGGCATGGCCCGACCCAGGCTTTCAAGGATATGGCCCTCCAGATCATGCCCCTTTTGCTGTCCACCGCGCTCCGGGGGGAGGAAACGCCTTACGAATTGGTTATCCTGGTGGCCACGTCCGGAGACACCGGCAAGGCGGCCCTGGAGGGGTTTGCCGATGTGCCGGGGGTGCGGATTTTCGTCTTCTATCCCCACGAAGGGGTCAGCCGAATCCAGCGCCTGCAAATGGTTACCCAGCGGGGAAGAAATGTCGGCGTATGCGCGGTTCGAGGTAATTTTGACGATGCCCAGAACGGCGTCAAGCGGATCTTTGGCGAAAGCGCGCTGAACGCACGGCTGGAATCCGCCGGTTTCCGCCTCTCTTCGGCCAACTCCATCAACTGGGGGCGCCTTGCGCCCCAGATCGTCTATTATTTCACCGGCTATCAAGAAATGGTGCGGGCCGGAAAAATCCGCCGCGGCCAGAAGATCCCGGTTTGCGTTCCCACCGGCAACTTCGGCAACATCCTGGCGGCGTATTACGCCTCCCGATGTGGGCTTCCCGTTTCGCGGCTGATCTGCGCCTCGAACCGCAACAAGGTCCTGGCCGATTTCATCAATACGGGAACCTATGACCGGCGCCGGGAGTTTTTTAAGACCGAATCCCCCTCCATGGATATCCTCATTTCCTCCAACCTGGAAAGGCTGCTCTTCGAGCTCTGCGGGAAGGATTCCGCCCAGGTCGTCGAATGGATGGGAAAGCTGAATCGACAGGGGTCGTATTCTATCCCCGGAGAGTTTCTGAGGCGGCTCCGGGGCTTTTTTTACGGAGGTTTCGCCGATCCGGGGGAGACCCTTAAGGCGATCCGCCTGGCCTTTGAAAGACAGGGATATCTCATGGACCCCCACACCGCCGTGGGGTATTGGGTTCTTCAGGAATACCGCCGAGAAACCGGTGATGAAGCGCCGGCGCTCCTGACTTCGACGGCGAGTCCCTTCAAATTCCCCCAAGCCGTCCTGGAGGCCTTAGGCCGGGATCCCGGCGACAGGGATGAGTTTGTTCTCCTCCAGGAGCTCGGCGGGTTGGGCGGCGTTGCGGTCCCGTCCAAACTCGCCGAACTGAAGGTTCTTCCGGAACTTCATCCCGGCGTTTGCGCCCAGAACGAAATGGCCGGGGAGCTGTACCGTTTTTTGGGAATGACGGCTTCGTAAAAAGTCTCCCGCCTTGGCGGGGCCCCGCCCGGAGCGGGGTTGCGCGCCTTGGATTGCCGGGGCGAGCGGAAGCTCTCCCGCAATAGACGTCCGGCCGGACGCCCCTGCAAGCGGGGCCAGCGGACGGCTGAATTTTTGAGATCATCAGGAATGATAGCGAGTTATAAATAACCTTGAAAAAAAAACCCGGCAAGGGGATTCCGGCCGCGAAGTTCCTGATCTGCCACCGCAGGAAAAATAGGCCCCAGGTTTCCCCGCAGATATGCGAAAAACGGTGTCGGCATCGATACCGATGTCCGTCTTTTTTTGATTACCTCCAGCCCCCGCTGTTCGCCGAATCCGACGTCCAAACGGCTGAGCCTTTCCGTAAGCAGAGGAAAGCGCGGAGGACCGCGGCGGAAGAGACGAACCCCGTCGAGCTTTTCCCGGACCTTACGCCCCGGCGCCTGTTGTAAGGCGAAGGGAAAGAAATTCTCCGCATTCGGGAGGAAGGATCTATGTCTGCAAAATCGCCAACCGCCGGGCTTCCGGGGTTTTCCGGGAGAGCCAACCCGGATGCCGTTCCGATCCTGGCGCAGATCAACGAGCATGTCTTCCGGCTTTTCGCGGCGGACATGCGGGAGGCTTACACAAACGCCGAAAAGTTTGTGGAGATGAACCTGGCGGTGTTCGAGTACTACGGTCTCGACCTGCCGGGATTTTATTACGACATTTACAACATCGAGGCCGAAGCCCTGGGGCAGAAGCTGAATTGGGACGCCCGGCGCATGCCCGACATCGACCGGGGAAACCCGCTGATCCGCGAGCCCGGCGATCTGGACCGGCTGAAGCCCCCGGATTTTCAAAAGTCGGGCCGGATGCCCTTCGTGCTGGAAGTCATGAAACGCTGTTATGACCGGGGGATTCCCGTCCGCATCCGCTTCTGTTCGCCTTTTTCCCTGGCGGTCAATGTGCGGGGGATCGAGAACCTGCTGCTGGACATCCTGACGGCGCCCCGTTTCGCCCACCGCCTCATGACCTTCCTGACGGATGAGGTCCTGATCCCCTGGGTGCAGGCCCAGCGCGAGGCCATCGGCAAACCGGAGGCCTTCGGCAACGGGGCGGACGCCGCGGCCTCCCCGCCCATCGTGAACGTGGAGATCCTCGAAGAATTCGTGGCGCCCTATGTTTTGCGGATGAACGAAAAGATCGGGAACGTCATCAGCATGGGGTACTGGGGGTACAGCTACCTGTTCGGCCACCCGGCGAAGTTCCGGCGGATGCTGGAGCTGATGGCGGCCATGAGCCCGGCTTTGCTCATGTGCCTGGACCCGGACGTGAACCGAACCGGGCCCGAGCCCTATGTCCTCTTCGCCCGGGAAAGAAAGATGCCCATGATGCTGGGGATTGATACGGTCCTGCTGCAGGAAGGCCCCCGCGAGAAGATCGTCGAGCGCTGCCGCCGGTATGTTCTCGCCGGGAGCCGGGCCGAGCGGCTGACGATCTTTTTGAACGACGTTTCCGTCAATACGCCCCCGGAAAACATGCACGCGGCCATCGCCGCCGTCCGCCACTTCGGGAAAATCCCGGTCGCAGACCGG
>Ga0113563_10001895_pt1 | contig 12280 bp, 8 predicted proteins | sample Mud3Dept3metaG_FD_80117 | JGI IMG/M metagenome (GOLD analysis project Ga0113563, IMG submission 80117) | Freshwater wetland microbial communities from Ohio, USA, analyzing the effect of biotic and abiotic controls - Mud 3 Core 4 Depth 3... | ecosystem: Environmental > Aquatic > Freshwater >...
CGACAACATCATCAACGGCCGAATCCGGGGAATCGCCGGGGTGGTGGGGTGCAACAACGCCCGGACGACGCATGACAGTGCCCATCTGACGATGATCAAAGAGCTGATCAAAAACGACGTCATCGTTCTGACCACCGGCTGTGCGGCCATGGCCTGCGGCAAGGCCGGGCTTCTGACCCCCGAAGCGGCGGCCCGGTACTGCGGTCCGGGGCTGGCCGAGGTCTGCGAGGCCGTCGGCATCCCGCCGGTTCTGCATATGGGCGCCTGCGTGGACAACAGCCGGATCCTGATGGCGGCCACGGCGGTCGTGAAAAACGGCGGGCTGGGAGACGACATCAGCGATCTTCCCGCAGCCGGGGCCGCGCCCGAGTGGATGAGCGAAAAGGCCATCGCCATCGGCCAGTATTTCGTCGCCTCCGGGGTCTTCACGATCTTCGGCACGACTTTCCCCACCACGGGAAGCGAGGAAGTGAGCAAGCTGCTGTATGAAGAGCTGGAGGAAGTGGTAGGGGGAAAATGGGCTTTTGAGCCGGATCCGGAAAAGGCGACCAAGATGATGATCGACCACATCAACAAGAAGCGGAAAGCTCTGGGGCTGGACAAATCCCGCGAGCGGGTGCTTTACGACATGGCCATGCGCCGGGAGCTGGATGCCGTTTAAATCGGAATCGTAGGGGCGACCGGCCGGTTGCCCCTACTTTGGACCACAGAGGAGGGTTGAGACGTGTCAAAGATCATTGCGGCTGCCGCGATTCGCGGGGCTCATAAAATCCTGGAGCAGGCGGAAAAGAAATACCAGGAGGCGTTGAAAAAGTGGGGACCCGACCAGGAGATCGGATTCCCCAATACCGGCTACTATCTTCCTATCATTTACGGGATCCTCGGGGTCCCGGTGAAAAAGTTGGGGGACGCGAAGCCCGTTCTGGACCGCTGCCGGGTCCTGATTCCCCCTCTCGTCAAGGAAAAGGCCTGGCTGCCTTATCTGGCGCCGGCTCTGGATGCGGGGATGGCCACCTTTTTTGCCGAGGAGATCATCGAGGCCATCCGCTACTTGGAAGACCCCAATTTCTATGTCCAGGGGGAAGACCCCACTTCCGACCGGCTCTGGCTGGGAGCCGCCGACGATGTCATCCTGCGCAAACGGGGGATCGAATTCGTGGATGGCACCGCTCCCGGGTTCGCCGCGATTTTAGGGGCGGCTCCGACCAAGGAGATCGCGGCTAAGATTGCCCAGGAGCTGCAGGAGAAGAACCTGTATGTCTTCATGGCCGCGGAAAACGGCGGCAAACGGTTCTCCGAACAATTAGTGGAAGCGGGAGTGCAGATCGGCTGGCCCACCCGCCTGGTGCCGTTCGGGCCCGACTACACGGCCACGGTCTTCGCCATGGGTTTCGCCACCCGCGCGGCCATGTCCTTCGGCGGGATCGCTCCGGGGGATTACCGGAAGATTTTGATCTACAACAAGGACCGGGTCTTCGCCTTCGCGCTTCCACTGGGCTTCGTCAGCGACGAGTGGTATGCCAATGCGGCGGGGGCCATCAACTGGGGGTTCCCGGTCATCGCCGACACCCCGATCCCGCAGGTCCTCCCCACGGGAATCTGCACCTACGAGCACGTGGTCTCCAATATCCCCCACGATCAGATCGTCCAGAAGGCCGTGGAGGTGCGGGGACTGAAGGTGGCTGTGGCCAAAGTCCCCATTCCGGTGGCTTATGGCCCCGCCTTCGAAGGAGAAAGGATCCGGGGCGAAGACATCTATTTAGAGTGCGGCGGCGGGAGGACGATCGCGGTCGAATTGGTCACAACCCGGGATATGGGCCAGGTGGAGGACGGCAAGATCGAAGTAATCGGCCCCGACATCAAAGATGTCAAGGCGCCGGCAAAGTTGCCTTTGGCGATCCTGGCCGAGGTGGCGGGCCGGCAGATGCAGGAGGATTTCGAGCCGATTTTGGAACGCCAGATCCATCACCTCATCAATTACGCCCAGGGGCTTATGCACATCGGACAGAGGGACATCGCCTGGGTCCGCATCGGCAAGGCCGCCGTGGAAAAAGGGTTCACCCTGAGGCACCTGGGGGACATCCTCCATGCCAAGTTCCACCAGGATTTCGGGACGATCTTCGACAAGGTGCAGGTGAAGATCTTCACCGAGGTAGAGAAGGTGAAAAGCGTCCTCGACCAGGCGAGGGGAGCCTACCACCGGCGGGACGCCCGGATCGAGGGCATGACCGACGAAACCGAGGAGACCTTCTATTCCTGTACGCTCTGCCAGTCTTTCGCCCCCACCCATGTCTGCATCATCACGCCGGAGCGCACGGGGCTCTGCGGGGCCTATAACTGGCTGGATGGGAAGGCCTCGTTCGAGATCAACCCCACCGGCCCCAATCAACCGGTGCCCAAGAGCGAGGTAATCGACCCGCTGCTGGGCCAGTGGAAGGGAGTCAACGATTTCGTCTTCAAGGCCTCCCGTCAGAAACTGGAAAAGTACAACGCCTACAGCATCATGACGGACCCCATGACCTCCTGCGGTTGCTTCGAGTGCATTGCCGCCGTTCTGCCTATGTGCAACGGGATCATGACGGTCAACCGGGATTTTCCGGGGATGACCCCCTGCGGGATGAAATTTACCACCCTCGCCGGGTCCGTGGGCGGCGGCTCGGTGACGCCGGGATTCGTGGGGCACAGCAAACACTACATCTGCAGCAGGAAATTCATCATGGCTGAGGGAGGTATCCAGCGGCTCGTCTGGATGCCGAAGATGCTCAAAGAAGAAATCATGGACCGGTTGCTGAAGCGGTCGGAGGAGATCGGGATTCCCAATTTCCCGGATATGATCGCCGACGAAACCGTCGGGACTACGGAAGAAGAGATCCTCCCCTTCCTGACCGAGAAGAATCACCCGGCGCTGACGATGCCGTCACTCTTTTAAGAATTGCAGGGGAGACCGGCCGGTCGCCCCTACCGAAATCCAAAGGAGCAAACCATGGCCCTGACCGGAATCGAAATTTTCAAGAAGCTGCCCAAGACCAACTGCGGAAAATGCGGAGTCCCGACCTGCCTGGCTTTTGCCATGAAGCTGGCCGCCGGGCAAGCCGAACTCAGCGCCTGCCCGTTCGTTTCCGAACAGGCCAAGGCAGAGCTGGACGCGGCTTCCGCGCCTCCCATTCGCCCCCTCAGCATCGGCGCCGGGGAAAAAGCCTTTAAAACCGGGGGCGAAACGGTTCTCTTCCGCCATGAAAAGCGGTTCGTGAGCCCGACGGGCATCGCCGTCGTCATTTCCGATCGGATGGGGGAAGAGGAGATCGGGGGAAAGCTGAAGAGGCTCAAGGAACTCAGCTACCAGCGGGTTGGGCTCACCCTGGAAGCCGACCTCTTAGCGATCAAGGCCGACACGGGAGACCCGGCCAAATTCTCCGCCCTCGTGCAGAAAGTAAAGGGGCAAAACGGCGGAAAGGGGCTGATCCTGATGAGTGAAGACCCCCAGCTGCTCGCCGCCGGGGCCAAGGCTTGCGCCGGCTGCCGCCCCCTGCTTTACGGAGCGACCCGGGCCAACGTCGAGGCCGTGGCCGCGATCGCCAAGGAGGCTTCGGCGCCGGTGGCCGTCAAAGCGGGCAATCTGGATGAACTCGTTGAACTTTCCAACAAGCTTACCGCGGCGGGTCTGAAGGATTTGGTCCTGGATCCCGGGAGCCGGACCGTCCGGGAAGCGTTGAATGACCAGATCATCATCCGGCGGGCGGCGCTGATGAAAAAATTCCGCCCCCTCGGGTTTCCGACGATCACTTTCCCCTGCGAGATGACCGCGGACCCGATGCAAGAAGTGCTTCTGGCCTCGCTGTTTATCGCGAAATACGGCGGGATCGTCGTCCTCTCCGATCTGGAAGGGCACGGGCTCTTCCCGCTTCTTCTGGAGCGGATGAACCTCTTCACGGACCCTCAGCGGCCGATGGCCACCGGCGAGGGTATATACGAAATCGGCGGACCCAACGAGAATTCTCCAGTCCTTCTGACCTCCAATTTCTCGCTCACCTACTTTATTGTTTCCGGGGAAATCGAGGGCAGCCGAGTTCCATCCTGGCTGCTGATCAAGGATACGGAAGGGCTTTCGGTCATGACCGCCTGGGCGGCGGGGAAATTCGGTGCGGACGTCATTGCGCCCTTCGTGAAAAAATGCGGAATCGCCGAAAAAGTCAAGCACCGCAAGCTTATTGTCCCCGGGTATGCGGCAGTTATCAGCGGAGAGCTGGAGGAAGAATTGCCGGACTGGAAGATCCTGATCGGGCCGAGGGAAGCCGCGCACATCCCGGCGTTCCTGAAGGTCTGGAAAGCGGAATAAACGGTAGGGGCGACCGACCGGTCGCCCGTACGGAGGATTTTATAAGGAGGGATTCATGGTTGTCTGTGTGGGGGAGAACATCAATATCATGTCGAAAACGATCGGGCCGGCGATCAAAGAAAAGCGGATCGACCCGATCCTCGAAATGGCCCGGCACGAGGAGAAGGTGGGGATCGACCTTCTGGATTTGAACATTGGGCCCTCGCGCAAGGCCGGGGAAGAGGTGATGGACTGGCTGGTCCGGCAGGTGCAGGCGGTGGTCAAGAAACCCTGCTCTTTAGACACGACCAACCCCGCCGCCATGGAATCCGGCCTCAAGGCCCACCAGGGCAAGGCGCTCATCAATTCGGTCTCCTTGCAGCCGGAACGCCTGGAGAAGGTCCTGCCCATGGTGAAGACCTACAACGCCGGCGTCATCGGCCTCCTCTGGGGGATCGAAGGCATGCCGCGGGACGCCAATGAGCGGGCGGCCTTGGCCGTTGATTTCATTTACCAAGCCAATAACCTGGGGATTGCTACGGAGGACATCTGGATTGACCCGATCGTCAGCCCGGTGAGCGTGGAGATCAACCAGGTCCTTTCCTGCCTGGAGTTCCAGTCCATGCTGAAGGATATCGCCCCGGAGGCCAAATCCATCGTCGGCCTCTCGAACATTTCCAACGGGACGCCGACCCACCTCCGGCATCACCTGAACCGGGCCTATCTGGCTATGTTGATGAAGCACGGCCTTTACGCCGCGATTGTGGACGCCTACGACCAGGAACTGCTCGACTTGGCCAAGGGGAAGATGCCCGAGATCGTCGGCCTCATCCACCAGGTCATGGACGGCGAAGAGCCGGATCTGAAGGCCCTTTCGCCCAAAGAAGCATCCTATGTCAAGTCCACGAAAGTTCTGTTGGGGAAGACCCTGTACTCTCATTCGTGGCTGGAATTGTAAAATAAAGATTAGGGGCAGGGTCAGTGATTAGAAAAAAATTTTTCCGCGCTCCTGGCCCGGACGCTTTATTTTATGCTCCCCAAACAGGAAAATTATCAGCTTGCCCGGCAAATGGCCGTCGAAAACCTGCGGCAGGCGGATCTGCGGGGCCGGGCTTCCTGCGGCGGGGGAGCGTATCGGCTCGAGGCGGGGGGGAAAGAGCGGATCGAGATCAAGTATCTGGGGCAGGATCTGGTTTTCGCTTTTCCGGAAGGAAATATCGCAGCCGCCTCCGGCTTTCCCTTATCCCTGCGGGAGGAGATCTTCCTGCTCCATTATTTGGAAAGAGCCTCTGGAAGCGCTCTGGGCGGGGAGTGGATCTCTTTCGGGGAGATTCCGGGCGGGGCTTTTTACCAGCCGGTTTTCGCCCAGCGCTGTCAAACGGCGCTGGCGAAATTTTTTGGACAGGAGCCGGAGACGATCCGCTCCCTGGCCGGAGAATGGCAGGGAGAAAGCCTGGTCCTCGGGGATGTGGGGATCCGGCTGTGGGTTCTGCCTCGGCTCCCCGTCGCCCTGGTTTTGTGGCGGGGCGATGCGGAATTTCCGGCCGAAGGGAAAGTCCTTTTCGATTCCTCGGTGAGTCGCTACCTGCCGGTGGAGGACATCGTGGTGATGGCGGAAACGGTAGTCTGGAAGCTCGTCAAGAAAAAAGGTTATTCACCACCGAGGGCACAGACCACCCAGAGAAAAAAACCATAAGAAATTGAATGGCAATAAGAATTCGGCAGAACTCTCGAAAGAAGAAAAATCGTCATTCCGGGCAAGCGGAGCGCGACCCGGAATCCCGGTTTTTGGATGCTTTGAAAATACCGGATTCCGGCTTGAATTATGAACATTTTCCTCTGGGCGCTCTGTGCTCTCGGTGGTGAGGAAATGAAATTAGCTGTTACTGGAAAAGGCGGGGTGGGTAAGACGACCGTCGTAGCCGGGCTGAGCCGGGCCTTGGCCAAGCGGGGAATCCGGGTCCTGGCTATCGACGCGGACCCGGCCAGCAACCTGGCCCAGGCCCTGGGGTTTTTGCCGGACCAGCGCCTCACCCCCATTGCCGAGATGAAGGACCTGATCGCGGAGAGGACCGAATCCAAGCCTGGATCCATGGGGGGATTTTTTAAACTCAACCCGCGGGTGGACGATCTCCCGGAAAAATATTTTTTGGAAAAGGACGGCATCCGCCTGATGGTGATGGGGACGGTTCAGAGGGGAGGCGGGGGGTGCGTCTGCCCGGAAAATGTCCTGGTCCGGACTTTGGTTTCCCACCTCCTGCTGCGCAAAGGGGAGGCGGTGATCCTGGACATGGAAGCCGGAGTCGAACATCTGGGGCGGGCGACGGCCTCGGCTGTAGACCGGTTGGTCGTCGTCGTGGAACCAGGACGGCGCAGCCTCGAGGTGGCCGGGAAAATTCGAAAGCTGGCAGGCGATATCGGCCTGAAAAACATCTGCCTGGTGGGCAACAAGATCCGCGGCGAGAGCGATCGGAAATTCCTGGAAAAGCAGATGCCGGAAATCCCCTTTCTGGGCTTTCTCTCGTACGATCCGCGGATCGTGGAGGCGGACCTGGCGGGCCAGGCCCCTTTCGCGGAAAACGTCGATTTCCAGACGGCCATGGATAAAATCCTCGAACGGTTGCAGGATCCGGAGGTGGTTCCGGAAAGCTGAGAAAACATGGAAGACCGTGTGGTGAGTATCAGTAGGGTAGAAGATTTTTTTGTTTTTACGGAACACTCACGCAGACACGGTTCACTTTTTTTCTGGAGATATCATGCCTGACGACATAAACCTTTCCCTGTTGGAACCCTTCTTAAAAAAGTACAGAGGGGCGGACGGGGCCTTGATCCCGCTCCTCCAGGAAGCCCAGGGTCTTTACGGTTATTTGCCCGAGGAAGTCCTGGACTCCATCAGCCGGGCCCTGAACATCCCGCTGAGCCGGGTTTACGGCGTGGCTACCTTCTATTCCCAGTTTTATCTTTCCCGCCGGGGACGGCACACCGTCCGGGTCTGTCGGGGAACCGCCTGCCACGTACGGGGCGGAAAATACGTCCTCAAGGCGGTGGAACAGGCCCTGGGGGTTGGCGAGAATCAGACGACTCCGGACTACCAATTCACCTTCGAAACCGTAGCCTGTTTGGGGGCCTGCGCGCTTTCCCCGGTTCTCCTGGTGGACAAGAAATATTACGGGAAATTGGCGCCGGGCAAGGTGGAGAAGATTCTGAAGCAATACACCTGAAGAGGAGCGGGCTTTGACTGCGCGATTGAATTCCGAAAAGGAGCTGTTGAATCTCCGCGAAACCCTGAGGCGGAGCCGGGATCCAAAGAAGCCCTGCGTGACCATCTGCGGGGGAACGGGATGTCTGGCCTGGGGAGGCGAAGAGGTCCGCCTGGCCTTTATCGAAGAAATCCGCAAACAGGGGATGGAGGACCGGGCGGATGTGCTCCGCACGGGCTGCCACGGTTTCTGCGAGCGGGGGCCGGTGGTGGTGATTCTCCCTCAGGAGATTTTTTACCAGCAGGTGGCGTTAGAGGATGTGCCGGAAATCGTCTCGGAAACGATCGCCCGCGGCCGGGTCATCGAACGTCTCCTGTACACGGACCCCGCCACCGGGCGGACGGTCGTCTATGATCACGATGTCCCGTTTTACAAACGCCAGATGCGCAAGGTTTTCAGCGACAATGGGCGCATCGATCCCCGGGAAATCCGGGATTACATTTCCCGGGGCGGGTATGAGGGGCTCAGCAAGGCGCTCTTCTCCCTGTCCCCGGAACAGGTCATCGGGGAAGTCGAAAAATCGGGGTTGCGCGGACGGGGAGGAGCCGGATTCCCGACCGGTCAGAAATGGCGGTTTGCCCGCAAAGCGAAAGGAACTCCCAAATATATCGTCTGCAACGCCGACGAGGGGGATCCGGGGGCCTTCATGGACCGAAGCGTCCTGGAAGGCAATCCGCATTTGGTTCTGGAAGGCATGCTGATCGCCGGATATGGGATCGGGGCCGAGGAGGGCTATGTCTATGTCCGCGCCGAGTACCCTCTGGCCGTTCAGCATCTAAAGATCGCGCTGGAACAGGCCGAGGAACTCGGGCTGGTCGGCGATTCGATCCTGGGGACGAACTTCAATTTCCACGTGAAAATCAAGGAGGGCGCCGGGGCCTTTGTCTGCGGGGAAGAGACCGCCCTTTTGGCCTCCATCGAAGGCAAGCGGGGGATGCCCCGGGCGCGCCCGCCCTTTCCCGCGCAGGCCGGCCTGTGGGGCAAGCCGACGAACATCAACAACGTGGAGACCTTTGCCAACATCCGCTCCATCCTTGTCGAAGGCGCGGAGGCGTACGCGGCCGTGGGCACGGCCGGGTCGAAGGGAACCAAGATATTCTCCCTTACGGGAAAGATCAATAACACCGGCCTGGTGGAAGTGCCCATGGGGACGACGCTGCGCGAGGTCATCTTCGAAATCGGCGGGGGAATTCCCGGGGGACGCCGATTCAAAGCCGCCCAGATGGGGGGCCCTTCCGGAGGATGTCTGCCCCCCCAATATCTGGATTTGCCGATCGATTACGAGTCGTTGACCAAAGTCGGGTCCATGATGGGGTCGGGCGGGATGATCGTCATGGACGAGAAGACGTGCATGGTGGATATCGCCCGCTTCTTCCTCAGCTTTACTCAGGACGAATCGTGCGGGAAATGCACCCCCTGCCGGCTCGGCACCCAGCGGATGCTCGAAACCCTGACCCGGATCACCCAGGGGCAGGGGAGGGAGGGCGATATCGAGCTTCTCCTGGAGATGGGGAAGGGAATCAAGGACGCCTCGCTCTGCGGATTGGGCCAGACCTGTCCGAATCCCGTGCTCTCCACGATCGCCCATTTCCGCAGCGAATACGAGGCCCACATCCGGGGGAAATATTGTCCGGCCGGAGCCTGCGAAGCCCTGGTCTTCGCCCCCTGCGAAAACACCTGCCCGGTTCGCTGCGACGCTGTCGGCTATGCCTCGCTCATCGCGGCGGGCCGTTATGAAGAGGCTCTGTCCATCATCCGCCTGACCATGCCGCTGGCGGGAATTTGCGGACGGGTGTGCAACCATCCCTGCGAGAACATGTGCAAACGCGGAGAAATCGACGAACCTCTGGCCATCGCCTCCTTAAAGCGCTTTGCTTCCGACTGGGAACGAAATCAAAATAAAATGGCGCCGGCCGCCTTCGTGGAGAAGATGAAGGAGGCACGCGTGGCCATCGTCGGCGCCGGCCCGGCCGGACTCAACGCCGCCTACCATCTGGGACGCCGGGGGTACCGGGTTACCCTGCTTGAATCCCTGCCTGTAGCCGGCGGCATGCTGGCCGCGGGGATTCCGGATTATCGCCTGCCGCGAGAGGTCCTGGAGAGGGACATCCGGTTCATCTGCCAGCACAATGTGGAGATTCGAACCGGCCACACCTTAGGGCGGGATTTTGCGATCGCAGATCTTTTCCGTCAAGGGTACAAGGCCGTATTCCTGGCGTTGGGGGCCCAGCGGGATCAGAAGATGAATATCCCGGACGAGGAGGCCGAAGGCATCCTCCCGGGGATCGAGTTCCTGCGCCGAGTCAACCTGGGGGAGAAGATTTTGCTTTCGGGAAAAGTGGCGGTCGTCGGCGGTGGGAATGTAGCTTTCGACGCGGCCCGCACCGCCTTGCGGCTGGGGGCGGAGGAAGTTTTTATCGTCTACCGGCGGACGCGGGACGAAATGCCGGCCAACGAGGAAGAGATCGAAGAGGCGGAACACGAAAAGATCAGGCTGCTTTACCTGCTCGCTCCCACCCGGGTCATAACCAGCGACGGAAGGGTGAGCGGCTTGGAATGTCAGCGCATGGAGCTGGGGGATTTCGACGCCGGCGGGAGGCGCCGTCCGGTACCCGTCAAAGGATCGGAGTTCGTTCTCAAAGCGGATTGGATCATTCCCGCCATCGGCTATGTTCCGGATTTGTCCGGCCTTCCGCAGGATGACGGCTTCAAGGCCACCAAGGCGGGAACTCTAAGCGTGGATCCCCTTACGCTGAGCACCCACCTCCCGGGCGTCTTCGCCGGAGGGGATGTCGTCACCGGGCCATCCACCGTGGTAGAAGCCATGGCCGCCGGATCCCAGGCCGCGGTCTCGATCGACCGCTTTCTCAAAGGTGAAGATCTCCGCCTGAATCGGACCTTCAGCGCCGAGGAACGGGCGGACGTTCCGAAGCCGGAAGACGGCGGGGAAGAGGAAACGATAAAACCCCGGGCGGCTATGGGAGCTCTCCATGCGGATCGACGGGTTTGCACCTTCGAGGAAGTAAATCTGGGGTTCGACGAAGAGACGGCGGTCCGCGAAGCCAAGCGCTGTCTGCGCTGCGAGCTGAAGGGATAGGTGAAAAGATGCCGGAAGTAAAGTTGACCGTCGACGGGCGCGAGGTCGGGGCGGAGGCGGGAACCACGATCTTCGAGGCGGCCAGGAAGGCGGGAATTTCGATTCCTCATCTCTGCTACCGCGAGGATTTGACGGCCACCGCGGCGTGCCGCCTTTGCGTGGTGGAAGTGGAGGGGGCCAGAACTCTCGTCGCCTCCTGCGCCTACCCGGTGGCGGAAAAAATGGTCGTCCACACCCAGACCCCGCGGGTCATGGAGGCCCGGCGTCTGGTCATCGAATTACTTTTGTCGGATCATCCCTACGACTGTATGACCTGCGAGAAGAGCGGGACGTGCAAACTGGAAAAATACGCCTATGCCTTCGGGATCCGCCAGCCCCGTTTTCAGGGGGAGAAGCACGATTACCCGGTACGGGCGGCTAACCCTTTCTTTGAACGCGACTACAATAAATGCATTCTCTGCGGCCGGTGCGTGACGGTCTGCCATGAAGTGCAGCACTGCGCGGCCGTGGACCACAGCAACCGGGGCTTCGGCACGAAGATCGCTGCGGCTCACGACCGGGCGATGCAGGAAACCCCCTGCGTCTTCTGCGGGAATTGCGTGAGCGTCTGCCCGGTGGGGGCCCTCTCGGAAAAGGGCGGGCGCTTCCAGGGGCGGGACTGGGAGCTGGCGAAGACGCCCACCACCTGTTCGTACTGCGGCGTGGGCTGCACGCTGGTGATGAACGTCCGCGACAATAAGATCCTCAAGGTGACCTCGGACCCGCATCTGGGAATCAACCGCGGCTGGACCTGCGTCAAGGGGAGGTTCGGGTTCGATTATGTCCACAGCCCGGAGCGGCTGACGGACCCGCTTATCCGCGAGGGAGGAAAATTCCGCAAAGCGTCCTGGGATGAAGCCCTGGACCGGGTGGCCGAGCAGCTCGAAGCGATCAAGGCCGAGCGCGGCCCGGACGCCATCGGGATCCTGGTCTCCGCCAAGTGCACCAACGAGGAGAATTACCTCCTGCAGAAGATGGCCCGCGCCGCCATCGGCACGAATAATGTAGACCACTGCGCCCGCCTCTGACACAGTTCCACCGTCGCCGGTCTGGCGATGGCGTTCGGCAGCGGGGCCATGACTAACTCCATCGGGGAGATCCGCAACGCGGACTGCATTTTTGTCATCGGCTCCAATACCACGGAAAACCACCCCGTTATTGCCCTGCAGGTCCAGGCCGCCGTCCGCCAGCGGGGCGCCAAGCTCATCGTAGCCGATCCGCGGCGGATTGAGCTGGTGAACTTTGCTCATCTTTGGATCCAGCACCAGCCGGGGACGGACGTAGCTCTGATCAACGGGATGATCCAGGCGATCCTGGCTCACGGATGGCAGGACCGGGCTTTTATTCAAGGGCGCACGGAGGGCTTCGAGGCCTTAGCCGACTCAGTCAGGGAATACACCCCGGAAATGGTGGAAAAGATCACGGGGGTCCCGGCGGCCCGGATTGTCGAAGCCGCCCGGCTTTATGCCACCTCGCCCAACTCAACGATCCTCTATGCGATGGGCATCACCCAGCATGTAACCGGGACCAACAATGTCCTCGCCCTAGCCAACCTGGCGATGGCGGCCG
>Ga0113563_10001896_pt1 | contig 12280 bp, 11 predicted proteins | sample Mud3Dept3metaG_FD_80117 | JGI IMG/M metagenome (GOLD analysis project Ga0113563, IMG submission 80117) | Freshwater wetland microbial communities from Ohio, USA, analyzing the effect of biotic and abiotic controls - Mud 3 Core 4 Depth 3... | ecosystem: Environmental > Aquatic > Freshwater >...
CGGAAACTTTCCTTATACCCACAAGTCCACACTCGTTGAAGAATTCAGCCATCCATTCCTTTTCGCCGGGCTTGTCGCAGGCGTCCCGATAGAGATTACGAAGCTCATGCATGAAATCGTCAACGGTTAAGACGCCGGCATACCTTCCCTTATTGTCGAGAACAATCAGCCCAGGCAAATGAGGAGGCCCTTCCAAATTCATCTTGATCGCATCATAAGCTTCCTTAAGGTTAGCGTCTGCCCCTATTGTGGAAAAATGGGTGGTCATTACATCTTTGTTCGTTTTTTGAAGTTCCATTGGCATACCTCCATACATGTGTGAATCGGCCTTTTTCAAATCCAATAAAAACCTTAGAGCAGGCGCGCAAAGTACCGGTTACTATTTCCCAAATAATGCGAAACCTACGGGTGCACCTAGGATCGGAGTTCCAAATCAGCCTCTGATTTGGTGGCTTCTATCGTGGGGCCCCCTATGAATTCAGCATCTAATCCACGATCTCAAGAACGCTCCGCCTATTCAGCTTGGCAGAGGCTCCCGCAAGTATTGTTCGCATTGACTGTGCTGTTCGTCCATCCTTGCCGATTACTTTTCCCACGTCTCCTCTGGCCACCCTCAACTCAATCAGAGAAGTATTCTGTCCCTTCTTTTCCGTGACTACGACCTCTTCAGGGGCATCCACTAGGGCCTTTGCCATAACTTCAATCAGTTCTTTCATATCAGCTCGCCCTCCGCTTTGATGTGCAGCCATCGCAGATGTTCAAGATGTCAATGACGATAGGAGCCTGTCCCGTAAAGTTTTCACTATAAAGGATCGAGAGAAGACGACATCTCCCCATTTCCTCAGGCGGCATAAACGATGCCAGACTCTGCAACTCGGCTATCTCTTAGAACCGAAAATCTATGAGAAGCGCTTCAAAAACCCTGCAGCAAGGGGCAGACGAAATTACCTGAGACCCGTAGCTTTCCGTCCCCATTTTTCAATGGGTTTAGCATTGCCGCAACAGCGAGGTTGGACTCCCAACAGAACAGAAATTGTCCTATCAGGAGTATGGCTTGCACAATTTGAGAGGTTTCTCCATGAACAGCCTCCGACATGGAGGTTAAGGGGTCGAAGGGAAAACACCTGCGCTATTAGATGGTAAGAAGCCTCCAAAGTCAATATAATCCGATTCGTTAACGTAATCTGTTTCGTATCGTTATGTCGAAAGCGGGCTGATGGTCCTTCTGACGAGCGATTTGTTGTTGAAATCTATTGCAGTGGCACAGATACACCGGATGAGCCTTGTCCAGTTCTTGCGGCACCCTTTAGATGGTTCACAAGTCTGCGTAGGTTCAGAAGGGCTCAAGGTCAGAGATTTCTTGCAATAGATCGACCACGGTGATGTGTTACCAGGATTTCGAAGATCGCCGCACAAGGAGATTCATCGGGCAGGAACATTGAACGGCCTCAAAAAGGCATTATGTATTGGGTATGAAGGAGGAGGAATCGGGTCTTCCCTAGAATGCACTTGACGGGGGGATGGTGAAGATGAAAAAGCGTTTCGGAGCTCTTCTTGTCGTGGCTGGGCTCGTTCTTACCGTAACTGGATGCGCGAGCTACGGATATGTCCGTTCCCAAATGGTTTACGGTAATCGCATCACCGTCCAGGGTCTGGTGAAAGACTGGCAAGACTACACCATCTATTTTGCTGGACACGGCCGTGGTCACCCTTCTGCTGTCCTCTTTGAACCAAAGGACGATGATAGGGTGATCATCGCGGATCGGTGGTGGAAGGTGGAGAAGTACGAGATCTTGATAGACCTCGTCGATTCCATCCAAAGGCAACTTCCGATAGGATTTTATTATCCAAGGTTGCTTGAACTTCTGGGCCCGGACAACCACCGATATGGATATGTATTTACCTCGTGGGATCACGTGGTCGCGAAGCGTATTGATGATCGCACCGTGGTCGTCTATGATTTGCCACTGCCTCCCTATCTTGCGATTGATGGAGGAGACGGTCCCCGTGAAAGGAGACCGCGGTGAGGCCATGACCCTATTATGTCCACGCAAGATGCAGTGGTAGCTCCAGAGATCACCAGGCTGGTTTGAAATGCTAACACCATGATCACATGGTAACCTAAATTTTTTTCGGTGACGATGAAATTCCAATTTTTTTGTACTTGTGCTTTGTGAGTTCCTTAGAAAGGTAGGGTGAGAATGCCTCCCAAATCAAAGGCAATTGTGATCGACGAAAAAGACAATGTGGCAACGGCTATCATGCAGCTGAAGGCTGGGGGAACGGTTTTCATACCAATCCAGGGGCGCCTTGAAAAGGTCGAGCTGCTTTCGCATATCCCTATGGGCCACAAATTCGCCCTGCGGGCGATCGAGGCCGGGGAGGACGTGATCAAATACGGGGAACCCATCGGCAAGAGCACTACTCAGATAGCACGAGGGGAACACGTCCATGTTCATAACGTGGTCAGCCACCGCGGAAGAAAGGAGGGTGCCTGATGGAGTTTCAGGGGTATCGGAGGGCGAATGGCGAGGCCGGAGTCCGCAATCATGTGCTGGTCATTCCCAGCGTGGTCTGCTCTCAGGGAGCGGCCGAAGCGATCACCCGCAACATTAAGGGTGCGGTCTACCTGGCTAATGTTTTCGGCTGCGCTCAGGTGGGTGAAGACCGGGAACAGACCAAGCGGACTCTAGTCGGGTTCGGTCTTAACCCCAATGTCTTTTCCGTGTTGGTGGTGGGGAATGGGTGCGAGAACTTGCCCGCGAAGGAAATTGCAGAGGCGATTCTTCGCAGCAAAAAACGCGTAGAGGTTATCAATATTCAAGAGGTCGGTGGGACGAAGAAAACCATCGCTCGGGGAAGGAAGATCCTGAAGGAGATGCTGGCTGAGGCCACAACGGCCTTCCGCGAGCCTATCCAGGTTGGGGAGCTGGTCTTGGCCACCGAATGCGGAGGCTCAGACTATACGTCCGGTCTCGCCTCCAATCCATCTCTGGGTGTGGCAAGCGATTTTTTGGTGAGGGAGGGCGGGACGGTCATCCTCTCTGAAACCACAGAGTTGATCGGAGCAGAGCATCTTCTAGCTAAGAGGGCCCGGATATGCGAGATTGGGGAACAAGTCCTCGATCTCATTGACTGGTGGGAGAAAAAGGCCATTGCCACAGGGCAGGACATCCGCGGGGCTAACCCAGCCCCTGGCAATATCGTCGGCGGGATTACAACTATTGAAGAGAAGTCTCTGGGGTGCATCCATAAAGGTGGAACGACCTTATTGCAGGAGGTGATCAAGTATGCTTTCCCGCCCACTAAAAAGGGGCTTGTCCTGATGGATACTCCCGGACACGACATCGATCAGCTCACGGGAATGATGGCTGGAGGAGCCCAGATCGCTGTCTTCACAACAGGGCGGGGAACACCCACTGGGTCTCCCATCGCTCCGGTAATTAAGATTACCGGGAATGCCGAGACCGCCCGGAAGATGAAGGACAACATCGACCTTAACGTCAGCCAAATTCTGCAAGGGAAAGAAACGGTGAAGGAAGCCGGGAAGCGAGTCTTCGATGAACTCATCGCAGTTTCTTCAGGAAAATTGACCAAGGCGGAGAAATTGGGACAGAGAGACTTCTCTATCTTCAAAATCGGCCTAAATTTCTGAAAAAACAAGTTTAAGGATAGTGCCGTGAGATGAGAAATAACGCTCAATCTAATAGCCACGGTTACAAGAAAGTCCTTAGACTTAAGGCAGAAAGAATCTGAGAGCTTATTGGTTCAAATAGTGCGCGGAGATATTTTCCATCTTGTCCGATGCTGCGCAGAGTATGCCCAAGTGAGTTCCGTCTCCCCAAGGGTCTGGTTTGGAGAAAATATTAGCTTGACATTTTGAGACGACCGGTCTATTAGCCTCCCCAATAGGTGAAAAAAAACTTATTTAGAGCTTTTCACGTGAAGACAAGTACCAAGAACAGAATACTTGAAGCCGGTGCAGAAATCATTCATCTCAAGGGCTTCTATCACACAGGTATCCAAGAAATACTCAGTGCCGCAGCGGTGCCAAAGGGATCATTTTACAACTATTTTAAAAACAAAGATGACTTTGGGCTTCAGTTGATTGATTATTTTGTCGAATACTATACACACCTTTCAAGAAACATTCTTGAAGACGGCACAATTCCTCCACTAGAAAGGATCAGAAGACTCCTCGAGTGGTTTATTGAGTTTTTCAAGTCCAAGGATTACGCGTACGGATGTCCCATCGGCAATCTGGCGCAGGAAATGGGGGATTTAAGCCCGGCATTTCGAAAGAAGCTCAAAATGGCTCTGGGTTCCATCGTTGATATTCACTCCAGATTACTGGCGAAGGCCCAACGGGAGGGGGAGCTATCCCAAAGCCTTGATGTGAGGGAAGCAGCCCGTTTCCTTATTAGCAGTTGGCATGGTGCGCTCGTGCACATGAAGGCAGTAAAGGGTCCGGAGCCGCTTGAGAACCATATTAGGTTCATTTTCGATCATGTTTTAAGACCTTGAAGAACATGATGGAATCGAGGAGATTTATCCTCAATTTTCTTTGTTGGTTTCATAATAGACTGGTCTATTCGATTCCTGCCCTTAAGCCTCTAACTTCTTTTAAAAAATGGAGGAGTCACTGTGAAGCTTGACGAACACCCTACAGTTAAACGGTACCGTGAAAAGGCAGGCGCACGCTCCGTCCCTTTTGCCCAGGACAAACTCGATGCAACATGGCTAAAGGGGATGGCTTTGGAAGCGGGGGCAGATGACGCGGCCCTGACAGAGATCTCTCGTCCTGAAATTGAAGATCAAAAGGGCGATATTTTGAAAATATTTCCCCGCACAAGAAGCCTCATGAGCATAGTCTGCAGACTAAACCCGGAAAACATCCGCTGTGTGTCACGGGATGTGTCCGATCTGGCGTTCCTGCAGACATTTGAAAAGGTCAACTCTGCCGCAAGTCGGATTGTAAAGTCCCTTAGCGAGAAAGGCGTACGCGCACTGAACCCCTCCGGCGGATTCCCGATGGATATGGCTAATTGGCCTGGTAAGATGTGGCCGGTATCCCATAAACCGATAGCCGTCGCCAGCGGCTTAGGAGCAATGGGCCATCATCGCCTGGTCATCCATCCCAGATTCGGGAGCTTCATCGTCCTGGGCACAATCCTTCTGGAAGGAGAGGCAACGGCCTATGATCGACCGCTTGATTTCAACCCATGCATTGAATGCAACCTTTGTGTCTCCGTTTGCCCGGTTGGAGCTATCGGTCCTGACGGTCATTTCAATTTTACGACATGCATGACACATAACTACCGGGATCGTCTGGGTGGCTTTCTTGATTGGGTAGAAAAGGTGGTCTCAAGCAAAGATGTTCGGTCTTACCGAAGAAAGGTTAACGATCCGGAGAGCGTCTCCATGTGGCAATCCTTGAGTTACGGGATCTGCAACAAATCTTCATACTGCATGGCCGTTTGTCCTGCGGGGGAGGAAGTCATCGGGGCGTACCTTGATCATCGGGCGGAGTATCTTGCTGAAGTGGTTAAACCCCTTCAGAGCAAAGAAGAAACTATTTACGTCGTTCCCGGATCAGATGCTGAAACCCACGTGGTTCAGCATTTTCCTCACAAGTCAATCAGACGGATTGGCAACGGTCTTCGGCCCAGTTCGGTAAGAGGCTTCCTGCAGAGTTTGCCCATCGTTTTCCAGCGAGGTCAATCCGATGGGATTGACTCAACTTACCATTTCACCTTTACAGGAGCAGAAGAGTGCATTGCCACGGTCGTTATCAGGAACAAGAGCATTGAGGTCATGGAGGGTCACGTGGGAACTGCTGATATGCATCTCACAGCCGACAGTCGAACCTGGGTGGCGTTTTTGGCAAAGGAAAAGAATCTTTTGGGGGCTTTACTGCGGCGAAAGATTCGCGTGAAGGGATCTCCGCGTCTGATGAAACAGTTTGCCCGCTGTTTCCCATCATAGGCCTTTGAGTCAAAGAAGTTTCCCTCACTGGGCAATGGGAACATTAGAAGCTCATCCGATTTTGGTATCTATACTCAGGAGGTAATGTGCGGGCCATCCGAGTTGGCGATGGGTGAATGGGACAGGAGCGCTACAGACATTTTGGATAGGAGGATAGGATGAAAGACATTTACGAAAAGTTGAGAGAACGGCTTGACGATCTCGCTACAGGATATCCTGCTACGGAGAACGGGGTGGAAATCAGGATACTTAAGAGGCTTTTCACTGAAGAGGAAGCGGAATTCTTTTTGCAGCTTTCTCCACTCCCGGAAACACCGGAGGATGTAGCTAAAAGGCTCGGCAAAGAGTCAAATAAAACAGCGGCGCTGATGGAGCGCATGGCCAAAAAAGGTTTGCTCTTTAGGCTACGGAAGGGCGATACCGTGAAATATGCTGCGGTACCATACCTGGTAGGCATTTTTGAATTCCAGGTGGGCAAAATGGATCGGGAGATTGCTCTCGACATGAATGAGTATTATGAAACATCATTCGGTCGAACGATCCAATCATTTGAAACTCCTGTCATGCGAGCCATTCCCATAAATCGGGAAATAGCCGTCAAATGGCCGGTTGCTCCCTATGAAGACGTTCTGGAAATCTTAGAAAAGCAGGAAACCGTTGCCGTTGCCCCGTGCATTTGTCGCACGTGGATGAAACTGGCCGATAAGGGTTGTGATAAACCGGTCGAAACTTGCTTCATGTTCGGCTCCCATGCCCGCTACTATGTGGAAAACGATATGGGACGGTATATCAGCAAAGAGGAGGCCCGGGAGATCGTGAAACGTAATGAGGAAGTCGGCCTGGTGATGCAACCTTTTAACTCGCAGCAGGTTGGCGGTATGTGCAGTTGCTGCGGTGATTGTTGCGGCATGCTCAGATCTTTGAAGAAACAGCCGGTTCCGGCCGCGTCGGTGCAAAGCAACTACTATGCGGAAGTGGACGCCGAGGAGTGTGCCGGATGTGAAACCTGCCTATCCCGATGTCAGATGGATTCCATCGATATAGTGGATGAGCGAGCAGTAGTGAACTTAAACAGATGCATCGGGTGCGGGTTGTGTGTCACGACCTGCACTACTGGCGCTTTAAAGCTGGTAAAAAAGCCGGAGAACCAGCAGTATCAGCCCCCCAAATCCGGTGCTGAAACTTACATGAGAATAGCAGCGGAACGCGGAAAGAATTTGATGCGCAAAGGGTGATAATGACTCAGCAGGAAGAACGGGAAAGAATCAAGCGGAAGGCCCAGGAAGCAGAGCTGCTCCTTGAAGGGGGAAGGGTCCTCAATGTGTATTCGGGTGAGCTCCTCGAGTCCAACGTGGCCGTCAAGGGAGAGAGGATCTGGTATGTGGGCCCGCGCTCCGATGAGATCGGGGAAAAGACCCTGCGTCTGGATGTGTCGCACAAGGTGTTGGTCCCTGGGTACGTCGAGCCCCACTGCCACCCCTGGAACGTCTACAACCCGGTCTCGCTGGGAGAGGAGTTTTGCAGGCTGGGGACGACCACCCTCGTGTGTGACAATCTCATCTTTTATATGATGATGGGCGCGGAGGGATTCGAAGCCTTCATGGCCGCCTTTTCGAAGATGCCGGTGAAGTTCTTCTGGTTTATGAGACTGGTTCCTCAGACCCCTCTGGAGCAGGAAGAGACTCTCTTTTCAGCGGCCAATCTCAAAAGACTTCTCCGAAATCCTCTCACTCTCTCCATCGGAGAGATCACCAGGTGGCAGGAACTGATCAAAGGAAATCCGAAAATAGAAGAGATGATTCATATGGCCCGCAGGCTCGGAAAACGCGTGGACGGCCACACCGCAGGCGCGAAATATGAAAACCTCAGTGTCATTTCCCGAGCGGGAGTGGAGTCCTGCCACGAAAGCATTACAGTCGAAGAGGCTCTCGATCGGCTGAGACTGGGGTTCCACGTCCTCTTGAGGGAGAGCTCTCTCCGGCAGGATCTGCGCGGCCTCTTGAAAGGGGTCCGGGAAAATCCACTCTCATTGCGCCGGGTCATGTTGACCACGGACGGCTCTTCCCCCTCTTTCCATGTGGACTCCGGGATGACCGATCATTTGGTAAGGATGGCCATGGAGGAGGGCATCAATCCCGTAGAGGCCTACCGGATGGTAACCCTCAATCCCGCCGTTTACTTCGGCATCGAAGATCGTCTCGGCGGAATCGCACCAGGGAGGGATGCAGATATCCTCGTTTTGGGGGACCTTCATGATCCCACACCGGAACTCGTCATCTCCAAGGGCCGGATCGTCTCGGAAAAAGGCGTCCTTCTCTCTCCATTTCCGGTGCCAGACTGGAAGAAGTTTTCAAGCGCTCCACAGAGGGAGTCCAAGTGGCGCGCCAAGAAGGAATTCTTTGAAATCCCCGTCAAAGGGATGGCAGAGGGGCAAAAACTTTCCTTCCCCGTGATCAGGCTCATCAGCACAGTGATCACGCGCATCAAGCGAGTGGAATTCCCCGTGCGGGGCGGCTTGGTAGACCTCTCTGCCGTGGATGGGTTCTGCAGGGTCGCCGCGTTGGACAGGCGCGGGAGATGGATCGCAAACGGGATCCTGGAGGGCTATGCGGATCGGATCGAGGGGATCGCCTCCACCTTTAACACCGCCCTAGAGATCCTCGTGATCGGTCAAAACCCCAGCGCCATGGCCTCTGCTGTGAATCGGGTAGTCCGGATGGGGGGAGGAATAGCGGCCATAGAAGAGGGAGAGGTGGTTTTTGAGTTCCCCTTGCCCATCGGAGGCATGATGTCCGGATTGTCTTTGAAAGAAGTGGCCAAGAAGGAAGCGGCACTCAAGCAATTCCTCTCAAGCCGGGGTTACCCCTTTCATGACCCGCTCTACACGTTCATCTTTCTCCCCAACGATTTTTTGCCGGAGGCCAGAATCAATCGCAGGGGCGTGGTGGACATAAAAAAGGATGAGGTCCTGTGGCCGGCGAGAAGGCTGCCGGCACGATGATCCCACTCTCCGCAAATGCCCCGGGGTATCCTTCCATTGGGATTTGCAAATCCGAAGATGACGCAAAGAAAATGACCACCCCGCCACATGGAGCGGGGAAGGTCATTACTTATGCTATTGTGGAGCGACTTTCACTTTTTCCTCTTGGTGACCGACTTTTGAATCTTGAGTGAAGCGAACTTGGCCGTGGTCTCGCGGATTCCTTTTTCAACTGGGATGCGTTCCATGCTGGATGCGCCCACAAAGCCGTGGATGGGAGCTCGTTTGAGAATTGCGTCCACATCAGAGGGCGAGGAGATCGGCCCTCCGTGGCAGAGGACGAAGACGTCAGGGTTAACCGACCGTGCGGCTTTGGCAATCTTCTCAGTTTGCTCTGCAGCCTCTTTAAGGCTCATGGTTTCCTTTGCCCCAATAGCGCCGCCGATGGTCAGACCCATGTGGGCCAGGATGCAGTCGCAACCTGCTCTGGCCATTTTGCGAGCCTCTTCAGGATTGAAGACATAGGCTGTGGTGAAGAAATCCATCGCATTGGCCAGAGCGATCATCTCCACTTCCTTGTCGTAGCTCATGCCTGTTTCCTCGAGGGCGGCTCTGAAGGTTCCGTCGATCATGCCGATCGTGGGAAAGTTGTTGATGCCTGAGAAACCCGCTTCTCCGACCTTCCAGAGAAAAACCTCCATCACTTTTGTGGGATCTGTTCCATTGATGGAGCAGATGACCGGAGCCTCTTTCACAATGGGAAGAATGTGTTTTTCACCAAGCTCCAGAGAGACGTCGTTTGCGTTCCCATAAGCCATCCAGCCAGAGAGGGAACCGAGACCGTGCATGCGGTAAAGCCCGGAATTGAAAACGAGGATAAGGTCGGCGCCTCCCTCCTCTTCAAACCGGGCTGAAATCCCTGTGCCGGCGCCTGCCGCCACAATCGCAGAACCCTTGGCCACTTTGCTTTTAAGTCTTTTTATGACTTCCTTACGCGTGTACTGTTTCATCATAACCTCCTTAGGAATATTGTCGCTTTAACAGCCTAATCATGGACTCGCCGACACGGATGGCGAATTCCGGATCGTCGAGATGATGTTCGTCTTCAATGAGTTCGATGCTAGGACTCAGTTTTTGTTTCAGGGTGCTGAAAAGAGCTGCATTGGCATCAGGGTCATAAAAGATTTTTCCCGGCCGGTCGATGCTGGAGAGCCCGCCCAGGGGAAGGATCACACACACAGGGCCTTTGGCCTGATTGAGTTTGCTCGCGATGAAGTTTGCAATGGCCACGTTTTCTTCGGCCGTGGTTCGCATCGTGGTCATCGTGGGGTTGTGGACGTTGAGCCGCCGGTTTTTGAACTTCTCCGGGACCTGATCTCTGGGCGGCAACACGATCGTGTCGGCAGCTCCGGGCACAATGACCATCGGCAAACCGAGGTTGCCGGCCGTTTCCAGCCGATGGGGTCCAGCGTCGTGGAGACCGCCCACCAGATAGGCGCCGATTTCAGCGAGCGTCATGTCCATGACTCCCTGGATGCGGCCCATGTCCATGAGCTTTTCCATGGTTCGGCCGCCAACCCCTGAAGCGTGAAAAACCCATGCTTCGTAACCGGCCTCCTCAATAACTTGTCTGGCGCGACTCACCCCGGGGGTTGTGGTGCCATACATCGTGATTGAGACAACCTTTTTCCCTGAAGGGACATAGGGGGCGTGCCCCTTGACCATGCCGGCGATGCCATGGGCTGCATTGTTCAACACCATCTCCAGCATCGGATTGAGGCCGCCGATGTCCAGAAGAGAGGGAATCAGGATGATATCAGAGATGTCTACATGCCAGCGAGTATTTCCCGAAGCAAGAGTCGTCACGATAAGTTTTGGAATTCCGTACGGAAGACTGCGCATAGCTGCTGCACAGATGGTCGTTCCTCCTGATCCTCCCACACCGATGACGCCGTGGGCTTCCCCTGCCTCGATCATCTGCTTGAGGTAGGTTGCTGCGGCCAGGCTGATCTTCTCAACCGCCTCGCCCCGGGGCATGGCTCGAATCGTTGCAATATCTTCTCCGATCACGGCCGCAACCTGATCCACAGGGATGTCTGCACTCGTGTCGCTGCGAGCATGGACGCCCACGTCCATGAGCAAGGCCCGGCAGCCTGCCTCTCTCACCTTCTGTCCAAGGTAAGCCAGCTCCCGGCCTTTGGTGTCCATGGTGCCCATGGCAATGATGGTTCTCGGTTCTTGAGACATCGCTACCGTCCTCCCTTGAAAAGCAGCAGCCCGCTATTCATGGGTGATTAAATCTGCAGCCTATGAACCGCTACCCGATCGGCCTGCTTCTCTGCTCTGAGCGCAAAATCATACACGTCGCGCTGGAGACAAATCAGAGGATCTTCGGGCGGGAAGTAAGATTCTTCTCTGCGAAGGAATCGCTGCGTGGTTTTGTGAAAAATAATCTCGCGCAGCGCTTCGTTGTGGTCGTAGGATCCATTGCCCAGAAGCTGGGAGAAGTATCGGACACACCACTCGTCTTCAGGAGCAATTTCCTTGAGTTCCCACCCCATGGCCACAAGGCTGACGGTTTCCGGCCTTTTGGAGAGGATGTATTGGGCAGTGGCGCCTGCAACGGCGAAACTCCCCAACAAGACTTCTTCAGCCACGTTCAGTGCAAGAAGCGCCCCCTGCACGCCTGAGCTCGTCCTCTGGAGAACGGTCCTGCCTTTGAAGAACTCGGGGCCTTTCCGGAGAATGTCGCTCGGTGAGTTTCCAAAATCAAATCCCTTTATGGGAATGCCGCTGACTTCACCGACCAGGATAAGATCCCTGTCCTTTTCTTTCAAAGCAAAGGCCTGCTCAGGGGTTCCAATGAGAAACAACTTTTCAATGCCCATAGAAAAGAGAAGAGGAGCGCAGGTGAAAGCGCGGTAGACATCAATGATCACTGCCACTCCTCTTGCCGCAAGGGCACCGTTGTAAAGACTGTCACAAAGGATCTTCATAGGTTCACTCTTTCATTAAAAGTATTTGCATTGATTTGCACAAAGGCATCTTTGACCACGAGCCGCACGCCCGGGAGACTTGGAACGCAAGAAAAGGTCCCAGCGCTTCCGGCCGTGGCGGCCCCATGCAAACACTTATGAAAGATCCCCAGTCGTTGATCCCTGCGGAGAGTTTTCCCTTGACAGGAAAAGCCTCAGGGGATAGAGCCTGGATACAGATGTGCATGCATCGCTCACTTGTGCAAGATTCTCCTTTTACCCATGAAGCCGGATAAAGTCAATAGCCTTCAACCGTTGTCCGATGCCGCAAGGAATGCCA
>Ga0113563_10001897_pt1 | contig 12279 bp, 15 predicted proteins | sample Mud3Dept3metaG_FD_80117 | JGI IMG/M metagenome (GOLD analysis project Ga0113563, IMG submission 80117) | Freshwater wetland microbial communities from Ohio, USA, analyzing the effect of biotic and abiotic controls - Mud 3 Core 4 Depth 3... | ecosystem: Environmental > Aquatic > Freshwater >...
GCCCTCCGGTATGTGCTCTCCAATCCCCTCATCTGCTGTGCCATTCCCGGGATGATGGCCGTGAAGGAACTCGAAGAAAACCTCCTGGTTGGAAAGACTCCGAGGGAACTTTCCGCGGAAGAGATCAAGGAGTTCATGTCTATCGCCGCCGAGACCGGAAAAGGATTCTGCCGCAACTGCGGCTACTGCCTTCCCTGCCCTGAGGGGATCTCCATTCCCGATGTTTTTCGGTATGAAAGTTACCACCTCAATTACGGCCTGAAAGATTGGGCGAAAGAGCAGTACCGAGTTTTAACCCCTAACGCCCAGGCCTGCTCGGATTGCCAGGCCTGCGTCGAAAAATGCCCATACGGAGTGCCGATTCCCTCGGGATTGAAGAAGGTCCATAATCTCCTGAAGAGTCCCTAAAATTCGGAATACGGAATTTTTCTGCTTTCTCTCTTTCGATGCCGCATTCCCAATTCCGCAATCCGCATTTTTTGTGCGGGGCAGGGATCCATGTTTTACAGGTCTCTATTCAATTTCCGGATAAAACAACTTCACCCGGTTAGGCTCTTTTTCGCCGTCTACATCTTTGGCTTTGCCTACGGAACCCGAAACCACATCGTCGATATCCTCGCCGATGGGTGGCTGGGATACGATTTTGTCCCTCTCCCCATCAACCTTTACTGGACGCTTTTGACTTTCTTCGATCCCCTGGCGATCTTTCTTCTCCTCACCCTTCCCCATGCCGGAATTATTCTTTCCGTCCTGATCATGGCTTCGGATATTGCCATCAACACCGGGGTTACTGTATATTTCTATTATCAGACGGGTATGCTGACCTTCGACCGGTTGCCTTTGCAGATCGCCTTTGGAATATTCATTTTCCTTACTTCACCCATTGCTTGGAAGACGGTCAAAAAGTTGAGTCGGGATCGATAAGAATATTATCGCATGAGGAGGAATGGGAAATGCCTAAAGAGGTAGAAGCCTATTTGGCGAAACTCGGGGACTTGCGAAATCAGGCCAAAGCCCTGCTGGAGGGATTGCCGCCGGAAGCCCTGGACTGGCGGCCCATCCGGGGAGAAGGCGAGCTGGCGACCAATTCCCTGGCGGTCCTTGCCGTTCACCTGGCCGGTTCGCAGACCTTCTGGATGAAAGAAATCATCGGCCGAACGCCCATGCAGCGGGACCGGGAGGCGGAATTCGCCACCCAAGGCGCCAGCGTGGCCGATATGAAGGCCAAACTCGACGCAGCCGGAAAAATTGCCGAAGAAGTTTTGTCTCCTCTCACGGAAGGCCAGCTGGCGGAAGGACGGATGTTTCGGGACAAACCGATTCCCGTCCGGGCGGGGATTCTGCAGGTCCTGGACCACGTGTCCCAACACATCGGCCACATGCAGCTGACCCGCCAGCTCTGGCGGGCACGGTCCGACAAGTAACCCATTCGATCAACCTTTTGCGGGCGCAACTCATGAATTGCCCCCAGCTTGGAAAAGGGAGGCGAATGTTTTCCATAACCTCGAAAACCATCCTGGACTTGTCCCGGAATTTCATGGAGAGCCGAATTTTGCTTACCGGCGCCGAGTTGGGCTTATTTGATGTATTGGCGTCCGAACCTCTTTCGGCCGAGGCGCTCGCAAACAAAATGAACGGGAATCTCCGGGCTTTGACCATCCTCCTGGATGCGCTCTCCGCCATGCAATTCCTGGTTAAGGAAGGGGGGAAATATTTCTGCCCGCCCCCTCTATCCGTTCTTCTTTCCAAGAACAACCCCGAATCCATCCTGCCCATGGTTCACCATCTGGCCCATGTCTGGCATAGGTGGTCGAAATTGACGGATTTGATCAAAAACGATGAAGACCCCGGGAAGCTCGCCCCCTCCAAGGGGGAAGATGAAATGCGCGCTTTCATCGGGGCTATGCACGCCATCGCTTCCCGGCTGGCTCCCCGAGTCGTGGCCGCAGTTAATCCCGGGAGTTCCCGATTTTTGCTGGATGTGGGCGGCGCTTCGGGAACGTATACCCTGGCCTTTCTCAGGGCTGTCCCGCAGATGAGAGCCACCCTTTTCGACAGACCCGAAGTCATCCCGATCGCCCGTGAGCGTTTGGAAGAAGGCGGCGTTTTGGACCGGGTTGCTTTGGCCGGGGGGGATTTCTATCGGGACGAATTTCCTCCGGGCCATGACCTCGCCTTCGTTTCAGCCATCATTCACCAGAACAGCCCCGAGCAGAATTTTGACCTTTACCGAAAAGGATTTCGGGCCCTGGTGCCGGGAGGAAGAATCGTGATCCGGGACCACATCCTGGAACCCGACCGGACCCAGCCCAGGGACGGGGCGATTTTCGCGGTCAACATGCTTGTCGGGACTTCCGGGGGAAACACTTACACCTACGAAGAGGTCCATTCCGGCCTGGAGCAGGCGGGCTTCACGCGCATCCGTCTGCTACAAAAAGGGGAGCAGATGGATGGGCTGGTGGAAGGATTCAAGCCGTAGGGGCGATCACCCGAAGCACGTGACGGGTGGTTCCTGCACAACTCCAAGTTAAAAATTGGGACGCAGATAAACGCAGATTTTCAGGATTCTATCAAGACAAAAAAGATGTTTTTCGGCGTTTATCTACGCAAATCTGTGTCTCTTTAAACAAAAAGGATTTTTATAATTTCCCGAGCAACAAGAAAAGGAGGGAGAAAGAATGGCCGAGAAGAAGAACATCATGGTAAAGACCTTCGCCACCGAATTGAAGGAATTCAAAGCCATGCGGGAGCTGGCCGACCTGGATGAGCAGGTCAACAAGTTCATCAGGGAGAAAAAAGTCAAAAAGGTCGTATCGGTCAGCGATACCACCACAACCGACACCGCCGGCGCCTCGATTGGGTTGATCCGGGTCCTGGTTTACGAGAGTTGACGACCCGGCCTCACCGCCAGTAAGGATACCGGTGTCTCCAGTAGGGGTAACCGTAAGGCGCCCAGTAGGGCCCCCAGTAGGGAGGGTAGTCCCAGTACGGGTAGCGATAGTAGGCGGGGTCTATTTTTTCCCATAGGTGGATTTCCTTGGCCAGAATAACCGGATAAGTATACTGGATCCCTCCCAAAGGGAGGGATTCTTTCCCTTCAATCTCACCCGCAACGGTTATTTCCCGCCCTTCTTTGTAAATAACCGGGTCCAAAAATCCGGCATGACGCACGATAAACCGTCCTGCGGAAGAATCCAGGTTCTTGGGCCTTTTTTCGATATCCAGTTCCGACTGCCGGACCTCCAGAATCGTTTCCGCCTGTCGGGTCGTAGTCTTTACGATCACTCCCCCCCATAAAACCGTCTTGCCCAGAAAATCCTGCGGATTTTTCTGGGCGGTCTGATAGGTTAAGCTCTCGTCCACCTGCCGCATCACTTCCTTGGAAAGGGGTACGCAGGAACATAGGACCCCGGTCGTGGCCAGGATTGCCGCGAAAATCCTTCTCATCGGTGTATCCCTACTCCCACCCCGACTCCGAAATGGAACATGGGACTGGTTAATTCCTCCGGCTTCCACAGGTGATGGTCCCGGGGGATCAGCACCGGATAGGCGTAATCCATCTCTTTCAGCGGTTGGACTTTCTTCCCCAGCACTTCTCCCACAACCGTGATCTTTTTCCCCGCGGTGTAGATCGCCGGATCGGCAAAGCTTTCAAACCGGACCAGGAATCGCCCGAATGACTCATCCGTATCTTTGGGCCTGTTCTCCCAGTCCAGCGGTTTTTGCAGGACTTCCACCCACGACTCTCCCTCGCGAACGTTCACCGCCAAAATTTGACCGCCCACCAGGATACTCTTTCCCCGATGGGACTCAGGGTCCTTGATCAGCATCTGGAAAGAGAGGTTGGGGTCCACCTTGTTAAGCGATTCTTTCGGGATGGCCTGGGTACAAGCCGCCAAAAAGATCATCAGGACGATCATAAGGAATAGCTTCATCTACCCTCTCTCCTCAATCCATGATTTTTCGGCCAAGATGTTTTCCCTGTTTCTCATTTCTATTTTCATTATACCAAATTTGCAGACCCTGGGAAAAAGTTTACTGCTCCCCTTAAATCTTTCCCTTCCCTGCCAATGTCGGATAAAATAATGAGAATGATGTGAGGGCGATTCCTGAATCGCCCTCACAATGAAAGGAGCAAAAGGATGGCTGATTTTTTCGAGCTGCTGAAGACCCGGCGGTCCATCCGGGACTTTCAGGACAAGGAGGTTCCGATCGATCTGGTCCGGGCGATCCTCGAGGACACCTGCATGGCCCCCAGTTCGGGCAACGGGCAGCCCTGGAAGTTCATCGGGATCAACAACCGGGATAAGATCCGGGAGCTTTCTGATGAGAGCAAGAAGAATCTCCTCTTTTCCATCGAAAAAGACCCCGCCTCTCCCCTGAGGAAATACGAAGCCGCCCTGCGCAACAAGGACTTCAATGTTTTCTACAACGCCCCCTGTGTGGTGTACATCGTCGGAGCCAAGGGGGTCCGCTCACTCTGGGTCGATTGTGCCCTGGCCGCCTCTTACTTCATGTTTTCGGCGGCGGCCCGGGGGTTGGGAACCTGCTGGGTGGATCTGGGCTCCCAGATCAAAAGCGCGGAAACCCTGAAGGAGCTCGGCCTGTCGGAAGAATTTCACATCGTGGCCCCGATGGCCCTGGGCTACCCGAAATCCATTCCCGGCCCTCCCGAACGAAAGGCGGAGATTCTCAGAATCATCTCCTGATCATTGGCTTTCCGTCGATTCTCCTTCCCCTTGATTTCAACGAGGGGAGGGAGAACGATTTCGGCCCTTGTTTATGAAAGAACGTCGCCATCCTTTTCCTGGGCAGCGAGCCGGCCGCCTCCCGGCGCTCATGCTCTCCTTCACCTTCTCCATCGGCTTCATCCTCCACCTCCTCCTCTTCGCCACTGCTCCCATGGTCTCCATCATCATGGAGGAGATGAGCCTGTCCCATGCTGAATTTGGAATGGTCTATTCCGCCTCCATGCTCAGCCTGATTCTATTCCGCATCCCTTGGGGGCTTTTCGGAGATAGGAAGGGATATCTGGTTTCCCTGCGGATCGCCCTTCCCCTGATCGCCGCTTCATCCCTGGCCAGAACCTTTTCTCCCAATTTTCCTACCCTCCTGGCGAGCCAGATTTTCCTCGGCCTGGGCCTGGCTTCGGTTTTCCCCTGCCTCCCAATGATCGTGAAGGAATGGGCCGGCGAAAAATCCCTGGGTTTGGCGACCGGGGTCTACATTTCCGGGTTTGCCGCGGGAAACGCCGCCGCCCTGGGAATCACCCCACCGCTGCTTGGAGCGATGGGCTGGCGGTCCGTCCTCCTCCTCTACAGTTGCCTGGCAGTTGTCCTTTCCCTCCTGTGGTGGGGATGGGCGAAAAGTTCCATAAAGGGGACTGCGGGGATTCAGCGGGAGGGCTTCAAAAAGGTCATCAAGGACCCGCTCGTCTGGGTCCTCCTGCTCTTCATGAGCTCAGCCATGGGAAGCTACGATACCCTGGCGACCTGGATGCCCAAGGTCCTGGAGATGAAAAATTTCTCCCTGGCGCTGGCTTCTCTTCTCCCTCTGGGTTTTTTATTGGCGGGTCCGGTGGTGGGTTGGACCTCCGACCGCTGGATGGACCGGAAAAAAATCGTCCTGCTCCTGGGGATCTTCAGCGGCGCCTCCATCGCCGGGATCAACTTTGCCCCCCTGCCCCTCTTGCCCGTCTGTATCTTCCTGGCCGGATTTTCCACCATGGGAGTCCTCACCATCACCCTGGCCGTTCCGGCTAAACAGGAGCGGTTCTCTTCTTCCATCGGAACGGTGATCGGACTCATCTCATCGCTGGGAAACGTAGGCCCCTTGTTTATGCCCGTGGTCTTCGGCTGGCTCATAGACCTGACCGGGACTTTTGAGTCTTCGGTTTCTTTTGTCGCCCTGGTTGCAGGGGCCACCTTCCTCCTGGGGGCGGGGGGCGTTCAGGGGGCCAGGCCTAAATCGTCTTAATGGGAAAACCCTCTTTCTCCATCCGTTGTGCCGGAGAAAGATTCTTTTCCCTTGCAAATTAGGGAAAGAAATAATAAGACTCACAACGGAATGGAAAACCCCGAAAAGGAGGGCCATCATGGATCAGGAACTTCGGCCGGAACTGGCGGCGTTCGCCAAGGTCATGGAATCCCGGCTTAAGGAAAATGCTCATCGGGGGGACTGGAGGTCCTACAACTTTTACTACCTGGCGGCTTGCCTGACCGCAAACCTCGGCCACATGATCCGGGCTTACCAGGCCGAGAAACTGGAGTCGATCCCTAAATCAGCAGTTGACACGGCGAATTACGCCATGATGATCTCCGACCTCTGCGGCGGGCTCGTGCCCAGGAAAAGGTAGGAAGGGAGATCGGGGAAAGCCCGGAGGATCCCCGGATGACCATGGAGGACCTCTTCCTTTTCAAGTTAATCCTGGCGTTTTCGGTGGGGAGCACGATGGTCACTTTCGCTACCGTTGCCGCCGAAAGGCTGGGCAGCAAGATGGGCGGCCTCATCGGAGGCATTCCATCCGCGGTGGCCATTTCCCTCTTTTTCATTGGGTACACCGAGACCCCCCAACTTGCCTCTGAAGCCACCAATACGATCCCTCTCATCATGGGGCTAAACGGCTTCTTCCTGGTTGTTTATGTGGGCTTGGCCGGATGGGGAGCCTGGAAGGCGATGGCCGGTGCTCTTCTTTTCTGGATTCCCCTGGCAGTTCTCGTTCTTCTCCTGCACTTCAGCAATTTCCTTCTTTCCCTGCTGTTCTTCATCCTTTCATTCTTCGGATCCTATCTCATCCTGGAAAAACGTTATCACCTGCCATCCACCGAAAAAATTCTCATCCGCTACACCCCTTTCCAGATCCTTTCCCGAGCCTTTTTCAGCGGAGGCATAATTTCCAGCGCGGTTTATTTGAGCAGGGTCGGAGGACCGATCTGGGGCGGGATCATGGCCCCTTTCCCAGTGATATACGTCTCCACCCTGATCATCCTGGCGAAATCCAAAGGGGTGGAGTTCTCCCGAAGGATTACCAAACCCCTTTTGGTCAGCTCAATGATCAACGTGGTTGTCTATTCCACCGCAGTCCGGTATCTCTATCCTCTCTTGGACCTGGCCCTGGGAACGGTACTGGCCCTGGGAATTTCGGCCATCAGCACCTATGGAATTTACTGGTTCATGAAAAACAAAATGAAATGACAACTGGAATGCGGAATGAGGGAAAGGGCCTCCCGATCCATCGAATTCCCGTAAATAACCTCCCCTCCCTTTGGAAAAGGGAGGCCGGGAGGGATTTCCGGGAAGGCTGTTTCAAACCACTGAACAGTTATCATATTTTCTAGAATAGGAGGAGTGGCTATGGGGAAATTCAAGGAATACGGTTCCTACGATGCCATGGGTCTGGCCGAGCTGGTCCGGAAAAAAGAGGTGAAACCCATCGAGCTGGTGGATGCAGCCATCGAACGGGTCGAGCGCTTGAACCCGACCCTCAATGCGGTGATCACCCCTCTCTTCGATCAGGCCCGGAAGGCGGCCGCGGGGGACCTGCCTCAAGGCCCTTTCACCGGGGTCCCCTATCTTCTGAAGGATATCGGCGCCGTGCTGGGCGGGGTCCGGATGACCATGGGCACGGCCTTCCTCCAGGACTTTATCCCGGACCACGACAGTGAACTGGTGATCCGCCTGAAACGCTCCGGCCTGATTATTGTCGGGAAGACCAGCACCCCTGAATTGGGAATTCTGCCCACCACCGAATCCCGCTTTCTGGGCCGCACCCGCAATCCCTGGAACCCGGACCGGACTACGGGGGGGTCCAGCGGAGGTTCGGCAGCGGTGGTGGCGGCCCGAATCGTGCCCGCCGCTCATGCCAATGACGGCGGCGGATCGATCCGCATCCCCGCGTCCTGCTGCGGGGTTTTCGGCCTGAAACCGACCCGCGCCCGGAATCCCCTGGGTCCGGATCTGGGAGACATGTTCGGAGGGTTGGTGGCGGAACATGCGGTGACCCGCTCGGTACGGGACAGCGCCGCAATCCTCGATGCAACCTCCGGCCCGGATATCGGGGATCCCTACTGGGCTCCTCCCCCGGCCCGCCCCTTCCTCCAGGAAGTGGGGGCCAATCCTGGAAAGCTCCGGATCGCCTTCACGGCTTCAGGAGCTGCGGGGATCGATGTGCATCCCGATTGTATAGAGGCGGCAAAAGATGCGGCCAAGCTTTGCGCAGACCTGGGACACGAGATGGAGGAGGCCTCCCTGCCGGTCAATAGAGAGTTGATCAAGCAGGCCTTCATGGTCCTATGGACGGCAGGGTGCGCCTGGACCATCGATGGTCTGGGCCTGGCCAGAGGGAAGAAACCCTCTTCCGAGCATTTCGAGCCGCTCACCTGGGCCCTTTATGAGATGGGGAAAAAGGAGAGCGCGTCCAGCTATCTCCTTTCCCTGACCCTTCTGCAAAGGATCGCCCGGGACCTGGCACGCGCCTCCCTGAAATATGATGTATGGATCACCCCCACTCTGGCCGAGCCTCCGGTACCCCTGGGAGCTTTCGATTCTCCCCCGGAGAACCCCCTGCACGGCTACCGCCGGGCGGAGACCTTCGTTCCTTTCACTCCCATCTGCAACATCACCGGCCAGCCGGCCATGTCCGTTCCCCTGTTCTGGAACCGGGAAGGACTGCCGGTGGGGACTCATTTCATCGGAAAATTTGGGGACGAGGCGACCCTCTTCCGTTTGGCCGCCCAGCTGGAATCCGCACGGCCTTGGGCCGGGCGACGACCGCCGGTTTCGGGTTAACCCGGGGGAGGGATCAAAAAAAAAGTTTTGTCATCTAAATGATCAAGGGGTTAACAAACCCTGAAAAAAGCGAGCATCGATATGTCCGTTACGAAAGGGGGTTTTAACCATGGCGGGCAAAACATACCATCAATTGAGTTGCCGGGATGCGGGTTCGGATTGCGATTTCCTGGTCCGTGCCGAAACGAAAGAAGAGGTCCTGAGAATCGCGGGAGACCATGCCTGCAAATCTCACCAAATGTGCGAATTTTCACCCGATATGAAGGCGAAGGTGTCTTCACTAGTACAGACGGTCACCCTGTAACTGCCCCCTGGCCCGGGGAGACCTGTGAGCTTGACAGGTCTTCCCCGGCCAGCCTCAGGCTTTTTCCCCTGTTCTGTCTTACCCCCATACTTTGGTCATTCTTTTCTCCGGGGTGGCATCCCGAAATTCCCCCAGCCATTCGAATACCTGCAGGATGACTCCCAGGGGATTTCGGGGCCCCACAAGGACTTCCTTGCGCACCCCGGGAATCTCCACATAGTTGGAGGTCTTCACTCCGTTGGCATGGAGATGGTCCATGAACTTCTTCAGGTCATCCACTTCGATCCCCATGTGCTGCATGGTCTCCCCGGAGCGCTCGATATGCTTGGCCACGAACCCATCCGGACTGGTGGATTCCAGGAAGGTGAAGATATTCTCCCCCAGCCGGAAGATGGCCACTTTGTACTGGTCCTTCTCATTGGTATTCTCCACGATGAACTCGGCCCCCAGGAGCAATTTCAGTTTCTTTTTGGTCTCTTCGAGATTCTTGACCGCGATGGCCATATGATCTACTTTCTTGAACATTTCTTTTTCCTCCTTATGAAATTGGTCTTTCTCTTCTTCCTTACAAACCTCATTGCTTTTTCCAGAGTATTCAAAATGAAGTCTTTTTTCCAGCAAAAAAAATAGGCTGGCTGGTTTGAATTGAATTTGACCTTGAGAATTCTAAACCACCGCTTAAAAAGCCTCAAATCAAAATGCCGCCCAGAGATTTGAGGGCCGGGCTTGTTTTTCAAATCGACAAACCTAAGGGATTTTTCTTGACACCCTCCTCCCTTTTTCGTAAATTCACCTCATCCGGAAGCGCGTTCTTAACATATTTATCACCCGAATCGAATGTCCCTCTGGACAGGAGGATTTCAGATGGCTAACGCTCAACTTGGTAAGAAGGAACGGATCAAACGGGCGCTTGCGCGGCAGCCGGTGGACCGGCCGCCGATCAGTTTCTGGGCCCACAATTTCGCCCGCGAGAACTCGGTGGAGGATTTGGCCGATGAGACCCTGAAACAGTTTCGCCGTTACGACTGGGACTTCATCAAGATTCAGTCGCGGGCCAGCTGCTTTGCCGAGGGCTGGGGGAACCGGTACACCCCTTCCACGGAGCGCGCCGTGCAGCCGAAATTGATGGAATGGCCGATTCATACCGTTTCGGACCTGAAGAAGATCCGGCCCCTGGACCCCGAGGCCGGTGCGTTGGGGCAACAGCTCGCCGTCCTGCGGGCCATCCGAAAGGAAGTTGGCCCAGAGGTGCCGCTCCTGTTAACGATTTTCGCCCCCTCCATGGTTCTTTCCTATCTCCTCGGGGAATCGGCTTCGCGGATGCTGGAATTAATCCGCAGCCATCCCGACGAGGCGGAGGCTGCTCTGGGGGTGATCCGCGACACCTACGCCGACTATGCTCGGGCCTGCCGGCGACACGGCGCCGACGGCATCTTCCTCGGGATTAAGGGATGTTCTCCAGAGCAAATGACCCGTGAGGAATACGCGCGTTTCGGATTGCCCTACGACCGCCCCATTCTGGAGGCGGCCAAGCAGGGCTGGCTCAATATGCTGCACCTCTGCGGCCCACATCTTTACTTCGAAATCGTGGCGGACCTCCCCTCCCCCCTGCTCAGTTATGGACTGGACCCCGGGAACCCGAGCCTCTCCCAGGCCCGGGACAAAGCCAATCGCGCTGTGATCGGGGGCGTGAGCGCCAAGCCCAAAATACGGACCATGACGCCGGAGCAGGTGGCGGCCGAGGTGGAGGAGGCCATACAGGATACGGATGGAAATGGCATGATGATCGGGCCCGGGTGTTCCATCTCGCCCGACACACCCGAGGCCAACCTCCGCGCGGCCAGGGAGGCGGTGGAGAAGCGGCGCAAGTAAGACTCAAGGCGGTCAGGGGGAAGCGTGAAAAGGGCTTGTGACTTTTCGTTCAAGCGTTCTGCCGGGGGTCCATCTGATCCCGCAGCCAGTCCCCGACCAGGTTGATGGCCAAAACGGTCACCGTAATGCCGATCCCGGGAAACGTGGCCACCCACCAGGCGGTGGCCAGATACTGACGGCCATCGGCGAGCATGGACCCCCAGGACGGCACGGTCGGCTGGACCCCTAGGCCGAGAAAAGAAAGGGCCGCCTCCGAGATGATCATCCGCGAGAACTCGAAGGTAGCAATGACGATAACCGGCGTGAGAACATTGGGAAGAATGTGCCTCAGGATGATCCGCAGGCTGCCCGCGCCCAGGGCTCTCGCCGCCTGGACAAATTCCTGCTCCCGCTGCACCAGGGCCTCCCCCCGGACCACCCGTGCATAGGTCACCCAGCTCACGATGGTGAGGACCAGGATGAGATTCCCGAGCCCGGCCCCCAGAGAGGCGGCCACCACGATGGCCAGGAGAATGAAGGGAAAGGCCAGTTCCACGTTCGCCAGCCAGGTGATGATGTCGTCCACCATTCCGCCGAAGTAGCCCGACAGCAAGCCGAGGATCACTCCCAACATGCCCGACAGAAGCACCACCGTGGCCCCGATCATCCATGCCACCCGAGCTCCGTAGATCATCCGGCTCAGGACGTCGCGGCCGACGTGGTCCGTTCCCAGAAGGTGCGGGCTCCCGGCCTTGAACGGCCCGATGAGGCGCCTGGATACATCCTGGGCGTTGGGGTCGAAGGGCGCCAGGACCGGCGCCAGGAGCATCCCCACGAACAGGATCCCGAGTACGGCAAGCCCGAATACTGCCGTGGCCCGCAGCCGCAGGCGTCGGTGCGTTCCTGCATGTCTGGTAGGACTGATCGAAAAACCGCTCATTGAAACCGCACCTTGGGATTGAGGTAGGCATACAGGACGTCCACCAGCAGGTTGATCCCGGTATAACCCACGGCCACCAGGAAGACGGCCGCCTGAACGATAGGATAGTCCCGGGCGAAGATGGCCGAGATGGTGAGCCGGCCCACCCCGGGCCAAGCGAAGATCGTCTCGGTGATGATGGCTCCGCCCAGCAGGTGGGCCAGGTCGAGTCCCAGGACAGTCACCGTGGGGATGAGGGCGTTGCGCAGGGCGTGCCTCCAGAGGACCGTCGATTTGGAAAGGCCCTTGGCATGCGCCGTCCGGATGTAGTCCTGCGAAAGGACTTCGATCATCCCCGAACGGATCAGCCGCGCGGTGCGGGCCATACTGTACATGGAAAGGGTCAAGGCCGGCAGGA
>Ga0113563_10001898_pt1 | contig 12278 bp, 10 predicted proteins | sample Mud3Dept3metaG_FD_80117 | JGI IMG/M metagenome (GOLD analysis project Ga0113563, IMG submission 80117) | Freshwater wetland microbial communities from Ohio, USA, analyzing the effect of biotic and abiotic controls - Mud 3 Core 4 Depth 3... | ecosystem: Environmental > Aquatic > Freshwater >...
CTTGAAAATCCAAAGACTTAAAAAGTGTTGACAATATTTCCATTCATGCAATAATTGCGGCAAATTCTCAGGTTGCAGCCCTGGCACGATCTTCGCACAAAAGTCGGCAGAATTAAGGTGGCGATGTCGTTAACAGGTCCGTCGCTCATGACCGCAGATTAAAAGCAGATTTAATATTTCCCCGGCCAGGTGACATGACTGATATACATATGGGGGGGCCCTCAATAAGAATAGTCGTTCTTATTCTCGCCCTTCTCTTCACGTTGCCCATCGCGACAGAGGCGAAGACGGACAGGGAACGAGCAGGGCTCAAAGACTCCGTCCAAACCGTAACCACTGTGACGGAAAAATCAAAGGGAACCATAAACTATAATATCAGGGGAGATCAGGTAGAAGAAATATTTAGAAGCTCAGAGCCGATTATTGAATTTAAGAAAATCCATACTTATGACGCCGAAGGGCGAAGAACCAAAACGGACTACTACGGGCCTAATGAGGATGGCGTTCCCTGGAAAACGAAACGTTATACCTATGATGCCAAAGGTAGAGTGATCCAGGAGATTTATTGCCTTTCCTTTGGGTGTGATGATAAAAAGGCGTACACGTATGATTCCAAGGGGAACCTTATACAAGAGGCGCTTTATTATCCCTCAAGCGATTCTATCAAAGTGCGCTTAACGCACACCTATGACCCTAACGGGTACCGGACTCAAACTACCGCCTGGGAAGCGCATGGCCCCGGACTCGGTATTGGGGAAACGGTTCAAAAATATGATGCCAGAGGAAAGGTGACAGAGCGCACTACTTACTACCCAGGGCACAAAGCTGGAGATAAAGAGGGCCATGGGGATTTTCTCCCCTACGAGATGATTACTATTTACAAATATAATTCTAACGATGACCTAATTGAGCAAAGCACACGTGATACAACGAGAGGGCCGGAAGACAAAGAGGAATGTGGATATCCCCCTTGCAGGACAGTTTATGCTTACGAATACGACGCCAAGGGGAACTGGACAAAGCAAACTGAGTTCAGTTGCCTTCCTAACAAATCTGGCAAAAAGGAATGCCAGAAGTTCGAAGGGGAGACCAACCGGACTATTACCTATTATCCGAGCGGGACAAAATAGAAAGTCCAGGTTAGGAGCGAATCAGTAATCCTCGGCTATAAACCCCCAGTCGTTTTGAGGAGTCGTAGGCTTGTTCGACAAAGGAGATTTGCTGATGGGAAATATCAGTTTGTTTTTTCTCTGCCGTGATTCAAATTGTCTTCAGACCCCAGTTTTTTTGTCATGAAAGGAGGAGAGCAGATGTTTAGGAAAACGTCTCTTTTCGTAGGGAGTTTTGCATTTGCCCTCTTATTGATCAGCGCGGGTCAGCTTTTGGCGGATGAGATTATTCTCAAAAATGGGGACCGATTGACCGGAACCGTATTGAAGTTAGAGGGAGGAAAATTAACCCTGAAGACAGATTATGCCGGGGAGGTTCAGATCTCGGTTGAAAAGATAAAAAATTTGGCAACCGAGAATCCGGTCGAGGTTCATCTGGGCACCGGCGAGGTCATGAAGGGCAAGCTCAAGACCTCAGAAGAAGGCAAGATAGAGGTTGAACCAAGCCCGGAAAGAACAGCGGCAACCATCGAATTAAATAAGGTTGCTGCGATCAACCCCCCTCCGGTCAAATGGCATGGCAGCCTTAATATCGGCGCCAGTTTACAATCGGGGAATACCGATCGGAAAAGCGCGTCCATAGGGGCTGAAGCCGTGAGAAAAACGGAGGATGACCGGTTCAGCCTGCGGTTTTTGTTCAACTATGCCGAGGATGATGGAGATTTGAGCGCTCGTAACACTTATGGAGCGTTGAAGTATGACTACTTCTTTACCAGGAAATTTTTTGCTTATTTAGGGGTTGAATTGCTCAATGACACCTTTCAGGATTTGTACTTGAGAACCACGGCCGGTCCTGGCGTCGGGTATCAAATCTGGGACGACCCGGTGAAATCCCTGTTGTTTGAGGCCGGTATTTCCTATGTATGGGAAGACCATAAGGAAGGACAGGATAAGAACTGGGCCGCCGCCCGCCTTGGTATGGACTTTCGCTACCAGATTCTCTCGTTTCTTACCTTTACCGATCGGTTATTGGTTTATCCCAACCTGGAATATGGGGGAGAATACACCCTGCGAAATGAGGCGGCCTTGATTTCCCCTCTGGGGTCCGGTTGGGCCTTGCGCCTCGCCGATATCTGGGAGCGCAACAGCGACCCGCCGTTAAATATCAAGAAAGATGACAACACCTTGATCCTTGGTCTGCAGTATGCTTTTTGACACGCCAATCAGGTGAGGGGAATAGGAATATAAAAAGCATCAAACATTTGAAAGGAGGGCGTTATGTTAAAAGAGTTCAAGGAATTCGCGATGAAGGGGAACGTCCTGGATATGGCGGTTGGGATTATCATCGGGGCGGCTTTCGGGGGAATCGTGACCTCCCTGGTGAATGATGTGATCATGCCGCCTATCGGCCTCCTCCTGGGGAACGTAGATTTTTCCAACATCTTTGCCGTCCTCAAGGATGGAAAGACCGCAGGACCTTACGCTTCCATGGCAGCGGCCAAAGCCGCCGGAGCGGTTACCATGAATGTCGGGGTGTTCATCAATACGATCATCAACTTTCTGATTGTTGCCTTTGCCATTTTTCTGCTGATCCGGAATGTCAATCGGTTCAAGAGGGAGAAAGAGGCTCCGCCCGCTGTCCCGACGACAAAAGATTGTTCTTTCTGTTTTACAGCGATTCCCATCAAAGCCACTCGCTGCCCCAACTGCACTTCCGAGCTAAAGAAGGCCTGAGAGGCCGGGAACAAGGAGGATGGCGTCAATTTAAAGTGAAAAGGGGGGACGAACTGGGTTCCTTTTATATCCTGTAACTTTTGGCGAGAAAAGAAACTGGGTAACCCTCCCGTTCAAGGAGAGAGGCCCTGTGATAGACCCTGAAGATCCGAATAAGCCTGAAAATCTGCGAATGCTCAAGAGCGGGCAGTGTAAAGGGATTAACGGAATTCCTTGCACGGGGAAGATTCGGATTGACAAAACGGGAGCGGAGGGTCTCGCCTAAGAAACGGAATTACTTCTGCCGGGAAGCAGATGAAAGGCCTACTTCTCGCATTGACGCTGCTTTTATGTTTGCCGGGATTAGGATTTGCCTCCCGCGAAATCCCCGGGGCTCAGCTTGCCCGAATCAAACCCGATTTCCTTCCGGTTTATGGCCAGCCCACCCCTGCCAGCGAACCCATAAGAATTCTCCCTAAGGGAAGGGCGCTGGTGATTCTCGGTGAGCTGGTTATGCCTGAAGGAATTTGGTGCCACATCCGGGAGGAACTGGATCCGGAATCCTCCGGTTACGTCCTCTGCCGAAGCCTAATTTACCTCCCTGCAGGAAATCCCGGAGAGCCCTTTACAGCCGAAGGAGGAACCCCGAATCCCCAAATTTCGGACCCTGCCGAACCCCCCCGGAGCCTTCCTTCCTCTGGACCGGCGAAAACCTCACCTTCTCCCTCTCCCTCCGGAGCCTTCCTGCAAGCCCTTTGGGAAGGAGATGCGGCTAAAGTGGAAGAAATGCTTCAGGAGGGAATGGATCCGAACCTATCCACCAGCATCGGAACGCGGCCTCTGATTATTTCAGCTAAAAGAAAGAACTCTGAGATCTTAAGGTTATTGATTGCCAGGGGAGCGCGTCTTGAGATCCGGGATGCGAATGAAACTACCCCGCTGATGGCGGCGGCATCGGTAGGCCTGGAAGAAAATGTGGAGATCCTGATAGCGGCCGGGGCTGATTTGAATGCTCAGGATATCAACGGGCTGACGGCTCTCTCTTGGGCTTCGATCACGGGGTTTCCGAACATTGTCGAAATCCTGGTTTCCCGGGGTGCAGATGTGGGGGCAAGAAGCAAAGATGGCAAAACGGCCCTACGACTTTCAAAAATGATTTTGGCTAATGTTCAAAAAGCCCTTTCCACCTCGCCGGCGGAAGATTCCGAGACCTCGTTAAGGCTAAAAATTAAAATGGAGAAATGTGAAAAAGTGATTCAAATTCTCGAAAAAGCGGGGAGCCAGGAATAAACCAATTAGTCTGTAACCTTTCCATTCCTGAAGAGTAAGGCGTTAACATCTACACGACCTATTGGGGTATACCTGTCTGGGGAGAACCTTTTGATTGCTACTATCGTTGTGGCAAATTTGAAACTCCCATATCGCTCCAATTGCAGATGGATCGCCAAATTCGACCTCCCCTCCCTGGCCACGATTTTCTGGCCTTGCCAAATGACGATCGCCTTTTCCCGGCCCCTTGATGAACTTTTTCTAAAACAGCCCTACTTCAGAAGCTCCCGCGAGATAACCAACTTCATGATCTGGTTGGTGCCCTCGTAAATCTGGGTGATCTTTGCGTCCCGCATCATGCGCTCAAAAGGATACTCCGTCATATAACCGTACCCGCCCGCGATCTGGAGCGCATCCGTCGTCACCCGCATGGCCACGTCCGAGGCAAACATCTTGCAGCAGGCCGACATGTAGGATTTCCGCGGGTCATTGTTGCTGACCATCTCCGCCGCCTGGTAGTTCAAGGCGCGGGCCGCTTCGACCTGCGCGGCCAGATCCGCCAGCATCCAGCTGATTCCCTGAAACTGCCCGATCGGCTTGCCGAACTGGACCCGCTCCTTGGAGTACTTGACGGCCAGATCGAGAGCCCCCTGGGCGCAGCCTACGGCCTGGGAAGCAATCACGGGGCGGGAGGTATCCAGGGTCTGCATGGCATAGACAAATCCTTTTCCTTCCTGTCCGATCAGATTCTCCGCCGGGACCTCCACATCCTCAAAAACGAGTTCGCCGGTCGGCGATCCCTTGATGCCCATCTTGGATTCCCACTTGGCGATTGAGAAGCCCTTGAACTCCTTCTCGACGATAAAGGCGCTGATTCCTTTGACCCCCTTGGAACTGTCGGTCATGGCAAAGACGCTGATGACGTCCGCGATCGGGCCGTTGCTGATGAAGCACTTGGACCCGTTCAGGATATAGCGGTCGCCCTTCTTGACGGCCCTGGTCTTCATGGCCGCGGCATCGGAGCCGGCGCCCGGTTCGGTCAGTCCGAAAGCCACGAGCTTTTCTCCGGAGGAAATGGGGGGTCCGTATTTCTTCTTCTGGGCGTCATTCCCGCCGATCAAGATCGTTTCCCAGCCGAGGGACTGGACCTGGACGATCAGCGAGGAGCTGACGCAGGCCCGGGCGATTTCTTCCACCGCCAGGCAGACGTAGATGTGGCCGCGGTAAAACCCGCCGTACTCTTCGGGGACGCTGAGACCGAGGAGCCCCATATCTTGAAAGACCTTTTTCAAATCCCAGGGGAACTCGCCCTTCTTGTCGATATCGGCCGCCCGGGGAGCCACTTTCTCCGTGACCATCCGGCGGACCTGGTCCGTGAACATCTTTTGGTCTTCATCCAACTGATACATTCATTTCTCCTTCTCGATTGAAATCGCAGAGCGCAGAGCGGATAGCGTAACGGCCAAATAAAAAATGATGACGCCGTGTTTCCCCGGCGTCAAAATTTCATAAAAAATGTAACACAACCGCCGTGGAAATGCAAAAAACAAACTTCTTTGGTTCCTTCTAACCCTGATGACGGTATACGGATATCTGGCCGTTGAATCGCTATGCTCTTTGCGCTGAGCGCTTCTATCCGCGCATTTTTTTCTCAAAGACGCGGACGGCGGCGGCGAAGCTGATGACGGCGGATCCGCCGAGGATGAGTAGATAAACAAGGTCCACCTTTCCGGTCAGCAGGGCGATCCGGGCCCCGTCAAAAAGGGCGGTAGTAGGGATGGCCTGGATGAAGGGGAGGACGGTTTCCGGATAGGCGGAAATGGGGAAGAAAAGGCCGGCCATGAAAATGACCGGGTAGATAACTACGGCCTCGAAGCGTCCCAAATTTTCCGGTTTGTCGATTATCGTTCCGCACAGGGACCCCAGACAAGAAAAGGTGATGCAGCCTAAAAGGATGAACAAGAGATAGGACGCCAAATGGGCGAGGTGAAATTGAAACCCCGTGAGAAACAGGAGCGACACCCCCAGGGTGAGCCCCTTGAGGATTCCGGAGGTGAATCCGGAGATGATTTTCCCCACGATGATTTCGGTCACGGTGATGGGATTGACCCGGTATTCCTCGATGGTTTTCTGGACCATGCGGTGGAACCACATGCCCCAGGACCCGTCGTCAAAAGCGGCGAGGACCGCGGTCATGGAGATCAGGCCGGGAACCACGAAAATCGCGTAAGGAACCCCCTCGACATCGGTCATGTATCCTTTGAGCCCCAGGCCGAAGGTCAGAAAGAACGTGAGCGGAAAGGCCACCACGCTCAAGATTTCCGAAATCCACCCCCGGCTCAAAACCCGCATATCTCTCTGCCAGATACAAATCGCCCCGTGCATCACCTTTGAGTCCTCAAAAATATTCTTTTTCCAGAGACAGCCATGACTAAAATTATCTCACAAAACCTGGAAAGAGCCAATATTTCCTCATCAACCTTCGAGATCTGCCTTTGGAAAACGATTCTCCAACCGGAACCGGAAACAGGCCGGGGAGGGAAATTCCGTTATCCAAAAGGAGATTCGAGAAAAAGGGCTTGCCTCCATTTTGGCTTTTTTTCTTGAATCAAAAGCTTAGCCTGGGCGCGGGGGTGGCGGTGCGATTCGCGAAAGCACCGGTCGGGATTTCAGTTATTCTCAGCGAAACCAAAGGCATTTCCGCAAAGAGAGGCGGAAGGCCTGCGGCCTCCGCCCGGCCCCCTGGAAAGAGCGCCGCCTTGTGGTTTCGCGAAGCGCGACGCTGCCCCCACGCCCCGGGAGCACTTGGATTCTCTTGATCTCCCTATATTTTTTGAAAAGGGAAGGGGGACAAGAGCAAAAAGGATCTTGCCGCTAATTCCTTCCTTGGATAAGATGGAAAATAAATCAGGGATTTCTTCCCTGGGCAAAACAACCTGTCGGCAATTGACCGCAGTTAAACGAACGGAGAGCAAAACGGTGGCGGACAAATACCAGGTGGGTATCGACATTGGCGGAACCTTCACCGACGTAGTCATCCTGAACCCGGCTTCGGGCCGGCTTTTCCTGGGCAAGCGGCTGACCTCTACGGACAATCCCGCCCGGGCGGTTACCGAGGTGATCCGCGAAATGCTGGAGCGGGAGGGAATTGCCCCGGCCCAGGTCGGGAAAGCCATCCACGGCACGACCCTGGTGACCAATCTGATCATCGAACGCAAGGGCAGCCCGACCGGGCTTCTAACCACCCGGGGTTTTAAGGATGCCCTGGAGATCGGGCGGGAGATGCGTTATGACATTTATGACATTTTCCTGGAACTCCCCCGCCCCCTGGTTCCCCGCCGCCGGCGGCTGGAGGTGGCCGAGCGGCTTGATCACAGGGGCGAGGCGCTGATTCCGCTGACGGCCGAGGAAGCGGAGCGGTCGGTCAATCAGCTTCTGTCGCTCGGCGTGGAATCGGCCGCCATCTCCCTGCTGCATTCCTTCCGCAATCCGGCCCACGAGCGGATGCTCCGCGACCTGATCCTCAGCAAACGACCGGGGTTCCCCATCTCCCTCTCGTCCGAGGTGGCCCCCGAAATCCGCGAGTATGAACGCACCTCCACGACCGTGGCCAATGCCTATACAATGCCCGCGGTCCGCCGATATATGGAGATTCTGGAAAAAGGCCTCGCGGAAATCGGGATCGGGGGCCGGCTCTACATTATCCTCTCCAACGGCGGAATCACTTCGCCGCAGACGGCGAGCCGCTATCCGATCCGCCTGCTCGAATCCGGGCCTGCGGGTGGAGCCCTGGCTGCAGCCTGGATCGGCAAACAGATCGGGCAGGAAAGCGTCATCGCCTTCGACATGGGGGGAACCACCGCCAAAACCTGCATCATCCAGGACGGCGATCCCATCCGGGTAAATGAATTCGAGGTGGCCCGGGTTTACCGCTTTAAAAAGGGAAGCGGGCTGCCGGTTAAGATCCCGGTGATCGAGATGATCGAAATCGGGGCGGGAGGGGGAAGTATCGCTTCCATCGGCCCCCTTGGCCTCCTGAAGGTCGGCCCGGAAAGCGCCGGGGCCGACCCGGGACCCGCCTGCTACGCCCGGGGCGGCCAGGAACCCACGGTGACCGATGCCGATTTGGTTTTAGGCTATCTGAACCCGGATTTCTTCCTCGGGGGCGAGATGAAGTTGGACCGAAAGCTCGCGGAAGCCGCCCTGCGGGGAAAAATTGCCGGGCCGCTCAAGCTTTCGCCGGAACGGGCCGCCTGGGGGATCCACGAAGTGGTCAACGAGAACATGGCCAACGCCTCCCGGATCCATGCCGTGGAGAAGGGAATCGACCCTCGCCGGTTTTCGCTGGTGGCCTTCGGGGGCGCCGGTCCCGTGCATGCCTACCAGGTGGCCGAAAAATTGAGGCTGGAAACGATCATCGTTCCCCCGGCGGCCGGCGTATGCTCCTCCTTCGGGTTTCTCCTGGCTCCCATGTCCTTTGATCTGGGGCAAAGCTACGTTTCCCGCCTGGAGGAAATCCCGTGGGAGCGCCTGAATTCCATTTACGGCGAGCTGGAGGCCAAGGGCCGCGAGCTTCTTCTGGACGCCGGGGTGGCCCCGCAGGACATGCAGTTCATCCGCTCGGTGGACATGCGTTATGCCGGGCAGGGGTTTGAAATCAGCGTAGCCCTCGCGGGGGGAAAATACGGTCCGGAACATCGAGAGGCGTTCCGCCGGGCCTTCGAAAAAGAATACGAGAATATCTACCAGCGCCTGTGTCCCGAGATCCCCATCGAGGGCGTTAACTGGCGCTTGGTTGCCACCGGGCCTCGTCCGCAGGTCGGGGCGGGGACCTGGTGGTCCAAGGAAGCAAGCCCGGCCGCGGCCCGGAAGGGCAGCCGGCCCATCTATCTTCCCGGAAGGGAGAAGTACGAGGAGGTCCCGGTTTACGACCGCTACCGCCTCCCGGTGGAGACCAGAATCCAGGGGCCGGCGGTGGTCGAGGAGCGGGAAAGCACGGTGGTCATGAACGGGCCGGCCACGGCCTGGGTGGACCCCTCCGGCAGCCTGGTCCTTCGCCTGCCGAGAACAGAGTAGGCCCCCCCTACGTCCGGGCGGCTGCGGTCGCTCCGAGCTGGGGAAAGGAATGAAAGAACCGCGATATGAAAACGAATCTCTTTGACCCGATCACCCTCGAAGTCCTCTGGAACCGGCTGATCTCCATCACCAACGAGCAGGCCGCGGCTCTCATGCGCGCGAGTTTCACCACCGTAGTGCGCGAAGCCGGCGACCTTTCCGCGGGTGTCTTCGACGCAGCGGGGAACATGATCGCCCAGGCGGTGACCGGAACTCCCGGGCACATCAACTGCATGGCCACCTCGGTCCGGCATTTCCTGCGCGAGTATCCGCTGGAAAGTCTGCGGCCGGGAGACACCCTCATCACCAACGACCCCTGGCTGGCCTCGGGCCACCATCACGATTTCACCATCGTGACCCCCGTTTTCCGCCGGGAGAAAGCCATCGGGCTCTTCGCCAACACCTGCCACGTCATGGATATCGGCGGGCGGGTCTTCGGGGCCGACGCGCCGTCCATCTATGAGGAAGGGCTGGCCGTGCCGATCATGAAACTGGCCGACCGGGGGCGCCTGAACGAGGACCTCATCCGGATCATCCGGGCCAATGTGCGCGTTCCCCAGACGGTCCTGGGGGACGTCTATGCCATGATCTCGGCCAACGAGGTGGGGGGAAAAAAACTTCTGGAGATGATGGAGGACCATGAGCTGTCCGACCTGGAAGAACTATCGGCGGCCATTATCGAGCGCAGCGAGCGCTCCATGCGGGAGGCGATCCGGGCCATCCCCGACGGCACCTACCGGCACGAAATCGACATGGACGGTTTCGACGAGCCCATCGTGGTCAAACTCGCCATCACGATCGACGGGGACCGCCTGATCGCCGATTACAGCGGGACTTCGCCCCAGTCCGGGCGGGGGATCAATGTGGTCTACAGCTACTGCCACGCGTATACTACCTATCCGGTCAAGTGCTCGGTGAGCCCTGATATTCCCAACAATGAAGGAAGCTTCCGCCCCATCACGGTTACCGCGCCGGAGGGGTGCATCCTGAACTGTCGTCGCCCGGCTCCGGTGGGGGCGCGGCACATCTTAGGGCATTTCCTTTCCGCCGCCGTCTTCGGGGCGCTCAGCCACGTGATCCCCGACCGGGTCGTCGCCGAGGGCTCCCAGGGGCTCTGGAACACCCAGTTCGACGGCATCGACGAGCGCGGGGAGCCGTTCTGCTACGTTTTCTTCTCCGCCGGGGGGACAGGCGCCCGCCCGGCCAAGGATGGTCTCTCGGCCACGGCCTTTCCCAGCGGCATTCACGGCGTGCCCGTAGAACTGGTGGAAAATGTTTCTCCGCTCTTCATCGAGTGCCGGGAGTTCATCCCCGACAGCGGCGGGCCCGGAAAATTCCGGGGCGGGCTGGGCCAGCGCATGGTTCTCAAAGTTCGGGGAGGGTACCCTTCGCAGCATTCCCCCATGTACGACCGCATCCGGTTTGCCGCCAAGGGATTTGCCGGCGGGCGGGACGGGGCCAAAGGGCGGATCTATCTGGATGATGGGACTACCCCCCATTCCAAAACCAAATATATCCTCAAGCCCGGGCAAAGAGTCACCCTCGAGCTTCCCGGGGGAGGCGGTTTTTACCGGCCCGCGGAGCGCGATCCCGCCGCGGTTCAGGCGGACGTTATGGACGGCTTTGTAACCCCGGCCCGGGCTAAGGAGGACTACCGGGTGTCTCTCAACCTGGAGACTCTGGAAGTGGACCCGCAAGAAACGGCCCGACTGCGCCGTTCCTAAAAATGGCTACTTTGAAGTAAAGGTTCGGGGGATCTTTCCCAACGGAAAGCGGTTCCCTGCCCGGGCAATATCTCCGGGTGTGTTTCTTCGGGGTTTTCGCTGGAACCCTCGAACCCTCGGCTCCTGGAACCCCGATTTTTAGCTTCTCAAACTTCTTCCGGTAAGCTTCAGGAACACATCTTCCAGAGACGGCTGGCGGGTGGTTATTTTCTTGAGATCCCGCAGGTCGATTTGCTCAACGAGGCTCCCCAGGCTGCCTTCCTTCTTCAGGCAAACCGAAATCACTCCGTCCTGGAGAGAGAGACAGTCAATAAAAGAAAGGTCCCGGAACTTCCGCAGATACATTTCGCCCGGTGCGCCCACTTCGATCTCATAGAACCGCGAACCTTCCGCCATTTCCTTCAGCTGGGCCGCCGTTCCCGAGGCGACGGGGGACCCGTGGTCGATGATGATGATTCGGTCGCAAAGGAACTCGGCCTCTTCCATGTTATGAGTCGTCAGGAGGATGGTGCGCTTGCCTTTCAAGGAAAGAAAATAATCCCAGAGGGCGCGTTTGGCCTGCGGGTCGAGGCCCGTCGTGGGCTCGTCCAAGAAAAGGATCTGGGGGTCATGGACAAGGGCGCGGGCGACGACCAGCCGGCGCTGCATGCCGGTGGAGAATTTGTTGGGAAAATCCTTCTGCCGCTCGGCCAGGCCCAGGAGGGATAGGAGCTCGTCGATGCGCGGGTTGTAGCGGGCCGGCTTCAGCCGGTGCATCTTGGCATGGAGATCGAGGTTTTCCCGCGCAGTGAGGTAGCGGTCCAGATTGTTTTCCTGGGGAACCACCCCGATGAGGGTCCGGATTCTCGAGGGCTCCCGGAGAATGTCGTATCCCCCGACCCGCGCCGAACCGGAAGTCGGCCTCGACAGGGTGGTCAGCATGTTCACCAGCGTAGTTTTCCCCGCCCCGTTAGGCCCGAGAAGACCGAAAATGATCCCTTGGGGCACCGCAAAGGAAATTTCCCTGACGGCGACCAGATCCCCGTAGGCTTTGGTCAGGGCATGCAGGTCAAGGTCGTATTTTGCGGCCACGGGCATAAGCGCAAAAACCCCCGGTCTTTATTTCTCCCTGTTTCCAGAATAGCAGAAGAATTCTTGACCGACAAGGAAAGGCCGAAGAGAGGTGTACCCCTTCAGTCACGGGTGGCCAGTCGCTATGAATGGAGGACCGGCGCAAAGGCCAAGAGGTGCCCTGGCCTGGGGGTTCGGCCGGTCCGCTGGAATCATAAGGCGCTGGGATCTTCGGGGAGAGGGCGGGGGCCAAGGCCTCCCGCCCCCCATTTCGGAGAAGCGGTGTTTTCTTCGAGTC
>Ga0113563_10001899_pt1 | contig 12276 bp, 8 predicted proteins | sample Mud3Dept3metaG_FD_80117 | JGI IMG/M metagenome (GOLD analysis project Ga0113563, IMG submission 80117) | Freshwater wetland microbial communities from Ohio, USA, analyzing the effect of biotic and abiotic controls - Mud 3 Core 4 Depth 3... | ecosystem: Environmental > Aquatic > Freshwater >...
GAGCACGAGAACGTCCAGCGGCACTTCGAGCTCTTCCCCGAAGGTGAGCCGGTCGACCGTCCGCACCAGGAGCGGCGCCTCCTCGCGAGGGTCGCGCTCGACCCGCGGCGGCCTCAGCGGATTGAAGCGGACGAACGCCACACCCTGGGCGCTAGCCTGAGCGTAGTAGTCCTCGTGCCAGCGGCCGTACGTGCGGATGTCCTCGTGGAAGTCGTAGACCTGCAGATCGGGGTAGCGGGTCTTCAGTTCCGTCTCGGCGTGGAGACTCGCCGTGCAGCACACGCGGCTGCAGTAATCGTTGATCTTGCCGTCGGGGCCGGGGGGGTGGACCCCTTTCTGCTGCATGCTGCCGACGCAATGCATGAAGCCGACGCTTCGGACTTGTCTGCCGTGGACGACGAGCTTGCCGCCGGTCGGCCCTTTCGGGTCGAGAATGCGGTTGAGCTGGGCCAGGGTGATGACCTCGGGGAACTGTCCGAAGCCGTATTCCCCGAGCCGCGGTTGGTAGAGATCGAGCCCCACGGCGATCAGGATGACCCCGGACTGCACTTCAATCTGCCGCGGCTCTTCCGCCAGGTTGATGCCCTTGCCACCCACCGCCTCGACGCACTTTCCGCATTTGGTGCAACTCTTCCAGTCAATGGCGGCGTCGGAGGGGTAGCAGCCGTCGTACGGGAGGTAGATGGCCTTGCGTTTGGTCAGCGCAAAGTTGAACTCGTTTTCCGTTTCTTCCGGGCAGGCGTCGATCGCCGCCTGGACGTTGGCCACGCCGGGTTCGACTCCCCGGGGGTGAAGACGCACGGTGGTCCGGAAGTCCCCGATGAAACCGGTGGATTGAATCATCTCTGCGTTGGTGTGAATCGTGACCCTCGGATTGTTGATCACCGCGTCCATCACCGGGCGGAGCAAATCGCGGGCTTGCTTACCGGTGGGAAAGAGTCCGGCAAGTCGCGACATACGACCCCCGAGGAATGGGCTGGATTCGATCAACGTGACCGCGATGCCGCGACTGGCCAGGTAGGACGCTGCCGTGAGGCCGGCGATCCCCCCGCCGATGACCAGCACCGATGGGTGGATGGGAATGACGCGCTTCTGGAGGGGGACGAGGTGCGGGAGGCGGGCCACGGCGGCGCGGATCAGCCGGATGGCCTTCTGGGTGGCCAACTCCTTGTCCGCGACGACCCAGGAATCCTGCTCGCGGATGTTGGTATGCTCGTAAAGATATTGGTTCAAACCGGCGCGAGTAAGGGTTCGGCGGAACGTCAGCTCGTGCAGGCTGGGGGAGCAGGCGGCGACGATGACGCGGTTGAGCTTGAGTTCCTTGATCTTCTGCTCGATGAGCGCCTGGCCGGGATCGGAGCAGATGAACATGTGCGTCGTCGAGAACGCGACGTGCGGGAGGCGGCCGCTCTCTTCCGCCACCCGCTTGACATCCACCACGTCCGAGATGTTGCCGCCACAGTGACAGACGAAGACACCGATGCGCGGCTCTTCACCTCCCCCATTCCCCGACGAGTGCGTCTTGGGTGCGTCCTGGCTCATGGCGCGATCTCCTCACGTTCGGTGTGGCCACCGGCTCCCGGGGTCGGACGGATCGTCCGATGCGCCTGGACCTCGCCGTGGCGTCGTTGCGCGCTTCTCGTGTCGTTGTTCCGGGACCCGTGATGGTCCGATGGTCTGACCGGTGCTCGCAAGAAAAAACGTTCGAAATTCCAGCGAGGGGACGAGGGGACGAGGGGACCGGGACCGGTCAGCCCGCGGCTGATTCGTTGCGAAGAGGCTTTCGCTCGGATTGGACTCGGCGTGTCAGTCATAACGGGCCTCGCCTGAAACCTCACAACCGAGTGACCGGGACGATCGAACTTCGATCCGGAGCGGACGCTTGCCCGTGCGGGATATTAGGCGGTGCTTCGCGTATGTCAAAACGATAAATTGAATTTGTCTGGGGGCGCAGTCATATGTTGAGCGATTCGACGACGGGTCTGCGGGGACGGAGCCGGGCGCGGCACGTACGCCCGACGGCGGCGAGGCGGAGGAGTCCGCGGCGCGTTGTTGGGTCAAGAGGGACTGCAGCCGGCACGAAGGACCGGACACATGGCCGGCCGTGGGGACGTGCCCAAGATATTCGGGACACGGCGAGCGGTATCGGGCGCGAGCGAAACGTCGGAGTCCCGCCGAGCGGCGGGTCTCTCCGGCATCGGGTTTGCCTACGGAGGGCCGTGCGCGGGGAACGTCACGGATCTTTCACTGAAAGCCGGCGATGCGGGCCGCCCCTCAGCGAACAGCCTCGTCCAAATACCGGTACCACGCGTCCATACCGTGGCCCGTCTTGGCGGAGACCTCGAAGATTGTCGCCTCGGGGGCCGCGCGGCGGACGTTGCGCAGGGCGGTTTCGCGGTCGAATCCCACGGCGCCCGCGATATCCATCTTGTTGATCACGACGACCTGGGCGCTACGGAACATGACGGGGTACTTGAGCGGCTTGTCTTCCCCTTCGGTCACGGACAGCAGCACCACCCGCGCGTTCTCGCCGAGGTCGTACACGGCCGGGCAGACGAGGTTGCCGACGTTCTCGATGACGAGAACCTGCAGGGCGTTCAGGTCCAACCGTTCCATGGCCCGGGAGACCATCTCGGCGTCGAGGTGGCACACGCTGCCGGTGGTGATCTGAATCGCCGGGATACCGCGCCCGCGCAGGCGCACGGCGTCGTTCTCCGTGGCGAGGTCGCCGACGATGACGCCGAGCCGCACGCGCTGTCCCAGATCCGCCGCGGTCCGCTCGATGAAGGCCGTCTTCCCCGCACCGGGCGAGGCCAAGACGTTCAGAACGTAGAGTCCCTTGGCGTGGAAGTATCCGCGGTTCCGCTCCGCCAGCCGGTCGTTCTTGTCGAGGATCCGCTGTTCCACGCTGAGCGTGTGGGGAGACTCGTGGACGTGCGCGTGCGGGTGGTCATGTTCATGATCGTGCGGATGCTCGTGATCATGAGGGTGCTCGTGCTCATGACCGTGGTCGTGGGTGTGCTCGTGATCGTGTGTGTGGGGATGTACATGGCCGTGGTCGTCCGGGCGAGCAGAGGCTCCGGGCGCCCTCGGTTCCGCGAGCCGCGAGGTTTCCCCGCCGACCCTCACGCCGTCAATCGCTACATCGCCGGGCAGTCCGCACCCACAATCCTTGCACACCTCAGGATACCTCCAAACTGGTCAAGTGCAATTCGCGGCCGCGCCGGATGTCCACGCTGGGACGGCCGCAGCGCGTGCATTCGCAGACGAGATCCGTCGGCTCGAATTCCTGCGCGCACGCCGGGCAGTAGCAGCGGACGGGCACGCGCTCGATCTCGAGCGTGGCCCCCTCTGCCATGGTTCCCTTGGCAACGATATCGAAGGCGAACTCCAGTGTCTCGGGGACGGCCCCCGAGAGCGCTCCCACCCGCATCATGATCCGATGAATGTGGTGGGCGCCTGCCTCCCGCGCCTGTTTTGTCGCGATGATGACGGTATCCTGCATCAAGCTGAGCTCGTGCACGCATACATCTCCAGCAGCCTCAGGACGCAAGACCAATCTGTCACATCAAGCCGCCAAGAGCAAGGCGCGCGCGGCGGTTTGTGCGGGGAAACGCAGGATTCCCTCGCGCCACACGCTACACTGCGCCCCTCACCCTTCGTCACGCGTTCCGCGGCGCGCCTTGGCTTGGGCGGCCTTGTTGAGGGCGAGTGTGAACCAATCGGTGGCTTGGCGGCGCGGCGCAGGCTGAGCGCGGGCCGACGCTTGACGTGGCTGAGGCCTGCCTGCTTCCGGTCCGGTGCTCGATCGTGGGGGAGCGGCGGACTCCGGCTTGCTCCTCATGGACAGGCCGACACGCCGGCGAGCCAGATCCACCTCCAGAACCGTGACCTGCACCTTCTGGCCGACCTTCACCGCTTCGGTGGGATCCTTCACGAAATGGTCGGAAAGCTGGCTCACATGGACGAGACCGTCCTGATGCACGCCGACATCCACGAATGCGCCGAAGGCCGTCACGTTCGTGACGATCCCGGGCAGGCTCATGCCGGGCTGGAGATCCTCCAGCTTCGTGACGCCCTCGTCGAAGCCGAAGGCCTCGAACTGCCGCCGCGGATCCCGACCGGGCTTGGCGAGCTCGTCAAGGATGTCGGTCAGCGTCGGCAGGCCAACCGTGTCCGTGACGTACCGCTCGAGCTGGATCCGCGCACGGAGGTCCGGGCGCGTCATGAGGTCGGACACCGCGCAGCCGAGATCCGCGGCCATGCGCTCCGCCACGCCGTAGCTTTCCGGGTGCACCGCACTGGCGTCGAGCGGGTTCGCCGCGTCACGGATCCGCAGGAATCCCGCCGCCTGTTCGAACGCCTTGGGTCCGAGACGTTTCACTTCGAGCAGCTCTTGGCGGGACGTGAACGGGCCGTGCGCGTTCCGGTGCGCGATGAGGTTGGCCGCGGTCACGCTGTTCAGGCCGGACACGTAGCTGAGCAGCTGCCTGCTGGCGGTGTTGACCTCGACCCCGACGGCGTTGACGCAGCTGCCGACCACCTCGTCCAGCGAGCGCTTGAGCGCCTTCTGGTCCACGTCGTGCTGGTATTGCCCCACGCCGATGGACTTGGGGTCGATCTTCACCAGTTCCGCGAGCGGATCCATCAGCCGCCGGCCGATGGAGACCGCGCCGCGAACAGTGATGTCGCGGTCGGGAAACTCCTCCCGTGCTGCGTCGGACGCGGAGTACACGGAGGCGCCGCTCTCGTTGACCACGACGACGAGAGTCGACGCGGGTAGGCCGAGGCCGCGGACGAAGGCCTCCGTCTCCCGGCTCGCCGTTCCATTGCCGATGGCCACCGCCTCGATCCGGAAGCGGTCGCACAGCGCCAGGAGCGTGTGCCGTGCCGTCTCGCGCTGGCGGTCGGACTGCTCGATGAAGATGACATCGTGGTGGAGGAGCATCCCTTGCCGGTCGAGGCACACCACCTTGCACCCGGTCCGGAACCCGGGATCAATTCCGAGCACGTTCTTCCCGCCGAGCGGTGGCGCGAGGAGCAGTTCGCGCAGGTTGGCTGCGAAGACGCGGATGGCTTCGGCATCCGCGCGCTGCTTGGCCTCCAGGCGCACCTCCGTCTCGATGGACGGTTCGAGCAGCCGCCGATACCCGTCCTCGACGGCCAGCCGCACCTGCTCCGCTGCCGGGCCGCTATTCTTGAGGAACATGCGGCTGAGCAGCGCGATGGCGTCTTCCTCGGGCGGCAGCCACCGGCTGGTGAGAACCCCCTCGGTTTCGCCGCGCCGGATGGCGAGAATCCGGTGTGAGGGTGCCTTGGCGATGGGTTCCTCCCACTCGAAGTAGTCCCTGAATTTCGCCCCTTCGACCTCTTTCCCGGCGACAACCTTCGAGCGCAGGACGCCCTTGGTCGCGAAGAGGCTCCGAATGGCCGTACGAGCGGCGGTGTCGTCGCTGACCCGCTCCGCGAGGATGTCGCGGGCGCCCGCCAGGGCCTGTTCCGTCGTTTCGACGCCGGCGTCGGGGTTCACGAACGGTGTGGCGCTGAAGTACAGATCCGTGGTGGGATCCTGTGTCCAGAGGAGATCCGCCAGGGGCTCCAGCCCCTTCTCGCGGGCGATCATGGCGCGCGTGCGGCGTTTCGGACGGAAAGGCTGGTAGATATCCTCCAACCCGGCCAGCGTCGCAGCGGCATCGAGGGCTGCCTTGAGGCCGTCGGTCAAGAGCTGGCGCTCTTCCAGCGATTTGACAATTGCCTCGCGCCGCTCGGCCAGCGCCTGGAGTTGCTCCAGGCGGTCTCGAATGCTCGCGATGGCGACCTCGTCCAGCGAGTCGGTCTGCTCCTTGCGGTAGCGGGCGATGAAGGGAATGGTCCCGCCTTCCGCCAGGAGGGTCGCTGTGGCCGCCACCTGGGGCGGGCGGAGCTGCAACTCGGCGGCGATCGTTTCCACGAATTGCTCGTGCATGGCGCGTGCGCTCCTTGGAACTTCAGGATAGAGCGGCCGGAGGTGTCGCACAGCGGCGTGTCCGTGCGGAGGGCAGCCTTGTACACCGCGGCGCGGACGATGTCAAGCGCGGATGCCGCGTTTTTTCTTTGACAGCGTCGCTCCGAGTGGGCGAGAGTTGCGGGCATCGGCGGGGCAATCACGCGAGCGGGTCGGGCCGGATGGAGCCGCCGCGGATGCCCGGACGTTGGAAGAGCGGCAGGCACGGATTGCGCGTGCCGGCGCCGCGGGGACGTCGAATGCTGGTCATCACCAGGGCAGAGCTGTGACCGTGTTTTTCGCCACCGCCTCCGCCGGTACGGAGGATCTGCTGGCCGACGAGCTCCGCTCACTCGGGTTGCGCGGCGTGCGCGCCGCTCGCGGCGGCGTGCGTTTTGCGGGCGACATCGGAGATGCCTTGCGCGCGTGCCTGTGGTCGCGGATCGCCATGCGGGTGCTGCTGCCGCTCGCCGATTTTGCCGCGAGCGATGCCGACGCGCTGTACGCCGGCGCTCGCGACGTCCGCTGGGAGGAGCACCTCGACGAGAGCCTGACATTCGTCGTGGACGCGGTGGGGCGCACCGAGGCCCTCGGCCACACCCATTACACGGCCCTCAAAGTCAAGGATGCGGTGGTGGACGTTTTGCGGGACCGCCGAGGGGCGCGCCCCAGTGTGAACGTGGAAGACCCCGACGTCCGCATCGTGACGCACCTTGCCAACGGGCGGGCACAGCTCGCCCTGGACCTGGCGGGTGAGCCGCTCTTCAAGCGCGGCTGGCGCCTTGCGCGCACCGAGGCGACGCTCAAGGAGACACTTGCAGCGGCTATCCTGCGCGCCTGCGGCTACGACGGCACACGGCCGCTGATCGACCCGATGTGCGGGTCCGGGACGCTGGCCATCGAGGCGGGTTTGATCGCTCAACATCACGCTCCCGGCGTGCACCGGAAGCTGGGGGTCGAACGCTGGGCCTCGTTCGATGCGGTGCAGCGGGCGGAGCTCCGCGGCCTCCGCGAGGAGGCCCGTCGGGGCGTGCGCCGGGGCGCACCACCGGTCATCGCTTGCGACCGCGACCCCGAGGCGGTCCGCGCGACCCGGGCCAACGTCAAGCGTGCCGGCTTGCCGATCGACGTGCGGCAGGCGGACGCACGCGAGCTCGCCCCTCTCGACCCGCCCGGGTTCGTCGTCGTCGACCCGCCGTGGGGGAGGCGCCTCGACGGCGGCGGGCGACGGCAACTGAAGACGTTCTTCTGGCAACTCGGCCAGGCATGGCGCGGACTTCACGGCCACCGGCTCGCGGTGCTGGCCGGCGGCCCCGAGTTCGAGAGCGCGTTCGGCGTCCGCCCAACCTCGCGCCGCGTGCTGTGGAACGGCCCGGTGCGCTGCGTGCTGCTTACGTACGACCTCGCCTGAGACGGGAGGGGGCTCGCGTGTTCTCACGCCGTACCGCCTGGAGTGTCGCGTGCAATCGCATCGCAGCGGCGGAGGAGGAGCGGCGCCGCACGGGGAGACCCGTGTTGGATCTCACCGAGACCAACCCGACGCGCGCCGGCCTACCAATGCCGGAGCCGGAGATTCGCGCGGCCTTGGCCGATGGGCGCGTTCTTCAATACGCGCCGACGGCTTTCGGGAGTTACCAGGCGCGCGCGGCGGTCTCGAGCTATCACGGCGGCGCGGTCCCGCCGGAGCACGTGGTGCTGACCGCCAGCACCAGCGAGGCCTACGCCTGGCTCTTCAAGCTCCTGGCCGATCCCGACGACCGTGTGCTCATCCCGGTGCCGAGCTACCCGCTCTTCGAGTACCTCGCGGGCCTGGAGAACGTCGAGACGGTGCCGTATCCGTTCGCCTGGGAGGAGGGCGGCTGGTTCTTGGATTTCGCCGCCTTGGTGGACCGGATCGACGGCCGAACCCGCGCGTTGGTCGTCGTCAGTCCGAACAATCCCACCGGCGCGCTGCTCCGACATGAGGAGGCGCACCGACTGCTGGCCCTCTGCCGCGACCGCAAGCTGGCGCTGATCGCCGACGAGGTCTTCGCCGACCACATCTTCACGGATGCGCCATCGCGTCTGCGGTCGCTGGCGGGCCGCGACGAGGCGCTGGTCTTCGTGCTGGGGGGGCTGTCCAAGACGTGCCTGCTCCCGCAACTGAAGGCCGCCTGGATCGCGGCGAGCGGCCCCGCCGACAGGCTCGACGAGGCGCTGGCGCGGCTGGAGGTCGTGGCCGATACCTACCTGTCCGTGAACACCCCGGTTCAGCTCGCCCTGCCTCGCCTCCTCGCCCTTCGGGACGTCATCCGTCCGCCCCTGATGGGCCGCCTCCGGGCGAACCGCACGGCGCTGGAGCGGGCGCTGCGGGGCAGCGCCGCCACACCCCTGCCGGCCGATGGCGGGTGGTCGGCGGCGGTGCGCGTGCCTCGCTACCCCGGCGAAGAGGAGCGGGTGCTTCGCCTGCTCTTGCGGCACGGATTGAAGGTGCACCCCGGCTTTTTTTTCGACTTTCCGACCGAGGCGTTTCTCGTCGTCAGCCTGTTAGGGCCGGAGGAGGAGTTCGCCCGCGGCGCGGCGATCCTCGCGGCCGACGCGGACGCGCCCTGACCACCCGGACAACCTGCGGACGCGATAGGATGCGGGAAGCGCGTTTTCACAGGCTGCTCAAAAAGGTCCAGATACAAGGCGGCACGCGATCCGAGGCGCGAGGCGTACTTAGTCCGTACGTCGCAGCGCCGCGGGAGCGTGCCAACGCCGTAGATGGAGCTTTTTCAGCAGCCTGCTAAGGAGAAGGCGATGCCGAAGGCCAGTGAGCCGAACAAGATCATCTATTCGATGGTCGGCGTGGGGAAGGTGTACGGGACGAAGCAGGTGCTCAAGGACATCTCGCTGTCGTACTTCTACGGCGCCAAGATCGGCGTCCTCGGCCTCAACGGGGCGGGGAAGAGCACGCTGCTCCGGATCATGGCGGGCGTCGAGCGAGAGTTCCTGGGCGAGACGCACTGCTCGCCGGGGTACACCATCGGGTTCTTGGAGCAGGAGCCGAGGCTGGACCCGTCCAGGACCGTCATCGAGGTGGTGCGCGAGGGGGTGAAGGATCTCGCGGATCTCCTTCAGGAGTTCCAGGAAATCAGCGCCACGTTCGCGGAGCCGATGTCGGACGACGAGATGAACGCGCTGCTGGAGAAGCAGGGTGAGGTGCAGGACAAGCTCGACGCGGCCGGCGCGTGGGACCTCGACAGCCGGCTCGAGCTGGCGATGGATGCGCTGCGCTGCCCGCCGGGGGACACCCCGGTGAAGGTCCTCTCCGGCGGAGAGCTCCGCCGCGTGGCGCTGTGCCGCCTGCTGCTGCAGAAGCCGGACATCCTCCTGCTCGACGAGCCCACGAACCACTTGGACGCGGAGTCGGTGGCGTGGCTCGAGCAGCACCTGCAGCAGTATGAGGGGACGGTCATCGCCGTCACGCACGACCGCTACTTCCTCGACAACGTGGCCGGCTGGATCCTGGAGCTGGACCGCGGGTACGGGATCCCCTGGAAGGGCAACTACTCGTCGTGGCTGGCCCAAAAGCAGGAGCGCCTCCAGCGGGAGGAGAAGGCGGAGACCGAGCGGCAACGGACCCTCCGCCGCGAGCTGGAGTGGATCGCCATGTCGCCCAAGGGCCGGCACGCCAAGGGGAAGGCGCGGATCGGCGCGTACCAGGAACTCCTGCAGCAGGAGCAGGAGAAGCTGGCGCGGGACCTCGAGATCTTCATCCCGCCCGGACCGCGGCTGGGGGATGTCGTGATTCGCGCCGACGGCGTCGGCAAGGGATACGGGGACCGGCTGCTCTTCGAGCAGATGACCTTCAGCATTCCGCCCGCGGCAGTGGTGGGGATCGTCGGGCCGAACGGAGCCGGGAAGACCACGCTGTTCCGCATGCTGATCGGCGAGGAGCGGCCGGACACGGGAACGCTCACGCTTGGGCAAACCGTGGCGCTCGCGTACGTGGACCAGGCCCGGAGCGACCTGGATCCGTCGAGGACCGTGTGGGAATCGATTTCGGGCGGGCGGGACCAGATGCCCCTCGGGAAAGCGCTCGTCAACTCGCGGGCCTACGCGGCGCGCTTCAACTTCCTCGGTCCCGACCAGCAGAAGAAGGTCGGATCGCTCTCGGGAGGCGAACGGAACCGCCTGCACCTCGCGCGGATGCTCCGCAGTGAGGCCAACGTCATTCTGCTCGACGAGCCGACGAACGATCTGGACGTCAACACCATGCGGGCGCTGGAGGACGCCATCGACCGCTACGCCGGCTGCGTGCTGGTCATCTCGCACGATCGCTGGTTCCTCGACCGCATCGCCACGCACATCCTCGCGTTCGAGGGCGACAGCAAGGTGTACTGCTTCGAGGGCAACTGGAGTGAGTACGACGCCGACCGGAAGCGCCGCCTGGGCGCCGCCGCCGACCGGCCGCACCGCATTCGCTATCGACCGCTGACGCGCGCCTGACAGGCTGCTGAAAAAGGCCCATCTGCTGCGTTGCCACGCCGGGTACCCGTCGCAGATGGGTGCGGCGCTGCGACGTACGCCCCAAGTACGCCTGCACCCACCTGCGGTGGGTACCCGTCGGCGGGTACCCATCGAAGATGGGTGACGGCGCCTTGCATCTGGACCTTTTTGAGCAGCCTGGCCAGAAACGGTTTTTCAGCACACTGCCACAAGGTGGCGTCCGAAGAGGAAGGTCTAGAAGGGCAATTCTTCCGCGCGTGAGGGGCATTTGGGCTTGACACCGGCGGACCCATTGGGCATCCTCCAACCGGCGTCTCAAGGGGTTCGCCAGCCCGCGGGCGGCCCGGCAGGCTTCATCATCACATTTTGGAGGGAGGAGTTGTCGATGCAGAAATTCGAATGCGGCATGTGCGAGTACACATACGATCCGGCCAAGGGAGACCCGGGGCGCGGCATTCCGCCGGGTACGTCATTCGACGACCTGCCGGACAATTGGACCTGCCCAAAGTGCAACGCCGGGAAGAACATGTTCGTCGCGGTGGACGAATGAACCCCATCGAGATCATCCCCGGCATCCAGTGGGTGGGCGTGCTCGACACCCAGCTTCGCGTGTTCGACGTCATCATGGAGGCGAAGCACGGCACGACGTACAATTCCTTTTTGGTCAGAGGCCGCGACAAGGTCGCGCTCATCGATGCGAGCAAGGCGGCCTTCGCCGAGACGTTTCTGGACACCCTGCGCCCGGCGATCGAGCCGACCGCCATCGACTACATGGTGTGCAACCATTTGGAGCCCGATCACTCGGGCGCGTTGGTGGACGTGCTGGATGTCGCGCCGCAGGCGCAGGTGGTGGTGACGAAGCCGGGCAGAATGCTGCTGCGGGCCATCCTGAATCGAGACGTCAAGCCCACCATCGCGGCGGAAGGCGATCGCATCGAGCTCGGTGGGAAGACACTGCGCTTCATCATGGCGCCGTTCCTTCACTGGCCGGACACGATGTTCACCTACTTGGAAGAGGATCAGGTCCTGTTCTCCGGGGATTTCCTGGGGGCGCATTACTGCGATCCGCGCCTCTTCAACGACCTGATTCCGAACTACGACGAGGCGTTTCAGCACTATTTCCAGGTGATCATGCGGCCGTTCAAGGAGTACGTTCGCCAGGCACTGGACAAGATCGACTCCCTGCCCATCAAGGTGGTGTGTCCGGTCCATGGGCCCATTCTGCGGACTGACGTCCGGCGCTACATCGACATGTATCGGGCGTGGAGCGCCGAGCCGCCCCAGCCGACGAAGAAGCGACTCCTCGTCTTCTATGTGAGTTCGTACGGCAATACCGAGCGGATGGCGCACGCGATCGGGAGGGGAATTCGCGACGCCGGCGCGGACGCGGAGGTCCTGGATCTGGCCAAGGTGGACGCGCGGGCCCTACTGGACGACATCGAGGCGGCGGAGGGTATCGTGGTCGGCACGTGCACGATCAACGGCGACGCGCTGGAGCAGGCTTGGAGCTTGCTCAGCTCGCTGACGACCATAAAGCTCAAGGACAAGCTGGGGGCGTCGTTCGGGGCCTTTGGCTGGAGCGGGGAGGGTCCCCTCATGATTGCCGAGCGGATGAGGGGACTCAAGTTTCGGGTACCCGAGGAGCCGATGCCCGTGCAGCTCGTGCCCACGGACGCGGACCTGAAGTCCTGCGAGGAGTACGGCAAGCGCCTCGTCGCCGCCCTGTAACGTCGAACTGCTCCCGTCCGGCCGGCGTCGCCCGAATGTCTCCTCGCCTCGCCGGCATGGCGTCCACCCCGCACGCGCGGCCTGCTTCCCGA
>Ga0113563_10001900_pt1 | contig 12276 bp, 9 predicted proteins | sample Mud3Dept3metaG_FD_80117 | JGI IMG/M metagenome (GOLD analysis project Ga0113563, IMG submission 80117) | Freshwater wetland microbial communities from Ohio, USA, analyzing the effect of biotic and abiotic controls - Mud 3 Core 4 Depth 3... | ecosystem: Environmental > Aquatic > Freshwater >...
AGCTCGACGTTCTGCGCCCGCTCGGTCGCCTCCTCGATCACGCGTTCGGCGAGCGCCTGAGCCTCGGCGAGGATCCGTTGCGCCTCGAGCTGGGCGTTGGTGATCGTCGCCTCGGCGGTGCGCTGGGCGGACAGCAGCGCCTCGTTCATCGCGGTGCCGCGGCCGCGGTGCTCCTCGACTTCGCGGGTCAGGCGGACGACCTGGGCCTTGAGCTCGGCGCGGATCCGGTTGTCCTCCTCCTCCTGCTCGGCGAGTTGGGCGAGGAACTCGTGCACGGCATTGTCGTCGAAGCCCCGCAGCTTCCGCGGGAACGTCGCGCGCTGGATTTCGAGCGGGGTGAGCCGGTCCATCGTCGCATCCTCCCGGACTTTCAAGTGTAGCGCGGCAGGCGCGAAACGACGATCAACCCGGTCGGCGCTCGCCGAACAGGACGCGGCCGAGGCGCACCAGCGTCGCGCCCTCCTCGACCGCGACCTCGAAGTCCTCGCTCATCCCCATCGACAGCTCGAGCGCGGGCAGCGAACGTGCTCCGGCGAGGCGTTCGGCGAGCGCACGCAGCGCCGTGAAGTGCGGCCGCGAACGCTCGGGGTCGGGGTGCCACGGCGGGACCGTCATCAGCCCGACGAGGCGAAGGTGCGGGCAGCGGTCAATCAGGTGATCGGCGAGCGCCGCCGCGTCGCCCGGCGCGATCCCCGATTTCTGGGCCTCGCCGCCGACGTTGACCTCCAGGAACACCGGCACGACGCGGGGCGAGCCGGCGAGCAGCGTCTCGAGCCGGTCGGCGAGCTCGACCCGGTCGACCGTCTCGATGACGTCGAAGGCTTCGAGGGCGTGGCGCGCCTTGTTGCGCTGGAGCGGCCCGATCAGGTGCCAGGGTCGGTCGCCGCCGGCCGCCGACCGCTTGGCGAGCGCCTCCTGGACGCGGTTTTCGCCGATCGCGTCGACGCCGGCGGCGAGCGCCGCGGCGATCGCCTCGGGGGGCTGCGTCTTGGCGGCGGCGACGATCTGCACGTCGGCGGTCGATCGCCCGGCCCGTGCTGCGGCGGCGGCGATCCGCGCGCGCACGCCCGCCAGGCGCTCGGCGATCGTCGTCACGCCAGTCCCTGCGGCCGCGGCAGCGACGAGGAGCGCTCGTCCATCGCCCGATTGGCGAGCCGGTCGGCAGCGCGGTTGCTGGCGCGCTCGACGTGGGTGATGAGAAAGCGGCCGAGCGAGCGGGCGAGCTGTTGGGCACGCAGCCAGAGCGGCTGGAGGTGTCGGGCCTTGACCCGGTATTGCCCGGTCATCTGGCGGACCAGCAACTCGGAGTCGGCATGGACCTCGAGGTCGCGAACCCCGAGCACCACGGCGCGCTCGAGCGCGGCGAGCAGCGCGGCGTACTCGGCGACGTTGTTGGTGGCGACGCCGAGGTAGAGGGCATGCTCCTCGCGCCGGCCGTCGCCGAGCTCGAGGACGACGCCGCAGCCTGCCTCACCGGGGTTGCCGCGGGCGCCGCCGTCGACCCAGGCGACGGCACGGAGCGGCGAGCTGCGGTGCGAGCGGGTCGGAACGGGGGCGGTCGGCAGGCGGCCGTGGGCGGGCATCAGCCGCTGAACTGCTCGGGATCGTAGAGCAGGCGGCGGCAGGAATCGCAGTACGACAGGACTTCGAGCGTGCGGACCTGCTGGAGCAGCGACGGGCGCAGCTCGGAGTGGCAGGCGGAGCAGGCCTGGCCGTCGATCGGAACGACCGCGTTGGGCTTGCGCGACGCCCACAGCTTCTTGAACCGCGACAGCGAAACCTCGCCGAGCTGGATCTTCAGCTCCTGCAGGTGGCGCTCGTACGACTCGAGCTCGCCGCCGGCGCTGCGCCGCCGGGTCTCCCACTCCGCCTCGGCCGCCTCGCGCCGGTGGCGCTCGTCCTCGGGCTCCTGGCCGAGCTCGCCGATCTCGCGCTCGATCGCCTCGAGTTCCTGCAGCGCCTCGAGCTGGCGGTCCTCCTTGGCCTTGAGCTGGACCTCGACGTGGTCGAGCTCGGAGACCACGGCCGAGAGCTGGCGCATGTTGGTGACCTGGCTCTTCTGGCGCCGGAAGTGCTCGCGCTCTTCGCGCAGCGCCTCGATGTCGTGCTGCAGCGTCTCCTGCTCGGCGACCAGTTCGGCGCGGCGGCTCTGCCGGCCGACCAGTCCCTGCTGGCGGGCGAGGTGCGCGGCGCGCAGCGAAGTCACCTCGTCGGGCGGGGTGTCGAGCTCGCGCCGGAGGGCGGCACGCCGCTCGAGCAGGCGCTGCAGCGCCACGCAGCCGGCCAACTCTTCGCGCACGCTCACCACCTGTTCTCCCGGGTGCGGCGGCAGTGTTCGGAGATCGTCGCAGCCACGCCGTCCTCCCCTGCTTCGGGTGGGTCCACCAGGATTCGAACCTGGGACCTACCGGTTATGAGCCGGCAGCTCTGACCGCTGAGCTATGGACCCAGCAGCCGGTCATTCTAGGTCGTGCCCTGGCAGGAGGCAAGCGAGCGCCGGCAAGACAGGGGAGAGGGGAGAAAAGAACGAAAAGAAGAGGGGCACTGCTCTCCCCTCTCCCCTCTGAACTCTCCCCTGGTTCTCAGCCGATCATGTCGAGGTACGGCTTGAGGTACCGGGCGCGGGTCGGGTGGCGGAGCTTGCGCAGCGCCTTCGACTCGATCTGGCGGATCCGCTCGCGCGTCACCTGGAACGCCTTGCCGACCTCCTCGAGGGTGTGCTCGGTGCCGTCGCCGATGCCGAAGCGACGACGCAGCACCTCCGCCTCACGCGGGGTGAGCGTGCGCAGGACGCCCTCGGCCTGGTTCTTCAGGGAGGCCGCGATCACCGCGTCGATCGGCGACACCGCCGAGCGGTCCTCGACGAAGTCGCCGAGGTGGGAATCCTCCTCCTCGCCGATCGGGGTCTCGAGCGAGATCGGCTCCTGCGCGATCTTCATGATCTTGCGCACCTTGGCGACCGGGATCTCCATCTTCTCGGCGATCTCCTCGGCGGTCGGCTCGCGGCCGAGCTCCTGGACGAGCTGGCGCTGGGTGCGGGTCAGCTTGTTGATCGTCTCGATCATGTGGACCGGGATGCGGATCGTCCGCGCCTGGTCGGCGATCGCCCGGGTGATCGCCTGACGGATCCACCACGTCGCGTAGGTCGAGAACTTGTAGCCGCGCCGGTATTCGAACTTGTCGACCGCCTTCATCAGTCCGATGTTCCCCTCCTGGATCAGGTCGAGGAACTGGAGACCGCGGTTGGTGTACTTCTTGGCGATCGAGACGACCAGGCGCAGGTTGGCGACGATCAGCTCCTGCTTGGCGGTGTCGGTCTCGGCCTCGCCGGCACGCACCTCGCCGATCACGCGCTTGAGCTCGTCCCAGGGCACCCCGAAGCGGGCCTCGATCGCGTTGCGCTCCTTGCGGTAGCGGCGAATTCGCTCCTGGTAGAAGGCGCGGCGCTCGGCGTTGCGTTCGGTCTTGAGCTTCGCCTCGTCCTTGCGGATCGTGGCAAGCGGGATCGAGAACTGGCGCTCGACCTCGGCGAGGAACGTGACGAGCCGGTTGCGGGTCGTCGTCGTGAAGTCGGTCGAGCGGACCAGCACCGACATGTCGCCGGCCTTCTGATCGATTCGCCCGAGCACGGACTGGGCGCGCTTGGTGCCGTGCTTGACCTTGCGCAGGCGCTCCTTGAGCGCCTTGTAGTCGGTGTCGAAGCGGGCGAGCTTGGCGAAGATCTTCAGCGAGTCGGCGACGCGGCCGGTCGAGCGCTCGTCGAGTTCGGCCGACAGGCCGGCGAGAATGTCGCGCATCATCCGGCGGTCGCGGCGGGCGACCTCGTTGGCGCGCAGGAACAGCTCGAGGATGTGGGGGCTCGAGGCGAGCGCGCAGAACACCCGTGACTCACCCGACTCGATGCGCCGTGCGATCGAGACCTCGCCCTCGCGGTCGAGCAGCTTGACGGTGCCCATTTCCCGCAGGTACATGCGCACCGGGTCGTTGGTCTTCTCGAGCAGCGCCGGGTCGACGACCGTCGGGCCGCTCGGCTGCTCGCCGCTCTCGGGGCGCTCCGGGCTGGCCTCCTCCTCGAGACCGGCGGCCTTTTCCTGGCTGTCGACGATCTCGATGTCGTTCTCGTTGAACTTGAGGTAGATCTCGTCGAGGTCCTCGGGGACCCCGCTGATCTCGTCGGGCAGCACCTCGAGGATCTCGTCGACCAGGACGAAGCCGCGTTCGCGGCCGAGCGCGAGCAGCCGCCCGAGCTCGACGTACTTCTCGTCGACCGGGATCGCCGAGCTCTCGCGCTCGCGCCCGTTGGCCGGGCGCGGCGCCTCGCTCACCGGGCGCGATCGCGGCCGGGGTTTTGCGGACTTCTTAGGAGTGTGCTCTTTTCGCGCAGGAGGTCGGCGAGTCGGCTTCGGTCGCGCAGCCTTTCCGCGCGCGCGATTTCGAGGCTGAGCTCCGCGAGCCTTTTTTGCCGGCTTTTTTCGCAAAGTTCCCTCTTAATGAGCTTGAGGTGCTCGACCCCCGTGGGCGGCACCTCATGCTCCAGGGCGGCTAGGACCCGCCGCATCTCACGATGGTCAATGTCGGATCCGAGGGCAGAAATTTCAAGGGCGCCGCCGGTTGCGGCCAAGTCCCTTATTTCTGAGAGGATAGCCATGACGACCGGGTTGTCGATGGCGTCCAGGGGAACGTCGGCGAGCGCCGCCGCCCGCTCCTCGAGGGGCAGATCGATGAGCAGGGCGCGCAGCAGCGCCGCCTCGCCGGGCGGCGGCAGCGTGACCGTTTCGACGCTCGAGAAGGTGCCCGGCGCCACCGTGATCGACCCCAGCTGTTCGATCGGCACGCCGGCCGCCTGGGCCAGCCGCTCGCGGACCGCGAAGCGCCGCACCGGGTTCGGGCAGCTGTCGACGACGGCGAGCAGGCGCAGCAGGTTGTCGCGCCGCTCGCCCCGCGTCGCGCCGAGCTGGCCGGCGAGGAACTCGGCCGCCGGCAGCGCGCCGTCGAGGCGCTTGCCGAACTGGTCGGCACCCTCGCGCCGAACGAGCTCGTCGGGATCCAGATTCTCGGGGAGGAGCAGCGCGGCGGCGTCGAGGTCGGCGGCGAGCAACGTGCCGAGCGCGTTGACCGCCGCGGCGCGGCCGGCGGCGTCGCCGTCGAAGCAGACGATGATGCGCTTGACCCGGCGCGCGAGCTCCCTGGCGTGGTGCTCCGACAGGGCGGTCCCGAGGGTGGCGACCGTCTCGGTGAAGCCGGCCTGGTGAAGCGCGAGACAGTCGAAGTACCCCTCGACGACGACCGCCCGGTCGGTGCGCGCGAAGCTGCGCAGCGCCCGGTCGAGGGCGTACAGGACCCGGCCCTTGGAGAACAGCGCGGTCTCCGGCGAGTTGAGGTACTTGGGGGGATCGTCGCCGACGGCGCGGCCGCCGAACGCGACCAGCGTGCCGCGCGGCAGCCGGATCGGGATCGTGACGCGGTCGCGAAAGCGGTCCCAGACCCGTCCGTTGTCGCCCTCGACGACGAGTCCGGCGGCGACCAGCGCCCGCTCGCCGAAGCGCGGCTGCAGCGAGTCGTAGAGGCCGCGCCACTCGGGCGGCGCGTAGCCGAGCCCGAACTCGAGGGCGTCGGCCTGGCTGACGCCGCGTCGCTCGAGGAAGGCGCGCGGGCGGTCGTCGTTGATGCGGCGGACCAGCCACGCCTGGGCCGCGTCGATGACCTCGTGCAGGGCCTCCGCCTCGTCGCGCTTCTGCCGGTCGGCGCCGCTCGCGATCGGCAGCTCGACCGAGAAGCGGCCGGCCAGCCGCTCGACCGCTTCGGCGAACGTCAGCCGCTCGGTCTCCTGGACGAAGTCGATGACGTCGCCGCCGCGCTTGCAGCCGAAGCAGTAAAAGGTCCCCTTCTCGCGCGAGACCGAGAACGAGGGCGTCCGCTCGCCGTGAAACGGGCACAGCCCCATCCAGTTGCGCCCCGATTTGCGCAGCGTCACGACGTCGGCGATCACCTGGACGATGTCGGCCGCCTCGCGCACGCGCTCGACCACCGGGCGGGACAGGTCGTACCGGCTCAAGGCCGCCCTCCCGAACAGGGGTCAGGGGTCAGGGGACAGGGGACAGATGAAACGGGAGAGAGCGCCAAGCCGCTGCGCCCCCTGTGCCCTGTCCCCTGTGCCCTGTCCCCTGTCATTCCAGCTCCACTTCGGTCACGCCGGTGCCGCCACGCTGCTGCGGCGGGTGGACGAACCGCGTCACCGCCGGATGGCGCTCGAGCACCTCGCGCACGACCCGCCGCAGGGTACCCGATCCGTGGCCGTGGACGATGCGGACGCGGCGCGTGCCGCCGAGCAGCGCGCGGTCGAGGAAACGCTCGAGCTCCTCGCGCGCCTGCTCGCCGGTCATGCCGAGCAAACGCAACTCGTCGGCCGTGCCGCTGGCCTCGGTGATCACCACCGCCGCGCCCGGAGCCGGCTCAACGGGTCCGGACGCCTCCTCGCAATCGGCCGCCGCCACCCACACCCGCTTGCTGCCGATGCGGACCTCGAGCCGATCGCCGAGCACCTGCGCGACGGTGCCGACCGCCGACGAGCCGCGCAGCCGCACCCGCGCGCCGGTGGCGAGGCCGGCCGGTGCGCTCGGCGCGGCCTCGGCTTCATCCGGCAGCACGAGCGCCTCGTGACGGAGCGCGGCGAGGCGCCGCTTGCCCGGCAGCTCGCCGCGGGTGCGTGCCGCCGCCAGTTCGTCGAGGACGACGCCGAGCCGCTGCTCGGCGAGGCGGCGCAGGCGGTCGCGCTCCTGGGACAGCTTCGCCGCGTACGCGCGTCGCTCGTCGTCGAGCCCGGCGCGGGCGACGGCGAGCCGCCGGGCCTCCTCGTCGGCGAGCCGCTGGCGCTCGCGCAGGTCGTCGCGCTCCTGCTCGAGCCGCTCGCGCTCCTGCTGCAGGCGGGCGAGGTAGGCGTCGAGCGTGAGGACGCCGGGCGCGAGCAGGTCGCGGGCGCGTGCGAGCACTCCGGGGTCGACGCCGCAGGTGGCGGCGATGGCGAGGCCGCGCGATCGGCCGGGCAGGCCGAGGCGCAGGCGGAAGTCGGGCCGGCCGGTCGGCTCGTCGTAGCCCATCGCGGCGTTGACCGCGCCGGGCAGGCGCTCGACGTGGGCGGCGAGCGCGACGTGGTGGGCGGTGGCGATCGTCCAGCAGCCGGTCGCCGCGAACCGCTCGAGCAGCGCGGCGGCGAGCGGCGCGCCTTCCTCGGGGTCGGTCCCGGAGCCGAGCTCGTCGTAGAGGACGAGCGTGTCGCGGTCGGCGGCGGCGAGCACCCGCGCGGTGAAGCGCATCGCGCCGGTGAACGTCGAGAGGTCGGAAAGCAGGTTCTGCTCGTCGCCGATGTGGCACCACACCTGGGAGAGCGCCGGCACGCGGCTGGCCGGCGCGGCGAGCACCGGGATCCCGGCCTGGACCATCAGGGCGGTGAGGCCGAGGGTCTTGAGCGCGACGGTCTTGCCGCCGGCGTTCGGGCCGGACAGCAGGACGACCCGTTCGCGCTCGGGAAACTCGAGGTCGAGCGGGACGATCGGCCGGGTGTTGCCGGCCGCCCCGAGGACCGCCTCGCGCAGCGGCGCGAGCGCGGGGTCGAGCAGCGGATGGCGCGCCTCCTGCAGGGCGAGGCGCTCCGAGCCGCTCGGCTCGACGAGCGCGGCGCCGGCCGCGCGGCCGAAGTGCACGCGCGCCTGGATCGCGTCGAGCTCGGCCAGCGCCTCGGCGGCGGCGAGCAGCTCGTCGCGACGACGCGCGAACGCGGCGACGACCTCGGCGACGACGCGCTCCTCCTCGGCGGCGACCCGCGCGCCCGCCTCGGCCAGGGCGTTGTTCGCCTCGACGACCTCGAACGGCTCGACAAACAGCGTCGCGCCGGTCCCCGAAGCGTCGAGCAGCAGGCCGGGCAGCGACTGGCGGTCGGCGGTCGGCACCGGCAGGCAGTAGCGGTCGCGGCGCAGCGTGAACGGCGGCAGGGCGAGACGGCGGCGCAGCTCGGTGAGCTGCTCGACGATCGCGCGGCGGTGACGCTCGCGCGCGGCGCGCGCCTGGGCGAGCGCCGGCGACGCGCTGTCGAGGATCTCGCCGCCCGGGCCGAGGCGCTGGTCGCACCAGGCGAGCAGGCCGTCGAGTCGCGGCACGCCGTCGCGCAGGCGGGCGAGATCGTCGCCGAGCGGCACGCCGTCGAGTTGCGTGCGCGTTGCCACCGCGCCGCGCACGAACGAGACGAGCCTGACGAGTTCGTGGACGTCGCCCGGACCGCCCGCGCCCGCGAGCAGCGGTTCGAGTTCGTCGACGCCGTCGAGGGCGAGCGCGCCGGCGGTGTCGACGAAGCGCTGCAGGTCGCGGACGCGCCGGAAAGGCAACGACCCTTCCCGCGGGTCGAACCGGGGAAGGGTCGCCATGATGGTCTCACGGCCGCGGGTGCTGCGCGCGAACGACGCCACGAGCTGCAGCACGCGGTCGAACTCGAGCGCCGCGAGGGTTTCCGACATCTACAGGTGGGTCAGAGCAGACCGGCTTTGCGCTGCTGCGCCATCTTGCGCAGCATCTTCTTGCGCGCTTGGACCAGCTTCCTCTTGCGCTTTACGCTCGGCTTCTCGTAGTGCTGCCGTTTCTTGATCTCCGACAGCACGCCCGCCTTCTCACACTTCCGCTTGAAGCGCCGAAGCGCCTGCTCGAACGACTCGTTGTCCCGTACATGGACTGTCGTGGGCACCGAACGAATTCACCCCCCGTCCGCGCCGGGATTGCCGCGCCGGAGCGCGGCTGGGCGACAAAAGGGAAATAAGACTACCGCTTCGGCCACCCGGGGGTCAAGTGCCGGCCGCCCGGGCGAGCGCCGCCGGCACCGGGGCGCCGATCGCCTCGAAATCTGCGGCGATCTCGCGCAACTGGCGGCGGGCGGCGTCGGTGTCGCCCTGTCGGCGGGCGACCTCCTGCGACCGGCGAACCGCCTCCTCGGCGTAGGCGTTCAGCACCCGGCGGGTCGCCTCCGCGCCGGGGTACTCGTTGAGGGCGACGTTGAGGAACGCCGCGAGCCGCTGCTGGTAGGCGGCGTAGGCGCGGTCGAACTCACGGCGGGCGGCAACCAGGCGCTCCGCGGCCGGAGCCGGCGGCGCAGCGGGCAGCGGCGCTGCGGCATCCAGCTCGCGGCGCGCCGCGGCCAGCGCCGCGCGCTCGCGGTCGACCGCGGCGGCCTCCGCCTCGAGGTCGAACACCGGGCCGGCCGGTGCCGGCGTCCGCGCGCAGGCGCCCGACAGCAGGACCGCGAGAAAGGCGGCGATGAGACGGTCACGCACGATTGCCCCCCGCGAACACCTAGCAGGGAGTCGCGGTTTTGGCAAGCGCGGTCGACTTCCTTGACACTCCGAGCGGGCGTATGCTCTGATTGTCGAGAGGTTTGCGCCGGGAGGCCGGGATGGACGAGCGGGAAGTCGTGCTGGCGGAGCTGGAGGCGTTGCGGGGACGTGCCGTCGACGATCTCAAGAGCAGGTTGACCGCCGCAGCCACCCATCTGCGCGACGTCGTCACGCGGGCGGTCGCCGAGATCGAGGGCGCGGTGCCTGCCGAGCAGGAGCGGTGGCTGCCGCTCGCGCAGGTTCGCGAGCGGCTGGCGACGCTGACCCGCCCGGTCGCGCCCGCGGCACCCGCCGGCATCGGCCTCGAGGCGATCCGTCGGCTCGACGCCGGTCGCGCCCAGTCCGAGGTGCTGCAGGAGCTGCTCGAGCAGCTCGGCCCGTGGTGCGGCGGGCGGGCGATCGTCGTCTTCCGCGAGGGCCAGGTGGCGGGGTGGAGCGGCCTCGGACCCGGCGTCGCCGACTCGGTGCGCTCGTGGCGCGGTGCGATCGCCGATTCGCCGGCGTTCTCACACGCCTCCTCGGGAGCCCCGGTGCTCGCCGCCGCAGCCGGCGACCCGCTCCTGGCCCGGTGGCTCGGCGGCGGTGCGGGCGACGTCCTGATCGTCCCGATGACCGTGCGCGGCAACGTCGTCGGCGCGCTGGTCGGCGTCGGCCAGGGCGCCGAGTTCGACGTCCCGACCGTCCAGGCGATGACGTTCCTGGCGATGCTGCTCCTCGAAACGCTGGCTCAGCGGGCCGCCGCGCCCGCCGCCGCGCTGCGCGACCCGGAGCGGATGGCCGCAACGCCGACGCCCGCTGCCGCGCCGTCGTTCCAGATGCCCGAACCGGCGCCGCTCGCCGTCACGCCGCCCGCCGGCGTCAGGGTGCCGGTGCCGGCACCGCGACCGGAGCCGCCGGCCGCCGAGCCGCCGGCCGCCGCCGGTGCGCCCGAGACCGCCGCCGCCGACACGATCCACATCAAGGTGCCGCCGGTGATGCCGGCTCCGGTGCCGGCGGCACGCCCGGCCGAGGAGGACAAGCGGTTCGAGGAGGCGCGCCGGTTCGCTCGGCTGCTGGTTTCCGAAATCCGTCTTTACAACGAGGCGACGGTTCAGGAGGCCAAGCTGACCCGCGACCTCTACCGTCGCCTCAAGGACGACATCGACCGCTCGCGCGAGATGTACGAGCATCGCATCCCGGCCGAGGTCCGTGCGGTGACCGACTTCTTCAACGACGAACTGGTGCGCATCCTCGCCGACGGCGACCGCGCCGCGCTCGGCATCTAGCGGCCGGTCGCGCGCCGCGTGCCGCACCGTCCGCCGGACCCGTCGCCTGCACTGTCGATGGTCACCGCTGCGCTCCGGCGTCGGGCGCTCGCCGTCGCCGTCGCGCTGCTCGCCGTGTTGGCGACCGGTTGCGACCGCGCCCCGCGGCCGCCGCGGCTGGCCGAGGCGCTTGCAGGGCCGGCCGCAGCGCGCGAGACGGCGCTGCAGCGCGTCGTCCGCGAGGGTGACAGCCGCGAGCGGCGGCGAGCGGCGTTCCTCGCCGGTTTGCTCGCCTGCGACGGCGGCCGCCCGGCCGCCGCGCTCGACGCCTTTGACATCGCGGCGCCGCCCGGCGGCCGCGCGAGCCTGGCGGCGCGGCGGCTCGCCGAGTCGCTCGTCGCCGCGCGCGCCGACGCTGCGCTGTGGCAGCGGGCGAGCGCGTCGCAGTGGCTCGGCCAGCCCGACCGCGGCCGTTTGCGCGTGCGCGGCGCCGGCGTCCTCGCCGCGCGGGGCGAGAGCGGCGCGGCGCGGGCGCTGATCGGCGACCCCGGGCGGCTGGCGGGCGAGGAGCGGGCGCGCGCGCTCGCCCTGCTCGCCGGCTTCGGCGACGCGGCGGCGCGCCGGACGCTCGCGGTCGAGTTCCCGCACCGCTTCGCCGCGCTGCGCTCGGGCGAGAGCCTGACCGCGGCGTCCGCGGGGCTGTCGGCGGGCGAGCGTTCGCGCCAGGCGCGCGCGTGGCTCGACGCCGGCCAGCCCGCCGCGGCGCTCGGCGCGGCGAGCCGGGCCGACGATGCGCTGACCGCGGCACGCGCCGCGAACCGGTTGCGCCGACCGATCAACGCGCTCGGCTGGGCGCGGCGACTCGGCAACGCGAGCGGTGCCGGCTGGCTCGAACAGGCCGAGGCGCACCGCCTGATCGGCTGGAGCGCCACCGAGGGTGCGCGGCCCGGCCACTTTCGCGACATGGCGGAGGCGGCGGGACGCGCCGCGGCGCTGCTGCCGCCGGGCGACCCCGAGCGGGGACGGGCCGAGCTCTACCGCGCCGAGGCGCTCACCGAGGGCGGCCGCCTGGCCGAGGCGGCGACGCTCCTCGCGAGTCCCGTGGCGCGGCGTCAACCGCGCTGGGACTGGGTGGCGCGCCGGCACCTCTACGTTGCCGCGAGGCGCGGTGCCCCGGTCGCCGCGTCGGCCGAGGCACTGGCAGGCGCCCCGACGCGGATCCGCCGGCTCGCCCGCTATTGGCAGGGGCGCGTCAGCGCGCGCGGCGGCGATCGCAGCGGGCTCGCCGCGCTCGCCGCGGAGGGGCTGCCCGACCTCCCCGCCCTGTGGTCGGCGCAGCTGCTCGGTGGCTCGGTGGCGGTCGTTGCCGGCGACGGCCCGGCCGCCGCACCGGCGCCGCCGGCATGGGTCGACGACCTCGTCGCGCTCGGCCGGGTCGCCGACGCGGTGGTCGCCTGGCGTGCCGATCTCGAGGGGTTCAACCTGCCCGGTCCGGCGTGGCTCGGCGTCGTCGAGCTCGCGCAAATGCCGCCGCTCGACGCGATCCCGCTGCTCGTGCGCGGCGAGCCGCGGCTGCTGTCGGGGCCGTGGAGCGGGCTGCCGCGCGACCTGCTCGCGAGCTACCTGCCGCTGCCCTGGCGCGCCGAGCTCGAGCGGGC
>Ga0113563_10001901_pt1 | contig 12276 bp, 13 predicted proteins | sample Mud3Dept3metaG_FD_80117 | JGI IMG/M metagenome (GOLD analysis project Ga0113563, IMG submission 80117) | Freshwater wetland microbial communities from Ohio, USA, analyzing the effect of biotic and abiotic controls - Mud 3 Core 4 Depth 3... | ecosystem: Environmental > Aquatic > Freshwater >...
GACCACCGGTCCGCCCTCGTCCATGCCGACCTGGTACACGCGGTTCTCGTAGCTGTTTAGCGCAAGCAGGCGGCCATCGCAACGCAGGCCGATGCTCTCCAGCGCGTTCAGTCCGCAATCAGGTGTCAGCGCAGAGTAGTTTGGTGTCGTCATGTCCAACACCCTACTTCATTTTTTGTGCTTCTGCACTTCCGCCAGCCCCAGCGCATTCCAGCCTTCATGCCCCAGCTTGCGCATGGTTTCGATGTTCTTCTCGAAGATCATCTCGGCCTCGGGAAACGCCGCCACCGCCTCGTCGATGCTGGCTTCGCGTATCAAGTGCAGCGTCGGATAGGGTGAGCGGTTGGTGTAGTTGGTGATGTCATCCAGCTCTGTGCCGTCAAACTGATATTGCGGATGCATGCTGGCGACTTGCAGCTCGCCCGCCAGATCGACGTTTTCCAGCGCCGCATCCACCACTGCCAGAAAATCGTTGTAGTCGAGAAAATCGGTCAGCACATGCGGATGGATCAGCAGCGTGGTGTCGATCTTTTCACGGCTAGCCTCTGCCAGCACTTCCAGTTCGCTCAGCACATCGCGCAGCAATTCATCCGGCGTTTGCGCCGCACTCACCACGTAACGAATCTGGTTCTTGACGTGCACGCCCTTGGCGAAAGGGCACAGGTTAAGGCCGATCACCGCGCGCTCCAGCCAGAGCTTGGTGGCGGCGATGGCTTCTTCGTTGGATACCGTTGCTGTCATCAACGACTACGCCCGCCGGAACGGTGCAGCACGGGCGCTGCACCGCGTCCCGCGCCATGGCCTGCCGCCGGTTTGCCGGCTGCACCGGTGCGCGGCCCGCCACCTGTGCGGGCTTGTCCGCCGCCAGCACGCGGTGCGGATTGGCTGCGGCCTTGCCCCTGTCCTCGTCCGCCCTGCCCACGGTTCGAGCCGTTCAGGATCGGTTCTGCCTTGATGCGCGGATCGACATCGAAGCCGGGCACGTTCACCACCGGGATATCGCGCTTGATCAGGCGCTCGATGTCATTCAACAATTTCTTTTCGTCGACGCATACCAGCGAGCTCGCTTCGCCCTGGCTGCCCGCGCGGCCGGTACGGCCGATGCGGTGCACGTAATCTTCCGGCACATTCGGCAATTCGAAGTTGACCACGTGCGGCAGTTCGCTGATGTCGATGCCGCGCGCGGCGATGTCGGTGGCCACCAGCACTTGCAGCTTGGCGGTCTTGAACTCGGCCAGCGCACGGGTACGCGCCGCCTGGCTCTTGTTGCCGTGGATCGCCATCGCCGGGATGCCGTCCTTGTCCAGCTGTTCGGCCAGTCGGTTCGCGCCGTGTTTGGTGCGCGTGAACACCAGCACCTGGAACCAGTTGTGCTCCTTGATCAGGTGGGTGAGCAGTTCGCGTTTGCGTTCGCGGTCCACCGGATAGACGCGCTGCTCGATCAGCTCGGCAGTCTGGTTGCGGCGTGCCACTTCGATCAGCGCCGGATTGGTGAGCAGGCCGTCGGCCAGCAGCTTGATCTCGTCGGAGAAGGTGGCGGAGAACAGCAGGTTCTGGCGCTGCTTGGGCAGCAACGCGAGGATACGTTTGATGTCGCGGATGAAGCCCATGTCCAGCATGCGGTCGGCTTCGTCCAGCACCAGGATCTCGACATGCGATAGATCAACGGTCTTCTGCTGCAGGTGATCGAGCAGACGACCCGGTGTCGCCACCAGGATGTCCACGCGGCCATGCAGCTGTTTGATCTGCGGATTGATGTTCACGCCGCCGAACATCATCATGGATTTGAGCGGCAGATGTTTGCCGTATTCGCGCACGCTCTCTTCCACTTGAGCAGCGAGTTCGCGTGTCGGAGTGAGCACCAGCGCGCGGATGTGCGCCTTGCCTGTGACCGGCTTGGCCATGAGGCGTTGCAGCAACGGCAGCGTGAAACCGGCAGTTTTGCCGGTGCCGGTCTGCGCGCCGCCCATCAGGTCGCCGCCTTTCAAAATGACGGGGATGGCCTGCGCCTGGATCGGCGTGGGTTCGGTATAACCACGCTCGGTAACAGCGCGGACGAGTTCTTCGGACAGACCGAGAGATGCAAATGACATAATATTTTTCTTTCCTGGTACAAACGGCCTGTCGCCCTGAAAGAGCGCCAGTCTGAGGCTGAATGAGGTGGGTACTGCGAACCGGTATCGGCGGCAATAACTAGACTGAAACGATATTGCGGCGCGCATAGTAACACTATATGGCGGAATATTTGCGGCAGTTCGCTGGCCGCATTATGATGGCCGCGTTGCCGCTATTGCATGATTTCAATGCGCCAACCCCAAATCTGTTTTTCCATTTCTGGAGAACGTCATGAAAAAATCTTTTTCTGCTGCAAAGCTGTTATCCCTTGTATTGCTGTCTGCACTGATCGCGGCCTGCTCCAGCACCCCGAAGATAGAAAGCGACCTTGGCATCAAAGGTGCGCCGGACTGGGTGAACGAGGGCACCCAAGTCATGAACGACAAGGATGGGCGCTTGTTCCACGGTGTGGGCTCGGCATCGCCGACCGGGGATATGTCGCTGCAGAAATCCGTTGCCGATGACCGGGCGCGTGCCGAATTGGCGCGTGTACTGTCGTCCTACATGGATGTGGTGAGCAGCGACTATATGGCTGCCGCCAAGGCTGGCGGCACCAGCGTGGCTGAGGAATCGGTGTCGCGCCAGATCAGGAACCTGAGCAAGGTCAACCTGACCGGGGCCAAGATCATCGGCTCCTGGCGCGACCCGAAGACCGGCATCATCTTTTCCATGGCCGAACTGGACATGAAACACGTCAAAAGCACACTGAATGGCGTACAGGACATGAACAGCGACCTGAAACACTATATAGAAACTCAAGCAGATAACATTTTTGATCGCGTCGCGAAGGAGAAAAAATAATGAACAGTTCCACTATCTCGAATAAATTGGCTGCCATGTTGGCAGCTCTGGCCTTGTCGGTCAGCGGCTGCTCGACCTCGGTGGAGCGGGTCGATGCAGACAAGACGATAGACCTGAGCGGCGCGTGGAATGACACGGATTCGCAACTGGTTTCCAAGGAGATGATCCAGGACGTGATGGGTCAAGCGTGGCTGAGCGATTTCTCCCAGGCACAGAAACGACAACCGGCGGTGATCGTAGGGGAGGTGCGCAACCTGAGCCACGAACACATCAACGTCAACACCTTCGTCAGCGATCTGGAACGCGCCATGATCAATTCCAATCGGGTGCAGTTTGTCGCGTCGACCACCGAGCGTCAGGAGATCCGCGATGAACGCAAAGACCAGGACCTGAATGCCAGCGAGGCCACACGCAAAGCCATGGGTGAGGAAAAAGGCGCCGACTTCATGCTGAAGGGCACCATCAACACCATCATCGATGCATCCGGCAAAACGCAATTGCGTTACTACCAGGTGGACCTGACGCTCATCAGTCTGGCAGACAACCGCAAGGTATGGGTGGGGCAGAAGAAGATCAAGAAGCTGGTGGAGCGCAGCAAGCTGAATTTCTAATCTTCAGATGCAGCGATACCTGATGTCCACCCTGCTCTTGCACGGCAGGATGGAAAGCTTGCCGGTGCGCCTCGGCAAGCTTTCCGTCTGGCTGGCAGCCTTGGCCTGCGTCCTGGCATTGAACGGCTGCGCCACTTACAGCAGCTCGTTCGCCACCATCGAGCAGGATTTGACGGGACGGCGCTACGATGAAGCGCTGAAGTCCATCGAAGCACAGTCCAAAGACAAGAAAGAGCGCGTGCTGTATCTGCTCAACAAAGGCATGGTACTGCGCATGAAGCATGACTTCGTCGCCTCCAACCAGTCGCTGGAAGCCGCCAAGCAGGAGATGGAGCGGCTGTATGCCGCCAGCATCAGCGAGAACACACTTTCCTTCCTGGTCAACGATGCAACGGTCAGTTATGCCGGTGACGATTACGAACAGGTGCTGGTGCATCTGTACATGGCGCTCAATTACCTGGAGCTGGGTCAGCGCGATGAAGCGCGGGTGGAGGCCTTGCAGGTGGATATCAAGCTGCGCGAGATTGCTGAAAAGTTTCCCGAGAGCAAGTTCACCGAAGATGCCCTGTCGCGCTATCTCACAGGCATGATCTACGAGGAGCTGGGTGAGTGGAGCGATGCCATGATCGCCTACCGCAAGGCGTATGAAGCCTACCAAAAATACCAGTCCAATTTTGGCGTCGCCATACCCTCCATGCTCAAGCTCGACCTGTGCGGCTGGCGCAACGGCAGGGACTGGGCGACGAATTGGCCCAATACCGCAAGGAATTCGGCATCGCTCCGCCGCCCAAAAAGAAGGCGGTCGCAGATGACCCGCAGGGTGAGCTGGTGTTCATCCTGAACAACGGCCTGGCGCCCATCAAGCGCGAGAAGGTCATAGACACCTGGGCACCTCCCCCCTCGGTCGTGATGGATACATCAAAACCGTCCGAATTGAAGAACCCTACGTTCCCCATACTGGTCAGCATCGCCCTGCCCTATTACGAATCGCGCCCCAACCAGATATCGGGCGCCCGTATCAGCGTCGCCGACCGGCAGTCCGATACACAATTGATGGAGGACATCGATGCCATTGCCCGCGCCAGCCTCGACGCGCGCATGCCCGCCATCACGGCGCGAGCAATAGCGCGAGCGATAGCCAAGGGGGTGATACAGGAATCCGTGGATACCGCCGGGAAACAGAGGAACGATGACGCAGTGCAATTTTTCGGCTCCATGCTCATACGCATACTGTCAGTCGCCACCGAACGTGCCGACACCCGCAGTTGGCTGACACTGCCCGCCAACGTCCAGCTGGCGCGGCTTGCGCTGCCGCCGGGCAGCTACACCGTCAAGGTGGATCTGTTGGGGGCGAACGAACAAGTGATCGCGACACAGGAATATCCCGGAGTCGTTATCAGCAAGGACCGCAAGACGTATCTGACCCAGCATTCGATGCCATAATGACTTCAGCCACAAGGAGATGAAAATGAAACTCTCTACCTTTACCGCATTTTCTCTGACGCTCTCATTGCTGTCCGGCTGTGCCAGCCAGCCGACCGTACCCGACAGGATCGCCGGCGACAGCGCCCGCTACAAAACTGCGCAATACCTGATCGGACGCGGACAGGCAGCCACGCAGGAGGAAGCCAAGGATAGAGCCCGCGCCGATGTGGCCAAGGTTTTCCAGGTGGCGGTGGTGGTGAGCAGCGAAGACATCCAGCGCTCCAAATCCGGCTCCTCCGGTGCGGCGCAGTATGAGGAACAGGCCTCGCGCCACATCAGCACGCGCACCGAGCAGATCATCAGCGGCATTCAGATCGCCGAGTTATGGCAAGACCCGAGCAGCGGCAACTACCACGTGTTGGCCGTCCTGCCGCGCCTGCAGACTGCAACCAGCCTGCGCCAGCAGATCGGCGAACTGGACGACGCCACCCGCAACCACATCGAACAGTCGCGCAAGGAAGCAGATCTGTTCATGAAGATCGCCGCCGCCAGCCATGCACTGGATGCACAGCAGGAGCGCGAGCTGCTGCAGAAGAACCTGCAAGTCGTGGACGTCACCGGACGCGGAGTGGAAGCGCAGTGGAACAGCGCCAAGCTCAAGTCCGACCTGGGTGAGTTGCTGAAACGTGTAAGCATCGCACCGCGCGTGGCGGCGGATGCACCCGCCGGTCTGGCGGAGATGGTGGCAGGCGCGCTGGCGCAAGCCGGATTTTTACTGGATACCGGCGACCACCCGCAATTCGTGGTGCAGGCCAGCATGGGCCTGACCGATCTGGGATTGAAGGACGGCTGGTACTGGCAGCGCGGCAATCTGGAGATCACCCTGTCCGAAACAGCCAGCGACCGGGTGCGCGGAACCCGGCACTGGAATATCAAGGGCAACGGCCCGGATAAGGCCAGCGCTAACAAGCGCGCCATGGATCAGGCCAACACCATCCTCAAGCAGGAACTGGGCAGCGCGATCATCGGCATGGCGATTGCGCGCTAGTAGAGCGATCATCCTTTGTAGGAGCCCGACTTGTACCAAAGGCAGGCCATTCACTATCCGGCAAGCCGGATGTGAAATTGACACTCGGGCGATTCAAAATCATCGCGGTGTCAATTCTGCATCGAGCTTGCTCGATAGCAGATTGCCTGACTTTGTTGCAACAAGTTGCGCTCCTACAACGGCGTTTCTTCCCTAATGAATTATCTGGGTTAGACGTTGAACAGGAAATTGAGCACGTCGCCGTCCTGCACCACGTAATCCTTGCCTTCGACGCGCATCTTGCCTTTTTCCTTGGCGCCCGCTTCGCCGCCGCAGGCGATGAAGTCTGCGTAGGAGATGGTCTGCGCGCGGATGAAGCCTTTTTCGAAATCGGTGTGGATCACTCCTGCGGCCTGAGGGGCGGTGTCGCCTTTGTGGATGGTCCACGCGCGCACTTCTTTCACGCCGGCGGTGAAGTAGGTCTGCAGGCCGAGCAGGTCGTAACCGGTGCGGATCAGCTTGTTCAAGCCGGGTTCATCCAGCCCGAGATCGGCCAGGAATTCCAGTTTGTCGGCATCCTCAAGATCGGCCAGTTCGGCTTCGATCTTGGCGCACAGCGCAACGACCGGAGCGCCCTCTTTCGCCGCGTGTTCGCGCAGACGATTCAGATGCGGGTTGTTTTCGAAACCATCTTCCAGCACGTTGCCGACAGACATCGCTGGCTTGATGGTGAGCAGGCACAGCGGCTTGATGACCAGGATTTCTTCTTCGCTCAGGCCGAAAGTGCGCGCGGGTTTGCCTTCGTTCAGGTGCGGCAGCAACCGCTCCAGCACGGCCACCAGTTTCTGCGCATCCTTGTCGCCGGATTTGGCTTTCTTGCCGTCGCGATGGATGGTGCGTTCCACCACTGCCATGTCGGCGAGTGCCAGCTCAGTAAGGATGACCTCGATGTCGGACAGCGGATCGACCTTGCCTGCCACGTGCACCACATTCTCGTCATCGAAGCAGCGCACCACATTGACGATGGCATCGGTCTCGCGGATGTTGGCGAGGAACTGGTTGCCCAGTCCTTCGCCTTTGGATGCACCAGCAACCAGGCCCGCGATGTCGACGAACTCGACGATGGCGTACTGCATGCGTTGCGGCTTGACGATCTTGGCCAGCTCGTCCATGCGCGGATCAGGCACTTCGACGATGCCGACGTTAGGCTCGATGGTGCAGAAGGGGTAGTTTTCCGCCGCGATGCCCGCCTTGGTAAGCGCGTTGAACAAGGTGGATTTGCCCACGTTAGGGAGACCGACGATACCGCATTTGAGACTCATGGTTGTTTCCTTAAAATCAAAATCCACCACAGAGACACAGAGGCACAGAGAAAAGCAAACAACCCAAACAAGCCATTCTTTCTTTTGTTTTTCCTCTGTGTCTCTGTGCCTCTGTAGTGGAGGTTTTAGACTGCACTATGCAACTTGAGCATCGCTGCTTCCAGCTTGCCTTCAATGATGAGCGGCGCCACATCCTGCGCACGCTGCATCGCTTCTTCTATCAATACCTGTTCTTCCTTGCGCGGCGCATTCAGTACGTAATTCACCACTTCGGCGCGGTCGCCAGGGTGGCCGATACCCACGCGCAGGCGCCAGAATTCCTTGGTGCCGAGATGCGCGATGATGTCCTTCAGCCCGTTGTGTCCGCCGTGGCCGCCGCCCAGCTTGAGCTTGGCGCTGCCCGGCGGCAGGTCGAGCTCATCATGCACCACCAGTATCTGTGCAGGCGCTATCTTGTAGAACTGCGCCACGGCACCGACCGCGCGGCCACTGACGTTCATGAAGGTCTGCGGCTTGAGCAGATGCACCTCATGTCCATGCAGCGTGGCGCGTGCAACCAGCCCGTGGAATTTGCCGTCGGCTCTGAAGCTCCCGTTATGAGCGCGCGCCAGCTCGTCCACCCACCAGAATCCGGCATTGTGGCGCGTGGCTTCGTATTCCCTGCCGGGATTACCCAGTCCGACGATCAGTTTTATGTCGCTCATAATGAAAAAACCCGCCATGCACCGTTAGATGGCATGGCGGGCTTTGCAGAGTACAGCTTACTTCTTGGCAGCTGGCGCAGCGGCTGTTGCAGCAGCGGCTGCAGTTGACGCGGCGGAAGCTGCTTCGGCAGCGGCTGCATCAGCAGCGGCTTCTACGGCGCCGCGCGGCACTTGCACCGTCGCCACGGCATCGCTTGCATGGTGATGGCCTGCCACTTCCACGCCCTTGGGCAGCTTGACGTCGGACACGTGCAGGGAATGGCCCAGATCCAGGCTGGCCAGATCCACTTCGATGGATGTCGGCAGATCGGCTGGCAAGCAGGCGATTTCCAGTTCGTTCAACACGTGGCTGATGATGCCGCCGCTGGTCTTCACGCCGGGTGCGATGTCGGCATTGATGAAGTGCAACGGCACTTTCATGTGGATCTTCTTCTTGGCATCGACGCGCTGGAAGTCGATGTGTTGCACTTGCTGGCGGAACGGGTGCATCTGGAAATCGCGCAGCAGCACGGATTCCTTCTTGCCGTCCAGCTCCAGCGACAGAACGGATGCGTGGAACGCTTCGTTGCGCAGAGCGTAATACAGGGTGTTGTGATCGAGTTCGATCATGGATGCCTCGCCGGTGCCGTACACGATGCCGGGGACGCGATTCGCTTTACGCAGACGGCGGCTCGCACCCGTTCCTTGCGCTTTGCGTGTTGTTGCGCTGATTTCGATTGCCATTTTACTTCTCCACTTCTAGTGAAATCTTCCGCGACCAGAAGATTTCGGGTTGCGCGATGACCGACATGGTCATCGCAAAAAACTTAATCTACGAACAAGGAGCTGACCGACTCTTCCGCATTGATGCGGCGCAGCGTTTCGGCCATCAGTTCGGCCACGCTCAGCTGGCGGATACGCTTGCAGTTGCGCGCCTGTTCGCTCAACGGGATGGTATCGGTCACCACCAGTTCGTCGATCGCCGAATTTTCGATACGCTCGATCGCCGGGCCCGACAGCACCGGGTGGGTACAGTAAGCCAGCACGCGCTCGGCACCCTTTTCCTTCAAGGCCTTGGCTGCCTCGCACAGGGTGTTGGCGGTATCCACCATGTCGTCCATGATCAGACAGGTGCGTCCTGCCACTTCACCGATGATGTTCATCACTTTCGCAACATTCGGCTTGGGACGGCGCTTGTCGATGATCGCCAGATCCGCATCCAGCTGCTTCGCCAGTGCGCGGGCGCGCACCACACCGCCCACATCCGGCGACACCACGATCAGGTTGGGATAATCATGGCGCCACACATCCGACAGCAAAATCGGGCTGGCGTAGATGTTGTCCACCGGGATATCGAAGAAGCCCTGTATCTGGTCGGAGTGCAGATCCATGGTCAGCACACGATCCACGCCGACACTGGTCAGCATGTTCGCCACCACTTTGGCGGTGATCGCCACCCGCGCCGAACGCGGACGACGATCCTGACGTGCATAACCGAGATAGGGGATGGCGGCAGTGATGCGGGCCGCCGAGGCGCGCCGCAGCGCATCTACCATCACCATGATTTCCATCAGATTGTCATTGGTCGGTGCGCAAGTGGATTGCAGGATGAACACATCCTTGCCGCGCACATGCTCCAGTATCTCGACCATCACTTCCCCGTCGGAGAAGCGGCTGACATTGGCACGTCCAAGATGAATGCCCAGATGCCGTGCCACGCTTTCGGCCAGCTTTGGATTGGCATTGCCGGTGAAGACCATCATGTCGCCGGACATAGGACACCTCGCGAAATTAAAATGGGCGAGAACGCCCATCCGACTTGATTGAGAATCTGGCTGGGGAGGTAGGGATCGAACCTACGAATGTCGGAATCAAAATCCGATGCCTTACCACTTGGCGACTCCCCAATAAAACTTTATGCAGCTAAATCTTTGAGCGGATGCTGCTGCAAACCACGCGCGACAAATCCGCGCATGTTAGCCGGCAGCTGCTGCAATACCGCTAGTGCTTCTGCTTCCGTGACAAACTCGGCGAACACACAAGCGCCGGAGCCGGTCATCAGCGACGGCGCGAACCGCGCCAGCCACTGCAGATGGGTTGCCACTTCCGGATACAACTCGCAAGCCACGGCCTGCAGATCGTTCCCCAGCTTCAAACTCCCATCGTTTCGACCCACCCGAAAGTCTTGCCCCTTCGGAAGGGCGCGCATTGTCATCGAAATCGTATTTCGTGTCAATTCCGGGTGAGTGAAAATCTGTGCCGTGGGCACATGCACCGGCGGGCACAGCACCACGTACCACGCTTCGGGCAAGGGATAGGGCTGCAAGCGCTCGCCCACGCCCTCGGCAAAAGCGTTGTCGCCGAACACGAACACCGGCACATCGGCGCCCAGACTCAAGCCCAGCTGCATCAGGCGTTCGCGCGACAAACCCAAGCTCCACAGCCGGTTCAAGGCCAGCAGCGTGGTCGCCGCATCCGAACTGCCGCCGCCCAGTCCGCCGCCCATCGGGATGCGTTTTTCCAGCTCGATGTCCGCGCCCAGCCGACAACCCGTCTCCTGCTGCAACAACTTCGCGGCGCGCACGCACAGGTCCTGCTCCGGCGGCACACCTTCCAGCGCATTGATGCGGCGCACTTCGCCATCGTTGCGCACGGCAAAATGCAAGGTGTCGTTCAGGTCGATGAAGCGGAACAGCGTCTGCAACAGGTGGTAACCGTCGGCGCGGCGTCCGACCACATGCAGGAACAGATTGAGCTTGGCGGGTGCCGGGCAAGTCAGCGTATTCATTGCGCTTCCCATTCGTCGATCAACAGCAGCACTTCCAGATCGTCACGCCGCAGACTCATGCGCAGCGGCAGCGCATCCGAGGTGGCGGCAGCATAGCGCGTGTAGCGTATCTCCCAGCCCTGTTGACGCAACATGCTCACTTGCCCGCTCGCATCGCGTTCGATGTCTGAAGCGCCTTCCGGCGCGGGCAAGGCCGTGACCCAGTAGCGCAGACCGGACAGCGGCAATTGCCAACCCAATACCTGCCGCATCAGGGTCTCCATATCCTGTGCCGAGTAATGTTTGCCCGATGCCTCCAGCGTAACCTCATGTGCATCGCGGTGTATGCGCGCCACGGTTTGCCCCAGCGGAGCCAGCAACAAAATCTCGTCTTCAGGGGTACTGTGCACCCAGCGCAAGCCGGCAGTGTTGCGCTGCTCCCCCTGCTTCACCGCCACGCGGCCGTTGAACGTGAACGGCGCATCCGCCTGCACCGGGCGCTGCAAGGCAACAGGCGCAGAGGCACAGCCCGCCAGCAGCAACATCAACGACAGGAACAAACCGCGCATGGATTAAGGCAGGAATTTCTTTATGACGGATTGCAACGTCTCATTGCCCGGATTGGCGTGTGCGCTTTCCATCCAGATATTCTGTGCGCCAGCCTTATCTCCGCTAGCCCACAGCGCTTCGCCCAGATGGGCGGCGATCTCCGGGTCGGGATTGGCCTGGTAGGCACGGCGCAGGAATCCCACACTCTTGTCGTACTGTCCCAGACGGTAATAGCCCCAGCCCATGCTGTCGATGATCGCCGCATCATCCGGCGCCAGCTGGTAGGCTTTCTCCACCAGTTCCATCGCTTCCGGGATGCGCACGTTGCGCTCCAGCCAGCTGTAGCCCAGGGCATTGTAGGAGTGCGCATTGTTCGGCTCGACTTTTATCAGCTTGCGTATGAGCTGCTCGAACGTGTCCGGTTTGTTCAACTTGTCGGCGATGAGTGCGCTCTGATACAGCAGCTCTGGCTGATCGGGGAATTTCACCAGTCCTTGCGCCAACACTTTGAAACTCTCGGCGTATTGCTTCGCCTCACCCAGCAGCTGCGAGTCGACCACCAGCAACTGTACGCGCTGTGCATCATCCTTGGGGGTAGCCAGCTTGAGCGCCTTGCGCGCCTCGTCCAGCTTGCCCGTTTTGTTGAGCAGGTAAGCCGTGCGCAGATGCGAGGGATAATCATATTCCCCGCTCTTGATCTGGCGATATTGCTGCAATGCAGCCGCATCGTCTTTCCTGGCCTCGCTCAATTGACCGAGATAATAATGCAGTGTGTTTTCGTCCTTGTTCTTGTCCTTGCTCGCCAGTGCCTGTCGCAGCTCCTGGTCGGCGCGATCCAGCTCGCCCAGTTGCAGCGAGATCAGCGCGATGGCGAACGCCAGCTCAGGACTGCCCGGACGCTGTTGCAGCAAGCGGCTGAATTCCTCGCGCGCGGCGGCATATTGTTTTTGCTCCAGCAACAAGCGCGCGTAGAACA
>Ga0113563_10001902_pt1 | contig 12269 bp, 11 predicted proteins | sample Mud3Dept3metaG_FD_80117 | JGI IMG/M metagenome (GOLD analysis project Ga0113563, IMG submission 80117) | Freshwater wetland microbial communities from Ohio, USA, analyzing the effect of biotic and abiotic controls - Mud 3 Core 4 Depth 3... | ecosystem: Environmental > Aquatic > Freshwater >...
CAGCACCGGCTGGCCGTACGCGCGCAACGCGTCCGGCACGGCGGCGTGGGCGGGACCGAAGGCGCGCGTAGCGCCCTTGCGATGCACGTGCAGGCGGCGCGCACGCCCGTCCACCTCGTGCAGCTCTTCCTTGCAGATGTTGTGCGACACGTCGTAGAGCATCCGCCCGTCGAAGCCCGGCAGGATGTGCCGGAACGATTCGCGGCACAGGTGGGTGAGGATCTGGCGGTTGGCGAGCGCACAGTTCATTGCGGCGCGCATCGCACCGAGGTAACGCTGCCCGAGTTCTGAACGGATCGGCGCACACGCCAGTTCGCGGTCCGGCAGGTGCAGGCCGAACGACGGCGCCGCAATGGCCATGTCGCGCAGGTAGTCCGTGCCCACCTGATGCCCGAGGCCGCGCGAACCGCAATGGATGCTGACCACCACGCGGCCGGGTTCGAGACCGAAGGCCGCAGCCGCGCCAGTGTCGAAGACCTCCGCGACCCACTGCACTTCCAGATAGTGGTTGCCGGAGCCGAGCGTGCCCATCTCGTCGCGCTGCCGTTCACGCGCACGCTTGGACAGCGCGTGGGGGTCGGCGCCCGCGATGCAGCCACCTTCCTCGATGTGCGCGAGGTCTCCGTCCGAACCGTAGCCGCGCGACACCGCCCAGCAAGCGCCGCCTGTCAGCATTGCGTCCATCTCGTCGTCGGAGAGTCGCAACCGTCCCGTGCTGCCGACCCCAGCGGGGATCGCACGCGCAAGCTCGTGTGCAAGCCGCTCCTGCACCTCGACGACTTCCTCCCTGGTGCAGCGCGACACCAGCGTGCGCACGCCACAGGAAATGTCGAAGCCGACGCCGCCCGCCGACACGACGCCGCCCGCCTCCGCATCGAAGGCCGCGACCCCGCCTATCGGGAACCCGTAGCCCCAGTGCGCGTCCGGCATCGCGTAGGCTGCGCCCACGATGCCTGGAAGGCTCGCCACGTTGCAGAGCTGCTGGCGCACCTTGTCGTCCATGTCACCAAGCAGCACCTCATCCGCATAGAGCACGGCCGGAACGCGCATGGCGCCCGTGGGGTCGATGACCCAGCGGTAGTCCCCCTCGCGGCGCCAGCCCTGCAGGTTCACGCGGTCACTCCTGCCGTCAGACGTCGAGCACGCATTGCGCACGCCAACGGCCGTCCTCGTCTTGCCGCACCGCCAGCTCGGTGAGCGTCGCGCCCTTCACCTCGACCGCTGGGGCATGGCGTGCCACGTCCACGGGTTCGCCGCGAGCCTGCGCCTCGAGTTCACCGCCCGTGATCCGGACGTCGAACTCTGCGAACAGCACGCGCTGCGTGGCCATGTGGAACACCAGGCTGTTGAGCCACTCGTACAGCAGCAGCTCCAGGTCGGGAGCGCGGCAGCAGATCGGGACGGCGACGACCGCCCTGACGCGCGATGGATCCGTGACCACGGCGGTGAGTGCGAGGGCAGCCTGCTCGAACGCTTGCGCGGCGGTAGCGCCGCGCCCGCGCACGCCGATGTCCGCACCGTGCGCGAAATGCTCCCAGTCACCCACACCGCCGGCCGCGGCCGGGCCCGCAGATCGGGCCCGGCCCTCGGTCACGACAGCTTCTCGTGCCGCTTCGGCTCGTTGCGCAGGCTGGCCATGCGCGCCTGCAACTGCCGCCTCGCGGCGTCGAACGCGTCGCGCAGCACGACGTACACGTCCTCGTGGCCGTCGCGGTCCGGCCGCTCCATGTCCACGACGACGTCCTCGCCGGGCAGCGTGAGCTGCACCTTGACGTTGAACACCTTGCCCTGGTGCTGGTGGCGATGCGGCGAGTCCACGACGACGCGGCAACCCAGGATGCGATCGCTGAACGTACCGAGATGATTGGCGAGTTCACGTACCCGTGTCTCGACCGCGGCAGAGGATTCCATGTGGCGGAAGGTGATTTGGACGGGAATGGTCACGGTTTCTAGTCCTCCGCATCGTCCCCAACAGAGAGGGACGGGTCAATTGTCGAACGGCGCCCGCCACCGAGAATAAGTATTGCCCGCAGGGACTCACGGTGCCTGGGGCAAGCGTACACTGGCCGGAGATCCTCGGGCGATACCTGAATCCGTCGCGAGCGTCAGGAAACGCATGCAACCCCCAGGCCCCGGAGACGCGCTCCTCGTCGTCGACGTGCAGAACGACTTCCTGCCGGGCGGCGCACTGGGCATCGCCGGGGGTGACGCGATCGTCCCGCCGCTGAATCGGCTGCTCGGCGCGTGGCGGGCCCGGCATCTGCCGGTGTTTCTGTCCCGCGACTGGCATCCTGCCGGTCACTGTTCTTTTGCAGCGCAAGGCGGACCGTGGCCCGAGCATTGCGTGGCTGGCACGCGCGGCGCCGAATTCTCGCCGCAGCTCGAGATGGCGCCGGACGACGTGCTCATTTCCAAGGCGACACGCCTCGAGAAGGACGCGTACTCCGCGCTCGACGGCACGCCGCTCGCCGAGGCGCTGCGTGGACGCGGGATTTCGAGAATCGTCATCGGCGGCCTGGCGACCGACTACTGCGTTCGTGCCACGGGGCTCGACGCACGCGCGGCAGGCCTCGACGTCGTCGTGCTCGCGGACGCCGTCTGTGCCGTCAACGTCAAGCCGGGCGACGGGGAGCGCGCCCTCGCGGAACTGACGGCAGCCGGCTGCGACCTGGCAACGACGAGCGCCGTGCTGCGAGCGCTGGAGACTGCGGCGTGACGCACGACAATCGCGCCCCGGGCGCACCAGTCCTGCTCACCGACCTGTACCAGCTCACCATGGTGACCGCCTATCACGCACTCGACATGGAGCGCGCGGCGGTATTCGAGTTCTTTGTCCGCAAGCTGCCCGGCAACCGCGGCTTCCTCGTCGCGGCGGGCCTCGAGCAGGCGCTCGACTATCTCGAGACGGTCCATTTCGACGCCGACGAACTGCGCTGGCTCGAATCGACCGGCCGCTTCAGGCCGGAGGCGCTGCAGCGCCTGGCTTCGCTGCGCTTCACGGGTGACGTGGACGCCATGCCCGAGGGCAGCGTGTTCTTCGCCGGCGAGCCGATCCTGCGGGTCACCGCACCGCTGCCCGAGGCGCAGCTGGTCGAGAGCCGGCTGATCAACCTCCTCAATTTCCAGAGCATGATCGCGACCAAGGCGGCACGCTGCCGCATCGCCGCGGGCACGCGACGTCTGGCAGATTTCGGGCTGCGGCGCGCGCAAGGTGCGGAAGCCGGCCTGCTGGCTGCACGTGCCTGCTACCTCGCCGGGTTCGACTCGACCGCGACGGTCGAGGCCGGGCGCCTGTTCGGCATTCCACTGACCGGCACGATGGCGCACTCGTTCATCCAGGCCCATGACAACGAGGTCGCAGCGTTCCGCGCCTTCGCCCGCATCCATCCGCGTGGCGTCACCCTGCTCATCGACACCTACGACACGCTGCGTGCGGCGCATGAGGTGGTCGCGCTCTGCCGGGAGGGCGTGCCGGTTGACGCCGTGCGGCTCGACAGCGGCGATCTCGCTGCGCTGTCGCGCGCGGTGCGTGCGATCCTCGACGCAGCAGGCTGCGGCAGCGTACGCATCGTGGCGAGCGGCAATCTTGACGAGTGCGAGATCGAGCGGCTGACTTCCGTCGGCTCGCCCATCGACTCATTCGGCGTTGGCACGCGACTCGACGTGTCGGCGGATGCACCGTACCTCGACTGCGTGTACAAGATCCAGGAGTACGCGGGACGCGCGCGACGCAAACGCTCCGCGGGCAAGGCGACCTGGCCCGGGCGCAAGCAGGTATCGCGCGAATACGGCCCGGATGGCCGCATGCTTGCCGACACGATCGCGCTCGTCGACGAATCAGTGCCCGGCAAGCCGCTGCTGCAACCGGTAATGCGGCAGGGACGGCGCCTGCCGCAACCTTCCCTCGGGCAGAGCCGCGAGCACGCCGGCCGCGAGATTGCCGCCTTGCCCGAGGGCTGCCGGCACCTGACCGGTCCACAGCCGCTGGTGCCGCTGATCTCGGCGGGCCTGCGCGCGGCAGCCGAACGCGTGGACCGCGAATTCCCGTGACCTCGCGCACGACGACAGACGCGGGCCGGTCCCTGGTCGCGGCGCTGCTCCGTCCGTCGGCCTATCCGCACCGCGTGACCGAGCCGATCCGCGTCGCCGAGACCCACATTTCCTGGGTGCTGCTGACCGGCGAGCATGCGTACAAGATCAAGAAGCCGATCCGGCTGAGCTTCCTCGACTACTCGACGCTGGAGCGCCGTCACCTGCTCTGCGACGAGGAACTGCGCCTGAACCGGCGACTCGCACCGGACCTCTATCTCGGCGTGAGCGTCATCGGCGGCAGCGCCGAGTCGCCGCGGGTGGACGCAGGCGGCACGCCGCTCGAGTACGCCGTGCACATGCGGCAGTTTGCACCCGAGGACGAGCTTGCCGCGATGCTTGCGAAGGGCTCCGTCACGGCGGCGGATTTGGCCGCACTGGGGACATCGATCGCCCGCTTTCACGCAGCTGCCGTGGCTGCGCCGACGGAGTCCGTCTTCGGGAGCCCCGCTACGGTGCAGCGCGTGACGCTCGACAACCTCATCGAGTTGCGCGCACTGCCCGAATCCGCAGCGTGGGGCGACTTGCTGGCCGAACTCGAATCAGGCCTGCGGGACAGGCACGCTGGTCTGCGGGCGCTCATGCTCCAGCGCCGGGCCTGCGGGTGGGTGCGCGAGTGCCACGGCGACCTGCACTGCGGCAACGTCGTGCGCTGGGCCGGCACGCTGACACCGTTCGATGGCATCGAGTTCGATCCCGCGCTGCGTTTCATCGACGTGGTCAACGACACCGCGTTCCTGACGATGGACCTCGCGGAGCGCGGCCATGCGGAACTGCGCCGCGCGGTGCTGCAATCCTGGACGGAGTCGCTGGGGGACTGGGCGGGCCTGCCGCTGCTGCCCTACTACGAATCGTACCGGGCGCTGGTGCGCGCGAAGGTGGATGCGCTGCGGGCGCTCCAGCTCGACAAGCAGGCGCCAGCGCACATCGCGGCCATTGCCGACTGCATGCGGTACCTGAAGTGGGCGACCGCACGCGGCCGGCCACGTCAACCGGCCCTGCTCATCACGTGCGGCCTGTCGGGTTCCGGCAAGACGTGGCTCGCCCGACAGCTGGGCACACGCCTGGGGGCGCTGCACGTGCGCTCCGACGTGGAACGCAAGCGACTCGCCGGCCTCGAGGCGCACGCGCGCTCGGAGTCGCCACCGGACGCCGGCATCTACACGCTGGAGTTCAATGAGCGTACGTACGCGAGGCTGCACGACTGTGCAGCGGCGGCGCTCGCCGGCGGCGAAGCCGTGATCGTGGATGCGGCCTTCCTGCGCAGCGGCGAGCGACGGCGCCTGCTCGACCTCGCGCAGCGATCTCACTCGCCGGTCGCAATCGTGCACTGCCGCGCGCCTGACGCTGTACTGCGTGCCCGCGTGGCCGTCCGCAGCGCGACGCGAACCGACGCGTCGGAAGCCGGACTCGATGTGCTGGCGCGTCAGCCGGCCTATTGGGAACCGTTCGACGCGCGCGAGCAGGCGTGCGTGGTCGAAGTGGACACCAGCGATCCCGCAGCCGTCGAACGTGCGATCGTGCACCTGGCGATGCTGGCCGGCCGCTGACCGGCCAGGGTGTCACGTCGCCTGTGGTTTCTCCACCCACACGTTGCAGGCAAGCCGGTCGAGCACGGCCTCTGCAGTATTGCCGACGAACCAGCGGTCGAGTCGACCTCGCGACACTGCTCCCATGATCACCAGTCCCACGTCGAGCGCTGTCGCCTCCGCGAGGATGTCCCTGGCCGGCGCACCAACCTTCATGTGTGCCCGGTCCGCGCGCAGGGAGTGCACCGCCACGAGCTGGCGGAACGCTGCCGTCGCCGCCGCCACTGTCGCGTCAGCAGGCGGTGCGGCAACTGCCGCCGCGATGTAGGCGTCGCCGACAACCGAGACAGGGGTCGGGATCGAGAACACGTGCAGCGCGTGCACTTCGCCGTCGAGCGGACCAGCCAGGAAGCGCGCGGTCCGCAACAGCCGATGGTCGAGTGCCGCAGGCTTGTCGTGCGCGTGCAGCGGATCAACGCACACGAGCATTCGTGCGCCCTCGAGTCGCCCGGGTGCCTTGACCAGCAGCAACGGCGTCGGGCAGTCGCGAATCAGGTGCCAGTCGGAGCCGGTGAACAGCGTGCGCTCGATGCGGTTGTGATGCACGCTGTGCTTGACGACGAGGTCGGGCTCGGTCGCGGCCACACGCCCGAGCACCACCTCGTGGAATGGCGAGCCCCACAGCGCTTCGCAGATCGCCGGCACGCCGGCCGCCGCGGCACGCTTCGTGTACTTCTCGAGCACTGCGCGGTGGGACGAGAGCACAGCATCGTGAAACTCCTGTACCGTCGCCGTCGGTGGGGAAAAATAGGCCGCATGCAGGTCCTGGTAGTCGCTCATGAGCAGCTCGAGGCGGGCACCGAAGCGCTGTGCCAGCAGGAGCGCGGCATCGAACGCCGGCTGCGTGTCGCAGCCTGGCTCCATCAGGACGAGGATGTTGCGGAGTGCTTCCATGTGCGCCTCCCAGCGACGGGGAACCGGCCGCTCGGCCCCAAGGATACGCCGCGGCAAGACCTCGGCGGGCGGCGCAGGCCTCGCGAGTTCTACCTACGCGGCCTTGCTGTCGCCGACAGTCTCAGGCGTGTCCGGCAGCCTTCTGGCCGGCATCCACCACCACGGTCGTGACGACATCGGCCCCAACATTCGTCATGGTGCGGGTCATGTCGAGGATGCGGTCCACGCCGAGGATGATGCCGATGCCCTCGGGCGGGATGCCGAAGGCCACGAGCAGACCCGCAATCAGCGGCAGCGAGCCGCCCGGAATCGCCGCGACCGCCACCGCGCTCAGCACGGACAGGAACACCAGCGTCACCTGCTGCGCGAGGTCGAGGTGCACTCCGAACACCTGCGCGACGAACAGCACGACACAGCCTTCGTAGAGCGCCGTACCGCTCATGTTCATCGTGGTGCCGAGCGGCAGCACGAAGCCAGCGGTCGAGGGAGCGACCCCCAGGCGTTCACGGGCCACCGCGAGCGCGGCGGGCAACGTGGCACTGCTCGAACTGGTGGAGAACGCGGTGACCAGCACGTCCTTGATTTGGCGGAAGAATTCGGCCGGGTGGCGCTTCGCCAGGAACTTCAGCCACAGCGACATCGTGCCGAACAGGTGCAGCAGCAGCATCGCGACGCTGCCGGCCACGAACAGCCCGAGCGCAATGATGATGTCGAATCCCACCTTCACCACGACGCTGAAGATCATCGCGGGCACTGCGTAGGGCGCGAGCCTGAGCGCGAAATGCACGATCCCGGTCATCAGGTCGGAGACCGTCTCGAGCCCATCCTGCAGGCGCTGGCGCCGTTCGTGCGGCAGACTCAGGCCCGCGGCACCGACCAGGATCGCGAAGACGATCAGCGGCAGTACGTCGCCGAGCATGTTGCGCTGGTTGCCGACGAAGGCACCAAACAGATTGCGCGGCATGAACATGTCGACGACGACCGAAGGCGTCATCGCCTGGCGCGCTTCGTGCGTTGCGACGTGCTGCTGCGCCTGGCCGCTGTACTCCTGGATCAGCCTCGTCGAGGTCTGCTCGTCCAGCCGGTTGCCCGGCTGCAGGACGTTCATCATCAGCAGGCCAAGCGTGGCCGCGATCGCCATGTTCAGGAAGAACAGCGTGAAGGTCCGGCCGGCGAGCGGACCAAGCTCCGACAGCTCGCCGAGCTGCACGACGCCGCTCGCAAGCGATGCGAACACCAGCGGGATCACCACGAAGAACAGCATCCGCAGGAAGACCTGCCCGAGCGGATCGCAGATCGTGGTCGCGAACCAGCGCGCCCCGTCGAGCACCCCCGGCGCGGTGCTGCCGATCGCCAGCACCAGCGAGCCGGCGACGGCGCCGAGCACCAGGCCCAGCAGAACGCGGTTGGCGAGTCGGGTATCTCTGTCAGCCATGCCGGATGCTAGCAGTGCATTTTGGATCCCGCCAAGTCGACTGCCCGCAGGGACTTCGGCCCGGCCTGACCATGTCTTGGCCAGCTCGGTTGCCCGCCGCTGCGCGCGTGCAGCGTGGAGCAAATGCAGCACCCGGCGGTGCTTGGCCGAGGCAGACGGCCGGCCCGACGGCCATATGTCAAAATGAGCCCGGCGATCCCGCGCTTGGCCGTCGAGCGAGCGACGGGGAGCCGGCGTTCACCCTTCCATCGGCGACCCGCATGCGGCATCAGGAAGACAATCCCAAGTACTGGCAGCAATGGCTGCAGCAGCGGGGCGTAACCGAGTCGGTCGCGCGCCACATCAACGAAATTTACCGCGCCCTGCGCTTCGCCCAGGAGCGCATGTGGACCTTCGCCTACGCCGGCGCCATCGGCGGTGCAGCGATCGGTGCGCTGGTTGCCACGCTGTTCGCGCGGCAGGCCACTGGCCGCGGTCCCGGGTCGCTCCGCATCGTATTGATGGTCCTCGGCGCCGCGCTCGCGGCATCCCTGATCTGGTGGTGCGTCTATTGGCTGATGCACCGCTCGCGGCTGCGCTCGCTGGTCCCGCAACTCACCGGGCACGAACTGCAGGGCGAGGATCCGTACGTGGACCGGGTCATCGAGGCGGTCGCCGACGGGCTGGCAAGGAGCCAGTACCGCCCGCGGGACGAGAAGGTGGAAATGAACCAGCTCACGCAGGCCACGATCGTGACCGGCCTGCGCGAAGCGCCGACCAGCGAACTCGAGCGCAACCTGCTCGAGCGCCTCGTGGGCAGCGCTTTCGTACCGACGCAGGACGGAAGCATCTTCGTCTTCAAACCGGGACAGCCCTGCAGACGCTGTGATGCCCGCACCCGCACCGGACCGCTCCGGCTGCTGAACGTGCCGAGTCATTGGGCCGTCGAGAACGGCTATACGCGCCTCAAGGAACTGCCGAGCCGCGGCAAGCACCTGTTGGCCGTGCCGCAGCGGGCGCAGGAACTGACCGAATTCCTCGGCAGGCCGAGTGCCGCCACGGATCGCCCGATGTTCTTCGGGCCAAAGGCAGAGGTCGTCCTGTGCGAAAAGTGCGGCAAGGAGGCGATCAAGCTCGGCGTGCTGCAGGAACGCCTCGGTCCGCAGCGCTAGCGCCCCCACTGCTTGCACATACCTCCGCGCCGGCGATCTCGTCTGTGAAGGCCCTCACGGTTTCGCGGCGCGGCCGAGGGTATGATTTTTTTCAGGAAGAGCGCGCAATCGTGCCGAAACGCCAGCACCCCAAAGCACCCACCGACGGCGAGCGCGTCGAGCGACGTCGACAGCCTCGCGACCAGCAGGCGCCCGCGAACTGGGAGCAGATCGTGCTGCAGCGCATGGCGGGACGCATCAAGTCGCTGACGAGCGACGCCGCGCGCGAGGCGACTGCGGCTGTGGACGGCGGGTGGGAGAGCGCCGTCCTGCACAAACTGCAGCGCCGGATGCAGGAACTCGATTCCAAAAAGTGACTCGCGCGCTGCTCGCAACGCGGTGACGACTTATGTCATCAATCCGTTGAACGAGCGACCGTACGGGCGTATACGGTGAAATCAGGCTCAGCAGTAGATCGGCACCTCCGTAGCTCCTGCCGAGATCAGGAATCCGGCCCGGCCGATGCGTGTGCACAGTGAGCGATTGCCTCCAGACACGCATCGGTTGGTGCCACCCGGCCGGTCTATCCGTCGCACAGGGTTCGTTGCCACGTCCATCGGGACGCGGCGACCCTGATTTCACTCGACGCGCCGCTTACGCTGAATCTCTTCCCACCGCACCACCGCGGCCTCGAACACTCCCGTCGTCTCCCTGCCGCTCAACCCGCGCGCCGCGGCTTCCCGCACCGCCCTGAACAGCGCCGCCTCGAAACGAATCTGGGTTGCGTCCCCGATGTCGTTCTCCTGACCATGGCCCGGGATGCCAAGTGTGCCGTCCGCTCGTTCCTCGAGGACGCCCTCCGTCAACAGCCGCGAGTAGGCCGCTTGCACGTCCACGGGCTCGATGGCGAGTTCGGCGGCAACCCGCTCCTTGGCCGGCAACCGCGCCCCCGGCGGCAGTTGCCCAGCCGCCACGTCCGCTCGGATCACCAGGTAGAGCCGCTCGCCGAGCGACGGCGCGGCAATCAGGTGCATCGACCGGCGCCAACGCCCCGTGCGAGTCGCCCAGTAGTCATGCATGTCCGTTCTCCCGAGACTGCCTGTCGACCCGGCCGTCGCGGCATCACCGCCGCATTCCTGACCGGGACGGTGGAGAACTTGACAGAAGCCGCCCAGGGATTCCGCGAATCGGGTCACGCGCCGCCGTTGCCGTGGCCCTCAGGAGTCCTGGCAGGTCGCACTACCACGTGATTGCTCGGAGTCGCGCGACGACAAGGTCAGCCACCCAGCGGCTACGTGCCCTGAATCATTCGGATCGTTCGAACACCGATGCCTCAAACCCGCTTTGCGCGGCCACCAGGAGAGAGTTCTCCTTGACGACTCCGGCCTGCAGATGTGCCAGCAGGATTGGTGGACAGCGGCCGCAATGGCCTGGCGTCGATCTCAGTCAGGCGCCAGGTGCCCGCAAACCGCGCCGTGCCAACAGCCGCGCCCGAGCAAGCACCCGCAGGTTGCGGCGCCGACGGCGATCGTGGAGCGGAAGATCAGTGTGCCCGGAAGGTTGAGCAGCTTTGCACGCCTGCGCTCGCCCACCAGGCCTTTCCGGAGTCAATGAACGCAGGCGTCACAGACCAGATGGTGAGGGCGACCCCAGGCCGCCCTCACCGAACGCCCGTCACCTGACGTGCGTGACCCCTGCCTTACTGGCAGTATCCCTGCGACGCAAAGGTGCCGCCGCCGGGCGCTGACGTCGAGCACAGCGCGTAGATCAGGTAGCCAATGTTACCGGCTCCGTACACGCCATAGCTCGCGTTGGGATAGCGCGAGTTCTGGCGGAACTGCGAGGCATAATTGTCTTTAGGCGTGTTGGGATCCGAGGAACCCCAGGACGTAACACCCACCACCGCCATGACGGGTGCCGAACCGGAGACTGCGCCACCGGACAACACAGGATTCCGGCCGGAGAAGTTCACGACAAACGGACCACCACTGGAGCCGCCCGTGAAGTTACTGCCCTGCCAGAGCTGTCCCGCGTTGCAGACCGTTGTCGTGTACGTCGGCCCGTCGGTGCGCTGCATGATCCTGCCATAGTCCATCAGTCCCGGATAACCCAGGGTCGAGACCGCGGCCGTGCGCAGGTTGCCCGTCCGGGGGGACACAACGAACGAGTAGTTGTTCCAGCCATAACCCAGCTTGCCGACTACATCGCCCACGAACTGGCCATACGCGTTCCTGGCCAGCGCGATCACTGCAAGATCATTGTCCCTCGCAGCTCCGCAGCCCGTGTCCGTTCCGTTCATCCAGGACACCGGACGTATCAGCGCCGCCCAGTTCCACACGCCGTAGGGTGCGATCTGCGCGGCCGTAGCTCCGCTAGCACCGTAATGACCCGGCCTGAACTGCCAGCCGGAATATGTGGTGGAGCCCGAGGCGAATCTCTGGATGCAATGAGCCGCCGTAACGATCAGGCCTCGGCGAATCACGCTCGCCGAGCAATAGCCCGCAGAGAACGTCAATTTCCCGACCGTTCGATACGGATAGGTTGTGCTGAGACGGCTCAACGTTGACGCTCCCGAAGCCGGACCCACGCCATCCTGAACGCGCGTCGTGGTGTACGGAATGCCGAAGCTCCCAAACGCCTCTGCAGCAACGTCCGAGAGATAGACCGGACCATCTTTCGACATGAACCCCTGACCGAAGGGCTCGGGTCCCGTCTCGGCGAAAATGCCGGACGTGTCCGGAGCCTTCAACGAATTCACTACCGGTTGGAGGGCACGCAGCTGATCGTCCGTCAGGCTGGGCGGCGTCGCTGCAGTATTGACGACCACCTCGCGCTCTGCGCGTGCGCTGGCGCTCAGTAGCAGCGTCACCGCAATGGCTGATGCAATGATTGACTTCCCGAGTCTCATGATGAACTCCTTTCGACATGCGGCGCCGTCCGACTCCACATGCGACACCGGACGGTCCCTTCCCGCCTTCTGTTCTCATCGGGGTCTCAGCCCCGTTCCTTGCTTGCGTGTTTGTGTCAACCTCCTTTGCAGCGAGGCTGTCCGGTCGCTGCTCTTGGCTACCTGCACCAATTACATTCTCTTTGGAACTGCAGTTCTGCCTGGCCGGGACTCAGTGATCCGTC
>Ga0113563_10001903_pt1 | contig 12268 bp, 8 predicted proteins | sample Mud3Dept3metaG_FD_80117 | JGI IMG/M metagenome (GOLD analysis project Ga0113563, IMG submission 80117) | Freshwater wetland microbial communities from Ohio, USA, analyzing the effect of biotic and abiotic controls - Mud 3 Core 4 Depth 3... | ecosystem: Environmental > Aquatic > Freshwater >...
CCAGAAATCCGTATCCGTTCTGGTCGACAACGACTCGACGACTTGATCCACCGGGCCAACGCGACCACACTCCATATCCTGCGCCTCCATCAGATCCAGTTAGCTGGCCGCCAGGCGCGCCTGGCGTCGTTGAACCCAGATGCTGTTCTAAACCGAGGGTATACATTGCTCCGAACTCCAGACGGCAAAATCATTCAAAGTGTAAGCCGGGTTACTATTGATGAAATCGTAGAAGCAAAGCTAAAGGATGGCAGGCTTGAAGTTCAGGTAAAATCAATTAGCCAAAACAAGGATAGACAATGAGCATTTCAAATTCACCGGACTTAGAAAATCAAACCAGCCCAATTGAAGAACTCACCTACGAACAGGCGTTTGGTGAGCTCGAAGAAATTGTCGCTGCTTTGGAACAGAACAACCCGTCTTTGGAAACGACCATGGCCCTTTTTGAACGCGCCCAAGCCCTGGCACGCCGCTGTTCAAACTTGCTCGACCAGGCTGAGTTAAAAGTGCAACAGATTTCGGGCGAAGGATTGGTTGATTTCACTCCCGAAAGTTCATAAGTCCAGGTCAAAACTCGATACTTATCATTCAACGAGCTACAATCAATGCACCACACCTAATCCGGAGAATGAATCACCGTTGAAAACTCCAAACTTAAAAGAAAGCCGCCGGCTTATTGCTTACTTAAAGCCATATCGCGGCCATATGACGGTTGCCACCATCGCATTACTGATCGGTGCAGGCATGGGTTTAGTATTCCCTCTGATCTTGCAAGGGTTGATCAACACCATCTTTGCCCAAGGCAGCCTGTCTCAACTCAACCGGATTACACTGTTCTTGATTGTTATGTTCTTTGTTCGAGCAGTTTTTATGTACATTGAGTCGTACCAATTATCTTACGTGGGCGAGAGGATTGTCGTTGATCTACGAACACAAACATACGAACACATGCAAAACTTAAGCCTGCGGTTTTATACCGACCGGCGGGTAGGAGAATTAATTTCTCGGCTTTCATCGGACGTGACGGTAGTAAGAACAGGCCTGACAAACAATCTCGCCATGTTATTGAGCCAGGGCATCACTTTTATTGGCTCTCTGGCTTTAATGCTATGGTTGAACTGGCAGTTAACCATATTTATTTTGCTTTTAGCCCCGCTGCTTATCGCCAGCGCGGTGATATTCGGACGGCGTTTACAAGGTTTTTCAACAACCGTCCAGGATCGGCTGGCTGAGAGCACCGCTGTCGCCCAGGAAGCATTAAGCAATATTCGCATCGTCAAAGCCTTCACTCGTGAAACGTATGAAGTCAAACGGTACGACGATAACATTGACCGGACCTTTCGGATAACCATGAAAGCCACGGTCTGGCGCTCAGCGTTTGGCGCCTTCATCACATTCATTGGCTTTGCCAGTCTTTCCTTGATCCTTTGGTTTGGCGGTCGTGAAGTCCTCGCTGGCCATCTGACTCCCGGTTCGTTGATCGCTCTGCTCGTTTACGGAATAACAATTGCAGGCTCTTTAGGAAGCTTTACAACGTTCTATACCCAACTTCAGGAAGCCTCTGGCGCTTCGCGTCGGATCTTCGAGTTACTTGATGAAATACCGGATATCGCCAACGTACCCAACGCCATCAAGCTTCCCCCTTTAAAAGGTCATATTGTTTTCGATCAGGTATGCTTTGCCTATCCAGATGCCGAAGAACAGTATGTCCTGCAAGATATCAACCTGGAAATTCAACCCGGTGAAGTGTTGGCTTTAGTTGGACCATCTGGAGCAGGAAAATCAACCTTGTTTAACCTGATCCCACGCTTCTACGATCCATCCTCCGGGCAGGTGATCATTGATGGTCATGATATCCGCACGGTAAACCAGTTTACGTTGAGAGGCCAGATCGGACTTGTCCCACAAGAGACTCAGCTATTTTCAGGTACGATCCGAGAAAATCTGCGCTATGGGAATTTATTTGCCAGTGATGAAGAGATCGAGGCAGCCGCTCGGGCAGCCAATGCCGATGAGTTTATTTGCCAGCTTGCAGATGGCTATGAAACTTTAGTCGGCGAACGCGGGGTTAAGTTATCCGGAGGTCAGCGCCAGCGCGTAGCAATCGCCCGGGCAATCTTAAAAAACCCGCGGATATTATTGCTGGACGAAGCGACTTCGAACCTTGATTCTGAATCTGAAGAGCTGGTACAAGATGCTTTGGACCGCTTGATGGTGAGCCGGACCACGGTGATCATCGCCCACCGTTTATCGACGGTTCACATCGCCAACCGGATCGCAGTGCTAGAATCAGGCCATTTGATTGAGCTCGGCAATCACAATCAATTGATGGCGTTGGACGGATTATATGCCCGGCTCTATCGACTGCAATTTCAAAATAACGTAATCGAAGTTGGCAGCCTGATCAGTTAAGCTGGACGATAAAGTTTCGCGCGCAGGAATTGGATAATCACGGTCGCTTCTGGGACGCGAAATAAAATAATCGCCAGTCCATAAACGATCCCCCCTAGCAGGACGCCGCCAGCCGCTGTCGCCCAGTCGGGTTGGTCCTGCATCAAGATCACCCACCCCCCTAGAACCAGGCCCATCGCCAGAGTCGCAGCCGCTGATTTTATAAACCCGTTCCAGATACTATTCCCTTCGATGCCACCCAAACGATTACGCATAAGAATCCACAGACCCATCATTTCGAGTCCCGTCGCCAATGAATTGGCCAGCGCCAGACCGCCAAAGGGCTGCCAGCCGATCTTTGTAAAAAGGATCGAAAAAAACAGGCTAAAGACTACGTTCAGTCCCATCGCGCTAACCGAAAGGATTACCGGTGTTTTTGTATCATGCAGGGCATAAAACGCTCTTGAAAGGATTTCGACCATGCTATGGCCCATAAGCCCGACCGTGTACCACAATAGCGCCCAAGCAACCAGCTCTGTTGAATCAGCTGTAAAAGCGCCTCGTTGAAAGAAAGTCGCCACGATCGGTGCGCGCAACATGATCAACCCCACCGAAGCCGGTAAAGAGAGCAAAATTACACCGCGCAGTGTTGCCGCCAGCGAAGAACGCATTTCAGACAGCTTCCCCAGCGCCGCCTGCGCTGAAAACGTGGGTAGCGCCGCTATGGCAATCGATTGGGCGATGACCACCTCTGGCATCGTCATGACCGCCCAGGCGTAGCGGATGGCTGAGAGGCTGCCACCAGTCATTGCCGTTGCCAGGATGGTACTAACCAGGATATTCACCTGGACGGCTGCAACCCCAATCAAACGCGGCCCCATCAAGCGCCCGACTTCTCGCACCGCCGCAAATCGCAGTCCAAGCGTCGCAAAATATTTGCGGGCCGGCAAGCCAAGCACCGCTGGAATCTGGACGCCCATGTGTAGGGCTGCGCCCAGGACATAACCCCAGGCCAGGCCAAAAATACCCATCGTCGGGGTCAAAAATAAGACCCCGATGATCATCCCGATCCACAGCATGCTGGGCGCCAGCGCCGGCCAGAGAAAAATCTGGTGCGCGTTTAGAATGCCCATCAGCAGCCCGCTAACACCAAAAATTGTTGGAGCGATCAATAATATTCGCAAGAGTGCAACGGTTAAAGCTTGCTGAGCGGGCGAAAATTTTGGCGCCAGGATATGCTGGACGATCTGCGGCGCAAGTAGCATTGACAGTAGACTTAAAACACTGAGGATTAAAAATACAAGGTTAATAATCGCTGAAGAAAGATGCCACCCGCCTATACGATCCCCACGCGTTAGGAAACCGGTCAGTGTTGGAACGAAAGCAGATGCCAGCGCGCCCCCGGCTACCAGGCTAAAAATGAGATCCGGGTAAGTCGCAGCCGCATTAAATGCATCCAGTTGGATGGTCGTGCCAAATGCCAGTGAAACCAGGATTTGTCGGACCAACCCCACCAAATTACTTAAAACGAACGCCGCCATGACAACGCCCGCTGCTCGAGCGATCTGGCGTGTCGCCGTTCCAGTTGAATTTTCCATCGCGGGTCGATTATAATTCGTGAATGACGCCCCAGGAAGATTGCTGAGAAAGGATTTTGACCATGGCCGGATATTCCTCTCCTCCTGATCCAATTGCATTTAAAAATGAAGTTTGGAAAATCGTTCGTTTGATCCCCGCTGGCCAGGTGGCTACTTACGGACAAATAGCCGCATTGGTCCCGACACCAACCGGCATGGCCTCACGCGATTACCAGGCTTATGGCGCGCGTTGGGTTGGCGGCGCGATGGCAGCCTGCCCACCAGGTGTCCCCTGGCAGCGGGTGATTAATTCGCAGGGAAAGATCAGCTTACCCGAAGGAAAGGGTTATGAAGAACAGCGCCAGCTCCTTGAAGATGAGGGCATCATCTTCGATGACCGCGGAAGAATAGACTTGAGTCGCTATCGCTGGTCAGGACTGACAAACCCCATTGAAGGTTGAGTCTGGAGGAAAGTGAAATGATCACACGCTGCGACTGGGTCGGGAATGACCCATTATATATCGATTATCATGACCGCGAATGGGGCTTGCCGGTTCACGACGATCAGGTATTATTTGAATTCCTGATATTAGAAGGTGCTCAAGCCGGCCTGAGTTGGTCTACCGTTTTGCACAAGCGCGAAAATTACCGCCTGGCGTTCGATCAGTTCAATCCCCAGAAAATTGCCCGCTATAATGACAACAAAATCGCTGAACTGCTGGCCAATCCCGGGATTATTCGCAACCGGTTAAAAATCCTGGCGGCGATTACGAATGCGCGCGCCTTTTTATCCATTCAAGATTCGTTCGGCAGCTTCGACGCATTTATCTGGAAATTCGTCGATGGAAAACCGCGCCAAAACATCTGGCGTACGCTGGCAGACATACCGGCGAAAACGGTTGAATCGGATCTAATGAGCAAGGATTTGATCAGTCGAGGCTTTAAATTCGTCGGATCGACCATCTGCTACGCCCATATGCAGGCAACGGGGATGGTCAATGACCACCTGGTAGGCTGCTTCCGTTATCCAGAATTAGTTGGTTTAGAGTAGAATCGGCGAGAGCCGGGTACGCCGCCCCCGGCTCTCTCTAAGGAGGAGAAGAAGAGAAATCGCCCTTCAAACCTTATAATAACAAAACTCTTCTAACCATGCTTGACGGTAGCACTACGGTTTCCCTACGCTTTTACGACAATCTTACACAGATAAGGGTATAACAGCGATGAACAATATCTTTGAAGGACACGTGGATGATTCACAGATAGAAATCCTGGCCAGCCTGACGAACCCCTGTGAGATCCAGGCCTACCTGGACCAAACTCCCTACAGCCCCGAAGATCGAAACCGCACGCCGGTCCAGGTGATGCAGGACCGGGTTGCGCACTGTCTGGATGGCGCGATCTTTGCCGCCGCCGCCTTACGCCGCCTTTCGTATCCCGCGCTGCTGGTGGATCTGTTTCCTGAGCCAGGGATGGATGACGATCACGTCCTGACGATCTACCTGTCGAACGGGCGCTACGGGGCGCTGGCTAAGTCGAATTTCGCCGGACTGCGGATGCGGGAACCCGTCTACCGGAGCATCAGGGAGCTGGTGATGAGCTATTTCGATTGGTTCTTCAACGTGGATGGGGTGAAGACCTTGCGCACGTACACGCGCATGCTCAACCTCAGGCAGTTCGATCAACTGGGCTGGATTTGGAACCTGGAGGGGGTACAGGCGATAGAACGACGCCTGCTATCTATGCGGAGGATACCGTTGATCACTCCGTCAATGGCGGATGGGTTGTATCAGATGGACCGGCTGACTTATGAAGCGGGGATGATGGGAGTGAACCCGGACGGGTTGTATAAGCCGGATAAAAAGGGTGGGTGAGGTAAAGTATTTAATTGTTGAATGCGACCGCCAAATACAGCGGTCGCATTCAATATAAATCTTTCAACAATAATCCTTTTTATGGATTATTTTCCACTGCGGCGAGTGGTTACATCGAAGACCACCGCTGCGACGAGAATCAAGCCGCGCACGACATATTGTACGTACGCATCGACGCCCATCAAGTTCATGCCATTGATCAAAGTCATCATCACCAATGCGCCGATCAGCGAGCCGATCACACTCCCGACGCCGCCGGCCGCCGAAACGCCACCGACATAAGCCGCGGCAATGGCATCCAACTCGAACAGGGTTCCAGCCGTGGGGGTCGCGGAGCGCAGACGGGCAGTAAACAGGATGCCCGCCAAGGCAGAGAGCATGCCCATCGAGGCAAAAACGATAAAAGTCACTCGGGAAACGGATATACCGCTTAATTGCGCCGCCTCTGGGTTGCCGCCGGTCGCATAAATGTGCCTCCCTAAAACCGTCTGAGTGGTGATAAAAGAATAAATTCCTGCGACAATGAGAACAATCACAAATGTCCAGGACAGACCGTTATAACTGGCTAACACCCAGGTAACGCCCAGGATTAGTATTGAGATAAAAACCTGCTGCAGGATAAAGATATTCATCGGCAGCACTTCGAAGTGGTAAGCCTGTTTCTTACGCCGGCTGACGAGGGCGCTGCGCACAAACAGTACTACTGCCAGGATGCCGAGTATGAGTGTGATTTTGTGAATTCCGGGTAGGAAAGATTCGAGGCCCGGAATATCAGGGATAAAGCCATTGCCGATGTCGTTGAATATTTTATCGGCAACGATGATCGTCCCGGTTCCGGCGGTGACCAAACCCAGGAGGCCACGGTAGATTAGCCAGCCTGCCAGGGAGGCCACAAAAGACGGCACACCCAGTTTTGCCACCGGAGTTGCGGTGAGCAATCCGCCCAGGATACCCAGCCCTAACACCGCCGGAATGACCACATAAACTGGCCATCCATAGCTTGCCAGCAAGATTGCTGCTACTGCGCCCAGGAAGCCGGCCAAAAAGCCAACCGACAGATCGATGTGGCGGATGACGATCACCAGGGTCATACCGACTGCCAGGACCGCGATATAACCGACCTGGTTGAGCAGATTGCTCAAGTTGCGGGGGGACAGGAAAAGGCCCTTGGTCGTAATGGTGAAGATGCCCATGATCACGAACAGGGCAATATACATGCCATATTCACGGATATTTGATCGTAAAACCTTACCCAGATCCTTGAACATATAAATCCTCCTTAGTTGGTTGCCAGTTGCATGACTTTTTCTTGAGTGGCTTCATCTATCGAAAGCTCGCCGCTGATTCGGCCAGCAGATACGATGTAGACTCGATCGCTCATCCCTAGAATCTCCGGCAACTCAGAAGAGATCATGATAATGCTCATCCCCTGATCGATCAGCCGGTTCATAATCGTGTAGATCTCGTACTTCGCGCCGACATCGATGCCTCGCGTCGGCTCATCCAGGATTAAAATATCAGGCTTGACGAACAACCACTTCGCCACCGAGACTTTTTGCTGGTTGCCGCCGCTCAAGTTACCCACCGTCTGCTCAATCGAGGGGGCCTTGATATTTATAGAATTCTTGTATTCGGTGGCGACCTGGATTTCGGCATTACTGTCGACTACGCTTCGCTTGGAAATGGCTTTCAGGTTGGCCAGGGTGATATTCTGTTTTATATCCTGGATCAATATCAGGCCATCGCCTTTACGATCTTCGGTCACATAGGCCAGACCAGCCTCGATGGCATCCTTGGGTTGTTTAAAGTGGCGCGTCTTACCTTTGACCATCAGCTCACCGTCGATACGGTAGCCATCCGGATTCCCAAACAAACTCAAAGCCAATTCCGTCCGGCCGGAGCCCATCAAGCCGGCAAAGCCAACGATTTCGCCTTTCTTGACGTTGAAATTTATCTGTTTAAGAATATTTCTTCCAAGAGCCGGGCTGTAAGCGTTCCAATTTTTAACTTCTAGCACGACTTCTCCACCACCTTGCGGGCAGATGATCAGAACTTTGATCTCCTTTTTCAGCAGTGCTTCGACGTTCGCTTTCTCCTTGGCGGAGTCGCCCTGGCTGAAGAGAATTTCAACGCCATATCCAGCAGCCTTGAACGCATTCTGGAAACGAGACTTATCTTGGATCCAGCGTGGCTCATCTTGGGTTGGAAGGACGATCCCGACGGCTATTTTGCCTGACGGCGCAGGTTCATTCGCAGCACTGGTAAGGTCGCCGGTGCTGTAATAACCCGTATCAAGCAGAACGGCTTTGACGTTGCTCTTATCGACGGTGCTAACCGGAGATTGCAGCCCGGGGACATCCATCGCCCCATTATTGTAGGTAGCACTGGCTGTAGGCGTCTGGCCTTTAAGTAAGGCCAGCGTGGCATCAACTGCAGTCTGTACCAGGGTACGAACGTCCTTGAAGACGGTCATTGACTGCCTGCCATCCATGATATATGGGAGAGAGACCTCTTCAGCGTCTTGACCGGTAATCAGGTAGCTCTTTACGTCCTTATCGGCGGCAAACGCCTCCCCAATTGCTCGAGCTGTGCTGTCATTGGGGGCCAGGATAAATACATCCCCTTTGTCAGCCGCGGTTACGGCATTCAAGTTGGACTCTGCCAGGATCTTGGCGATCGTAGCCTCCCAATTGGTTGTAATCTGGCCGAAGATCTTGAATACCTGGTCGCGGGTGAGCACGGCATTGCCCTGTAAGGCAACGGCCTGGCTGGAGTTCTTGATCACAAAGGCACCATCAGCAATCCTGGGCTGTAAAACACCCCAGGCGCCCTGGAAGAAAGCGATCGCATTCGGGTCAGTGGTAGCTCCGGCATACAGATACAGCGGGTTGCTTTTACCGGCGGCATGGTCGACCAGGTATTGCCCTTGCTGCGTGCCGACGCCTAGGCTGTCAAACGTCACATAATAATCCAGCGCCTTCGTGTTCGTGATCAGCCGGTCATACGAAATTACCTTTACACCAGCCGCTTTAGCTTCTTCTACGGCGGCAGCCGCAGCTTTGAATGGATTGCGTGGTCTTTCCGGATAGATATTGTTGATTTCACGCCCGACCATGTTTTTGATCAGCACAAATTCTGAAACCTCGCCTTTATGGGCATCCAGGGTGCAGATGGTCTGGCCATCCCGCAACACGGTAACCGTATCGGCGATCTCAATCACTTCTTTCAGCTTGTGAGAAATCATAATACTGGTTACGCCTTGCTCTTTCAGACCCCGCAGCAAGTTCAACAGGTTGGCGCTGTCATCTTCGTTCAAGGCAGCGGTCGGCTCATCCAGGATCAAAAGTTTGACCTCTTTACTGAGCGCCTTGGCGATTTCGATAAGCTGTTGTTTGCCAACGCCTAAATTTTTGATCTTCTCGCCCGGATTTACATTCAGCTTGACTTTTGCCAGCGCCTCACTTGCTTTCTTGATCGTCTCATTCCAGTCAACCCGGGAGCCTTTGCGGATTTCGTTTCCGACAAAGAGGTTCTCATAAACGGTCAATTCTGGAAATAGCGCCAGCTCCTGGTAAATGATGGCAATCCCGGCTTTTTCGCTATCGCGAATGCCGTGGAACGTCTGCTCCTGACCATTAATCATAATCTGGCCGGAGTAATCGCCATGTGGGTAGACGCCGCTCAATACTTTCATCAGGGTAGATTTGCCTGCCCCATTTTCGCCCACCAGGCAGTGGATCTCACCCTCTTTCACACGAAAACTAACATTGTTCAGGGCTTTTACGCCGGGGAATTCCTTGGTGATATTCTTCATCTCAAGTAAGGGAGTGTCCATCACAGCTCCTTTCCAAATAAACCAATTCACTATAACGATAGTGATGGGATTTCCCATCACTATTCTCACCTCTGATCGAACTTATGCGTAATGGGTTAGGCTGAACTTCAGAAACGATTAGAAGGGGGGATTTTTTCTTCGGCGGCGCTTGTACCTCCTGTTTTCTTTATCTTTAATGTCACGCTTATTATACTTCAGAAAACAAAAACTGCAATATTTTTTACCCAACCGGTGGGAGGAGGAGTTGAAACGCGAAGTGCGCGAAATAATGTGTGCTTACGCCGGCGCAGCCTCAGAGAACGCACTTGTGAAGGCGGGGGATGGATTTCCAGTCCCGAGCCTGTATTTGTAGATGATAGCTATGGGAACCTGGCCTACGAGACGGTATGAGGGGGATTAACAGTGTATAATCGGGCGCTGAGGTAACCATGCAATGAATGTGTCTCTTTCCGCAGTTGGACAGGAGAAAAGCTGGAGCTTAATCCGCAAGCTGGGCGAGGGCGATGCAGGCGAGGTGTTCCTGGTTGAGTCGCTCCTAGAACGCAAAAAAGCGATCCTGAAACGACCCAGGAAAAGTGCTTTCTCATCCGACATTATCCGCCAAGCGACTCAAATTGAAAACGAAGGGCGGATTCTGCGCAAACTGAACGGCTTGAGGACGATCTTGCCGCGCAATTCGGGACTGCCAAGGGTGGATATACGCGTACCGGGGCTACTGGACCAGAGTCAGGCCGGGACGGAATTCAGCGAGCGATTTTTTATCATCATAGAACAGGCGATGGGCTATGACCTGAACCAACTCGAGCGAGTTATCCGTTTGGGCGAGAACAGCATCGAGAACGTCCCGTCCGCTGAGGCCGCCTTTCTGACGTCGATCGCCGAGAGCGGACGGCTGCCCACTATGATCCTGCTGCGTACGCTAGCCGGGGTCATCCTGATGTTCGATGCCATTCACAACATTACAAGGGAAGAACTAGAGACGGCGAAGACAGGCATCGTATGGAATGACGTAAAGCCAGACCATATTTTCTGGAACCCGCAGGGGTCCAGTTTGATGGTCATCGATTGGGGGAATGGTCAGTTCCTGGAAGCCGATGGCTATAATAAAGAGCGGCGCATATCGAGAAATGATGACTATACACAGTTTTTCCAGACTTTCGGTGCTTATCTTACCAATACGAAACCAGAGCTGCTGGAGACCCTGAAATGGCCGGTTAGTTCACGTCCAGTGCTTTCCTATACAGACCTGGTCCGGCCCATCAAAACGAAACTGGCCGAGCTGCTCAAGCGAGAGACCGCCAGTCTGCATGAAAAACGTCAGGTAGAAGCAAACTTAATCCGGTCAGCCCACCCTGAACCGGAAGAGCTGCAAAAATTGCTCGAAACACAAGAGGCGATCCTGGGTTTTGGCGAACTGCCCGATTATGCCGGCGCGGACCATTTCTGTATCCAACTGGCAGCGCGGCTTATAAAAGAAGGAAAACTAGCCGAGTTCAGCGAACTGTGCGGATTGTCATGCCACCTGCACGCCGAGAACCAAATCAAGTGGCAGGCGCTGGCGGATATGGCACACATTGCCGAGCAGGAGACTGAAGCGGAGCGGGCGACTTTCCTGCGGGCGATGTCGGCCGGGCTGGTCGATGATTGGCCAACCGCGCTGTGGGACCTGCTTTTGACGACCGCAGATGGGCCAGAACCCGCATGGTGGGACGAAGTCAGCAGCCTAGTCCGCCAGACTGGACTGGGCGTCGAGGCGGAACAGCTTCCGCCGCTGGTTGTCTTGAAAAGAAATGTGTTAATGATGCAAATGGCTGTACAGAAACTGCGCGACCAGCTTGGCATCGGTCCGTTGGGTGAGCGGGCTGAGTACAGCACAGCGAGACGCGGAGATACGGAGACGGGGAGCGAGCTGAGTACAGCACAGGGAGAGAAAGCACGCTTCAGCGAAAGACAAGTCCGCGCTCTCGAAACCATGATCAAGCTGCTTCGGGAGGAAGTGGCGGTTAAGTGGGAAGAAATCGAGCCTGGACCGCCTGATTCAGGATTGTCGTACAGCGATATCGAGCGGTTATTACCTGATATCGGCGAATTTATGCCTGAAGCGCAAGGAACACTCACACGAGCATTAGAAGAACCAAAAACGCACGTCAAAATGATCCTGGAGGCGTGGGAGGCCAGAGAAATTCTATCGGCGCGGCGCGGCTTACGGCAACTGCTGTTGTGGGATCCAGACCGGAGGCGAGTGCTGGCTGCCGACCGGGCAATTACCCGAGCCCAGCGGTGGTTGGAAAAAATCCGCCAAGGGCCACAGAATGACCAGGCAGTGATCGACTTTGTGACCAGCCTGGAATTCTCGGGGCGCGAGCTCCGCAACCAGGTCGGACCGACCGGATGGCTGGACTTAATCCTGGAATTCTTTGCTCAATATCGTAAGGGACGTAAGATCGGTGAGCTGCTCATCCAGCAGCCTGAACTATCCCGGGTCATGCCCTGGCTAGAGGCCTTAGAACCCAGCCGCTATGTACCCGCCCAACCCGCGCAGGCGATCCCCTTGGAACGAATACCCGCAGCCCAGGCTCCGGAACCGACCTTGA
>Ga0113563_10001904_pt1 | contig 12262 bp, 11 predicted proteins | sample Mud3Dept3metaG_FD_80117 | JGI IMG/M metagenome (GOLD analysis project Ga0113563, IMG submission 80117) | Freshwater wetland microbial communities from Ohio, USA, analyzing the effect of biotic and abiotic controls - Mud 3 Core 4 Depth 3... | ecosystem: Environmental > Aquatic > Freshwater >...
CAAGGAACATACCCTGGTGATTTCACCCATCGGGGACCTCGACGCGGCTGGAGACCTCCTCGAACGCCTCGGCAAGGAGCTTCGTCAGTCCTTTGGTTACCCGACGGACATTCGGCCCCTGCTCGATGAAACGGACCTGCATCTGGACCCGGTGCGGAAACAGTATCATTCCACTCCCATTCTCGAGACGCTGGCCATGATCGGCCCGCCTGAGGCCGTCAAAGTCCTGGCGGTCACCAAGGTCGATCTTTTTATCCCTATCTTGACCCACGTTTACGGGGAAGCCCAGCTCGGGGGAAGATCGTGCATTCTCTCCATCTACCGTTTCAGCAAAAGCCCAGCCCATGAGGCCGGAACAGAAGCATTTCACACCCGGGTAGCGAAGGAGGCCGTCCACGAGCTCGGCCACACCTTCAACCTCCGCCACTGCAGGGACTCAGCGTGCGTCATGCACTACTGCAGGAGCGTGGAGGAGGTGGACCGGAAATCCAACCAATTCTGCCGCTATTGCGCCGTCCTCCTGAATGATGAAATGAAAAGGATGGGAAAGAAGCCAGTCATCAGTGATCAGTGAACAGTGAGCAGTCACTTGTTTTACATGCTTTTCACTGTTTACCGGCTACTGATCACTGTTCACTCTTTTCCCTTGGGGGCGGGGTCACGAAGAAGGGGACGTGCGCAGGAAGGTTCGGGTCAGCCGTTCCCATCCGAGTTGCGGCATGGCCCCAAACACATCATTGCCTAGGGTTCCGCCGTCAGCCGCCAGCGGGGCCGACACCTCCTCAATGAGGTGATGGACCCGTTCCACTTCCTGCTCCAAAAACCGAGCGCTCTGCTCTGCGATCATCAGACCTTTGATCTCTTTTCGCAGGTTTTTCGAATGAAGGGTCATGACCCAGCCTTGGGCGTAGGGGTCTTGGTTGGCAAGATTTCCCTGTTCTCTCAGTTTCGTGTTGACAGCGGTGACCACCCCGCTCACAGGCGAGAGCACACCGGCGTGGTGCATGCCGCGGGTCACCTTCATATGGGGTTTTCCCTGCTCCACGACCTTGCCCATGAGAGGCATCTCGACTCGATCAAGAGGTCCCAGGAGACGAAGAGCAAAGTCGTCAATCCCTATCCTGACCAAAGAGCCTTCTTCTATCTTGACCCAAGAATGTCCCTGGTGGAGATAGTAGCCTTGGGGGACCCTGCAACCTCCCACTTCCATGGCCTCCACGGGCCTCAAGACGGCTTGGACCGAGTACTGGTCGTCGAAGACCTGATCGAATTCGCACCGGCTGCACTGATAGTCGTTGGTGCAGAGCTTGAATTCAGTCTGCTCCCCCACGTGGTGGAGACACGATCTCTGGGACGGGGGCAGTGTTTTCATGGCCTGAATGCGGGGGGTTACCTGTGTCGTCATTTCTAGTACTCCTTGTTCATCGGGCAGGTTCATGATGAGCGCTTGCTCTTCCTACTCCGTCTTGAGGAAGGTCTTGGTCAGATTCCTCCAGCCAAGGGCCGGAAGGTTTCCGTAAATATCCTCGGCAATGTAACCGCCGTCCGCTGCAAGAGGGCCGGCCACCGACTCGATCATGCCTTCGAGTTTTCCAACCTCGGCCGCCATCCAATTTAAGCTGAGCGTATCATCCATGAGCTGCTTGAAGGGCCCCTCCGGGTGCTGATTTCGAATTACAAAAAGCCAGCCGTCGCCGTAGGGGTCCTGGTTCGCCATTACAGGCTTTTCCCTGAGCCGGCCGTTGACTTCCACGATCACGCCGTCCACAGGGGACAGCACGTCCGCCAGATTGTCCCCACGCTTCAAACCCCAACCCGCCTTGCTCTGAGAGAGCTCTTTGCCCATGAGGGGCAGATCAAAAGCGTCCGCTTTACCCAGAAGTTTCAGGCTGAAATCATCCATCCCAACGCGAATAACACCCCCACTCTCCATTCGAGCCCAGGTGTGTCCATCGTGAAAGTAGGACCCGGAGGGGAGGTTAAACCCCTTGACGTCGTGCATGTCATGGGGTTGAGATCCGGTTTTCGTAGCCCACACGTCCTCGAAGAACTGATCAAAGTCACAGGTGGAGCATTCGTAGTTATAGGCACACGTTCTTTTCTCGATTCGGCCAGTGAGAGTGTGACGGCAGACCCTCGCAAGGCCCGGTTTTCTCCTCATGGCGTCCTGCCAGCTCAATTGCTTACCCTTCTCTGCCTGGTTTCGCATGCCCTCGTCATACTTGCAGGTGGTGCAATCGTAAAAATTGCGGCAGGTCTTGGAAGTAACAACGCCTGCTTGCATCCAGAGACAGGGGTTGGTGCTGAGTCGCTTTTTGTCTTTCATTTCCTTTGCTCCTTCCGGCTGAACTTGATCTGTCCGCTATTTAGAGCAAAGGAAGTGCCAAAAGGGTGGCGAGAACCTCGTTTCTTTGTAATATATTGATATCTTATTAGATATCTCGCTAACGGTTCTGCGGTTGAGAAGAGGGTTCGCTCAGGGGTCACGAAAAGAGTGTAGGGATACGCTACATTGAGAGATTCAGAGGCCAGGTGATTCAAAAAGCAAGAATATTTTCGCCTGTTATTTTAGGCTGTTACCAGGTGAAGGAATTTTCAACACTGAAATGTCGTGATTCCCGACAGGTTTAGAATTGCGGGAGAAACGGATGGATGATAAAAAAACCGGCTCCCTATAAACAGGGAGCCGGCGGCAATCAAAAAGAAAATCGGAAAATCAGCCTTTTATAATCCGCGGGAGCATCATGTGATGATGCGGGCAGATGGACGTGGGATTCTGGTACACGCATCCCACGAAGGCTGAGATGTACTGCCTCAGGTTGGGGAAGAAAACAATCTCATCCACAAAGCCCCGATTCGCGCAGTAGATGGGCCTGGACTTGCGGTAATACTCCTGAGCCAGTTCGTTCATCTTGTCAATGACCGGTTGGAGCGGTTTGCCATCGTCTTTTTCCTTGACGAGCCGCCTTGCAAAGGAGGCTACCGATGCGGTTTCTCCGTGCATTACGTAGATCTCGGTCGTGGGTGTGCCTAGGGTAAAGGCATTGTGGTTGTTGGCCGTGGGGCCTCCCATGATGTAATGAGCCGCGGCTGTCCCTTTTCTGAGAATGATACACATCTGCGGCACGTCGGTTTGCTCGATGGAGTAGATCAGAGATTGACCTAGGCCGAGGAGCTCTGCCTTTTCAGCGATATCCCCGACGTCAATGCCGGAGGTGTCCTGGAACCAGACGATGGGAATGCGATCCCTGCCGCACAGGGTCACAAACTCGTTCATCTTGATCAACCCCTGGCGGTAAAGCTTTCCGCCGATCGCCGGATAAGGAGCGTACTCGGGATAATTCTTGCCCAGGAACCCGTGAATGTTGCCGATGAAACCCGTCACGAAGCCGTTGATTTTCGCGAGGCCCGTGTAAACTTCCGGTCCATAGCCCGACCTGAACTCCATGTGCTCGCTCCCGTCGAAAATCCGCGCGAGTACGTCGGGGAAGCTGTAGCTTCGCTTCTGGTTGAAAGCGACAATGGTGTTGAGATCCTCGCCGGAATACAGGGGGTCTTTAGGCTCTGCCACCTGGAAGAACTTCGGATCATAGGCAGGAGCCATGTCCACGTACTTTTTCACCGCGTCGAGGACCTCAAACTCCGTGTTGTAGACTTCCTTGAAGAAGCCGGTCACACCGTGGTGGATGCCCACACTGCCCGGGGGGACTTCCTTGAAGTGTCGTGTTGCATGGATGACCGCCTCGGCTCCCTCCTCGTCAAAAAACCCCTTGGGGCTCATGCCGCTCACGATGCCGCCGCCGCCCACGGCGATGTTGGCGTCTTTGTGGGCTAGGAGGATGGTGGGGCTGATGCCTTGGTAGCCTCCGCCGGCCGGATTGGTGCCGTAAATGCCGGCAATCACCGGAACACCGAGTTTCTCGAGCTCCGCATGCCGGAAAAAGGTGGTGCCGTTTCCTCGACGGTTGGCGTAAACCTCTTCCTGCTGGGTGAGCTTGACGCCGCTGCAGTTGACCAGCCACACCAGAGGAACGTGAAGCCTCTTGGCAATGTCCGTCACCCGCAGCTGGTTGTCCGCCTGGCCTGCAATCCAAGCTCCGGCCATGACCTTGTTGTCAAAACCGATCACCACGCACCACTTGCCTTTGATCTTGGCCAGGCCGTCGATCACGCCCGTGGTGCCTTCCTCGTTGAAAAGGGGATTGTACAGAGTGTGAAGGGGGCACCAGGTTCCAGGGTCTACGAGGTACTCGATTCTTTCCCAGATGGTGGTCTGCCCTCGCTTCTTGATGGTCGCAGCAGGGATACCCGCATTCTTCACCGCCTCAACAGCCTTGAGCACATCCTGTTCAACTTTCTTGATGTCCGCTACATTCTCTTTCCCACTCTGCTTTTGCGCATCGGTTAAAGGTTTTCCTATCAGTGCCATTTTTTCAAAATAGGGTCTCATTCTTCCCTCCTCAATCGTGTAAGTTAGAGCCGAACACACCTTCGAGCACGCGAAGGCGTCTCTGAAGGGTGTTCGACCGAGTCAATGATTACTTGTTGGCTTTCCGGATATCCAGTTGATCGAGCGCCGTGATCCACTTGCAGATATTGGAGGAGCCTTCCACAATCTGGTAGGTTGGCGCGTCTCGATAGTATCTCGCCACAGGGTATTCTGTGGAGTATCCGTAAGCTCCCAGGATTTTCAGGGCCACATGGGACGCTTTCACCGCGATCTCGCCTGCGAGGTACTTGGCCTGGGCCACTTCCAGGGTATTCCCCAGATTCCCCTGATCCTTCTGCACAGCCGCCTTGTAGACCATCAGACGCGCTGCTTCCAGCTCACAGGTGACCTGAGCGATCAAGTCCTGGTTCATCTGGAACTCGCCGATCGGTTTTCCAAACTGCACTCTTTCCTTGCAGTAGGCGGTCGCTGCATCCAGAGAAGCCTGGGCCACTCCGATACCTCCTGCCGCAGCGGAAAGCCGGGTCTGATTGAGAGATCCGAACACGATCTTGGTGCCGTCTCCGGGTTTGCCCAGGATGTTTCCTTTCGGAACCTTCGTGTCTTCGAGGATCACCTCCCCGGTGGGAGAGGAGCGGGAACCCATTTTGGGGAGATCATTGGTGGTGATGCCGTTGAAATTCTTGGGCTCGATCACAAAGGCGCTCAGGGTTTTTCCTCCGCCTGCTTTGTCGGTGTAAGCGTAGAAAATCAGCACATCCGCAACGGCTGCATTGGAGATCCACGTTTTTGTGCCGTTCACTAGCCAGTGGTCGCCTTTGTCGACAGCCGTGGCCTTCATGGCCATGACATCCGAGCCCGCATTCGGTTCCGTGATCGCAAAACCGCCGCAGTACTCCGCGCTCACCAGTTTGGCTACATATTTCTTTTTCAGTTCTTCGGTGCCATAGCGGTAGATTGTGTAAGCACACCCGAGGGCCTGCATGTTGATCTGAACCCTCAGAGAGCTGGATGCTCTTGCGATTTCCTCGGTCACGATCATGGCGGCCAGCCAACCCATGTTGTTTCCGCCGTATTCTTCGGGTATGCAGGTTCCGAAAAGACCAAGCTCACCCATGGGCTTGAGCGCCTCTTCATAGGGGAAATAGTGTTCTTCGTCCCATTTGTCTGCAAAAGGCGCGATCTTTTCCTTGGCAAAATCGCGCACCATGTCTCGCAACATCGTCAGTTCTTCGCTCAACGTAAAATCCATACCTTTTCCTCCTGTTCGTAGCAGTGACTACCGGGCTGTGCCGGTGTATTCCTCCTGGGTCCCGGTCCTGGTGCCGGGATTCGGTGTGTTTAACAAAAAACACGGCCTTTATAACGGAAGGATTCGGGAATGGCAACAAAAATGTTTATAATGTAGCTACAATTTAATCACGTCCTTGAAACGAGCGTTTCCGGCCTCACGGCGGGTGAGGATGAGTGAGTTCTCCGAAATGCGCGGGGCTAACTTTAATAGTCCTTGGGACGGGTTTTCACCTGATAAGGAATCTCGAAAGTGTCCGAAAGGGCCTGGAGCACGGTATCCGCGTCCTCTCCTTTGATCACGCAGGAAACGCTGGAAAGGGAGGTGCTAATGGCCAGCGAACCGATGCCCGCTGAGGCCATGGAAGAAAACATCCGACCATGGATGTGGGGCTTTTCCCTCAGATGGTGGCCGAAGACCGTTATCACGGCCACATCCGGTGTGTAGGAAATCACTTTGGCGTCGAGGGTGGGCTTGATGTCCTCCAGGGTCTTCAGAGCTCGATCGAGGTCTCTCTGGTCGATAACCAGGGCGAGGTTGCCGTAGTCATCCATGTCAAAGCTCTGAGCCAGGAGTTCGATGTTTATGCTCTTTCCTGCCATGGCTTCCAGGAGGGTCGCCACCACGCTGGCGTGATCAGGAACAGAGAGGATCTTGATCAGCGCCCGGCCGTCGCTTTGCATGATCCCGCCTATTTGCATTTTGTCCATGGACCCATCCATCCTTCCCTCACTCCCACGTCCTGCGGTCATCGATTTTGCGGTGGCCGTCGGGTAGGGTGCCCCGCGATACAATCCTAACAGAGCCTTTCACCCCGAGCATCTCCTGGATCTCCTGCTCCATTCTGCGCTGGAGCGGAAGGGGTTCGGAGAGGTGGTCTTTGAGCTCCACGATCACCGTCGTGAGGTCCACGTCGTTTTTCCGGGTGACGACTATTTGATACCTGAACACCTCAGGATATCGCTCCATCGCTTCATCCGCCTGCCAGGGATGGACAAAGATCCCTCCCACCTTGGTTGCTTGATCCATTCTGCCGATGATCTTTTTCAGAAGCGGGCCGGTGCGACCGCATGGGCAGGTTTCATTGCTCACGCAGGAGAGGTCGCCCGTAGCCATGCGGATCATGGGATAAGCGCGGTTGAAGTTTGTCGCCACGATTTCGCCCGCCGAGCCCTCAGGCACGTGCCTGCCTGTGCCGGGATCCACGATCTCCAGCCAGAGAGAGTCCGGGACATGAAGCCCGCTCATGGCCTCGCACTCAAAGCCGATACACCCCAGGAAAACAGTGCCATAGCCCTGTCGAATCGTGATATCGAGCTTATCCTGAAGCCTGGTCCTCAGGGATTCGGGGAGCATTTCCGCTCCCACTAGAGCCTTTTCAAGAAAGATATCCTTCCCGAGGTCGAGCCCCATGGCCTCAGCCCGCTGCGCCAAGGTGGTAAGGAAACTCGGTGTTCCCACGAACCCGTTGACTTGGAGCCTTTGCATGATTTTGACCTGCATCATGGTGTTCCCTGAGCCGGCCGGGATGACCTTGGCGCCGATGCGCGTTAAGCTCTCTTCGATCAGCCGCGCAAGCGGCCAGAAGTGATAGTTGAAGGTGTTGATGATGCGATCGCCCGCCTTGAAGCCTGCGCCGCACAGGGCTTGCGCCCAGGATGTGTCCTGGGACTCGAAGGGTCCGCCCGGTTGAAAAAGGAGCCCCGGGTTCACATAAATCCGGTGAAGGTCCTTGGGATCCAGAATCTCAAATCCCCCAAAGGGAAAGACTTTCCTCTGCCGCTCCATCAGTTCTGTCATTCGAAGGAGAGGCAGTTTTTCAATATCCTCCAGGCTCTGAATCGCCGATCGATCGATGCCTGCGGTGTCGTACCGCTCCCGATACGCGCTGGAATGATCCCAAGCGTGCTGAAGAGTCCTCAGAAACCGGGTGTTGAGCTCTTTCTTGCGCTCGCCCCAGTGCATGGTTTCTCGATCGCGGTCATAAAACGGAGAGCTTTTCACAGAGGTTTTCATTGCTGCTCCTTCGAGTAGCGCACAAGGGGCGCTCTATTCCCTTTTGATTACCGACGGCACCTCGAAGCGTTCCCGGATGGCCTCCAGGGCAGAATCATACTGGTGACGAGGGACAACCCCAGTGAGGGATGCGATGGCACAACTCAGAGCGAGAAGATCCACCTTACGGCTCTCCAGGGACTCACACAGCTCACTCACGATGCCGTAGCGGTCCCCGAAGTGAGGGCCGTTCATGGAAAAAACGATGGCTGAAGGGGTTTCCTGAAAATCAATTTCCTGAGCGATTCTTCTGACCACTCGTCCGTAGGTCTCGCTCTGTGCGGCAGGAAGAGAAAAGGCCACGATTTCCTTTCCCTGCTCCCGAGAAGGGCTGGTCGAGAGGAAAGTGAGATGCACGCTCAGGCGTGCAAAGCTCCGAAAAGATGCGCCCACGTGGGTGATCTTTGCCCGGTTCAATTTGATTCGAACCAGGTGGTGACCTTCATAGACCTCCAGAGCGTAAACCTTGGGCTTCTTTTCCTGATAGCTTGCCACGACCTCTTTGTAGAGCTGATCCTTACCCTCCTGGGCCAGTTTCCAGTCGTCCGGCGTCTGATAGGCGTTGAAGGTGAAAGGCTCGAAAAGCGCATGGCTTGCACTCTCGATCAAATCCTGCTTCAAGACCACTGAAATGGTGGAGGGAGAGCTGGCCACAGCATCCGGTTCCAGGCTCTGCCGCTCAAAGGCTTCAAAGAGGCGTGCACTGATTTCGGGATTCCTTCTGTGGGGGTAAATGGAAAGAACGGCGCTTTTGGAGTCGACGGTGAAAATCTTCCCGTAGCTCTCCGCGATGAGGCGGCAGATCTTCTCCTCTTTTCCCGCCTCCACTACGATGTTGAGCCCCCAGGAGCCTCCCTCAGCGACAAGGGTGGCATAAGAAAGATTGATCCTCTCCTCCGCGATCCTGCGGAAGAGGTCTGAGGGAAAGCCTTTACCCTCGGATACAATTGAAATCCTGGCCACATTCTTCAGGATTTTGAGCCCGCCTAGTGCCGCTTGGGCCGTCATGAGTCTGGGTACTCCTTCAGATTCTCCATGTTCGACTCTGCACCCTGAAAAAGGGAAGGGCTCCCCGGCCCCTAAAGCAGATTGGTCACCGCGGCCCAGAGGCTCTCCGTGTCAATCGGTTTCGGAATGTAGTCATCCGCTTCCGTGGCCATTCCGTCCGCATGGGAGTACCGCGTGCTGGGCACAGCCTCTCCCACGGCGGTCAACAGAACGATCGGGATTTCTCGAGTCTGAGGATTTGCTTTGAGTTCTGCGCAGAGGACATAGCCGTCTTTTCTGGGCATCATGATGTCCAGAATAATGAGATCCGGTCTGCGCGTCTTGAGGGACTCCTCGGCCTCAACGCCGTCATAGGCCATGCCCACTTCGCAACCCTTGCTCTCCAGCATCATCGCCACGGTTTCAACCAGATCCGGATCATCGTCTACAACCAAAATATACTTGCCAGCCATGCACGAACCCTCCTGTGAAGTGTTGATCTTTTCATTCGATGGTTGCTTTGCCTTTTTCTCCGGAAGCTTATCCGATTTGCGGCCTCGGATAAAGCCCGCTTTTCTCGACGATCTCCGGGACCTTCTCCTCCCACTCAATCGCCATCACATGAAAGCCTCGGACCCCGGGCACTTCCTTGAGCTGCTGAATCGTTTCCACGCAGATCTTTAGGCCTTCTTCCATCTGTTTTTCCTTGGCCACACCGCCCATCCTCTTGACGATAGCGTCCGGGACGTCCATTCCCGGGACCCTGTTCTTCATGTACTTGGCCATGCCTACGGACTTGAGAGGGGTGACCCCGGCCAGGATGAAGGCTTTGTCCGTCAACCCTCGGTCGTCGGCGAGCTTCATATAGAGTTTGAATTTCTCCACATTGAAAATGCATTGGGTCTGAATGAATTCGACTCCCGCCGCAATCTTCTTCGCAAGTCTGGGAACTCTGATCTCAAAGGGATCGGCGAAAGGATTGACTGCAGCGCCCACAAACAGGCACGGCGGCCGCTGGATCGGGTCCCCTCCGAGGAACTTGCCTTCGTCCCGCATGTACCGGACCGTCTGAATCAAGTGCATGGAGTCCAGGTCAAAGACGTTCTGGCCCTTGGGATTGTCGCCAAAGACCTGGTGATCGCCGGAAAGGCAGAGGATGTTGAAAATGTCGAAAGATGCGGCGCCCAGGATGTCGCTTTGCAAAGCGATGCGGTTCCTGTCCCGCGTGACCATCTGAAGGACAGGCTCGAGTCCCATGAGCTTGAGGTGGATGACGGAGGCGAGACTGCAAAGCCGTGTCACGGAGGTCTGGTTGTCCGTGATGTTGATGGCGTCCACATGATTCTTGATCATCTCCGCCTTTTTCTTGATCACGGAAGCATCACTTCCCCTGGGAGGACCGCACTCGGACGTGACCGCCAGATGTCCCGCTTTGAGCAGCCTTTCGAGTTTGCTGGGTGTCTTGATGATCATTGGACATCCTCCCTGACGATTTTGCGGGGACCGCCGGCTCGCTCTTTGGACCAGTCCTTGATGGGGATGAGAAGCTCATAGTCATCAAGCCTGCCCAGTTCCTTGAGGCGGTTGATGATCAGCTGCCAAGCACAGTCCAGGTCTTTGTCGATCTCGCATTTGCCGCGGGTGGACCCGCCGCAGGGCCCATTGAACAGACGCTTGGCACACCGGGAGACCGGGCAGATGCCTCCGGTTGTAGCGAGAATACACTGGCCGCAGCCCTGGCAGCGTTCGGTCCAGACCCCTCGCTGTTCCGTCACCCCCATGAAGCACGTGTCCACGCCCGGGAGCACGGAGGTTGTCATGTACTTCTCGGCGAGAAACTGGACTCCCACCCCACAGGCCAGGGAGAGCACGATGTCGTACTGGTCAATGATCTTCCGGAGTTCCTCCAGGTATTCGACATCGCACTGCCGTTCCAAAGTGATCTCATCGATCTTGACCTCCTTGCCGTGGGTCATGAAGTACATTCGGAGCGCCGACGCGAGGACCGCGACCTGTTTCTTCCCGCCCGACTCGCAAACCGTCACGCACTCGTTACACCCCGCGACCAGAATCCTGCGGGCGTTGCCGAGTCCTTGAATAATCTCATCGATCGGTTTCTGCTTTGCCACAATCATAGTCAATCCCGTCCACACTTTTTCAATAAATGGATAATCCTCTCACGCGGCCATTTTCTTGCGGGTCCTGATCGGGTTGGGACCCAGCGCCAAGATCTTTCTGGTCATCTCCTCGGCGATCTCTACAAAACGGGGCGCTTCACTTGAAGCCAGGTTGAATATCTGCACCCGGTCTCCACCGACACCGATCGCTTCCAGAAGGGTCCGGGCTTGCTCCACGCGCTTTCTCGCCCGGAGATTACCGGTCGTGAACTGGCACGAGCCCTCCATACAGCCCACCACATACACCCCGTCCGCGCCTTTCTCAAAGGCTCGAAGAATGTGAATCAGATCCACTTTGCCCGTGCAGGGAAGGCAAATGATCCGGATGCCGCTCGGGTACTGGAGACGCAGGGAACCTGCCAGGTCCGCAGCCGTGTACCCTCAGAACTGGCAGCAAAAGGCGATGATGATGGGATGAAAATCGCTCACGGGAGAACCCCTTCCAGCAAGGCATCCACCTTGCTCATGACCTGTTCATCCTCGTACCAGTTGAGTTCAATGGCTTTGGCCGGGCACTCTGCAGCGCAAATGCCGCACCCTCGGCACAGGGCTTCATCAATCTCGCTTACCCCCTCTTTGTTGATGCGTGGTACTCCGTAAGGGCACACGCGCACGCAGATCAGGCAGGAGGCACAGCGCTCCTGGTCCACTTTCGCCGTCACCACCGACAGGGTGAGCTCGGACTGGGAGAGGAACGTGACGGCCCGGGAGGACGCAGCCATGGCCTGAGCGATGGTTTCTGAAAGGAGCTTGGGTCCATGCGCCATGCCGCACACATAGACCCCTTCATTGGCCATGTCCACAGGCCTGAGCTTCACGTGGGCCTCCATGAAATACCCATCCTTGTTTTGAGGAAGCTTAAGAATGGATGCCAGTTCTGCGCTCTCCGAAGGCCGTGCGCCGGCGCTGAGAACGAGAAGATCCGCAGGGAGTGTCACCTGTTCCTGAAGCGCCTGATCCTTGTAGGTCACTCTGAGATTGTTCCGCATGAGGGTGACCTCAGGCGGTTCCTCTTTGCTGAAATTCAAAAAATGGACCCCCTGCCGCCTTGCTTCACTGTAGTAATACTCCAGTTCGCCTTCAGTCCTCATATCGCGGTAGAGGACGTAGACCTCTGCGGAGGGATTCAGCTCCTTAACGTGAAGCGCATTCTTGACCGCACTCTGGCAGCAAATGCGGGAGCAGTTCGGGAAGTCCTGGTTCCGGGAGCCGACGCACTGAATCATCACCACGTGCCTGAGATCCTCAGCGCCTCTCTCTTCAAGCCTCTTGCCCATCTCGATCTGGGTGAGGACCCGGCTG
>Ga0113563_10001905_pt1 | contig 12261 bp, 8 predicted proteins | sample Mud3Dept3metaG_FD_80117 | JGI IMG/M metagenome (GOLD analysis project Ga0113563, IMG submission 80117) | Freshwater wetland microbial communities from Ohio, USA, analyzing the effect of biotic and abiotic controls - Mud 3 Core 4 Depth 3... | ecosystem: Environmental > Aquatic > Freshwater >...
CGAAATCCGGCGATCGTCCACCTCGGACCGATTGCACAGGAGGTAGATCCTTCGCTCGTCCGAAATTTCCCCTCCTCATTGATTGGGGTCACTGCCCAGGGCTACCTGCGCAAATGGGATTCCGCAGGAAGGGTAGGGATCAGCGAATGGCCCGAATCCACTTTCGTCCTTCAGCGAGCCGGGGCTTGTCTGATCAGTGTAGAGGATGTCGGCGGGGATGAAGACCGCATCAACGAGATGGCTTCTTCGTGCCGGATCCTGGTGGTGACGGAATCGGATCAAGGTTCCAGATTGTATTGGAATGGAGATGTACGGCGCTTTCACCCGCCGAAAGTGAACATGGTCGATGATTGTGGGGCGGGAGATATTTTTGCCGCAGCATTCCTGACTCGTCTTTACACGACTCGCGACCCTTGGGAGGCGGCGCGCTTTGCTACAATGCTGGCAGCATATTCCGTCACCCGACCCGGTCTCCAGGGGATTCCCACCCCGGAGGAGATTGAGGAATGCACGGTTGAGGTTCTCTAGATGGGGCGAGTCTATACGCTGGTCAACCAGAAAGGTGGAGTAGGAAAGACTACAACCGCCATTAACCTGGGAGCATACCTGGCATATTACGGTCAGAGGGTGCTGCTTCTAGATCTGGATCCGCAAGCTAATGCCACTTCTTGCCTTCACATCGACAGAAATACCACACGTGGTGGCACTTATGAAGCCTTGATCGGCTCGAATCCGGCGACCAGTTTTATCCTCCATAATCCCCGTTTAAAGCTCTCGATCTTGCCCTCCACGACTGCCCTGGCAGGTGCTGAGGTGGAGCTGGTTCCTGAACTGGCTCGCGAAACCCGCTTGAAAAAAGCGGTCTCTCATTTGATTGACCGCTATGACTATATCTTGATCGACTGCCCACCCTCGCTGGGATTGCTCACGTTGAATGGGATCGTGGCTGCCCAGGACGGGGTTATCATACCGGTGCAGTGCGAATACCTGGCACTGGAGGGTCTAAGCCAGCTTTCGCAAACGCTCAACCGGGTACGAACAGCCCTGTTCCAGGGTCTGGTGATCCGTGGCGTCCTGCTGACCATGTACGATGGACGTACAAACCTGTCCAACGATGTGGTCAAGGAAGTCCGCCAATACTTTCCGAACCAAGTCTTTTCGACCGTGATCCCCCGCTCCATCCGGTTGGCAGAAGCACCCTCGTACGGGCAGCCCATCTCGTATTACGCACCCAATTCTCCGGGAGCAGTTGCCTATGCCGCGCTAGCCCGGGAAGTGCTCGAGAAGGATGGGATAAATATTCCGCTTCCTCAGGAGGCTTGAATGCTATGGCGCGTCGAACAGGTTTAGGAAGGGGGCTGGACGCCCTGATCCCCGGCGGTGATCGACCAGCTCAAACCGGTACGAGCTTCATCCCGGTTGAGCGCATCGCTTCCAATCCCCGCCAGCCGCGCGTCCACTTTGACCAGGATGAGCTGTCCGAACTGGCGGCGTCCATCCAGGAATATGGCGTTCTACAACCCTTGCTGGTCACTTTCGATGAGCAAAGTGGGGATTACACCTTGATATCGGGTGAGCGCCGGCTGCTGGCGGCGCGCCAGGCAGGCCTGGAGCTCATCCCCGCCATCATCCGTGAAGCTACCGATGAGGAGCGACTGGAGATGGCGCTAATTGAGAATCTGCAACGCGCCGACCTGACCCCGTTGGAAGCTGCTGAGGCCTACCGACAACTGGTCGAAGATTTTGCGCTCTCCCATGAAGAGGTGGCGACGCGGGTCGGTAAAAGCCGTGTGGCTGTCACGAATACGCTGCGATAGTTGAAATTACCGCCCACTGTCCAACAAGCCCTGGCGGAGGGGCGCATCAGCGAGGGGCACGCCCGTGCCTTATTGGCATTGCCAACCCCTGAAGCACAGGAAGCCGCCTTACGCACCATCGTCAAGCTCGAGCTGAATGTCCGTCAAACGGAAGAGCTGGTGCGCAAACTCAGCGGTCAAAGACCGGAGCGTTCCCCGCGCACGCTCCCTTCCCCTGAAGTGATCGCTCTGGAGGAAAAATTGCGCAGTCGCCTGGGGACAAAGGTTAAACTGAACCGCCATCAAAAAGGCGGGACGCTGGTCATCCACTATTACTCGGATGAGGAGCTGGATAGCCTCATCCAGGCCATCTTACACGAATGGTAAAAATCCTTCACAACGCCTCGGTCTATACCCTCAATCCTGAACAACCTCACGCCTCAGCCATCGCCATCGATGGCGAGCGTATTTTAATGACTGGCAGCGACGAAGAGGTAATCTCTGCCTTCTCTGAGCTTCCACAACCCACTGAAATGTTCGATGCCGAACATAGGGCAATCATCCCCGGCTTGATCGACGCCCACATTCACCTGGAACATTATGCCTTGGGGCTGCAGAAAGTCGATTGCGAGACATCTACGCGCCAGGAGTGTATCGAGCGCGTTGCCCGGCGCGCCCGCCAGACACCTGCCGGAGAGTGGGTGTTAGGTCACGGCTGGAACCATAACAACTGGGCGGAGGGTTTTGGCAGCGCCTCCGACCTGGACGCGGCAGCTCCCGAACAGCCGGTTTACCTGACAGCCAAGTCACTGCATGCGGGCTGGGCGAACAGCATCGCCCTGCGATTGGCTGGAATGGGGACGCAGACCCCCGATCCGCCAGGCGGAGCAATCGGTCGAGATGTATCCGGCAATCCTAACGGCATCCTGTTCGAATCCGCCATGCAGCTGATCCAGGCGGTCATCCCGGAACCAACGGACCTCCAGGTAGTGCATGCTATCCGAGAGACACTGCCTGCCCTGGCAAAGATGGGTCTGACCGGATTGCATGACTTTGACCGGCGGCGCTGTTTTGTGGCGCTGCAATCCTTACGGCAATCCGGCGAGCTAGCTTTACGCGTGGTCAAGAGTATCCCGCTTGAGGATCTGCCCTATGCGGAGGGATTGGGTTTGCAGACCGGCTTCGGGGACGATTACCTTCGAATTGGCGGAGTAAAGGCCTTTGCGGATGGCGCGCTGGGACCACGTACGGCGGCTATGTTGCAGCCCTATGAGGGCGAAACGGAGCAGCGCGGCATGCTCCTGATGGATGCCGAGGAACTATTTGAGCAAGGACGGCATGCCGTCGACAGCGGTCTCCCATTGGCTGTGCATGCCATCGGGGACCGCGCCAACCACGAGGTGCTCGACGCCTTTGTTCAATTACGCAGGTATGAGAAAGAACGCAGGGGTGCTGCCGGGGGGAGTGGGAGGCCTTTGCGGCATCGCATCGAACACGTCCAGCTCGTCCACCCGGAGGATGCCGGTCGCCTGGCAGAGCTGGGGATTGTCGCTTCCATGCAACCCATCCATGCTCCGTCGGACATGTTGATGGCTGATCGCTTTTGGGGATCGCGGAGTGCATTTGCCTATGCCTGGCGCACCCAACTTCAGCACGGTGCAACCCTGGCATTCGGCTCGGATGCCCCGGTGGAATCACCCAACCCATTCTGGGGGCTACATGCCGCCGTCACGCGGCGCCGGGCAGATGGGAGCCCGGGGAAGGAAGGCTGGTACCCGGAGCAAAAGCTCAGCGTTTATGAAGCGCTGGTGGCTTTTACACAGGGACCGGCATACCTGGCAGGGATGGAAGACCGTTTGGGAAAACTGTCCGGGGGCTATCTGGCAGATCTATTGCTGCTATCGCAAGATCCATTCACATGCAATCCTGATGAAATCAAAAACATCCATCCACTGGCAACCATGATCGCCGGTAGATGGATGTAAGCTGTCTAGTCGCCGAAACGATAGCCTGCCCCCCAGACCGTTTGAATGTAACGCGGGCGGGAGGGATCCGACTCAACTTTCTGCCGCAGACGCCGGATGGTCGCCTCGATCAAATTCATATCGCCAGATGATGCAGCATAGCCCCAAACATCGTGGAGCAGATCCTCTTTACTGACCACGTTACCAGCATTCTGCATCAGGTACTTCAATAGCCGGAATTCCATGGGGGAAACATCCACCTGGCGATCTCTCTGGATGACACACCGCGCTTCTAAATCGAGGATGATGTTATCGAATGATATCTGCTTGCGGTTAACCCAGGTGCGACCCGTCGCCCTGCGAAGTAATGATCCAATGCGAGCAACTAATTCCCTGGGGCGGAAAGGCTTGACGACATAATCATCTGCACCCGCGTCAAACCCCCTTAATATATCCTCTTCCCTGCCACGGGCGGTCAGGAGGATCACCGGGACGCTTGATTCTTTGCGGATCATCTGGCAGGTTTCCAGTCCATCCATCTCGGGCATCATGACATCCAGGACCACCAGATCGATCGGATTTGACCGCCAAAGTTCGAGGGCTTTCGAACCATTCTCGGCAAAGACGACATGCATCCCCGCATCCTCCAGGACCAGGAATACGGATTGCTGGCTGTCGTAATCGTCATCCGCGTAGAGAATCAGTGGAATATCCACTCCGTTCCTCCATCCACTCGTAACCACACGAGGTTGTTGCACTTACTACTAAAAACGTAAAAACAGCCCGGTTGTTACACGTCTATCAAATTTTATGAGAAATTGGAGTGGGATTCAATCCCCTAAAAGGCACAATGGGATGAAGTGAGCGAACAGAACTCGCTCACTTCATCCCATGATGCGCACAAATTCCAGCCAGAGGATTATGGATTCAAAGAGACCTGTTCCAGCGGTTTTGAGCTGACAAAGTCAGCGAAGACGATCAGCCGGTCTCGATAGTATCCGGTGCCGGCATCCCAGTTGGTGCAGGTGATCAAGGTGATTTGCGAGGTGCTGGACGGCTCAATGACTGAGAAATCCGTATCGGTTACGACCTTCTTCTCACGGACTTTATAGGTATAGATGTTCTCTTCCGTGTATAGCGTGATTTCGTCGTTTGTCGCCAATTGGTCTAGATATCGGAATGGGCCATCGCGGCCGTTGCGTAGCGAGACATGTCCGGCTAAACCAGTGTTGCTTCCCAAACCGGGCCAGGAAGTATCCCCCATCCAGGCGATTTCCTGCTGCAAGCCGGCAATTAACCAGGTAAGCCCGTCATACGGAACATATTTCACCACCGTATCGACACCAATGGAGGGCAGAATGATACGGTTGATTGGGCTTGTATCTGGCAGATCCCCGTTTTCATCCGGGGCGACGCCTGCGGGCTCAGGGATGGGGAAATCGGGCAGGACTTCCAGATCACCCTGTGGGGCAAATCCCACCCAGGGAGGATCCTCCACGCCGACAGGCGTGGCTTGAGCTTTCTCCGCCGATTTCAACTGCGCAATCAGAGTGGGGACAGGTTCAATGCCGATCATCTCGGCGATCCCCCAGGCAGCCAATCCAAAGACGCCTGCCGCCAGGATAAAAATGAAACCCATGCGAACCGCCCATCCAGCCCAGTCTGATTGGCGCGCCCTGGCTCTGATGCCAAACACAAATATCGCCAGACCCAAAATCCCCAAGATAGCTGCGCTCAGGATCGTTACGACAACCACCCTGGACCAGGGAGTCTCAACCACCCTGACAAGCTCAATGCCGCCGGTCCCAGGCAAAGTGGATGAATACACCAGCGAGAAGCTGGCGCTGGAAGAGGTTTTTGTGAAGGTTGTACCCCCAAACTGGTAGGATACCGAAGCGGAATTCGATACCGTGGTGTTGGCACGCGCCACGCTGTTCACTCGTGCTACGACTGTCACCGTCGCCGATTGATCCGCATTTAATGTACCAATCGAAGCGGTCACCCGGCGCGTGGAGGTATTGAGATCGCGGCTGCCCTTGGTCGTGGAAGCACTGACAAGGTCCAGGTATTGGGAAAAGGTATCGCTGACGGACACATTCGTGACAGACGAGTTGCCGCTGTTGGTGACTCGAATGGTATAGGTGACATTTTCCCCGGTCCTGGCTGAGCTGGGCGATACGGACAGGGTGATCGACACGTTGTGCGTACCAGAGGCTGTGTTCGTATCGGAAGCCGAGTTATTGGTCTTCACCGCCGCGGGGCTTTCCGTACCCACTTGCACTGAGTTCACGATGGAGGTCGTTGAGCTGGGAAGGGTATTATCTACGCGCACCTGAACGTAAAAATCCTTCACAGGAACCGTTGTCCCAGCCGCTGCCAGATCTTCGGTTGTCTCCCATACAAATATATTGCCGCTCTCCTGAACTTCCACCCCCATCGTGTCGGTAATATAGTTCAGTGTATTCGGTAAGGTATCCGTAATGATAATGTTATTGGCAGGTTGAGAACCATAATTATAGACGCTGATGGTATAGGTGTAAGTCTCACCGGGCTCAACCGTGGTCTGGTTATCGGTCTTAGTCACTCTCAAATCAGCCGATGGAGCTGTCAGAATGACCGAAGCAGTGTTATTAGCTGTATTGTAATCATACAGGTCTCGCGATGCCGCCGTGGCAGTATTGGTCACGGTCGTGCCGCTGGCGCCAGACAGCATTCTTGCCCGTAAGGTCAAAGTCGCGGTAAACGGTGTAGGCGGTGTAGTGGTGTAAGCTAAATCACCAACTGTCCATACCCCAGTAGTTGAATTGTAGCTTCCCTGTGAAGGGGTGGATGTGACAAATTGAAGCTGGCTCGGTAAGGTATCCGTCAATACTACGCTGGTGGCCGGGCTGGGACCGTGATTTCCAACACTGATCGTAAAATCGACCTCTTGGTTTACATCTGGGGTTGAGTCCGAGACCGTTTTGGTAACCCTCAAATCTGCGCTTTCTACCGGTGTAGTTTCAGAATCTGTAGCGATCGATGTACTGTCCACCAGCACTGCGGCGGTATTGGTAACGCTTGGCGCAGCCGCTTGCCCCACGCTCACAACGAGATTGACTGTGGTGGTCGCACTCACCGCCAGTCCATCCGATTTAGTACAGGTCACGGTCTGGGTAGTGGGTGACGGGCAAACCCAACCAGGATCAGCCGAACTGGCACTTACAAAAGTTAACCCAGTCGGTAAGGTGTCCTGGATGGAGATAACCCCAGCTACCGGATCAGCACCCCCATTTGTGACGCTGATCGTATACACGGGAGGCGTGCCCCCGATAATAAAGGTCGCGTCAACGGTTTCCTTATCGATCGTCAAGGTCGGAGTCTGGTATGTCACTTCGGCTGCCACCAAAGTTGATCCCAGGATGAGTACGGGCACGAAAGCCAGGATCATGATCACAATGATCTTCATGACCGGTAGAGATCCACCTCCCAGCTTCAACCAGTTTGCATGAACGATGCGTTTGCTCATATCGTCTCCCATCCTGCCCAGGATCGGGTATTCCCGATAAACCTATTCAACCGTGGTGGAGGCGACCCTCCCCCAATCAAAGACTAATATCTCAATTATACAGCCATTGAGTTTTATTTTCGAAGTCTCCGTGCATCACCTTCTCGCAAGGTTACGCCTGTAGAATCAAGATATTCTAATAGCGCCAGAACATAGCGCCGGCTGGTGTTGAAATGATCGCGCACCTGCGCGGCGGTCTGCGTCCCTTGGTTGGAGAGCAGGCGAATGATCTCGTTGACCATTGCATCATAGCTCTCCCGGCTGAACACGACATCCTGGGAGACTTGCACCAAGCGTCCCATCTCAACCATGGCGGCGTACACATCTTCGCCTACCTCAGCCTGGGCGTCCTTGACCGGCGGGGGAGAATATCCAGCAGTCTTGAAGCGCGCCATTAAGCCATCGATCGAGCGTTGCTGTGCAGGTGTAAAGCGAATCTCAAATCCGGGTATCGAAACCAGGGGTCCGCTTTCCTGCAAGCGCCCACCGGAGACAAGGGAACTGATCATGGCGGAGAAAACCCGAGGGGTGACCTTCAGCCGGCTTTTCAACTCTTCCTTTGGCATACCGCGCCGCAAGGGATAGCCCCGGTGGTAGCTTTCCACTTCTTCCAACACTCGACTGGACAATTGCTCGTAGTAACTCCGGCTGGCAACCAAAGTCTCTCGACGCCAGCTCTGTGGCTCTGGGTTGCCCTCCAGAACCTCCAGCATTCCATTCGAGAAGATTTCTGTAAAGGCAGGATCGACCTGCGCATCATCCAGGTTTGAGCGGGCAATGACTTCCTTTATCGGTGCTGCACCCAGCGCCAGCAAAGCCTGCATCAGTACTTCCGCTGGGGTCCCTTGTGCAAGCGCTTCCAATCGCTGGATGGTTTCCTGCGAAAACCGCTTATGGCGCCCCTTGGGATAGGGATCGATGACGGTGCCTCCCCCCAGTGTCTCTCCAGGAGAAGGGCGACGGATGATGTATCGATCGCCTCGCACTGCTACACCTGGCTGTGCCAGCTCAATCTGCAGCCAACCCTCTTCACCAGGGCGGATCTCTTCGGCACCTAAAACTCGCAGCCGGGCTGGTACCTCAGAAGCTCCCAGGAAGAATTTCACCTGGCTGTTATGCCGTACCGGCTGGCTGGCATCCTGCAATAAGCGGAAGCGTACATCCAAACGGCTGCTTGGGCGGTAGAGGCGGGGGTAGGTTACCACGTCCCCGCGCTGAATTTCCTCAACCGTTAATCCAGAGATATTAATTGCCGTGCGCGTGCCCGGATGGGCAACCTCTTCCTTCCGCTTGTGTGTTTGCAAGCCTCGCACGCGCCCTTTCAAGCCACCTGGAAGGACCTCGATCTCATCTCCGAGGCGCAGGCTGCCATCGCTCAACGTGCCGGTGACGACTGTACCAAATCCGGCGATGGTAAACACACGATCTACAGGTAAACGTGGACGCCCCAGGTCGATGCGCGGAGGTCTGCCTGCCAGGCAAGCACTCAAGGCTTGCACCAGCTCATCCAGACCGATCTTCTTTCTGGCTGAGACCCTGATCACCGGTGCATCGCTCAGAACTGTGCCGCGCAGAGCCTTCCGCACATCCTCTTCAACTAACTCAAGCCAATCCACCTCATCAATGAGATCGATCTTGGTCAGAGCTACTACGCCTCCTTGGATTTGTAAAAGGTCAAGGATCGCCAGATGTTCGCGCGTCTGGGGCATCACCCCCTCATCGGCGGCAATCACAAAGAGGGCTGCATCAATCCCCCCGACGCCTGCCAGCATATTTTCAATAAAATCGCGATGCCCAGGAACATCCACAATGCCCACTTCCTCGCCATCAGGAAGCGACATCCAGGCAAATCCCAGGTCAATCGTCATTTCACGCTCCCGCTCCTCCTTCAAACGGTCGGGGTGGGTGCCGGTGAGCGCTTCAACCAGCGTGGATTTCCCGTGATCGACGTGACCAGCCGTACCGATGACGCGCATGGATGCCTACCGAGTCCTCCCCAAAGAGCGCTCATAGGCGGAGACCCATTCATGAACCAGCGAGAGCAAGGATTGCAACTGCTTCTCATTCTGCTCATTCATCTGGTGTAAGACATCCTGGATCTCCTGCAAGTTATCTTCGATGCCCGTTACACGTTCTGCCAGTTTGCTGGATTGTCGAGAGACCTCGCCTCGTTGCTCTTCCTGGGTGAGGGTGTAGTTGGTCCAACGCTTTTGATCGTCTGCTTTGAAGGTAACCCATTCCTGCCTGAAGCGCTCCTCAGAGAGACGTTGGATCTCTGTCATTTCGTTAATCCGACGCTCAACCAGTTGGTTTAGCTCCTCTAACGTCTGCTTGGCGCGTTTCACCTCGCGATGGGTGGCATCCAGCGCCTGGAGATTGCCCTGGATATCGGCGGTTTGTTTTTCAATGGTGTCGAAACGAACCTGCCAATCCTTCCAGACCCGCTCCCTTTCCACCTGAAGCAGCGTCTGGTTTTCCAGGAATTTTGTCTGAGCCTCACGCCGCTCTACCTCTAGCATCGATATTTCGTTCAGGCGTGTTTCAAGCTTTCGTAAGGTAGTGGAATTTAATTCGATCTTCCCACGCATTTCGTCAACATGTTTTCGCAGCGCGGTGGCTTCTCCTTGAAGATCAGTCAGGCGTTTGGTATCTTGTCGTCGACCATCTTCTAACAGGCGATAGGAACGGGTATATTCTTCCTCGCTCCGCCGGAGGGTCTCAATCCGGGCACGCACCTCATCGATGGTACGTCCCAGGCGTGTTTCTTCCTCCACTCTGCCTTGCAGCCCGCGTTTCAGCTCGCTGATTGCGCTAATTTCTTTTCTAAGCTCTTCCAAACCTTCATCGTAAACCCGCAGCTCGACCCGGCGCACTTTTTCAACTTCGTCTTCCCGCTTGCGGAGTTGCTTATCCAGCGCATCCAGCGCCTGTTTTGTCTCAATGCGAAGCTGCAAGACCGCCTCGTCGAATTGATCAATGCGCGCCAGGATGGCTGTCACCCGCGTGATTTCACCGCCCAGATCCTTGATCTGCTGAAAAAGTGGTTGTATGTCCCCCTGGACACTGACGATCTTTTTCTCCTGAAGCTCAATGGCGGTTTTCGTCTTTCGATGTTCTTCATCTAACCAATCAATCTGTTTTTGCATCTGCTCCATTTCCATGGAACCGTCTCCTTCAATCAAATGATCTGAGCAACCACCCTATCAATCGATTATAGCATGCCTGTCCAGACACCCGCCTTTCCCGACTATGGTAAACCGCTAAAATAGACTTGCGTCAGCTTCGCCAGGGCGGGCAGGAACCATTGGGGGAATGTTCCTACGACCAGTATGCCCAGACCACCGATAACCAGCATTACGACATTACCCCAATTTTCTGATATCGACCAATGGGTATCTTCCTCACCCGCAATCAAGATTGACAGGGCGCGCAACGCACCAGTCATCAATCCGAGGCTACCAAACAAAGCCACACTGGCTGCCAGCCAAGATTGTTGCGCCAAGGCATTCCAAAGGGCGGTGCGTGCCGGAAAGCCAGCCAAAAGCGGAAGACCCACGACGGACAGGGTTGCCATGATCAAAATACCAACAGCAAAGGGGTATTTTCTCCCTTCCCCTCTCAAATGATTCAAATCCAATGAGCTGGATATGGGACTGTTTCGCGATTCCGATAAAGTCGCCAGAGCCAGGGCCATCGTGCCAAAGGAAAGACCTCTTGGCAAAAAGGAGATGAAAAGGATCTCAAGCGCACTTAATAATCCTGCTTCGCCCTTCCCTAAACTCACTGCCAGCAATGAAAGACCGGTCTCCATCAGAAAAGCAAATCCTAACAACCTGCCAAGATGGTTTTGGAAAGCTGCCCACACTCCAGATATCAGGACCAACACTGTACCAACAGCCCGAAGCAGACTAAATAATTCCTCGGAATCTCGCAACCAGGCATATCGTTCGAGGAACTCAATCCCAAAGAATGTGACGCCCAACGAAAGGATATAGAAAATGAAGGCAGCGATATATGGATGCGTTTCTTCCGCAATCATCGGCACCCAAGTATGGAATGGGAATATTCCCAAGAGGAGCCCAAAACCAAATCCCAGGAAAACATTTCCAAGCCGGATGAGTTCCGAATCCGCCGGTCCCGTTTCAATACCTTCCAGGATCCAACCTGAAAACAAGATAAACGGCAAGGCCAAAGTCTGGAAGATCAAGAACCTCAACGCGCCGCGCCCAGCCGGTTTGCCGGGCGGGGAAAGTAAAGGTATGCTCAGAATTGCGACCAACTCCAACAATAGAGCGGCGAATAAAAATGGCTCTACTGCTATGGCAGCAGTCAGGCATGCGGTGATCGCCAATCCGATTGGGACGAAGATGACACTTGCCCGGGCGATGAAGCTCCCGCCAAGCCAGAAAGCAAGACCCAGGTAAATAAGGATCAGGAGGGTAGTATCCGATGGAGTTAGGACAAAACGCCGACCTAACACCACCCAGGTATCCGAAAGCTCAAGCCGGATCGAACCCAGCACCCAGGTTTCCCCAATCGGATCCGTCCAGGCAAGAACTGCTAATAACAAAGCGATCAGGACTCCCAACAAATTGACGAGCCTATCCCACTTCTGAAGCAGGAAAAGGATGACGGCGAAGCCTGCGGGAAATACAATCCAGATCCAGGCTGCGTTCAAGCTTGCTCCTCACCAATGCTCGTCACCAACAGATAGGCTCCAACCATCGCCAATCCCAGGTTGACACCAGCCAAAAGCCCCGCCACGAGGGTGGATTTCTCAACACCTGCATAGATAATTTCAAATCCTGATAGAACGGTCAGCAGCGCCAGGATGATCCGGAAAGGGACCGCAGTGAATCCCAGATGTAACAAGCCCAGACCAATGAGGATCAGCGCGCCCACAACTTGCTCCAATTGGATATTGGAGATCCACCCGGCGATGGGTGGCGCCATC
>Ga0113563_10001906_pt1 | contig 12259 bp, 6 predicted proteins | sample Mud3Dept3metaG_FD_80117 | JGI IMG/M metagenome (GOLD analysis project Ga0113563, IMG submission 80117) | Freshwater wetland microbial communities from Ohio, USA, analyzing the effect of biotic and abiotic controls - Mud 3 Core 4 Depth 3... | ecosystem: Environmental > Aquatic > Freshwater >...
CTCATCGTCGCCGCCCTCGCGCTCGCGGCGGGCCCGGCGCACGCGCAGGAAGAAGGGACCCGGACCCCCGTGCCACACCGGCAGATGGTCTCGGCCAATCCCTTCGGCCTGATGTTCGAGTGGTACAACGGCGAGTACGAGCGGAAGGTGGGCGAGCGCAGCACGGTGGGTGCCTCCGCGTCCGGCTTCGCACTCGACGGCGGTGATGCCGACTACGTCAACGTCGCGGCGTTCTATCGCTTCTACCCGCAGCGGGCGGCCCTGTCCGGCTTCTACATTGGGGGCCGCGGCGGTGTCCATCACGTGTCCTCCGAGGGTGACGCCGGCGTGTTCTTCGGACTCGGCTTCGAACTCGGGTACACGTGGCTCTTCGGAGCCAATCGGAACTTCGGCGTGAGCCTGGGAGCAGGCGCGACACGGCTGTTCGGCGCCGAGCTCGCCGGCGTGCCGCTCACCGTGCCCACGCTGAGGCTGTTGAACATCGGCGTTGCGTTCTGAGGGTTGCCTCGACCGCCTGCACCTGGCCGCCATGAGCGACCTCGGCGTGCGCCGGGTGTTGGCCAACGACGCCAAGCAGGCGGCCGCGGCACGCGCGCTCGGCTACCACGTGGTGTCCCCGGGACTGCAGAGCCACTCCCAGTACTCGCGTCCATCGAGTGTCGTTGTCAGTCGTCAGTTCCCCGAGCGGGACCACGTCGGGCAGACGGACCGCCGGTTCTCTTGCGGAACGTCAGTCGGGCCCGAGGCGTATCCGAGAGTAGAGCCTTGCGTGCGGCACCGCACTGCGACGGTGCCGTGGGGAGGGGAGGCCCCCTCCAACGAATGGCCCGGTTGGAGGTCACCGTGGACGCCGTGGACCTTGCCTTGGCTAGAGTGCGCCGCTGGATCGTCGGCGCGTTCGTGGTGCAATCGCTGGCCGGTACGGCCATCGCCATCGACGTGATCGACGTGATGAAGCGGACCGGTGCCTACGGGGATGCGCTGGCGTCTCACGAACCGGCCGGGACGATTGCCTGGACCCTCGCCGCCCTGCTCGGGGTCCTCCTGGTGCTGCTGTGGCTGTTCGAGCAGTTGATGCGCCGGCAGGCGTGGGCGCGCGTGGTGCTGCTCGTCCTCGGCTGGGTCAGCGCCGTCAGCGCCGCGATCAGTGTCGCAAGCTCACCGCTGTCGGGGGCCATCCTCGAACGGTTCGTGCCTGACGCCATGCGTGGCGGCCTCGCCTCGATGGCAGCCGTAAGCCTGCTGACGAATGCGATCGCCTTGGCCTCGTGGGGCTATCTGATCTGGACCCTGCAGTTCCGCGAAGATGTCAGGGCCGCGTTCCTGCCCTGCCGGCCACCCGCGTCGACGCCACAAGCCCCCCTGCCGTGACGAGCGGCGGACGCCCATGGCGGCCTACATTGACGGGAGGTGGCTTGGCCGGCGTCTCGGACCTCGGCGACCCCGCAGGAGCATGAGGGACGTGTCGCGCCGCCCGCGCGGCCGGAACGAACATCGCCTCGTCGGTGGCCTCGAGCCGCTCGCCGAGGCGTACGGGGCTGTTGCCCCAAACACGGCGTCGTGGCAGGGTTATCCGATGCCACCTGGCCACGACCTCCGTCGCGTCGCCCTGTCGCTCCTGCTGCTCGGCGCGGCCGTCCCGGCAAGCGCCCAGCCCACCGGCCTCCCGGCGGCCGACGATGGCTGCAGACCGTCGGCGGCGGTCGAGGCGCGCCTCTACGCCCTCTACGAACGCGCCTGGCAGTGGCGCCTGCAGGAGTGGCCCACCTTCGCCTCGCAGGTGGGCGAGCACGCCTACGACGACCGGCTCCCCGACGTCTCGCTCGCCGCGCACGCCCGCCGCGCCGTTGAGACACGGCGCTTCCTCGACGAACTGGAGGACATCGATCGGTCGGGGTTGGCCGGCACCGCGCGCGCGAGCGCCGAGGTGTTTCGTCGGGATCTGCTCGAGGACCTCGAGTCGTTCCGCTTCGGCGAGCACTTGATGCCGATCAACGCCGACTCGGGATTCCACACCGGGTTCGCGCTGCTGCCGCAGTCGCTGCGCTTCGCCTCGGTGGCCGACTACGACAACTACCTTGCCCGACTGCGGGCGTTTCCCACCTACGTCGATCAGCACATCGCGCTGATGCGCGAGGGACGTTCGCGCGGCATCACGGTGCCACGGCCGGCGCTCTCGGGCGTCGAGCGCGGCATCGAGACCCTGATCGTGGCGGCCGCCGACAAGAGCCCACTCTGGAGCCCGTTTGCGACGTTCCCGCCCGCCGTTGACGCCGAGAGCCAGGCGCGGCTGCGCGAGGCCGGTCGGGCAGCCATCATGCAGGCCGTCGTCCCGGCCTATCGGCGCTTCCTCACCTTCATGACCGGCGAGTACCTGCCAGGCGCGCGCGCGACGCTGGCGGCGCGCGATCACCCCGCCGGCGCGGCGTACTACCAGTTCCTGGTCAGCAAGTTCACGACGCTCGACCTGACGCCCGAGGCGGTGCACGAGATCGGGCTGCGCGAGGTGGCGGCGATTCGGGCCGAGATGGAGGCGGTGATCGCCAGGACCGGGTTCACCGGCGACTTCGCCGGGTTCCTGCAGTTCCTGCGGACCGACCCGCGGTTCTACCCGACCACGCCGGAGCAACTGCTCAAGGAGGCGTCCTGGATTGCCAAGCGGATGGACGCGAAGCTGCCGAGCCTGTTCGGGCGCCTTCCGCGACAGCCGTACGGCGTGGCGCCGGTACCCGACTATCTGGCGCCCAAGTACACCGCCGGCCGCTACAACGGCAACCCACGCCAAGGCACCGAGCCCGGCTACTACTGGGTGAACACCTACGCGCTCGACACGCGGCCGCTCTACAACCTCGAGGCGCTGACGCTCCATGAGGCGGTACCGGGCCACCACCTGCAAGGTGCGCTGGCCGAGGAGCTGGAGGGCGTGCCCCCGTTCCGGCGCTACACGTACATCAGCGCCTTCGGCGAGGGCTGGGGCCTGTACGCCGAGTGGCTGGGCCTCGAAGCCGGCTTCTACACCGATCCTTACAGCGACTTCGGCCGCCTCACCTACGCGATGTGGCGCGCCGCGCGGCTCGTCGTCGACACGGGCCTGCACAGCAAGGGCTGGACGCGCCAGCAGGCGATCGACTACCTCGCCGAGCGCACGGCGCTGTCGCTCCACGAGTGCACGACAGAGGTGGATCGCTACATCTCGTGGCCCGGCCAGGCGCTGGCCTACAAGATCGGTGAACTGAAGATCCGCGAACTGCGCCGACGTGCCGAAGCCGCGCTCGGGGGCCGCTTCGACGTGCGGCGGTTCCACGACGCCGTGCTGGCGGAGGGCTCCGTGCCGCTCCCCGTGCTCGAGGACACGGTCGACGCCTTCATCACGCGCGAGTCGGGACGGTAGCCCACGCCGCCCTCGGATTGTCCGTGCCCCTGGCCTTTCAGGCCCGGGGTGACCGTCTTGCCCTGCAGGCGGCCGGCGTGTCAGCGTAGGGGGTCCGCATGCAAATCGGTGACTCTCTGCAAATCGGTGACACTTTCCCTTTCTCTCGGCCCGGGAGCCGGAAAAGGAAAGTGTCACCTTTTCAGGTGGTGCTTGCCGCCGCGCGCAGCGGCGTGGCAGCGTAGAGGGTCCATGAAGGTCACCTTCGAGACGCCCGACGTATCCGCCGAGCAGGCCATCGACCTCGCGGCCCGCCTCTTCGGCGTGCGCGGCACCGCGGCACCGCTGCCGAGCGAACGTGACCGCAATTACCTCATCACCGCGGGCGAGGGTGAACGGTTCGTCCTCAAGGTCGCCAGCGCCACCGACGACCCCGCCGTCATCGACCTCCAGAACGCGGCCCTCGCACACATCGGCGCCCGGACGACGGGCGTGCGCGTGCCGCGCGTGCACCCGACGCTCTCGGGTGAGTCCGTGGCGGCCACCACCGGCCCTGACGGCGCCACGCACCTCGTCCGGCTGCTCTCGTGGCTTCCCGGGCGCGTGCTCGCGCACGTGTCCCCCCACGCTCCGGCGTTGCTCGAGAGCCTCGGCGCCGCGGTGGCGGCGGTGGATCGCGCGCTGCTCGACTTCGAGCACCCGGCCGCGCGCCGAGCGCTCAAGTGGGACCTGGCGCGGGCGACCTGGGCGCGCGAGTACCTCGGCGCGGTGCCCGACGACCGCCGCCGGGCGATCGTCGCGCGCATTCTCGACACCTTCGAGGGGCAGGTGCAGCCGCGCCTCGCGACGCTCCGCGCCAGCGTCATCTACAACGACGGCAACGACTACAACGTCCTCGTGGACGGCCCCGGGCCGTTCGACCAGCGCGTCGTTGGGCTGATCGACTTCGGCGACCTCGTCCACTCGACGCTCGTGGCCGACCTGGCGATCGCGGCGGCCTACGCACTGCTCGGCAAGCCTGACCCCGTCGAGGCCGCCACCCATGTCGTGGCGGGGTTCCATGGCGTGCTCCCGCTGACCGAGGACGAGATCGGTCTCCTCGACACGCTCGTCAGGACCCGCCTCGCGGTGAGCGTGATCAACGCCGCGTGGCAGCGCCGGTCGTCACCGGGCAACGAGTACCTGACGATCAGCGAGCAGCCGGCGTGGGACGCGCTCGAGCGGCTCGACCGCGTGCACCTGCGCTTCGCGCGCGCGGCGTACCGGCACGCGTGCAGGCTCCCGCCGTGCGCCGACGGCGTGCGGCTCACGGCCTGGCTGACGCGCGAGCGCGCCGCCTTCGGGCCCTTGCTCGATCCCGACCCGCGCCGCGCCGCCGTCGTTGTCTTCGACCTCGGGGTGGGCAGCACGGACCTGGGCCCGCGGCCCACGTCGGACCTCGGAGCGTTCACGCGCACGCTGTTTGACCGGATGGCGGAAACCGGCGCGGCGGTTGGCGTCGGTCGCTACGACGAGGCGCGCGCGCTCTACGGCAGTCACCTCTTCGAGGTGCAGGGGAACGACGGCCCCGAGGCCCGGACCATCCACCTGGGGCTTGATCTCTTCGCCGCGCCCGGCACACCGGTCCTGGCGCCGCTCGACGGCGTCGTGCACAGCGTGGCCGACAACGCGCGTCCGCTCGACTACGGGCCCACGGTCATCCTCGAGCACCGCGCGGAACCGGACCTCCAGTTCCATTGCCTGTATGGCCACCTGGCGCCGGACGCGCTCGACCTCGTGCCGGGTGCCCACGTGCGCCGGGGAGACCGGATCGGCACCATCGGGACGCCGCCGCGCAACGGCGGCTGGCCCCCGCACCTGCACTTCCAGGTCATCACCGACGTGCTGGGCATGTCCGGTGACTTCCCTGGTGTGGGCCTCGCGCGCGACCGCGCAATCTGGCTGAGCCTGTCCCCCGACCCGAATCTCGTGGCGGGGCTTCCTGCCGAGACCACCGCGCCGCGGCCGCCGGCCGCCGCGGACCTGCTCGCCGCCCGCCGTGCCCTGCTCCCGTCCAACCTCAGCGTGTCGTACCGGCGCCCACTCACAATCGTGCGCGGCGAGGGCCAGTACCTCTTCGATGCCGAGGGGCGCCGCTATCTCGACGCGGTGAACAACGTGCCGCACGTGGGCCACTGCCATCCCCGCGTCGTCGCGGCGGGGCAGCGCCAGATGGCCGTGCTCAACACGAACACGCGCTACCTGCACGAGCTGATCCTCCGTTACGCCGAGCGCCTGACGGCGAGGCTTCCCGACCCGCTGCGCGTGTGCTTCTTCGTCAATTCCGGCAGCGAGGCCAACGAGCTGGCCCTGCGGCTGGCGCGGGCGCACACCGGGCGCCGCGACATGGCCGTCGTCGAGGTCGGGTATCACGGGCACACGACGAGCCTCGTCGAGATCAGTTCCTACAAGTTCGACGGTCCCGGCGGCACGGGGGCGCCCACGTGGGTTCACGTCGTGCCGATTCCCGACGACTACCGCGGCCGCTACCGACGCGGCGACGGTGACCTCGGGGCGAAGTACGCCGGGCACCTGAGCGAGGTGGCCGGGGCGGCCGCGCGGAGCGGACCGGGCCTCGCGGGCTTCATCTGCGAGTCGATCATCAGCTGCGGCGGTCAGGTCGTGCTGCCGCCCGGCTACCTCGCCGAGGCGTACCGCCACGTGCGCGCCGCTGGCGGCGTGTGCATCGCAGACGAGGTGCAGGTCGGGTTCGGCCGGCCGGGCGCCCACTTCTGGGCCTTCGAGATGCAGGGCGTCGTACCCGACATCGTCACGATGGGGAAGCCCATCGGCAACGGGCACCCGCTCGCGGCCGTGGTCACGACGGAGCCGATCGCGCGGTCGTTTGCCAACGGGATGGAGTACTTCAACACATTCGGCGGCAACCCCGTATCGTGCGCGATCGGGCTCGCCGTGCTCGACGTCGTGGAGCAGGAACACCTGCAGGAGCGCGCGCAGGTCGTTGGCGCGCACCTCACCACCGGGCTGCGCACCGTGGCGGAGCGGCGCGAACTCGTCGGCGAGGTGCGGGGCCCCGGCCTGTTCGTGGGGGTCGAGCTCGTGCGCGACCGTGTCTCCCGGGAGCCGGCCACCGCCGAGGCCGCCTACGTGGCCAACCGCATGCGCGACCGCGGCGTGCTCGTGAGCACCGACGGCCCGTACCACAACGTCCTCAAGATCAAGCCGCCGATGGTGTTCGACGAACGCGACGCCGACCGGCTCGTCGAGACGCTCGACACGGTGCTCGCCGAGGACGGGGCCACTCCGGGACACTGGACCGCCTCATGACCGTGCGTGCCGTCGTCTTCAGTCTGATCATTGTCATCGCCCAGCCGTGGAGCGCTCTGGCGTTCCGCGGGCGCGTCGTCGATCCGCAGGGCCAGCCGGTCGCCCAGGCCGAGGTCTACGTGCTGGGACGCCCTGGCGAGGCGATCACCGACGCGGAGGGGCGCTTCGAGTGGAAGCCGGATCCCTCGCCCCCGTTCGAGGTCCTGGTCGTCGCCCGCGGCGGCACCTACATGAGCCCCGTGATCGTCGAGACCTTCGATCCCGCGGTCGAACTTACGGTCGTCGCCTCGCCCGTCCTCAACGAGATCGTCACCGTCTCGGGGTCGGCGCCCGGCATCGAATCGACGCCTGCAGCGGGCACGACCACGCTGAGCAGCAGCGAGATCGGCGTGCGGTTGCCCACGAACCTGGTGCAGGCGCTCGAGAACGTGGCCGGCGTCAGCCAGGTCTCGGAAGGACAGGCGGGCGTGCCAGCGGTGCGGGGCCTGGCTCGTGGCCGCACGTTGATTCTCATCGACGGTGCCCGCGTCACCTCCGAGCGTCGCGTGGGCCCGAGCGCCACCTACCTCGACCCGTCGATGGTGGAGAGCATCGACGTGTCCCGTGGACCCGGGTCGGTGGCCTATGGGTCCGACGCGTTCGGCGGCGTGATCTCGGTCCGCACAGCGCGCGTGGCCCGGGAATCGCCGTGGGCCGTCCGCTTCAACGGCAGCGCCAGCGCCGGCGCACCGGAGTGGCGCGCCGCAGGGCAGGTGTCGAAGGGGTTCGATCGAGGCGGCGTGTTCTTCGGCGTGCACGCGCGCGACGCCGACGACTGGGAGAGCCCCGAGGGCACGGTGTTCAACTCCGGGTACCGCGACTCCGGGTTCCTCGTGAAGGGAGAGCATCAAGTGGGGCCGGGCAGTCTCACGGCCGGGTGGCAGAGCGACTTCGGCCGGGACATCGGACGCCCCCGGAACAACTCGCAGACCGTCCGCTTCTACTACCCCAGCGAGGACTCCCACCGCTTCACGGCCGGGTACGAGTTGCCGCCCGTGCGCGGGTTCCAGCGCATGGCCGTGTCGGGCTTCATCGGGTCGTACGCGCAGGTGACCGACCAGGACCGGTTCGCCACTGCCACCACGCCGCGCAGTATCGAACGAGCCGAGGTGTCTGCCAACGACTGGGGGGTGCGCGCGTTTGCCGAGCGCCTCGCCGGGCGCGCGCGCCTCGAGTTCGGCCTCGACCTCAACGGCCGGTTCGACCTGCACGCGCTGGACATCAGGGAGCTCTACACGCTGTCGGGCGACGTCGCGGCGGCCACCGAGAACATTTCGGTCGAGCAGGCGCACCGCCTCGACTCGGGCGTCTACGCGAGCCTCGACGCGGCGCTTGTCACCTGGCTCACGCTGGCAGGCGGCGTGCGGGCCGACCTCGTCACCACCGAGAACACGGGCGGCTACTTCGGTGACCGGTCCACCTCCAACGGCGCGGGGTCCGGCTACCTGGCGCTGACGGCGGGCAGCTTCGGCGGCGTGAGCCTGACCGGGCAGGTGGCGCGCGGCTTCCGCGACCCGACGCTCTCCGATCGCTACTACCGCGGGCCCACGGGTCGCGGGTTCATCACGGGCAACCCCGACCTCGAGCCCGAGACCAGCCTGCAGTACGATGTCGCCCTGCGGTACACGGCGCCCCGCATCCGCCTGGCCGCGTTCTTCTACGACTACCGGATCGACGATCTCATCGAGCGTTACCAGACCGAGCCCGATTCCTTCTACTTCCGGAATCGCGGGCGTGCGCGGCTGCGCGGGTTCGAGGTCGAGGCGCAGGCCGACCTGCCGTGGAGCGTCTCGCTCGAGCTCGCGCAGCAGATCGCCACCGGCCGTGCGCTCGACGACGACTCGGACCTCGACGACATCTCGCCGCCGACCTTCTCGGTGCAGCTCCGGAAGCTGTTCGGCACGCGGGCCTTCGTGCAGGCGCGCACGGCGTTCTACGCCGACGACGACGAACCGGGTCCGACCGAGCGCGCCGTGCCCGGCTACACGCTGGTGGACCTGTCGGGTGGCTACAGGGTGGCGGCGCCGCTCGAACTGCGGCTGCTGGTGCGGAACCTCTTGGACGAGACCTACTACGCGAGCCCGGACCCACGGGGCGTGCTCGCGCCCGGCTGGTCGGCGTCGCTCGTGCTGAGCGCGGAGTTCTGACGGGCCCGGCGCACACCCCGCTCACGGCGACACACACGCCGCGCGCGCGTCACTGGCGCCGGCCGAACCCGGGCAGTATCCTGAGGCATCGGCCCCCGGGACGCAGGAGGTCCGCCATGCGTCGAACCGCGTGGTTGCCCGTGCTGGGCGTTCTTGCCGGCGCACCTGTCGCAGCACAAACCATCACCACGGTTGCCGGCAGCGGCATCCAGGGATTCTGTGGAGACGGCGGAGCCGCGACGAGCGCCTGCCTCAGCATGCCCAAAGCGGTGGCCGTCGACGGCGCCGGTAACCTCCTCATCGCAGACTACGACAACAATCGCGTCAGGAGAGTGACACTCGCGGGCGTCATCTCCACGTTCGCCGGCAAGGCGACGCCCGGCTACTGCGGGGACGGCGGACCGGCAACGAGCGCCTGCCTGCTGAATCCGACGTCGGTGGCCGTCGATGCCGCCGGCAACCTGTTCATCGCAGACCAGTCCAACAACCGCGTGCGCAAGGTGAACACCTCGGGCATCATCACCACCGTCGCTGGCACGGGCGTCAGCGGGTTCTCGGGCGACGGCGGCCTCGCGACGAGCGCCAAGCTCTCGTATCCGTGGGGCATCGCGCTCGACACGGCCGGTAACCTCTTCATCTCCGACCGGAACAACGCGCGCGTCCGCAAGGTCGCCGCCGCGACGGGCATCATCACGACGGTAGCGGGCAATGGCTCCCTCTCGGTGTGTGGCGACGGCGGCCCGGCCACGAGCGCATGCCTGGGCTCGATCTTCGCTGTCGTCGTGGCGCCTGAGGGGGACCTGTACATCTCGAGCCACGGACGCGTCCGCAAGGTGATTGCGGCAACTGGCGTTATCACGTCCGTCGCCGGGGGGGGAGGCATCGGGTTCTGCGGCGACGGCGGGCCGGCGACGGCGGCGTGCCTGAGCACGGCGCGCGGAATCGCGCTCGAGCGGTCCGGTGACCTGCTGATCGCCGACACCGAGAACCACCGCGTCCGCAGGGTCGACGGCGACGGGATCATCACGACCGCCGTCGGGATCGGAAGCCCCACCTTCTGCGGCGATGGCGGGCCGGCAACGAGCGCGTGCATCCACTATCCGGCGAGCGTGACGGTCGATGCCGGCGGCAACCTCTACATCGCCGACAACTCCAACCACCGCGTCCGAAAGGTCGCCGCGGGCCTTGCCTCCCTCCGGCTCTCGAAGACGCTCGTGGCGGGCTGCCTGAAGGTCACCGGCAAGCTGACGCTGTCGGCGCCCGCGCCGGCCGGCGGCCTCATGGTCGGCCTCACGAGCGACAATCCCCACGCCGTCGTGCCGGCGAGCGTGCGCGTGAACGAGGGCCTCGCGACGAAGAGTTTCTCGATCTCCACGCGGGCCGTGGCCGCCACCGAGGCGGCCCGCATCCTGGCGAGCATTCCGGGCGACACCCTGTCCACCGTGCTCACGATCCGGCCGATCGGACCCAAGTCGGTGACGCTCTCGCCGAACCCGGTGACCGGCGGGGGCGCCGCAACGGGCACGTTGACGCTCGAGTGTGCCGCTGGCCCGGGCGACATCCACGTCAGCCTGTCGTCGACGAAGCCCGCCGCCTCGCCCGACGTGACCGCGCTCGAGGTGCCCTACGGCACGAAGGCGGTGACCTTCGGCGTGACGACGACGCCCGTGCCGGTGGTGACGAAGCCGACCCTGAAGGCCACCGCCAACGGCATCACGAAGTCGAAGGTGCTGGTGGTGAATCCAGGCTAGGCAAGCCGACGATTGGAGACGATGATGCCGTCGGCGTCGGCGGCAATCCACTCGCCGGGCATGATGGTGACGCCGCCGAAGCCGACCGGCACGTCGCGCGCCCCGGTGCCGGCCTTGGCGCTCTTGCGAGGGCTGGTGGCACGGGCGCAAATGCCGATCCGACGCCCGGCCAGTTCGGTGGCATCGCGCACGGCGCCCCACACGACGAGGCCGGCCCACCCGTTCTGCTCGGCGAGCTGGCCGAGCAGCCCGCCGACGAGCGCAGACCGCACCGAGCCTCCCCCGTCCACGACCAGCACACGTCCGGCGCCCGGCGTTTCGAGCACGGCTCGCACGAGTGCGTTGTCCTCGAACACGCGCAGCGTCGTCACGGGCCCTGCGAAGCTCGTGACGCCCCCGTAGCTGCGCAGCCCCGGCTCGAGCACGCGCACGTCGTCACCGAGTTCTTCACACAGGTCCGCGGTGGGCTTCATGAGTGGTCTCCGACCGGTCACCGAGAGGCACAGCATCATCGCATCGATGGGCGGGTTCTGCCAGCGGCCCGTCCTGTTCTCGTCACTTCTCCTGCTTCGTCGTCGTGCGGCGCCGGCGCGGCGTGCGCGTGGCTGGCCCGCGCGCGCGCCGCCTGGCGCGCGCGGCCGCGGCCGCCGCCTCCTTCCGCGCGCGGACCAGCAGGTCGTCGAACTCGGCGTTGAACCGCGTGGTGATCGCCTCGGGATCGGGTACGAGGTGCGCGTCGGCGATGACGGCGAGGGTGACCATTCCGTCGTAGCTCAGGATGCTGACGCCCATCCCGAGCTGCCTGCCCGGGTGCGGCACCCAGAACATCACGCGATCGATCGGCACCCCGGCGAGGTAGAGCGGCTGCCGCGGCCCCGCCACGTTGGTGAGCACGAGGCTCGCCCGGCGGCCGAAGAGGTCGACCGCGAGGTCCTCCACGGCCTTCGGGACGCGGCCGAAGATGTTGAAGAGCGCCATGACCGCCACCGCCTCGGGCGACTTCTTCAGCGCGTCCATGTTCGCCTTCGTCGCGCGGAGCCGCTCCAGCGGATCCGGCTCGTTGACGGCCAGCTCGAGGATCACCAGGCCGAACTCGTTGCCGAGCTCGAGCGCCCGGTCGCGCGGCCGCAGGTCCACCGGCACCATGGCTCGCACCGAGTTGCTGTCGACCGCTGCGCCGCGACCTGCCAGGTAGGCGCGCAGCGCGCCGGTGAGCCCGGCCACGAGCACGTCGTTCACTTTTGCGTCGAGCAGCGCGCCGATCTCCTTGATCTCGGCGAGCGGCACGGGCGCCGACCAGGCCACGCGCTTCTTCATCCCGAATTCGCCCTTGATCGGCGAAGTCGGGTCGGGGGCCTTCAGCAGCTCCGCGAGCAGCACGCTGGCCCCGTCGATCACGGCCGCGGCACCCTCCACCACCCTCTCGGGGTGCTTCACCACGTCGATCGCGGCGTCGAGCGAGCCCAGCACCGTGCGGGCCGTTCGCTCGAAGGCGTGAATCGCCGGGGTGACCCACCGCGTCTCGGCCGGCCGCGTCCGCTTCGGCCGCGCCGCGGGCAGGTCGCCGAGCGGCGCGTCGGGCGTCGCATCGAAGATCACCTCCGACAGCGCCATCATCGCCGTGC
>Ga0113563_10001907_pt1 | contig 12259 bp, 8 predicted proteins | sample Mud3Dept3metaG_FD_80117 | JGI IMG/M metagenome (GOLD analysis project Ga0113563, IMG submission 80117) | Freshwater wetland microbial communities from Ohio, USA, analyzing the effect of biotic and abiotic controls - Mud 3 Core 4 Depth 3... | ecosystem: Environmental > Aquatic > Freshwater >...
CTCTTGAGTTCATATTTTCGTATTTGAAAATAAGATACTTTTTAATTATTTCATTCAATAACATCCCGGCGCAGCTGCCGGTAGTATTTTTTAAGCTGTTCAATAATAAATCCGTCTCCGGCAGGATCAAGAAACAATTCCCTTGTCACTGTTGTATTAAAATCTTTTTCAAGAGCAAGCAAAAATCCGGAATCGGGAGGGAATTGTTTGCCTTTTTCATCTTTGGCCCTGAAACAGAACCCGTACGACATTGCTCTCAGTATTTTTTCATACGGCATCCGGTATTGCATTGCAAGATGTATTGCTCCCATAAAGCGGTCGTCAGTACTGAGTTTTCTGGTAAGGTCCTGCCCTACCCGGAAAATTGTATCCTTGAGCGCTTTATTCCTGAAACGAAAGATCAGATCATCAATATGATCTTCAAGGTCCCTGGAGGTAAAATCGGCAGGATAAACAACCCTCAGAATATCAGCCGACTGAAGCATCGTATCCCTTGTAAAATCGTAAACCTCCCTGTCGTCAAGGACTTCATATATATAAATAGCCTGAGGATGCCTGAAATAACCGAAGTATGCAGCTGTTGAATGGCCAAGATTGTGGATAAAAGCCTTCCGGTCAACCCAGGCTTTTATATTGTTCCTGGGGGCAAGTCCTTCAATATCCGGAATTGGTGATTTAAATCCTTTACCGTCCAGTATCAATGTATTGTATGGTTCAGCAAAAATCACCAGGGGATCTTTCTCAAGCTCATCCTGAGTCATGATCGGGACCATCTTTCCGATACTGGTTTCAATCAGACCGACGAGCTTCTCAACCGGATAATCCGGAGGAAGATGTTTTTTCAGCTGATCGCCCATAAAATCAGCTGCATCTCTCATGTTTTCAGCTATTATGATATCAAGCGGACAACCGGGATTCCGGTTTTGTCTCAGTTCAAGACCTGCAGCAATCACAGGGATCACTTTTTCCAATGCATTCTTGCCTACGGAAACAGCCAGGATCCCGGCTGATGACACTGCTTCGGAAACCATCTGTTTATCAGAAGCCTGGATTGCCGTCAGGTTGCTTATAATGATCTCTTCGTCCTTTTCTCCTTTAATTACAATCCGGTAGCTTCCCCGGCTGTTAAGCATTTCCGTGATCACCGGATCAACATCGATGAAAACCAACTTGTATCCGCTCCTTCCGAACAGTTGTCCGATAAAGGAACGGCCTATCTTTCCTGCTCCGAAAATTACAATCTTACGATCATCAACCTGATATCTGGTCTTTATAGGATTCATAATATGGTCTGATTCTTTCCAATTTCTCACCGGATTTTTCTTCAAACCAGGTTCCTCCCATATAAAAACAGGAGAATCCGCCGGATGCAATTCCCCAGCAGCAGGCTTCACGAAGGTCAGGATGTTTAATGCCTTTATGTAACTGATCCACGACCGATGCTATTATTCCGCCTACGAAGTTATCACCGCAACCTGTTGTATCACCTCCCCGGAAGCTTTTTATTTCATTAATAATTCTCTGTGATACAGGCAATTCCATGACATTTGAGGCATCAAACAGCTTGCCGTCAGAAAATGCAATAATATCTTTTGATCCATTCGTAATAATGAGGGATGATACCTTTTTTTCCATGAAGAATTTCAATGCAAGCCGGGGATCATGCTCTCCGCTGAGACGAAAAGCTTCCTCCTGATCCGTGATAAGAAGGTCGATATAACTGTAACTGTCATCACTCTCTCCAAGGGGCCACCTTTTTGAAGGATCTGCCTTTTCGTTCCTGAAATCAAAAACAGTGTTTACTACAGTAATGCCTCCTTTCCCCTTTGCCTTTTTCAGAAGGGTTGTAAGGTTATCGTGAATCCGCGGAACAAGAGCGGTACCTCCGAAAACGACTATATCTGAACTAAAAAAGTCTTCGTCCAATTCATCAGGGCGGTAGTCCCATGCAGCTCCGATGGAATTGAGGAACATCCGCTCTCCATGACCACTGTCGAATGAAGGATCTGAAAGCACTACAGTGGAAGGAGTGCGGTTATCAATAAGTTTATAGTCCTTCAATATTACAGGCGTTTTCTTAAGGGATGAAAGGAGATACTCGCCTATCTCATCCTTGCCGCCACGTCCGTAAAACCGCACCTCACAGTGTTCTTTTCCGGTAAGTTGCGCAAGGTGGATAAGTGAAACTACTGATGGGCCGCCAATATTAATCTTATCATGGGTTCTTCCTCCCGTGATCCGGTTCAAAACCTCAATGAAAGGGCGCCCGCAGAATTTTTCAAATTCTTCCTGAAAAACAAGCTTGCCGGGTGTCAGTCCGCCATCACCACGTTTTTTTGACAGAAACGGACGGATAGTGTCACTGCCGAAATTGATGCCATTATACAGCAGATCCACAAGACAACAACCGACACCTGATACAATAATCTTTCCAGACATAAAAGGTTTATTCAATTAGGTGAGTTACAAATATTTCTCATAATCGTTCACAAGCAGGTGAACCGGTTTGACATCCTCCTCAATTTCCGGGAACCTTCCGATCTTGTCATAAAAACGGTTGTCATTAGCATCATCATTTACCATGCTGACCTCGCCGATCAGCACTTTACCCTTTCCCTTCTGGCCATAAAACATGTGATAAACCCTCGATTTAAGGCATATGCTCTGCCCGGGTTTAAGTATAAGAGGTTCTCCTGCTTTAACAGTTGTCAGAACTCCATCAATACTTACTGTAACCGGCTCTTTCGATAATTTATCATCATCGGTCGCCATATAGAGTTCCATTGCCAGGTTCCCTCCTCCCCGGTTTATGATATCCTCTGTTTTGCTCCAGTGGAAATGCATTGGTGTCTCCTGTTCTTCATCGGCTACCATTATCTTTTCACAATACATCTTATCCTTTTTATCCCAGTTCCCATTACGGATAGTAAAGAGAGACAATCCGATCCTTTTAAAGTCGCCGCTTCCGAAATCAGTTATATCCCAACCCAGTTTGTTGTCAACTATCTCTGAACACCTTTCATATTTGCCTCTCCAATCTTCGGGAGCCCATACCGCCCATTCAGGCAGCATGAACTGATGTCTGGTAAAAAACTTCTCCAGATCTGTGATGATAGCATTGACTTCACTTCTTTTCATGATTATGTACGTTTTAAGAATGCAAACCTCTGTAGTTTCAAATATACTTAATTAAATGGTATGAACCCCAGCGCAAGCTTTGAACTCTAAAAACGGTGCAAGCGCAGAGGAATTATGTATATTTACGCATGCCTCGTGGCATACCAGAGTTTCACAGAGTCAAAAAAAATATGATAAAGAAAATTATCATTATCAGCCTGTTATTTCTTCAATGCCTGACTGCACTTCCTCAGAAAACCTTGTTGTCATGGCCGGAAATAACCCGCGAAAACAAACCATGGACACGATGGTGGTGGCCTGGAAGCATTGTGACGCCTTCCGGCATTACTGCCAATATGGAAACATACCGTAATGCCGGACTTGGCGGAATGGAAATAACCTGCATTTATGGCGTTAAGGGACAGGAAGACAAGTTCATAAATTACCTCTCCCCCACATGGATGGAAATGTTCACGCATGTCCTGAAAGAGTCAGAGCGTATTGATATGGGGATAGACCTGGCAAATGCATCCGGATGGCCATTCGGAGGTCCGTGGGTTGATCCCTTGGATGCCTGCAGGAATATTAACTATAGAACCTGGTCGATTACCGGGGGCCAGAGGCTGAATGAGAAAATTGAGTTCACCCAGGAACCGCTCTTAAGGCCTGTCGGACAACCACCCGATATGTCAAAGCTCACAGATCCTTTAAGAAAGAACAAAAACCTACAGTTGTATGCCATCGACCAGATAAGATTTAAGAAGCCTCTTCCCCTATATGCTGTTGTGGCTTATTCAGACTCAGGGAGGATCATTAACCTTGCAGGTAATGTAACCCTCCAAAGAGACCTGGACTGGACAGCACCCCCTGGAAACTGGACGATCTACGCACTTTTCCAGGGATGGCATGGCAAGCTTACTGAACGTGCAGGTCCCGGAGGAGAAGGAGATGTGATCGATCATTTTTCCGGACGGGCAATTGACAACTTTCTGAAGCATTTTGATACAATCTTCCAAGATTATGATATCAGCCCACTGCGAGGATATTTCAACGATTCATACGAGGTTGATGATGCCTCAGGGCAGGCAAACTGGACAAATGATCTGTTCAATGAGTTTTACATAAGAAGAGGATATAACCTGGGCGAACACCTGCCGGCATTGTTCCAGAAAGATGATCCTGACAAGAACGCGAGAGTACTCTCCGACTACCGTCAGACAATTTCTTACCTTATACTTGATAAATTTACCATCCACTGGACTGCCTGGGCAAACAGACAGGGTAAGATAACACGCAACCAGTCACACGGGTCACCGGGAAACATCCTCGACCTCTATGCAGCAAGCGATATCCCCGAAACCGAGGGCAGTGATATAACCAAGATGAAGTTTGCCTCATCAGCAGCAAATGTGACAGGAAAGAGATACATATCGTGCGAGGCTGCCACCTGGCTTAATGAACACTTCATCTCCACACTCTCCGATGTCAGGAAAGCCATCGATCTCTTCTTCCTCGGGGGGGTGAACCATGTTTTCTACCACGGCACATGCTACTCTCCCCCGGATGAACCATGGCCGGGATTCCTTTTTTATGCGGCAGTCGAGTTCACTCCTGCAAATCCCTTCTGGAACGATTTTGCCGGTTTGAACAAATACGTGGCACGCGTCCAGTCATTTATGCAACAGGGAAGGTCCGATAACGACATACTTCTCTATTTCCCCATATTTGACCGCTATGCCGACTACGGAAGGGGAATGCTGGAACATTTTGATGAAATAAACCCCGCATACAACGGCACCCCGTTCAAAACCGGTGCAGAGACCATGCTGGCAGAAGGATATGCATACGACTATATTTCCGATCTTCAGATAAAAAACACTGAAGTATATGAAGGAAACCTGCAGACAGAAGGGAACACTTACAGGGCACTGATCCTGCCGGGCTGCAAGTATATTCCCCTTGAGACCTTCGCCAGGATACTGAAGCTGGCAAATGAAGGGGCCTGCATTATTTTGTACGGAAATCTGCCCGAAAATGTATCAGGGTGGGCCGATCTTGAGGGAAAAAATGATGCTTTCAGGCAGATGAAGGAGAAGCTTGACTTTAAAGAGACCGGCAGTGAAAGAATCTTAAAAGCAGTATTGGGAAAAGGTAGTGTGATAATGGGAAATGACCTTGGCTCTCTTTTGCGCTTCGCCGGGATACGACGGGAATCGATGGCGGACAATGGACTGAGGTTTACCCGGCGTGAAAGCGAATCGTCATACAATTATTTTATCCTGAACCACGGAGAGAAGGCATTCGACGGGTGGCTCATATTAGAAGTAAATGCTTCATCTGCAGCTATTTTCAACCCAATAACAGATGAATATGGACTGGCAAGGTCAAAAGTGAATAATGATGGTAAAACTGAAATTTACATTAGGTTATATCCTGGTGAATCATTGGTAATTTCAGCTTTTAAGAAAGCGGTAAAAGGGAAACCCTACCTGTTCTATGATCCACTCTCAATGCCACGGGAGATTACAGGCAGCTGGAACCTGGTCTTTATTGAAGGCGGCCCTCTACTGCCTTCAGCGAGGGATATCAGCAAGCTTATTTCATGGACCGGAACCGGAGGCGATGATGTTAAGGATTTCTCCGGCACAGCCAGCTATACCACCAGTTTTTCAAAGCCATCCGGCAAGGCTGATGCATGGCTTCTGAATCTCGGCAACGTAGCCGAGAGCGCCAGGGTGAGCCTTAACGGCAAAGAGATCGCAACACTTATTGGTCCTGATTTCCAGGTATTGATCGGAAAAAAACAGCTGGAGAAGAATAACACACTCGAAATAAAAGTCTCGAACCTGATGGCAAACCGGATCGCATATATGGACCGCAACAAGATTGAGTGGAAAAAATTCTACAATATCAATATGGCTGCCAGGATGCGACAGAACACTAAAAACGGGATATTTGATGCATCATCGTGGCAACCGCGTGAATCAGGGCTTCTCGGGCCTGTGACGATAACACCGGTGAAAAAATTGAAATAATTATCCTGTCGTAGAATCGCCATGCATGGCGATTCTACTTGTTGAAACGCCATGCATGGCGTTTCTATCTATGTATTAATCCAGTGCCTGGTAGACCAGGGCTTTGAATTTATCCTGAATTTCGCCATAACTGAGCGGATCCTGCTGCATGAACAACAGGCAAACAAGTCGTTCTTTGGGATCGGCCCAGTAGGTTGTGCTATAGTAGCCTCCCCATGAAAAGCTTCCTTCCGAAACACCCAGTTCAGCCTGTCCGGCAGCTGTGGTAATTTCAAATCCTAATCCAAACTTGTTGTGTCCAAGGTTCAGTTCACCTATCTGGTTGGAGGTTATTAACTCTACTGTTCGTCCCGATAAAAACCGTTTGCCATTATACTCCCCTTTATTGAGCAGCATCTGCAAAAAGACAGCATAATCTTTCACTGTTGAGCTCAATCCGGCGCCTCCTGCAAAATAGGTGCCCTTAAACAATGGGTAATTGACACTCTCCTGCGGCATAGGTGCCACATGATGCTGATCGTCTTCAGTAGCCACATCAACCAACCTGTCCTGTTTTTCTGCAGGCAAATAAAACCATGTATCGTTCATTCCAAGAGGCTCGAAAATATGCTTCCTGAAATACTGATCCAGGCTCTCGCCCGACAATACTTCAACAAGATAACCAACTACATCAATATTAAGTCCGTAAGTGAATCTTTCACCCGGCTTGTGTTTGAGCGGCAATTTTCCGAGAGCTTTCATCGCATCGCCCAGCAAGACCTTGTCGGTTCCGAATTCACCCGGAATACCATATTTGGCATAGATTGCCCGCATGGTATCTGACCCTATCCCGGCATATTCTATACCCGAGGTATGAGTCAGCAAATTCCTGATCGTGATTTCCCGTTTAGCCGGAACTGTGGTGAAAGTCGTATCTTTTTCAAAATACTGGTCAAGCACCGTTGGATTGGCATATTCCGGAATATATTCTGAGACCGGATCATCAAGCAGAAATTTCCCTTCCTCAAACAGCATCATTAAAGCAATGCTGGTAATGGCTTTTGTCTGCGAGCAAATGCGGAAGATATTGTCTGTTTGCATCGGGGCTTTTGTTTCAAGATCACTTATACCGAATGCCCTGTTATATACTATCTTCCCGTCGCGTGCTATAAATCCCACAGCTCCTGCTATCAACCCGTTGTCAATGCTTTCCTGAAGCATGTTGTCAATCCGGTCAAGACGTCCGGTTGAAACTTTTACCGATTCGGGAGAAGATTCCTTTAATACTGGATCAGTATTACAGGAAAAGCTAAAAATCAATCCAGAAAACAGGATTGACATAATTCCTGATTTTTTCATCTCATTATTATTAATAACCTGTTGTACAGTTGAAATCTTAATATATTGAATTAGTGAACCTTAGTGTCTTTGTGTCTTGGTGGCATTTTTTTTTGCCACAAAGACACCAAGGCACAAAGGTAAACAAAGAAATCATTATTGTATTGATTATCATACTGTTTATCTCATTCAAAACTGCAAATACTGCTTTTAAAATTGTTAACCTCACAACGCGATAAGCATTTTTAAATACAATGTAATTAAACTGAAGTGACCTTATTTTTACCATATTAGCCCCACTTTAGGGGGGATGGGGGGTCATTTTTTCACCTTCCCCAACAGAAGATCCGTCAGGTTATTTGCAGCTTTGAGGTTCTCAAAGCTTTCAGGAAGCATGATATGATCAATGTACTCATTATATATCCACGGGTCGCCGATAGCAAAAACATATCCCTTACCGTAATTGTTCTCTGCGATAAGCACTTTACCATTTTCCGTAAGCACAGACTTTGCTGTTCCCTTAAGGTTTATATCTGATACCTCCTTAATATATATTTTTGAAACACCTTTAAACAGGGGATGTTCTTGAAATTCCGTAACTGCTCCCATTTCCCAGTCCCTTCCAATTACCGGATGAATAGTGACATGATTGAATGTCATGCCGAACTGTGATGCCAGCTGATTAAGGTGGGTGAATTCACAGTTTGGAGCATCATTGGCAAGAATTGCCAGCACACCTCCTTTCTTTACCCATTTCCTGATTGCCCTGATATCTTCCGGAAGTATATAATTAGGTGATTTTGATTCAGTTGTAGTATCCGGATCAACAATGATATAAACATTTAACTTTTTAAGGGTACCGGCAAGAGGTTTTTCGACCAGGGTTATTCCGGCTCCGCGGCTTTTAAATATTTCACCCCACTGGGAATAACCGCTGTTTTCGGTATCATTCCACAGGTAATGGAATGGCTTACCAGTCTTTGCATTTGTTTCACGGTTGAACCAGTTATCAAGTCCGACTACAGGCTGTGCCTGCTGGCCCTGTATGGTAAATACGAATAACAGCAATATCAATGATAAGGAGTTTCTTTTAATTGTTTTTGAAGTTTTCATGATTCCTGGCTTTTGTTCATTCAAAAGTAAAAAACTTTATCTTTATCCGTTGCATATAAACTTATGGAAAATAACAAACCAAATATCATTATGAATAGAAATGCTTTGATCTTCAGCACTCTGATCCTGCTGGCTTGCACAGTCAATCCGGCACATGGACAATGGAATAAGCTTGCAAAGAAAGACTTAAGCGTCCGGGAACTGCGCCATGACACAACCTCCTCTCCCGACAACATGCTCACTGAAAGAGAAGTAAAAGAGGGATGGAAGCTTCTGTTTGACGGCAAGACCACGGCCGGATGGATGAATGCAAGGAGAAAAACCACCCCTGCCACCGGATGGGAAGTTAAGGATGGGACCATCGTCATCAGTGCAGCAACCAGGGGCAAAGATGGCGGTGGAGATATAGTGACAGTTGACAAGTTCGGAAACTTCGAACTCATTGTCGACTTCAAGTACGGAAAGGGTGCAAACAGCGGTATAAAGTATTTTGTTGATACTGAATCAAATAACGGATCCCTCTCTTCAATAGGATGTGAATACCAGGTAATCGACGACCTGACCAACGCTGATGCAAAAGCCGGAACAGGCGGGAACCACTCATTATCTGCACTTTACGATCTTATAGCACCGGTAAATAAAAGAGATAACGGATCTGACAACTGGAACAGGGCAACGATCATCGTCAACGGTAACAAGGGTCAGCACTGGCTTAACGGACAGCTTACTGTCGAATATGAACGGGGAACCGATGCATGGCGGGAGCTGGTGGAAAAGAGCAAATTCAAAAATTCACCCGGTTTCGGACAAAAGAATGAGGGCAGAATACTTTTGCAGGATCACCCCGGTTATGTTGCTTTCAAGAATATTAAGATCAGGGAGATAAAATAACGGTACAACGGTACAACGGTACAAAGGTACAAAGGTGAATATAAATAACTTTTAGTACCTTTGAATAAATATCGGGGTGAACCTGAATATCAGCCTGGCGTTCTTAATTAAACGGTGCCAAAGTTAAATTCTGAACATCATGAGAAGATCTGTTTTTTTGCTATTAATCACTGCTGTTCTGGTTGTTTTTGCCTGCAAAAAAGAAGAAAAATCAGAACGATTCAGACTGCTTACAACTCCAATCTGGGTTACCGAAACACTTCTTGCCAACGGGGTGGATGCCAGCGGACCGGGCGGATTACTTGAGAAATTCAAAGGAGAAGCAAAATTCAAGGAAGATAAGACCGGCTACTTTGGAAAATATAAAGGACAATGGAGATTCAATTCTGAAGAAACTGAGCTCACAATAGTCACCGACTCGCTTCCTTTTCCGATCATCTGTGATATAATTACACTTACGACTCTGTCACTTCAGGTCACTACTGACGTTCCGAATCCGAAAAATTTAACAGAGACGATTGATATAAGTATGACCTTCAAGGCAAAGTGATGCGATGCTACATTACAGCCCTTCTTCTTGTTGCAAGTTATTGCCTGAATGCAACTGATATTGGCGGAATCCTGAGGGGAAAGGTTATTGACAATGGTTCCGGGAACCCGCTCTCCGGAGTTTATGTAATTTATGGAAAGAACCTTGGAACAACAACTGACCAGGATGGTGCTTATCTGATTCAGGACGTATCGGGAAAAATCAAAATTACATTTCAATTCATTGGTTACATATCTGTTACAAGAGAGGTTGTGGTTAATGAAGGTGAAACCACAGTACTGGATGTCAGCCTTGACGTGAAAGTCAGTGAAATGGATCAGGTCGTGGTCAGCGCCAACAGGACCGAACAGAAGATTGCCGAGCTGAGTGTTTCGATGGACATTATAAAAACGCCATTCCTCTCGGGCAACCATATTACTGATGCACAGGAGCTGATAAACAAAAATCCCGGAATTGAGGTGGTTGATGGTCAGGCATCTGTCAGGGGCGGAAGCGGATACAGCTATGGTGCAGGCAGCAGGGTGCTGGCACTGATCGACGGGCTCCCGTTTAATTCGGCCGACGCCGGAAATATCAAATGGCAGTTCCTGCCGCTTGAAAATCTTTCCCAGGTAGAAATAATCAAAGGAGCTTCATCAGTTCTTTATGGCTCCTCGGCACTTAATGGCATCATAAACTTCCGCACTGCCGATGCGACAAACACTCCTGTGACCAGGTTCTTTGTTGAAGCCGGAATATTCGGCAAACCAAGGAACAGGGACTGGGTATGGTGGGATACACCAAGGTTCTTTACCACTACTTCAATTTCCCATTTGCAGAAATTCGGAAAGACTGATCTCGGTATCAGCGGCAACCTGACAACAGACGAAGGATACAGGCGGCTCAACGGGGAAAATCTTGGCCGGATAAATCTGAAGCTCAAGCATTTCAGCAGCAAGGTTGAAGGATTGAATTACGGCCTTAATATAAGCTCGGGATTTACTCATAAGAAAGACTTCCTGCTCTGGGAAAATGCTGAAACAGGTGCTCTGAAGCAGAATGAATCGACTGCAGCAGAGTTCCATGGGGATTTCATCTCTGTCGATCCTTTCATTTCTCTTAAAAAAGCCGACCGGTTCAGCCACGACCTGCGGATGAGATTTCATTCTGCCAGGAACAGGTTGCCTGACAGAGAACAGAACAACAGTGATGCCATCTCCTTATATTCTGAATATCTGCTCCGGTACAGATTGTCTGAATTTCTTGATCTGACAGCAGGATTTTCAGAGAACTACAGTAAAGTAAGATCCAATTTCTTCGGTGATCATCACAGTCTGAACCTTGCCGGCTTCACACAGCTTGAGATGAGGCCCGTCAACCGGTTGAAGGCGGTGGCAGGATTGCGGATTGAAAACTACTCGCTTGATGGTGTCAACGAAAAGATCGTTCCCATTTTCAGGGCAGGTCTTAACTGGCAGGGAGCAGATTACACGTACCTCAGAGCCTCCTTTGGCCAGGGTTACCGCTTCCCGTCCATCGCGGAGAAATATGCTTCAACAACACTCGGATCAATACATCTGATCCCAAATCCGGATATCCTCTCCGAATCAGGCTGGAATGCCGAAGTGGGTGTAAAACAGGGATTTATGCTTGGAAAAATAACCGGACAGGCGGATCTCTCGTTATTTTTGATGAATAACTCAAATCTTATTGAGTTTTATTTCGGACTTTATTCAGAAGGATTAGGCTTCAGAGCGGATAATCTTGAAGAGGCAAGGGTCTACGGAACAGAGCTGGAATTTGGACTGAACAGGCAGGTCGCAAGCCTGAACATATCTGCGACGGGCGGGTACACTTACATTTATCCTGCTGATAAGAGCGCCATCAATAATGAAAATGTTGTTTACCTGAAACACAGGAGGAAGCATTCAGGCAAGCTATATATCAATACGCAATGGAAGAAGCTTGATCTCGGATTGAACATAAACATTAGATCAAAGGTCCTGAATATTGATGATGTGTTCCTGAACATCTTTACCAGGGAAGCGATTTTACCGGGTTTTTATGATTACTGGCAGGAAGACAATAAAGGGTATATGACAATCGATGCTATTCCCGGGTACCATATCAGCGACCGGCTTACACTGTCATTTGCCGTTAAGAATCTGACAAACACTGAATATATGGGCCGCCCCGGAGATATCCAGCCTCAGAGGAATTACAGCCTGCGGATTTCAGGTAAATTCCCGGCTTCTCC
>Ga0113563_10001910_pt1 | contig 12249 bp, 11 predicted proteins | sample Mud3Dept3metaG_FD_80117 | JGI IMG/M metagenome (GOLD analysis project Ga0113563, IMG submission 80117) | Freshwater wetland microbial communities from Ohio, USA, analyzing the effect of biotic and abiotic controls - Mud 3 Core 4 Depth 3... | ecosystem: Environmental > Aquatic > Freshwater >...
CCGCCGCTCTGGCCGTCGAGCCAGCACCGCGACGCGCGATTGACCTCGTCGACCTGGGTCGTCCACTCGGCGAGCACGCCGGCGTGCGAGAACACCGTGTCGCCGACGATCGCGATCACGTTGTGCTGCGCGAGCTTCTTCGCGTAGATGCCGCCGGGCGCGAGCGCCGCGACCCGCTTGCGCACGTGCTCGGGGACCCCGCTCCAGGGGGTCGTGTCGAGGCCCGGCACGTCGTCGAAGTCGCTCATCGCGCCGGGGGTGACATAGCGGAAGTCGCCCGCGGCGTTCATCAGCTCGTGATTGCCGAGCAGGAGGACCAGCGCGCCCCCGGCTGCCTTCGCCTCGGCCTCGATCCGGAACAGCAGGTCGAGGATCGCCTGCTCGTCGTCCCCGCGATCGAGGATGTCGCCGGTCTGCACGACGACGAGCTCCCCACCGATCCACCGATCCTGTTCGTCGATCGCGCCGGCCGCGCGCAGCGCGCTGCGCGTCGCCGCGAGATCGCCGTGCAGATCACCGATCGCGACGAGCCGCTTCGGAGCCGGCGACCGCGACGGGATCGCGGACAGCGTGCAGCCGGGTGCGCGCGGCGCCATGGCTGGACCGGGGAGCGTCGGCGTCGTGGGGGCCGACGGCATGTCGCGCGGGTGTCCGCGATCACAGCCGAGCGCGAGCACGAGCGTCCAGACGGCAGCGCCGCCGGCGCGTGTCACTGACACATCCGGATCGGCTGCTTGACGATGGTCGGCCCCGCCTGGTCGTCGCCGTTGTCGATGTGGAGCCTGATCGTCTCGGTCACCGGGATCATGTCACCCGCGGTGACGGTCTCGACGGTGCCGTTGAGCGCCGGACAGGCCGCGCCCTGGGCGCAGCCATCGAGCTGGTAGCGCAGCCCCTTCGCGTACTGCACGGGGTTCAGTCCCACGTGGGCGATGTCGGCGCCGCCGCGATAGCGGCAGCGCACCGTCTCGTTGGTGCTGCTGCGCTTGAACTCGAGCTGCGCGCAGTGGTTGCCCGCGTTCCCGACGGTCACCGAGAGCGTGCCGGGGACGACCAGCGTGGGATACATGGCCGCGACGGTCAGCATGCCGTCGGTGGTCAACGATGGGATGTAGGACTTGCTCGCGGTCACGTCGGTGTCGATGCAGCCCGGGGGCGCGTCGATCGCCGCGTCGGCGGGCGGCAGGTCCGGTACTGGCGCGTCGATCGCCTTGGCGTCGATGCTGCCCGGCGGGCTGTCCGCGGGTGCGCTGGTCGACGCGGTGAACCCGCAGGCGCCGATCAGCAGCGCAAGCAGCGGGCCCCAGACGCGTCGCATCGAGGCATCATCGCATGCGCCCACGGTCGCCACCAGGGTCGGTTTCTACGTCAGTACTCGAACCCCGAGCCACCGATGAACTCGCGCAGGATCGACGTCGGCGGCACGTGGTCCGGATAGATCGCGACGAAGCGGTCGACGAGCTGGCGCAGGCGCTGCGCGGTGGTGTGGGCGGGGTGCCGGCTCGGGACCTCGAGCAGGTAGCGCTCGGCGAACACCTTGATCACCGAGGGCTCGTAGACGAGCGAGCTATCGAACACGACGTCGGCGTTGGGCAGGAACGGGTAGATGTAGAGGACGTCGCCCCGGCGAACGCTCGGCCACCGGGTGATGTTGTCGGCGGCGCTGATGTTGCGGGTGTGACGATCACGGACGATGCGGCGGAGCAGCCGGAGGTCGTACGGTGACACGCGCGACAGCCGGTCGATCGGCAAGCTGCTCGCCGGATGGATGAACACGCGGAACTGCTGCGCGGGCGGCACCGCGTCCCCGACCAGTGCCGGGTTCAGGCCGTGGATCCCCTCGAGCAGCAGCACCTCGTCGTGATCGAGGTGGAGCTCCGGGCCGGCATGGGCGAGGCTGCGCCCGGCCTTGAAGTCGAACCGCGGCGTGCGCACGGTCTCGCCGCGGAGCAGCGCGCGCAGGTCGGTCTGCAACCGCGCGAGGTCGAGCGCCTCGATGCACTCGAAGTCGTACTCGCCTTGCGCGTCGCGCGGCGTCCGCTCGCGATCGATGTAGTAGTCGTCCAGGGACACCGCGTGAGGACGGAGCCCGACCACCTCGAGCTGCGTGATCAGTCGCTTGATCAACGTGGTCTTCCCCGAAGATGACGGCCCCGCGATCATGATCACCCGGACCTGATCGCGCCGCGCCGCGATCGCGTCGGCGAGCCGCCCGAGGCGCTTCTCGTGGAAACCCTCCGCGACGCGGATGATCTCGGTGACCCTGCCCGAGATGCAGGACCGATTGAACTCGCCGACACTGCGCACCCCGAGCGCGGCGTGCCACGGCCGCTGGTCGACCACCATCTCGCCGCCCCAGCGGGGTGCGCGGGCCTCGACCTCGAGCTCGGTCGCCGTGCCGGGGAGCCGGGGCTGACGGCGGACACCGAGAGGGCCGTACTGCAGGACCAGCTCGCGCCCCTCGATCACGCCGACCGAGACACCGTCGAGCACGCCGGTGTGAGCGACCGCCGGCTCGGTGCGGAGCGCGTAGACCCGACCACAGCTGACCAGGATCACGGTGGGCTCGCGCCCGGTCTCGAGCAGCGCCGCGGCATCGAGCCAGCCCCGTGCGGTGAGCTCGGCACGCGCCTCCTCGACGGTCCAGATCTCCTCGCGAAACGGCAGGCGCGCGGCGATCAGCCGACCGAGCTCGGCCCCGAGCCGTGCCGCCACCTCGGTGGCGTCCGCCCCATCGAGCGCGACCTCGAGCTGCTGCGCGGTATCGAGCGCGGGCCCGAGGCGCACCACGACGCCCGGGAGCACGCGGTCGGCGGCCTCGAGCAGGAGCAGCCCCGCGCTGCGCCGGAACACCTCGCGACCGTCGGAGGTCGCCAGGGTCAGCGGGGACAGCCAGGCATCGGACACCACCGGCGTGTTCAACGCCACCGAGCGCGAATCGAGGAGGCTCGCGATCACCAGCTCGCCGTCGATCTCGACGGGTACCAGATCGGCGACACGCGTGCCGGTGGGCACGCTGCGGGCAGCGCCGTCGATCGTCACGCTGACCTCGGCGCGCCGGGCGAGCAGGCGCTCGCCGAGCAGGAGCCCGACGCTGTCGGTCATCGACACCAGGGTCGCGGCGACGGCGGACAGCAAGGCCTCGAGCAGGCGCAGCGCGGTCTGCGGTCGCTCCGTCGACAGCTGCAGGTACCGGTCGCGACTGAGGCGGGCGACCCGCAGGGGGCGGAGCGCGACCACCGTCGCCGAGCGGCGCGCCAGGCCGAGGAGCGCGAGCTCGCCGAAGTGGTCCCCCGGCCCGACCGCGTGGAGCTCGAGACCGCGACGCTCGATCTGGGCCTCGCCCTCGATCACGAAGTACATGTCGTCGCCCGGGTCCTCCTCGCGCACGATCACGGTGTGCGGCGTCACGGCCATCTGATCGAGGTGGTCGTAGACGATCCGCAGATCCTCGGCGGTCAGCCGCGCCAGGGCCACGTTGCGCGCCAGGATCGCCAGATCGGGGTCGTCGTCGCTCATCCCCCCGATCTACCGCGATCAGCGCAGGCTCGACGACGGGCCGAGCGTTCGATCACGCTCGAGCGTGAAGAAGGACGGGGTCGGGAGTCGACGGCTCCCGATCGCGAGCAGTGATCGCCCCAGCAGAAGATCCGCGTCGGCGTCGAGGGCGATCAGCGGGTCGCGGAGCGCGCGCATGAGGCCCCCCCGGACGTTGTAGTCCAGCACGACCCCGGTGGAGGTCACCTTGACCGCGAACGGTCCGAACGTGATCGGGGCACCGGCGCGGCGGCGGGGACGCCAGGGCCGCTCGAGGCTGTCCTGCTCGACCCGGATGTTCCACCCGTGGACGTGATCGCCCTCGCGCGCGAACGCCTTGGCGAACTTTTTCCAGGTCAGGCGCTCGATCCATCCGGGCAGCCCGAGGCTGGTGCCGCGATACACCGAGCCGGCGAGGGTCACCGGGTCGAACGTGGGCGCCGACGCCATCACCTCGGCGAGCTCGTCGTTCGAGAGCCGGCACAGCTCGGCGGCGGTCATCGTGCCTCCAGGGGCGCATCGAGCCGGAACTCGCCCGAGCGCCAGAGCTCCACCGTGTCGCGAGGCGTCGCCGGCTGCCGTGCACACCACCGCAGGTAGGCGCCGAGCGAGATGTCGGGGTCGGCCTGTTCGTCCTCGGTCATCGCCGGTCCCTCGGTGATCGCGCGCTCGACGGCCGCAAGCAGGCTCTCGTGATAGCCCTCGAACACGGTCAGATCGCGCAGCCACCGCGCGCGGTCATCATCGCGCGCGAGCAGCACCCGGAGCTCGTCACGCAGCTGCTCGAGCTTGCCGTAGTAGCGCAGCAGCTCGAGGTCGTAGACGAACTGGTTGTGATCGTGGTGCGCACCGATCAGGTGCCGCATGATCTGCTCGGGGGGACTGGCCAGCCCGGTGAAGTCGAGCGGCGTCACGGCGCGCTCGCCGAGCAGGAACGGGAGGCGCAACGCCCGCCAGGCCAGGATGCGCGCCCGCCACGTGGCGCGGACCGCACCCGACGAGCTCGTCCCCACCGTCCCGGAGCGGAACACGACGCGGTGCCAGAGCCGGAGCACGCCCAGACAGAGCTGCCACTCGGTGGGTGCCGGATCGAGCCGGGCCGCGTCCCGCACGCGCGCCAGGTTGGCCATGATCCGCTCGGGATGGACCAGGATCGCGCGGATGTACCAGGGCGTCTTCATGACTTCCTCTCGCGCCGCGCGTCGCGGCGTAGTCGCTGCAGCGTCGACCGATCGCGGTCCGCGAGGACCCCGAGCAGGATCGGGATCTGCGCCGCGCTGGGGTGATCGAGCCAGGCGGCGAGCGCCCGCCACCCCGCCACGTTGCCCTCGGGTTCGGCGTAGATCGCCGCGCGCAGCCGGGCCTCGCCCTGGACCACCGCGACGATCGGATTGAGACACACCCGCAGCACCATGCTGTTGGTGGCATCGAGCAGCGACCGCACGACCGCTAGATCGGCGAGCGCGATCGCATCGGGATCACGGGTCCCAGCCGCGACCGCGAAGGCGTCGACGGCGGCGTGCACGGCCCTGCGCGCCGCGGCCGCCGGCGCACGCTCGGCGAGCGCATCGAGCACCGCCGCGGCGAGGTGGCGCCGTAGCCGCAACAGATCGCCGAGTGCCTCGGGGAGCGAGCCTCGCGCCCGCGCGAGCTCGACGATCCCGGGCAGCAGATCCGCACCACCGGTCGCGCGGACGTCACGCACCGTGTAGCCGCTGCCCTGGCGCACGCTGAGGAGGCCCGTGGCGGACAGCGTCGACAGCGCGGCGCGCAAGGTCAGCCGACTGACGCCGAGCTTGAGCGACAGCGCGCGCTCGGGCGGCAGCCGATCTCCGGGCGCGAGCTCGCCCGACAGGATCGCGTCGCGCAGCGCGTGCTCGGCGGCGGTCGTCGCGGAGGGTCGCGTGGGGAGTCGTCCGAGGGCCATTGGCTAAGTGATTAAACCAATCGACGCTCGCGGGTCAAGCGGATTGTCTGGCGCATGGGCCCCAGGACCCGGCCATCAGGGTTGCCAGCGTCGGGGCACCCCGGCGGAACGCCCCGAGACTCCTGCGGTCCCGGGTGGTCCGTGCCGTGCACGAGGGACAGCACACAGCCCTCCCGCCTTGTCGGAGTCCATCCCATGCAGCACCCCCGATCGAACCCGCTCGACTACGACGTCGAGGACGACGCGACCGTGATCGACGCCGGCCCACACTGGTCGATCCAGCGGGTGTCGCTGGCGCCGATGCCGCAACCGCGCCCGCCGCTGCCGCCCCCGCCGCTGCGGCGCCCCGCCGCGACGCTCCCCGCGCCGTTGCGCACGCCGGCCTTCTACTCGTACGCCGAGGAGGCCGCGCGCCAGCACCTCGACACCGAGCGCGTGGCACCGCTGCCGATGTCCGACCTCGAGAACCCGTGGATCGTGCGGCTCGCGGCGGCGTGGCAACGGTTCGCGGCGCCCGCGTGCGGGCTGATCGCCGGCCTGATCCTCGTGGTCGGGTACCTCGCCTCGTCGACTCAGGGCGACTCGAGCGCGACCGCCGCCGCGCCGGCACCCGAGATCGTTCTGCCCATCGCGATCTCGGTGACGGCACCCGATCCCGTCGAGCCCACCGACGCACCGCCATCCCCCGAGGTGGCAGCGGTCGCCGCCGCCGAGTCCGTCGCCGCCCCGCCCTCGCGCGTGCCCGCGAAGCGCCTCGCGCAGAAGAAGCGCGTGATCTCGACCGCAAGCCGGAGCAAGCGCCGCCCGATCCGCTTCGACACCTCGACCCCGCTCGGCAACCTCCGGCCGAGCCGGTCGTTCTGATCGTCTGATCGTCTGACCGTCAGCGACGGCGTCGGCGTCGGGTCGAGAACGCCGCCGTGTCCTCGTCGTCGCCGGGGATGTGCGTCGGCGGGCTGCTGAGATCGGTCGGTGACTCGTCGACGAACTCGGGCTCGGCGTCGGGCATCGCGGCCGCCAGCACGCGAACCAGCTCGGCCGCCGGATCCACCGACGGGGGCGCCATGACGTCATCGATCGGCTGCATCGACTCGCTCGATCGGGCGAGCCGGCCACGCGGCGGTGCGAAGGCGGTGTCGGGCTCCGCCATGACGTCGTTCACGTAGAGGTCGATCAGCCGCAAGATCTCGGGCTCGAGCGTGTCCTGGCCTGGCGTCTTGGTCCCCATCGCAGCTCCTGGGTGGTCAGGTGGGTGCAGGCGGCGTGTTCGAGACGAGGCCGACGACGACCGTGATGTTGTCGTCGCCGCCGCGGCTGTTCGCGAGCTCGATCAGCGTCGCGGGGAGCTTGCGGTACCAGGTCCCCGCGATGATCCGCTCGAGCTCCCCGTGCTCGACGTAGTTCGACATCCCGTCGGAGCACAGCAGGAAGCAGTCGCCGGCGGACACCGGGACGCTCTTGGTGTCGGCCTCGATGTCGCGCTCGAACCCGATCGACTTGGTGATCACGTGGCGAAACTTGCTGCTCTTCGCCTCGGCCTCGCTGATCGAACCGGAGCGCAGCTGCTCGGCGATCCACGAATGATCGTCGGTGAGCTGGCGCAGCTGGCCGTCGCGGAACATGTAGCAGCGCGAGTCGCCGGCGTGGACGACGTGCGCCCGTCCGGCATGGACCAGCATCGCGGTCAGCGTCGTGCCCATGCCCCGGAGCTCGGGCTTGGCCCACGCAGCCTCGAAGATCGCCGAGCTCGCGCGCCGCACGACCCCGCGCATCAACTCGAGCGCGGGCGAGAACGCATGGACGGCCCCCGCGGGCAGCGTCGGATCCATGCCGCTCACGGGGGTCTGCGCGATGCTGGAGAGCTGGCGCGGCGACGTCGGCGCGACCCCGGAGTCGGGGATGTCGACGGCCTCCATCTCCTCGGTGACGCGGGCACTGGCCTGGATCTGCGCGATCAGCGCCTTCTCGAAGTTGCCGCGCGCCTCGCCGAGCTCGCGGCCGAGGTACTCGACGGCCATCCGGCTCGCGGTCGCACCGCCCTGGTGCCCGCCCATGCCATCGGCGACGGCCATGACGCCGGTCTCCGGATCGACGAGGTAGCTGTCCTCGTTCCGTTCACGCTTGCGACCCGGGTCGCTCTGTCCCCACGCCCACAGCTTCACGTGTACTCCGCGCTCCGCTCGCTCAGGTTGGTGTCCTCGCAGCGCAGGAGCTTCCCCTTGCCCTCGACCTTGGTCAGGAGGTTCACGGGGCGTGTCCACACCCGGCTCGCGTTGCGCAGCGTATCGCGGGCCTGGCCGGCATCGAGATCGATGCCTTCATGGACGTGCCGGAGGAGCAGCTCGCTCTTGTTCTCGAAGTTGCCGTCCTCGACGACGATCACCGGCTGGCCGCGATTGGTCAGCATGCGAAGCATCTGATCCTTCACCTTCTTGAACTCGCGGCTCATGATCTCCCAGCTGCCGCTGCGCTCGGAGAACCCGAACGAGTAGAACTTCTGCTCGACGCAGAACTCGAGCGTGAAGAACTCGTCGATGAACGTGATGTCGTTGTAGAGCTTGCGGACCTCGAAGATGCGCTTGGCGCCGAGGCCGGTGCGGCGATCCCAGTTCCGCTTCTGCTCCATCGAGTCACACTCGTCCCACTCCTTGCCGAACTGGCCCTTGTTCCACCGCTCCTCGATGCTGCGGAACAGCTCGACGCCGAGCTTGTACGGGTTCAAGCGGCCCGGCGACGTCGCGAGCACGCCGGCATTCGCGTCGGCGTAGTCGATCACCTCGGCGGCGGTCAGCGCCTTCTCGGTCAGGATCTTCGAGTGCCAGTAGCTCGCCCAGCCCTCGTTCATGATCTTGGTCATCGCCTGCGGCGCGAAGTAGTACGCCTCGTCGCGGACGATCTCGAGGCAGTCGCGTTGCCAGTGCTCGAGCGGAGCGTGCTCGATCAAGAACGCGAGCACGTCGCGCTGCGGTGATTCGGGGAACCGCCGCTTCTGCTTCTTGTCGTCTTCCTTCTTCTTCTTCTGGGCCTCGATGTACTCGGGCGGGTTGATGAACGAGTCCATGTAGCCCTTGGAGCGCAGGCGCCCCACGGGTCCGCTCTCGTCATCCTCGATCTGCTCGGGCGTCCGCGGCTTGGGCGTCCTCACGATGTACGCCGACATCGGATCGATCAGGTTCTCGAGCGAGAGGCAGACGTCGATGTAGTCCTCGACGACCTCCTGGCCGTGGCGCGCCATGTGGCGCCGCACCCGCGCCGAGTGGTTCGCCATGCCGTCGATCATCTTGCGGTTGGTCTTCGAGAAGAAGTAGTTGTGCTTGAAGAAGTCGACGTGCGCGCAGACGTGCGCCATCACGATCTTCTGATCGGTGAGCGAGTTCCCCTCGAGCAGGTACGCGTAGGCGGGGTTGGTGTTGATCACCATCTCGTAGATCTTCGACAGGCCCCACTCGTAGCTCTTGGAGAGCTGCTCGTAGTCCATGCCGAAGCGCCAGTGCGGGTACCGCGTCGGGAACCCGCCGTACGCGGCGACCTCGTTCATCGTCTTGTAGTCGAGGACCTCGTACAGGATCGGGAAGAAATCGAGCCCATAGTTCTTCGCGTATCCTTCGACTTCTTCCTGCATGTCGCGCAGGTAGGCCGGAAACCGCTTGATCGTCACGCCAAGGACTCCATGATCAACGACCCTTCCCGAGGAACTCTTTGATCGAGTCCATGATCGCGTCCTTGCCCTTGATCTCGCTGGTGACGACGCGCTCGTCCTCGTCGAAGTGCTCGGTCAGATCCTTGATGAACTGCCCCGAGCCGTACGGCGATTCGACCTGCCCGTACGCGAACAGGTTCACGAACGGGAGCAGGTCGTTCTTCAGGAGCTCCACACAGGTGTGCGTGTCGTCGACCGACCAGTTGTCACCGTCGGAGAAGTGGAACGGATAGATGTTCCACAGCTCCGAGGGATACTCGTCCGCGATCATCTTCGCGCACAGCTTGTACGCCGAGCTGATCATCGTGCCGCCCGACTCGCGGGTCTTGAAGAACGTCTCGCGATCGACTTCCTTCGCCATCGCGTCGTGGATGATGAAGCGGCTCTCGACGCCGTGGTACTGCGACGTCAGCCAGGTATCGATCCAGAAGCTCTCGATCCGGACGATCTCCTTCTGCTCGTCGCCCATCGAGCCCGAGACGTCCATCATGTAGATGATGACGGCGTTGCTCTGCGGCAGCGGCTCCTTCTTCCACGAGCGGTAGCGCTTGTCGTCCTTGATCGGGACGATCACTGGGTTCTTCGGGTCGTACGTGCCCATCGCGATCTGCCGCCGGATCGCCTGCTTGTACGTCCGGCGGAAGTGGCGCAGCGACTCGGGGCCCGTCGTCCGGATGCCAGAGTACTTGTCCTTCCATGCGACGATCTTCTCGGTGCCCTTGGGCTGGATCCGCGGCAACTCGAGCTCCTCGCCCATGATCTCGGCGAGCTCCTGGATGGAGATCTCGATGTCCATCAGGTGATCGCCCGGCCGATCGCCGGCCTGTCCCGCGCCGGGCTGCTCCTCGCCGTCCTGCCCGAGCGAGTCACCGACCTCGCCCTGCCCCTGGCCGACGCCACCCTGCTGCTTGTCGCCGTGCTTGAAGTGGGGGATGTCGACCGACGGCAGCGGGATCGCGACCGTGTCCTTCCCCTTCTTCGCGATCATCTCGCCCTGCGAGATGTACTTGCGGAGGTTCTGTTTGATCTTGCCGCGGATGATCTGGCGGAAGCGGCCGTGGTCGAGATCGATCTTCTGGCTCATGGGTCGATCTCCTAGAGGGCCACATCCGCGACGTCGCCGCGTGCGTTGACGAAGCACAGCCGCCCGCCCTGCCGCTTCGTGTGCTGGACCATCTCGAGGAGGCCGAGTGCGCGGGACATCACGTCCTGCGGGTCGTCCGTCTCGAGCTCGACGCACAACTTCGCCAGCAGCTCAGCCAGCGTGTGGTTGAGCTCGACGGTGATCGGACCCTTCCCTAGCGGGTCGCTCATGCCTAGCTCTTGACGTCTCCGCGCGCGAAGATCGAGGCGACGAAGTTGAGGACGTCGGTCGCCGAGACCTCGTCGTAGCCGAAGTTCTTGATCAAGCGCTGCTTGACCACGTCGATCTTCGCCTGCGTATCGCGATCGACGACGCTCGAGACGAGCGACGTCAACTTGATCGAGTCCTTCTGATCCTCGAACAGCTTGCCCTCGAGCGCCTTGTGGAGCCGCTCGTTGGTCTTGTAGTCGAACTGCCGGCCCTCGATCGCGAGCGCGCCGATGTAGTTCATGATCTCGCGGCGGAAGTCATCCTTGCGGCTCTCGGGGATATCGATCTTGTCCTCGATCGACCGCATCAGGCGCTCGTCCGGCTCCTCGTCCTGACCCGTGTACGGGTTCTTGACCTTCTCCTTCTGGGTGTACGCCTTGATGTTGTCGATGTAGTTGGCGCACAGCTTCGCGATCATGTCCTCGTCGGCGCTGATCGCACGCTGGACCTCGTTCTTGACGATGTCCTCGTACTCCTGCTTGACGACGGAGAGCATCTCGCCGAACCGCTTGCGCTGCTCGTCCGAGCTGATCAGGGAGTGATTCCTCAGACCACTCTCGAGCTCGTTCAACACCATGAACGGGTTGATCGCGCCATCGGCCTTGTCGCTGACGAGGGCGTTCGCGATCTTGTCCTGGATGTAGCGCGGCGAGATGCCATCCAGGCCCTCGCGCTGCGCCTCCTTGCGGAGCTCCTTGATGTTGTCCTGCGTGAAGCCCGGCAGCGTCTTGCCGTCGTACAGCTTCGCCTTCTGGAGCAGCGACAGGGAGTGCTTCTTCGGATCCTCGAGGCGCGTCAGCACGGCCCACAGCGCGGCGACGTACAGCGTGTGCGGCGCGACGTGCTTGCCGACGCGATCGGTCGTGAAGTCCTTCGTGTAGATCTTCACCTCTTCGGACACCTTGGTGATGTACGGGATGTCGACCTTCACGGTGCGATCGCGGAGCGCCTCCATGAACTCGTTGTTGAGGAGCTTCTTGTACTCGGCCTCGTTGGTGTGGCCGAGGATCACCTCGTCGATGTCGGTCTGCGCGAACTTCTTCGGCTTGATCTTGCGCTCCTGCGTCGCACCGAGCAGGTCGTAGAGGAACGCGACGTCGAGCTTCAGGATCTCGACGAACTCGAGGATGCCGCGGTTGGCGATGTTGAACTCGCCGTCGAAGTTGAACGCGCGCGGATCGGAGTCCGAACCGAACGTCGCGATCTTCCGGTAGTTGATGTCACCGGTGAGCTCGGTCGAGTCCTGGTTCTTCTCGTCCTTCGGCTGGAACGTGCCGATGCCGATCCGATCCTGCTCCGAGAGGACGAGGCGCTTGACGCGCACGTGGCCCATCACCTTCTCGAAGTTGCCGGCGTAGTGCCGCATCAGCTCCTTGAAGATCAGCCGGCACGCCGGATTGACGTCGCCGAAGATCTTCACCTTGTGATCGTCGTTGCCGAGCTTGAGCTTGTCGATCGTCGCCTGGCGCCAATCCGGCGGGATCAGGCGCAGCGGCTCGTCGTGCATCGGCGACGGGAACGTCTCCGAGCCGCCCGCGTGCTCGCTGAGCTCGCCCGGCAGCTGCCAGTAGTACGTGTACAGCGCGCCATCGGCGGTCTTGCTGTACTCCTCGAGCCCCTTCTTGAGCTGGCGCGCGATCGTCGACTTCGCCGAGCCGACCGGGCCGTGGAGCAGGATGATGCGGCGCTCGGTGCCGTAGCCGGCCGCGGCGCTCTTGAGCACGTTCATCA
>Ga0113563_10001911_pt1 | contig 12247 bp, 9 predicted proteins | sample Mud3Dept3metaG_FD_80117 | JGI IMG/M metagenome (GOLD analysis project Ga0113563, IMG submission 80117) | Freshwater wetland microbial communities from Ohio, USA, analyzing the effect of biotic and abiotic controls - Mud 3 Core 4 Depth 3... | ecosystem: Environmental > Aquatic > Freshwater >...
CTGCTGGCCGAGCGCGCGCCCCCTCGAGAGGTGCCTCGCGTGCAGCAGCTCCTCGGCGAGGTGCAGCGGCTCGAGCTGCTGGTGTCCTCCACGCTGATGCTCGGCGCGGAGCAGCCGCTTGAGTCCGCGCCGGTGGACCTCGCCGAACTCGTGGCGGACGTACTCGACCTCATGCAGCCCTCGCTCGAGCACCGCGGCATCGTGGTCGAGCGCGCGCACGTCGAGATGCCGCCCGTCACCGCCGACCGCACGCGCCTGCGCCAGGCGTTGCTCAACCTCGTCGTGAACGCGGCCGACGCCATGCCGCGCGGTGGACGCCTGCGCGTGTGCACGGAACTCGAGGTAGCGGCGCGGCGCGCGCTGCTTGCGGTCGAGGATTCGGGCCCGGGCGTGAGCGACGAGTTGCGCGCACGCCTGCGGACGGACTCGGTCAGCACCAAGCCGTTCGGCCTCGGGCTCGGTCTCGTGGTCTGCCGGGACGTCGCGGCGGCGCATGGCGGCGAGCTCGGCATCGAGCGCAGCGTCGCACTCGGTGGCGCGCGATTCGTCGTCGCGCTACCGTTGCAGGCCGCGACTCCCACCGGAAATCCCTGAAATCTATGGCCAGAATCCTCGTCGCCGACGACGAGCGCTCCATCTGCGATGCGTTCCGGATGCTGCTCGAGGCCGAGGGCCACACGGCACTCGTCGCCTCCACCGGCGAGGAGGCGCTGCTGCTGGTGCGCGAGCAGGCGCCCGAGCTCGCGTTCGTGGACGTGCGCATGCCGGGCATGAGCGGGCTCGAGGTGCTCAAGGAAATCGGTCGCATCGCGCCCGAGCTCCCGGTGGTGGTGATGACGGCCTACGGCACGCTTGAGACCGCCGCCGAGGCGCTGCGCAACCGGGCGTTCGACTACCTCGGCAAGCCGCTGGACGTCACGCAGATCCGCCAGGTGCTGCGACGCGCGCTGCACGCGCCCGCGCCTGCCTCTGCAGTCACGGCCGTGGGCGAGGACGACGAGGCGGACCCTCGACCGCGACTGGTCGGCCAGAGCGCCGCCATGCAGGGCCTGTTCAAGCTGATCGTGCGCCTCGCCGACAACGACCTCGCGGTGCTGGTGCAGGGCGAGAGCGGCGTCGGCAAGGAGCTCGTGGCGCGGGCCATCCATGAGTCCGGAGCGCGGGCGCGTGAGCCGTTCGTGGCGCTCAACTGCGCGGCCATCCCGGAGCAACTGATCGAGTCGGAGCTGTTCGGTCACGAGCGCGGCGCTTTCACCGATGCCAAGGCGCAACGCGTCGGGCGCTTCGAGGCCGCCGGCGCCGGCACGCTGTTCCTCGACGAGATCTCGGAGCTGCCGCTGCACCTGCAGGGCACCCTGTTGCGCGTGCTGCAGGAGCGCAGCTTCGAGCGGGTCGGCAGCGTGGCGCCGGTGCCGTTCCGGGCCCGGCTCGTCTGCGCCTCGAACCGAGACCTTGCGGCCGCGGTGGCCGCCGGTGAGTTCCGCGAGGACCTCTACCATCGCATCAACACCGTCGCACTCGCGGTGCCGCCGCTGCGCGAGCGCCTCGAGGACCTGCCCGAGCTCGTGCAGGCGCTGATCCGCCGCGCCAACCGCGAGGCGGGTACGGCGATCCGCTCGGTGGAGCAGGCGGCCATCGAGCGGCTCAAGGCACACGCGTGGCCGGGCAACGTCCGGGAACTCGAGCACGTCATCAAGCGCTCGGTGCTTTCGGCCCGGGGCGAGGTGCTGACGGTGCACGACCTCAGCCTGGGGCAGGAGGCGGCCGGGACGGACGCCGCTCGCTCGGAAGTCGAGCGCCTCGCGGACGTTGTGGCCTCGCTCGGGCGGAGGCTCGTCGAGGCCGCCGGGCGCAGCCAGGATTCCCTGCCCGTGCACGAACTCGCCATGGAGCGCCTCGAGCGGTCGCTGGTGCAGGCGGCACTGGAGGCCACCGGAAACAACCAGGTCGCCGCCGCGCGACTGCTCGGCATGAACCGCAGCACCTTCCGCGCGAAGCTGCCGTCGTCTGCGTCATCCTCCTGACCGGAATCCAGGCACGGCCTGACGGATTTCCGCCAGTAAGCAAATTTTCAATAGAATCTTGGTGTTATGTTTGATCGGCGGGGCCGCATGGGCCCCGGGCGTCGTGAAATCTGACACCTCGCCGTCACCACGGTCCGTGCAGCCGGCGGCCCCGCTCGCGTAAGCGGCTGAAATCAAAGCGAGTTGGGCACTTCGGTCCGCATCGGCCCAGGTTGGCACGCCGATTGCTTGGTATCCGCTGCAAAGACGTCCAGCCGCGGACGTCGCCTCGAGTCCGGATCCCCCCGATTTGCCGTTCTCGAGGAAGCACTGGGCGCGGTCCCTCCCGCCCGGTGGCAGCGGTTGAAAAGGCTGGACCCGGTCGCGTGAACAACGTGACCGGGATCCACTCTGGCAGCGGTCGGCGAGGCGCGGGTGCGTGCCGCGGCACCGCGTGCCACGACCTGCGCGAGGGACGAAATCTTGTTCAAGGGCCCGGTCCGCTTCCACGCCGCTGCAGCGTGCGGCATCGCGTCCGTGGCGGCTGCGCTCGCGGCGCCCTCGGTGCGGGGCGCGGATTCGAGCGGCGCGGACGTCGTCGTGCCGGAACTCGAGCTCATCGTCGTCACCGCGACCCGCCTGCCCATGCGCTCGTTCGACGTCCCGGCGCTGGTGTCGACCACCGACGCCGCGACCGTCCAGGGCCTGCTCCAGTCCCGGACCCTGCCCGAAGTGCTCGGCGAACTTCCCGGCGTGGCGGTACAGAAGACCGGTCACGGCCAGGGCTCGCCCTTCATCCGCGGCTACACCGGCTTTCGCAACGTGCTGCTCATCGACGGCATCCGGCTCAACAACTCCGTTTTCCGAGAAGGCGCGAACCAGTACTGGAACACGGTGGACCCGTTCTCCTTCAGCCGCGTGGAGGTGCTGCGCGGCCCGGCCTCCGTCCTCTACGGCAGTGACGCGATCGGCGGGGCAGTGAACGTGCTCTCGGATATCGCGCCGCAGGCCGCCCCGGGCCTCTCGCCGCGGCTACTGTACCGGTATTCGGACGCCGAGAACTCGAGCACCGTCCGGGCCGAGTCCGGGTGGGGAAGCGGATCCCTGCGCGCACGGGGCGGGTTTACCTGGAAGGACTACGGCGACCTCGAGGGCGGACGCGAGGTCGGCACGCAGCCCCGCACTGGCTACGAGGAGCGCAACGCCGACCTGCGCCTCGAGTACGACCTTGTCGCCGACACCACGCTGGCCTTCGGCTACCAGTACGTGGACCAGGACGACGCCTGGCGTACCCACCGCACGATCCACGGCATCAGCTGGGAGGGAACCACGGTTGGGACCGACCGCAAGCTTTCGTTCGACCAGCAGCGCCAGCTCGGTTACGTGAAGCTGCGCCACGCCGGGCTGGGACCCGCCGCCGACACTGTCCAGGTGAGCCTCTCCCAGCACCGCCAAGTCGAGGACCAGTACCGCAAGCGCTCGAACCTGCGCATGGACGAGCTCGGCTTCGACGTCGGCACGACCGGCCTCGCGCTGCAGTTCGACAAGCAGTGGGGTGCCGTCCAGCTGGTTTACGGCGCGGACTGGTATCGGGACGACGTGGACAGCTACTTCGTCGAGTACAACGCGGACGGCTCCGTGCGCCGCCGCCACGCGCAGGGCCCTGTCGCCGACGACGCGACGTACGACCTCGCCGGCATCTACGCGCAGGGCATCGCATCTCTCGGGTCGCGCGTGACCGCGACGATTGCCGGGCGCTACACCCACGCCGCGGTCGATGCGCGCCGCGTCGAGGACCCGGTCACCTTCGACGTGTACTCGATCGAGGACGACTGGGACGACTTCTCGGGCAGCGGGCGGCTCGCCTTCATGCCGGTGGCCGACGGTCCGTGGATGCTCTACGCCGCGGTGTCGCAGGCGTTCCGAGCACCGAACCTGTCGGACCTGACCCGTTTCGACGCCGCACGCTCGAACGAGCTCGAGATCCCGAGCCCGGGGCTCGCGCCCGAGCAGTTCGTGTCCTACGAAGCGGGACTCAAGTACTCCGACGAGCGCTGGTCGGCGCAGGCAGCAATCTTCCGCACGGACGGCGAGGACGTGATCGTCCGCACGCCGACGGGCCGCGTGGTCGGTGGCCTCAACGAGGTGACCAAGGTCAACGCCGCCGAGTCGCGAGTCGAGGGTGTCGAGGCGCAGGTATCGTGGCGTGTGCTGCCTCCGCTGTTGCTGCTCGCGGAGGGCGTCTGGCTGGACGGGGAGGCCGACGCTTACCCGACCGGCTCGCTGCAGCCGGTGCGCGAGCCGCTCGACGTGCTGATGCCCCCGAGCTGGCGGTTGGGGGCCCGGTGGGCGCCGTGGTCGGCGCGGTTGCATCTCGAGGCGATCCTCGAGCACGCGGAACGACAGGACGAGCTGTCCACGCGCGACCAGCTCGACACGCAGCGCATCCCGCCAGGCGGTACGCCGGGCTGGACGGTCCTGCATCTGCGCTCGGAGTGGCGGGTGACCAGCCGCACCACGCTGTCGCTCGCGGTCGAGAACCTGACCGACGAGGACTACCGCATCCACGGCTCCGGTGTGAACGAGCCCGGCCGTAACGTCGTGGCGTCCGTCGCCGTCAGCCTGTGAGAGCCGCGTGACTCCCGAAAGCAAGGTCGTCGCCGCGTTGGACGAACGGGTCCGGGATCCCGCCGCCAAGCTGCGTCACATCGACGTCTGTCTCACCGAAGCGGTGGAGTACTCGCGGTCCGCGGGCTTCGAGCGCTTCGAGTTCGTGAACGAGGCTCTGCCCGAACTTTCCCTCGCCGATCTCGACCTTTCGGTGAGCCTCGTCGGCAAGCGGCTGCGCGCGCCGCTGATGATCTCGCCGATGACGGGCGGCACGGCGCGGGGGCAGGACATCAACCGGCGGCTCGCTTCGGTCGCGGAGCGCTTCGGGCTCGCCTTCGGCGTGGGCAGCCAGCGCGTGGCGCTGGAGTCACCCGAGCGCGCCGAGTTCTTCCGCGTCCGGGACGTCGCCCCGTCCGTCCCGGTGTTCGCCAACCTCGGCGCCGCGCAGTTCGCACGCGGCTTCGGCGCGGCCGAGGCGAGGAAAGCGGTGGCGATGGTCGGCGCCGACGTGCTGTTCGTGCACTTCAACGCGCTGCAGGAAGCGGTGCAGGGCGGCGACCGCGACTTCCGCGACGTCGCGGCACGACTCACTCAGCTGTGTCGCGAACTCGCGGCCGAAGGCGTCCCCGTGTTCGCGCGCGAGGTGTGCTTCGGCATGAGCGGCGCCACCGCACGGCGGCTCGTGGACTGCGGTGTCGCCGGCATCGACTGCTCCGGCGCCGGCGGCACGTCCTGGGCCAAGGTCGAGGCTTGGTGCGCGCGCACCGAGCGCAGCCGCGCGCTGGGCCTCAAGTTCGGCGAATGGGGCATCCCCACCAGCGAGGCCATCGTGGACGTGCGCGCTGCCATGCCGGCCATCCCGCTCATCGCCTCCGGCGGCCTGCGCAGCGGCATCGCCCTCGCGAAGGCGATCGCCCTCGGCGCCGACGTCGGTGGCATGGCGCGGCCGTTCCTGCTCGCCGCGCACGAGGGCGAGGACGCGGTCGCGCGCCTCGTGGAGGACGTGCTCGAGGAGCTGCGCATCTGCATGTTCGCCACCGGCTCCGGGACGGTGGCCGAGCTGCGCGGCAAGCTCCGGCCGGTGGATCGGCCGACGGGCGCGTCTGGCCAGGGAGCGCGCCCGTGAGGCAGACGCTGGTCCTCGACGTCGTCGGACTCACGCCGGCCCTGCTCGCGCACGCGCCGAACCTGCGTGCGCTGGCCGCTGCGGGCGGCATGCGCCCGCTCACGACCGTCCTGCCGGCGGTCACGACCACGGTGCAGTCCACGTTCGTCACCGGCCTGCTGCCGCGCGACCACGGCATCGTCGGCAACGGCTGGTATTTCCGCGACCTCGCGGAAGTGTGGCTGTGGCGGCAGTCGAACCGGCTGGTGCAGGGCGAGAAGCTCTGGGAGACGGCAAAGCGGCGCGACCCGACCTTCACCTGCGCCAAGCTCTTCTGGTGGTACAACATGTACGCGACGGCGGACTACACCGTGACGCCGCGTCCGATGTACCCGGCCGATGGCCGCAAGCTCCCGGACATCTACACGCAGCCGGCCGGCCTGCGCGACGAGTTGCAGCGTGAGCTCGGGTCATTTCCGCTGTTCCGCTTCTGGGGCCCGACCGCGGACATCGAGTCCACGCGCTGGATCGCCCGCAGCGCGCTGCGCGTGCTCGAGCGCCAGCAGCCGACGCTCACCCTGGTGTACCTGCCGCACCTCGACTACTGCCTGCAGCGCCTCGGGCCGTCGCATCCGGCGATCGCAGTCGAGGTCGCCGCGGTGGACGCGCTCTGCGGCGAGCTCATCGACGCCGCGCGCCGCGCCGGCGCCGCGATCGTGGTGCTGTCCGAGTACGGCATCACGGAGGTCTCCCGTCCGGTGCACGTCAATCGCGCCCTGCGCCGTGCGGGCTGGCTCGCGGTGCGTGAGGAACTCGGGCGCGAGCAGCTCGACGCAGGTGCCTCGCAGGCTTTCGCCGTGGCCGACCACCAGGTCGCGCACATCTACGTGGCGCGCCCGGAGCTCGTGCCGGAAGTCGCGGCGCTGCTGCGCGAACTGCCCGGTGTCGAGCGCGTGCTCGACGAGGCGGGCAAGCGCGAGGCGGGGCTCGATCACCCGCGCTCGGGCGAGCTCGTCGCCATCTCGGACGCGCAGAGCTGGTTCACCTACTACCATTTCCTCGACGACGGGCGCGCGCCGGACTACGCGCGCACCGTCGACATCCACCGCAAGCCGGGCTACGACCCCGCCGAGCTGTTCGTCGATCCGCAGCTCAGGGCGGCGAAGCTTCGCATCGGCCTGCGGCTCGCACAGAAGATGCTCGGCATGCGCTACCTGATGGACGTGATCCCGCTCGATGGCACGCTGGTGCGCGGTTCGCACGGCCGGCTCACCGACCACGCCGACGCAGGCCCGCTGTTCATCACTTCCCACCCCGAACTGCTTCGGGAGGGGCCCGTCGCGGCGACCGAGGTCCGCGACCTGCTGCTCGACCACGTGTTCGGAGCGGCGGGTGCCGCGCTCAGGAGGACGGCATGAGCCCGGACGAACTGCTGGGCGCCTGGCTCGCGAGGCGTCTTCCGCTCGATGCGGCAGACTGGCTCGGGACCGTCGCCGGTCTGGTGCGGGCAGCCCCGACCGATCGGCCGCTGTACCTTGCCATCGGCGAGGTGGCGCGACGCGTGCCGAAGCAGCCGCTCGCGCCGACCGATGACGAGCTGGCCGCCGCGACAGCGAGCCGGCCCGGTTGGGATCCGCGCGACTGGACGCTGGACCAGGCGGCGCGCGTGCGCCTGCTGCTCGCCAGCACGGCCGATGGCGCGGTGCTGTCGCGGCGCCTCGACGCGCTGTGCAGCGCCGCCGACGTGGGCGAGCTGGTCGCGTTCTACCGTGGCCTCCCGCTGTACCCGGATCCGCCCCGCCACGCGCTGCGTGCCGCCGAGGGCGTGCGCTCCAACATGCGCGTGGTGTTCGAGGCGGTCGCGCACCGCAACCCGTACCCCGCCGAGCACTTCGCCGAGCCGGCCTGGAACCAGATGGTGCTCAAGGCGCTGTTCGTCGGGACGCGTCTCGACCTCATCGCCGGCCTCGATTCGCGCGTCAATCCGGCGCTGGCGCAGATGCTCTGCGACTACGCGCACGAGCGCTGGGCGGCCTCGCGTCCGGTGAGCCCCGAACTGTGGCGCTGCGTCGGGCCGTTCGCGACCGGTGCCGTGCTCGACGACTTCCGCCGATTGCTCGAACGAGGCACCGGGACTGAGAAGCAGGCGGCGGCGCTCGCGCTCGCGACCGCCGAGGATCCCGGTGCGCAGGCGCTGCTCGCCGCGCACCCCGCGCTGGCCGGGGCCGTTCGCGCCGGACGACTGGACTGGGAATCGCTCGCCACGGCGGGCACCTGACGACTGGAGACGACCATGCGATTCATCGATCCGCACATCCACATGAGCGCCCGCACCACCGACGACTACGAGCGGATGGCGGCGGCCGGCATCGTCGCCGTGATCGAGCCCGCGTTCTGGCTGGGCCAGCCCCGCACCAGCGTCGGCACCTACGTGGACTATCTCTCGAGCCTGGTCGGCTGGGAGCGTTTCCGGGCCTCGCAGTTCGGAATCCGGCACTACTGCACCATTGGCCTCAACAGCAAGGAAGCCAACAACGAGGCGCTCGCCGAGCAGGTGCTCGACGTGCTGCCGCTGTTCCTCGCCAAGGAAGGCGTGGTGGCCGTCGGCGAGATCGGCTACGACGACCAGACCGAGGCCGAGGACAAGTACTACCGCGCGCAGCTCGCCCTCGCGAAGGAACTCGACCTGCCAGTGCAGGTGCACACGCCGCACCGCGACAAGAAGCGCGGCACCGCGCGCAGCATGGACGTGGCCCTCGAGATGGGGCTCGAGCCCGGGCGCGTTGTCATCGACCACAACAACGAGGAGACCGTGGCCGAGGTGCTCGACCGCGGCTTCTGGGCGGCGTTCACGCTCTACCCGCACACCAAGATGGGCAACGAGCGCATGGCCGAGATCGCGCGTCGCTACGGCTCGACGCGCGTCTTCATCGACTCGAGCGCCGACTGGGGCAAGTCCGATCCGCTCGCGGTGCCCAAGACGGCGCGCCTGATGCTCGAGCGCGGCATCCCGCGCGAGGACGTCGAGGCCATCTGCTACGGCAACGCGCTCGCCGCCTTCGGGCAGGGCGGGCGCATGCAGGAGTCCGACTGGCTCGCGCCGCAGCCGCTCGACCAGCGCGAGCTGTACCAGGGCAACTCCGTGCTGCGCGGCCAGGCGCCGCTGGTGGACGGCCTGCCCGTGATCCCCGAGCGCGTCGAGAACGCGCTGATCGAATGAACGGGCCTGCGGGCCCTGCGACAGGAGCAAGAACATGAATACGGAGACCGCTCAGGTCCTGGGGCTGCCGCAAGGCGCGGTGTACGAGCAGGAATTCACCGTCCGCTGCCGCTACCCGGTCTATTTCACCGCGGATGCCTTCGATCCGGAAAACCCCGTATTCGAGCAGGCGCTGTGCCAGGCGGAGCCGGGGCGACGCAAGCGCTTCGCCGTGTTCGTGGACGCCAACGTCGCCGCCTGCTGGCCAGCGCTCGGGCACCAGATCGCCGCCTATGCGGGCCTGCGCGCCGAGTCGCTCGAGCTGGCCGCGCCGCCGGAGCCGGTGCCGGGCGGCGAGCAGTGCAAGAACGACTCGTCGCTCGTGATGCGCCTGCTGCAGCGGGTGGACGAGCTCGCAATCGACCGCCACTCGTACGTCGTCGCCATCGGCGGCGGGGCGGTGCTCGATCTCGTGGGCTTCGTGGCGGCGACCGCGCACCGCGGCGTGCGCCACGTGCGCCTGCCGACCACGGTGCTGGCCCAGAACGATTCGGGCGTGGGCGTGAAGAACGGCGTCAACGCCTTCGGCAAGAAGAACTTCCTCGGCTCCTTCGCGCCCCCGCACGCCGTGATCAACGACGCGTCCTTCCTGCGTACCCTGCATCCTCGCGACCGCATCGCGGGCATGGCGGAGGCCGTCAAGGTCGCCTTGATCCGCGACCGCATGTTCTTCGAGTGGATGGAATCGAGCGCCGATGCGCTGCGCGACAGCGCGCCGGCCGCCACGGCACGCATGATCCGACGCTGCGCCGAGCTGCACATGCGGCAGATCGGGCAGGGCGGCGACCCCTTCGAGCGCGGCAGCGGGCGGCCGCTCGACTACGGCCACTGGTCGGCCCACAAGCTCGAGTCGTTGACGAGCCACGAGCTGCGCCACGGCGAGGCGGTTGCCATTGGCGTCGCGCTCGACGCGCGCTGCTCCGTGCAGCTCGGGATGCTGCCGGCGGGCGAGGACGAACGCATCTACCGCTTGCTGAAGCGGCTCGGGTTCCACCTCTGGCACCCGGCGATGGAGATGCGCGACGGCGAGGGGCGACTGCGTATCCTCGAGGGCGTCGAGGAATTCCGCCAGCACCTCGGCGGCGAACTGTCGGTGACGCTGCTGCGCGAGATCGGTCGCGGCGAGGACGTGCACCGCGTCGAGCGCGACGAAGTCGCGCGGGCCATGACCTGGCTGAGGCGAAGGGAAACCGGCCAGTGAAGTTGGGCGGCAGTCACCTCGGTTACTGCACCAACATCCACCCCGGCGAGACCTGGGACGAGATCCGCGCCAACCTCGAGCGCCACGTGCCCGAGGTGAAGCGCCGGGTATGCCCCGACGCGCCCTTCGGCCTGGGGCTCAGGCTGTCCTGCGTCGCGGCCCGCGACCTCGGGCGGCCCGGCGCGATGGCGGAATTCGCGGACTTCCTGCGCCGCGAGTCGCTCTACGTCTTCACGATCAACGGCTTTCCCTACGGCCCCTTCCACGGCACGCGGGTGAAGGAGGACGTGTACCGGCCGGACTGGCGGGACGAGGCGCGGCTCGAATACACGAACTTGCTCGCCGACCTGCTGGCGCAGTGGGTGCCGGCGGGTGCCGGGGCGGGTGGCAGCATCAGCACGGTGCCGGGCGCCTTTCGATCTGCGGCGGGCGCCGCGGCGGACGTTGAACGCATCGCCGGGCAGCTGGTGCGCCACGCGGCGCATCTCGTCCACCTCGAGCGTCGTACCGGGCGGCGCATCGTGCTCGCGCTCGAGCCGGAGCCCTGCTGCCTGCTCGAGACCGTCGCCGAGACCGTGGCGTTCTTCCGCGACCACCTGCATTCGGCAGCGGCGGAAGCGCGCCTCGGCGAACTCACCGGCCTCGATGCGGCCGCCGCAGGCAGGGCGCTGCGCGATCACCTCGGCGTGTGTCTCGATCTGTGCCACGCGGCCGTCGAGTTCGAGGAGCCCGCACAGTGCCTGCACGAGTTCGAGGCCGCCGATATCGCAGTGGCCAAGATCCAGGTCACGGCCGGGCTGCGCATCCCGCGGCTGACGGTCGAGTCGGCCGAGGCACTGCGCCGACTCGAGGACGCCGTGTACCTTCACCAGGTCGTCGAGCGCAGCGTGGACGGACTGCGCCGCTTCGAGGACCTCGACGCCGCTCTCGCATCCTCCGCCTGGCGCGAACGTGACGCCGAATGGCGCGTGCACTTCCACGTGCCGGTGTTCGTCGAGACGCTCGATGGCTTCGCCTCGACGCAGGCGTTCGTCCGCGAGGCGCTGGCCCTGCATCGACAGCGCAACCGCTCGCCGCACCTCGAGGTCGAGACCTACACCTGGTCCGTGCTGCCGGAGCGCGAGCGTCGCGCGCCAGTCGAGGAGGCAATCGCCCGCGAACTCGAGTGGGTCGTCCGGGAGCTGTCGTGAAGTGGTCCGTCGCGTTGGCGCTTGGCCGGGTCTCGAACCTGCCCACCGTGTGGACCAACGTGCTCGCCGGCGTGGTGCTGGCCGGCGGTGCGACCGGAGATTCGCGCGTGCCGTGGATCCTGCTCGCAATGTCGCTGTGCTACGTGGCAGGCATGTATCTCAACGACGCGTTCGATCGCGAATTCGACGCCCGGCACCGGCCCGAGCGCCCGATTCCCTCGGGTACGGTCTCGGCACGGATCGTGTTCACGGCCGGGTTCGGCATGCTCGCGGCCGGCGTCGTGCTGCTCGCCTGGCTCGGCGTCGGCACGCCGCAGGGCACCGGCTGGCCGCCGCTGGTCGCGGGCGTCGCGCTCGCCGCGGCGATCGTGGGGTACGACGTCCACCACAAGGGCAATCCCGCGAGCCCGCTGCTGATGGGGCTGTGCCGCGCACTGGTGTACGTCGCCGCAGCGAGCGTCGTCGTGGCCCGGCCGTCCGCCGCCGTGTACCTGGGGGCGCTGCTGCTGCTCAGTTACCTCATCGGCCTGACCTACGTGGCGCGCCAGGAGCACCTCGGTCGGGTGGCGAACCTCTGGCCGCTGCTGTTCCTCGCGCTGCCGATCGCCTGGGGTGCGCGGGCCGCGCTGCAGGGCGGCTTCGTGGCGATGCTCTGGCTGCTGCTCACGGCGTGGGTTCTCTTTGCGCTTTCGTTCCTGAAGCGCCGTCGCCCCGGCGACGTGCCTCGTGCAGTCGGTCACCTGCTTGCCGGGATCTGCCTCTGGGATGCGCTCGTGATCGCCGACGCCGGGCAGCCGGTGCTGGCGGCCGCGGCCCTCGGCCTGTTCGCACTCACGTTGATGCTGCAGAGGTTCGTGGCGCCGACCTGAACCGCCGGAC
>Ga0113563_10001912_pt1 | contig 12247 bp, 12 predicted proteins | sample Mud3Dept3metaG_FD_80117 | JGI IMG/M metagenome (GOLD analysis project Ga0113563, IMG submission 80117) | Freshwater wetland microbial communities from Ohio, USA, analyzing the effect of biotic and abiotic controls - Mud 3 Core 4 Depth 3... | ecosystem: Environmental > Aquatic > Freshwater >...
AGCGTGACGTACCAGAAGATCATGCGCGCCGGCCAGCGCTTCCCGCTCAAGGCGCTCGAGCATCTCCGGCCACGCTCGGAATCGGTGATCCAGGACGTGGACATTCCGCTCGCTGCCGCCGGGGATTTCCTTGCGCAGTTGCACGCCGAGGTCGGTATCACGCCCGTCTGGATCTGTCCGTTCAGGGTCATGACGGACCGCTATCCGCTGTACCGGCTGCGGACGGATACGCCGTACGTCAATTTCGGGTTCTGGGACACTGTGCGCAGCCGGGAGCACGACGGTCATTACAACGCGATCGTCGAGCAACTGTTGGCGCGGCACGGCGGCAAGAAGAGCCTGTATTCGCGCAGCACCTTCGACGAACAGGCGTTCTGGGCCATGTACGACAGGCGCGCGTACGACGCGCTGAAGCACGCCTACGATCCAGACGGCCGGTTCCCCGGGCTGTACGAGAAGACCGTCGGCCGCGGCTGATCCACTTCGTTTTCCTCGCTCGATCGATGACCGACATCGAGACGCGTCGACCATCGGCGGTACTGTCAAGTTAAGTGGGTCTGGGCAACCATTCCCACATGAACCCATCGACCACTCTCTCTTCATCGATGAGGTATTTGTCACGATCGCGGGGCAGCGTCACTACCGGTGGCGGGCGACGGCAATAGACCCTGGAAGATCGTGACCGACAAGCTGGGCAGCTACGGCGTTGCCCGCCGGGAACTGATGCCGGCCACGATCCACGACACCGATCACTACGCGAACAACCGGGCGGAGCTCTCCCACCAGGCGACCCGGGTTCGCGAGCGGGGCATGCCTGGCTTCTCATCGCCCGGGCAGGCGCAGCGATTGCTGAGCGCCCACGCGGCTTTCTACAACCTCTTCAACCGGCAACGCCAGATGGTGTCGGCGGCGTTCTACCGGCTCCGTCGGGCCCGTGCGTTGGAACGTTGGAACGAAGCGGTTGCGGCGCGAGAATGGCGAACGGCCTCCGCTCGTCCGACGCCGTTACCTTGTCAATACCCGGGCCCGCTACACCCACCCGCGCCGCCACTGTGTCGCATCCATGAGATCCCGCCATGGCACGACCCGAACCTGCTTCGAGTGCACCGCCTCGATCGCCACCGACACCACCGGCGACCCCGGCGGTTCCGCATCGACGATCCCGGTCACGAGGAAATGCTTTTGCTTGTGCTGCGGATTCACCGCCTTCCTCCGACTCAGCCCCCACCCCGATATCCCGCAACGGCATCGGCTTACTCCGTCGACTTGAGGGACAGTTTTACTTGTCGTTGACCCAGCATTTGACGCCGCCGTCGCGTTCGTCAACGTACGCGGTAGAGCCGTTGGGACACGTCTTCTTGTCAATTCTGTTCACCCACCGGCCATTGCCGACGGGCGCACCGATGCCGGTGCCATTCTTGGCAGGAGCCTTCGCCGCCGGTCCGGGAGCAACCACGGCCGGGGTCGTGGTACCCGAATCGGACGCGACGATGGGCGCTGGAGTCGCCGTCTGTGCGGTCGTGCCCGCTGAATAACCTGCCAGGATGAGCAGCGGTACTATCGACGATACGAAAGACAACTTCATTGACGTGTTCATGATCGCTCCGAGGCTGGGCAATGCGCAGTTGACGGTCGCGCAGAACACCGAATCGCTTGGCCGAGTTTCCAGTGGGTCGGCAAGGTCACGAGGACTCCGGAGTAACCGGCCCCAACGTTGAACTGAACGACACAGGTGCCGGTTCACGGGCCGACTGTCCGGGCAAGGTCCATCTGTGTCCATCCAGTTCCGCCGATCCCGGTTGAAAATGTGATGTGGGCCCGCTCACGTCGAGGTCCCGCAGATGAAACGTCCCGGAACCACCTCCCAGCCGCGAGCTGACCCTCAAGCGCGTGTTCGCGATGAGCGGACTGCCGCCATTGCAGGCGCATAGGGAGTTGCGCGCACCTGACGACGTAGATATACTTTTGTGCGCTGTATATCTAGGTGGGCACTGCCATGCAGGTCTCCAAATGGGGCAACAGCCTCGCCGTTCGGCTCCCCGCCGCAGTCGTCGATGCACTCGGGTTGAAGGAAGGCGACCAGGTCGAGATCCAGGTCGCGGGAAGGAAAGCGTTCGAGGTGACCAGGGCGCCCAGTGAGCGGGAGCTGCTCGCGCGGCTGCGCAAGTTCCGCGGTCGCCTCCCCGCCTCGTTCAAGTTCGACCGACTCGAGGCCAATGAGCGCCGTTGACGCGTTCTTCGACACCAGCGTCCTGCTGTACCTGCTGTCGAGGGACGCCGCGAAGGCAGACCGCGTCGAGGCACTGCTCGCCGAACGAGGCATGATCAGCGTCCAGGTCCTGAACGAGTTCGCAGCGGTCGCGATCCGCAAACTGAAGATGCCACTGCCCGAGGTCCGGGAAGTCCTCGACACGATCCGTGCGGTCTGTGAAGTGGAACCAGTGACCGTCGAGACTCACGACCGGGCGCTGGCCATCGTCGAGCGCTACGGCTTCTCGCTGTACGACTCACTACTGATCGCAGCGGCCTTGATCGGTGGCAGAAAGGTGCTTTACTCGGAGGACCTGCAGCACGGTCAGCTCATCGAGCGCCAGCTGCGCGTCGTCAATCCCTTCCGCGCGCGCTGACGGCACTGAGGAGACCGAATCGAGAGCGCTGCCGTCCAGCGCGCTCTTCACTAGTTGGCGATCGTGACCCGCATCGTCTGGAACGTCGCGACCTGCCCTGCGTTGTCGGTTGCCTTTGCGACGACTGCATGCACGCCGTTCGGCAACCGGGTCGTGTCCAGCAGATACCTGTAGTCCGTGTCGCTCGGCTGTCCCGGCAACAGATAGCCGGTCGGAAGCCCATAGTTCGCCGCACCTGCCCGGACACCGTCGACAAATATCTCGACACCCTGGATGCCGGACAGTCCCCAGGCCCACGAGGCTCGCCGTCGGCGAGCGAGCCACCCCGAAGGGTGGCGTCCCCAATCCGATCCGCGACGCAATTCGGACTCAACTCCCGGTCAGCCACTGGATGACGCCCGCAGGGCACGACGACTCCAAAGTCAGCCGCGGGCCTCACGTGCTGGCTGTTCTTTTGCGTCCTCGATCTGCAGGAGTGGCAGCCGAGTGCCTGTCACGACTGACGAATTCCAGCGGATCGCGCAGTTGCGTCCCGCGGTCTTCGCGAGCATCAAGGCCTGGTCGGCCCGCTCGATGGATTCCTCCACGCTGACCTCCGGATCCAGCAATGCGAGCCCGAAGGATGCTGTCACCTTGAGCGCGGAGCCGTCAGGGCTGGCGGCCAGCGAGCTGCTGGCGAGACCTTCGCGGACGCGCGAGATCACTGCCTGGCCCGTCGCGAGATCGGTCCCGGGCAGCGAGATCAGGAACTCATCGCCGCCGTATCGAAACACCTTGTCGTAGGGCCGCAGGTACTTGGCCAGGTGTCGAACCGCGCCGGCCAGGACCTCATCGCCAAGCGGATGACCGTAAGTGTCGTTGATCTGCTTGAGGTGATCCACGTCCATGAAGACGATGCAACAGGGCTGGACCCCTCGCTGCGCCATCGCCCGCCACTCACTCAGGTCCGGCAGCATCTCGGCGCGGACGTAGGCGCCGGTCAGCGCATCGCGATTTCGCAATGCGGCCTGGATTTCGTGTCGCAGTGAACCGAGTACCACGCGCAGGCGTGCATCGCGCGCCACCAGTTCCTCGTAGTCTGCGCGAAGGATAGGCTCACCGGCCGCCGCCGTCCGCAGCATCCGCGCTCCGACCCGATGCAGGTCCCTGTGCTCGGCCTCGATTGCTGCAAACACGGGCTTCTCGCGAAACTCGTCGGATGCCTGCTCGTAATACCACCGGCCGAATCGACACAGTTGATGCGCGTTCTCCGCGAAGTCGTTCGCATCACACGGCGGCCCGCAGACTAACGCGCGCAGTAGATCGTCGTGCCATTCGGCGCGGTCGTGCGCGGCGTGTTCCAGCTCCTCCAGCGCTTTGCGCAACTTGACTGGATCGATCTTGAGCATCGGTGTTTCCCCGTATTCGCAGTGCGCTGCTCGCCGGGCCGCAACGCCAGCATCCGCCTTCACCGGCGACTCTGCAAGGGCGTGGCTCGCAACCGCACCTCTCCAGGCCCGCCCGAATTCAAGCGAAAAACGTTGCCAACCACTCGGTGAAGCTCAACCAGGGTTGGTCCGCTCGCAACGCCTCCCCGCCACCCTCACCGCCTCGGCGGCGTTGCTCCTCGCTCGAGGTGGAACTGGTCGAGCTGCAATTCGATCGGCGCGAGCATGTCGAGCAGGCACCGCTGCACCTCACCGGGCTCCGCGGCCCACAGCGACACCCACTCCGGGTCCCGCTGCGCCGTGCTTACGAGGTCGCTGAACACGATCTCGGTCACCCCCGGCGCCTCGCGCACGCAGTGGATTGCGAAGTCCGTGGCGAGTGACTGCACCTCGATGTGGAGTTGCTCCCGATCAACCGGCGCCGTCCAGTACAACTGCGCGGAGGCCTCCTCGTCCTGGACCTCGGACTCGGCCTCGGCACGCAGGCTTGCAACGATTTCGAGCGCGGCACGGTAGGCGTTGTCCAGGGCCGGATGCCGCGGCGGTACGTGCGCGAGGGCGCACTCGGTGAGCAGGTCCGTTACTCTGGCCTCGATGCGGTCGATCAACCCGAGCAGCACACCGCGGAACCGTTGCCCCGGCCAGCCATGCCACTCGACGAGGCAGTGACGACAGTCCTCGATCGCGTCGCATACCGGGCATGACGGAATGCCACTCATGCGCAACTCGGACCAGGGACGTGACCCGTGCCCGGCCTCCCGTCACCGCCGCAATTCACCGCCGTCCGCACCGAAGCTCCTCGCGCCGCTTCTGCAGGTCGTGCCAATCGGCACGCAGCCACTCCCCTTCCGCAGACGTGTACCCCGCTCGCATCCGAGAATTGAGATTGGCGATCGCCTGATCGACGGCTTCGCACGCTGCTTCATTCGGCGGCGCGACCGGCGCCACCTGCGGAACCTGCAACGGCACTGCATTTCGCGCCGGTGCAGCAACTCGTGGTGCCGAGCCTGATCCCGCCTGCACCGCCCACGTTCGCTGCTGCTGGCGCGCGAGATCCCGCGGATCCGGCTGGTCGACGACCAGGGTGCGCACCTGCGCATCAGCCCCGCACGAGTGGTCGGACACGACCCGCTGCCCGTTGAAGAGACACTCTTACACACCGACGTAGCTCTGACCGCCGCCTCGACCGGACGATGCTGCCTCCGGCGCCGTGTCCTCCGATCTGAGCCCACCGCCCAGGAACCGCAACGCAGCCAGCACGGCGAACGCGATCAACGCGCCGACCGCCAGCACCGAGCCCGTCCGGTTACGGGATCGCTCCTCGAACTCCTGCCACGCCCCGCCCATGCGCAAACTCCTTGCCGGCCGCGTCTGTCCGACGTCCGTCCTGTCGACCTGTGAGCGCATCTTAGCCGCAGTCCTCGCGCCCGCGTGAGGACACACCGTCACTCCGGCTGGATATCGCGCGCTGAAGCTGCATTCCGGGCGGGTCCCGCGGCTCCCTCGTCGGCCTCCCACGGTCCCCCGAACGACGGGCGAAGGGACCGTGTGGTCCCGACTCAGAAAGGGAGCCTCCCAGATGAACACCGAAGTCCGCAGCTCGATCGACACCCTGCATCCCACGCTCAAGGAGCGCCTCGCCCAGCCCGGCCAGTCACTGCTGCCGCCGCTGACCAGCATGAGCCGCTTCGCGAAGTGCTCGCTCGCCAACCAGTTCCTGGTCTTCGCGCAACGCCCCGACGCCACCTGCGTGCAGGGCTACCGCGCCTGGAACAAGACCGGCCACCAGGTCAGGCAGGGCGAGCACGGCATCGTGATCTACGCGCCGATGCGCTTCGCGCAGCGCGATTCCAACACGCTCGACGACGGCGCCACCGAGTCGCCGCGGCTCGGCTTCCGCGTCGCCTACGTCTTCGACGTCTCGCACGTGGATGCGCTTCCGGGCACAGCGTCCGCGCTCGAAACTGCTTCTACCTTATGCCCCAGCGCCCACCGCCACCTCGAGGCGCTCAAAGCCTTCCTCGTCGGGCACAACGTCGAGCTCGAGTACAAGGCGCTCGCACCCGGCTTGCTCGGTTACACCAACGGTCGCCGCATCGCCGGCACCGAAGCCTTCATCGAATACATCCAGTCCTACCGCGGCACGCCCGGCACGCTGGACGCGTCGCTCGAGCGCATACGCAACGCCGCGCAGCGCCTGTCGGCCGAGATCGGGGCCATAATAACCTTCGACCCAGGCGCCGCCTGAGGCGCGCCCGCTCGCTGGCCAAACCGCTCGCACGCCGACACAACAGACCATGCGCACCGACTTCCTCGGGCTGTTTACCACCTTGAACAGCGCACGCGTTCCGTACGTCGTCGTCGGCGGTCTCGCACTGTTATTGCATGGCGTCGATCGCGTGACAGCAGATGTGGATCTCGTAACAGACCTGACAACAGGTGCAACGCGCGACCTGATCAGCGCGCTCACGGCCGCCGGGTACCGCCCCGTCGCGCCCGTGGACCCGGAGTTGCTGGCGGACGCAGCAATCCGCGACCAATGGCGCGCTGACTGTTACGCTGGACGGCGTGCCGGTCACCGTTGCGTCCGTCGCGCATCTCATTACGATGAAGGAGCACACGGCCAGGCCGCGCGACCTCGAAGATGTCCAGCGACTGCGCGTGCTGCAGAGCAGAGAACCGAAATGACCGAGTTCGACGCTCGCTCGATCCCGGAAGCCTGGGGCTCCTTCGAGGACGCCGAGAAGTTACGTCGCTGGGCGTTCCTGCAGAAGTCGCCAGCCGAACGCCTCGCCTGGATGATCGAGATGCTGGAGATAGCCTACGCGACAGGCGCACGCCAGTTGTCGCCGCCGCCCGACGACGGCGACTGAGCCACACTTCCCGCTGCAGAGCCCGCCGCCCACTGGCGGCTTCCGAGGCGTCGCGGTGCGACGAGAGCTGTATGGCGGCGTCCGCCCTGAACGAAGAACCCCGCCGCGGCGGGGTTCTCTCACTAGATCGTCAGTCGCACAATTCACTCTGTGCCTTCGACTCATCCCCAGACCCGTGAGGCCGAGGCCCGGCAGAGGGGCGAGTGGTCCGGGGCGGGCCACCGGCCTCCCGGCGAGCCCGCCCCGCGCGGTTCATCCTACGCGGGTGTCCGTCAAGGCCCGCAGGGAACAACGTTCCGCCAATTCGCGACGGAGTCGTTGACGAGCTGCGTCCCGGTGGCGCCGTAGCTGAGCGTCAGCTGCCGGTTCGCGATCTCGGCGCAGGTCCCGTCCTTCTCGACGAAATTCCAGCCGTCGTTCGTGTACTTGTACTCGAGCTGCGTGCCTTCCTTCCCGGTGAGCGTGATCGACCAGTGCGTGGCATCCACGCGGGTGAGGGCGACGCCCGACGGGTCCCACTGCGGCAGGTTGCCGTCGAGGCGGTCGAGGAACCCGGCGATGAACACCGAGCGCCCGGTCCCGTCCGTCGACGCCGGGACGCTCGCGTTGAACGTGAGGGTCACGGTGCGCAGCTCAACGGGGCAAGCCGTCCCGCCTGACGACGTGCAGGAAACGCGACCCTGGATCGCAGGACTGATCGGTGAATGCGCGCCGATGTAATCCGCCACCACCTTGGCCTCGTTGTCGCGAGTTGTATAACGCCCGGAGAAGTTCGGGTACCCGTCACCACCCATCGCCATGAAGTCGTTGATTGCGATGTCATACGTGGCACCGGAAGAGAGGTCGATGGCTGCACCAGTGCAACTACCGTTCGCCGCCTGCCGCACCGCCGAGGTCACCCTCGATCCGGCGACCGCGGTGATCTCATAAGTGAAGCACAGGCCTGAGACCTGCGCGAAGCGCCCCTGCACTGTGGGCATCGACGAGACCGCGTTCTCGAGCATTGTCTTCAGTTCCGCCCCATTGACCGTCAGGGTCACGACAACGTTGCCGAACGGCAGGACGGCGAAGACCGCGCCATTGGTGATCGGGTATGGCGGCGGCGTGTACGGCGGGCAGAAGTCGCTCGGAACATCCGTGGTCGGGCACGTCAGGTCCGCCCGCAGGCCGCCGGCGTTCTGGATCGCAAAATCCACGCCATACGTCAAGCGCAGAGCATCGCTGACCACGTTTCCTTCCAGCGATTCGCATGTGCGCCCCGCGGCGTTCCCGCAGGCGTCAGCGCGAGGGATGAACCGGGTCGAGGCACCTGCGACCTGGCCCAGCTCCGCGCTGCAATCCCTCGCGCACGAGTACCAGGCTTCGCCTACGGTGCATATCCCGTCACCGCAGACGGCGTCCGGCCCGCACTTCGCCTGGTCGGTGGCGCCGACGCCCTTTGCAAACTGCGGAATGATGCAGTCCGCGCAGGACTCCGTGACCTGCCCTGCGTTAACGACGCCGGTGACTGTCTTCATCAGCGCGCCTTTGTTCCTGAATGGCGCTCCTGCGTCAACAGCCAGTTGCGCGTCGTTCTGCACCGCACGGCACTCGAAGGTCCCAACATCGCCGGCGACCTGCGCGAATAGTGTGGATGGCAATGCGACCAGGATCGTTGCCAACCCAGAGAGCCAGATTCCGTTCATGACCTGCTCCTTCCTCCCTTGGGCTGGGCGCACCAAGAACGGTGCGTCGTCCGCCCGTAGGGCCTACGGTAGCGCGAACCACCTAACTGCGACATTCGGGCTGTTGGAATCGGGGCAGGTATAAATGGGTAGCCCGGCTCACCCCGCGATGCTCGCTTGGCACTACCGTCGCCACTCTCCGCACTCAATGCACGCTCTCCCCCGCCGCTGCCTCACCCGCTCCATCCGTGCCGGGAGGTTCACCGCGCGCGTCGTCTCCGGCCCGTACAGCCGGTCGATCCACGCCGACGCCAGCTCCACGTGGACCGACTCCGGAAACCGGCGATCCTCGAACCCGTACACGCGCCACAGGTCCCACAACGTCTTCTCGTCGATCGGCCGCAGCAACGGCCGACGCTCGAGCTCCGTGAGTTCCTCCCGCAGGACCGATTTGTCTGGCGCGATCGTGCGCCGGTGCGACACGTACTGAAACGGCACGGCGACCGTTTGCAGGATCGCGAGCAGCAGCACAACGAACGGCACCACCAGCACCCACTTTACGCGTTCCCAACCCGTCTCCGGCCACCCCATTCCGGACAGCCCCCAGTCGACCTCGAACCGCGACGGCTGCGTAAGTGCCGCACGAACTTCACGACGCCGGATCTCCTAGGCCTTCTCCAGGCCATGGCGGCCTGACTCAACCACCGGAGCCTCCAGGCATCCCTGGGCGGTTCAGTCTCGCTAGACCGGCCCCTGCAGCGCGGCCGACTCGGCGGTCGCGCTGCAGCAGACAGATCGGAACGAGTGCATCGGGGTCGTCGTCGACCCTTACGCCTACACGAATCTATCGACTTCCCCGGCGACGTCGCGGAGCTGATCAAACGAAAGCGCGGACGCCTTGCCGAGCTTCTCGTTCAGATCCTTGATGACGGCGCCTGAGAAGCCTCGCCACTGCGCCTCATTGAGAGCGAATACCTGGCTATTGAAGTGCAGGTGCGGAATCCGCATGCCGCCGGGGAACGGCGGTCTTCGCAGCGGCAGCGCCGCTTTCTCCGACTTCGCTTCCGCAGCGCCGGCCACGGCTTCAAACTCGTAGGCTGAGGTATCCATCGGTTGGAGCTTGTTCTCCTTGATGAACTTGCCGATCAGCCCTTCGCGGCGGATCCAGAAATCGATCGGTGGAAGTCCCCGGATCCAGATGAACCTGTTCCATACGTCCTGACGTGATAATACGTTCATGGGTTACCTCCTTTCTCCTAGTTTGTGAAACCTACTCCTTCGGGTCACCCCTCTAGCCAGCGCCGCAGGCGCTGGCAACCGAAACTCGGTCACTTGGGCTCCACCCACCGCGCTGCAGCCGGCTCATCAGCGACGGCTTGCCGGCAAGATGGTCGGCAAACATGCCGGGGCGGATCGGCTCGAGACGCTCGTACACTCGCGCCGCGGTCTCGATGGCGGCGCGCTCGGCAGCGCACAGGAACGGGCTCATGCGGTCGTAGCGGCCGGTCGAGAGGAAGTTGGAGCACCCGCACCAGTTCATGCAGTACTCCTTGATCCCACACGTCGCGCACGGCGCCTGCGCCCGCGCCGACGCATCGGTGCGGAACGGCGGCGCTGCCTGTGGCTTGTATCCGTCCACGATGCTGCCGATGCAGTGTCGGCCGCCCCGCCCGTCCCCGATCAGCCGTTCGCAGGGATAGATGCGGCCCTCGGCGGAGAACGCGATTTCCCTGCTGCCCATCTGGCAGCGTTCCGACGGCTCGTACCCGCGGCGAAGAATGACCGCGATCTTGCCGTCGATGAGACTGATGAAATGCGGATCGTTCCTGAGCTGCGCCGCGACATACCAGCGTCCGATCTCGCTAAAAATGCCGGGTAGCTTGGCAGCGTCTTCCCGACGCCAGGGCGCCTTCACATCGGCATTGAGGTAGATCTGCCGCACGCCGAGCGCCGACAGGAATTCGACGGTGGCGGGCAACTTGTCCAAGGTCTCGGGGCGGTAGACCGCATTGACCAGCACCAGCGGCAGGTCCTGCAGCGCGGCTTCGATCGTCCTCGAAACGGCCGCTGAGCTGCCCCGGCCATTGCGATACTTTCGAAATCTGTCCTGTACCTGCGGTGGCCCGTCGCAGCTCAGGCAGAGAACGATTCCGTGCTGCGCCAGAAAGGCCGCGATCGTTTCGGAGAAGATCGTGCCGTTCGTGACGACCGACAGCGTAACGTTCTGCCGATCGAAGCGCGGATGGCGCTCGATCAGACCGACGATCTCCCGCAGCAGATCGAACTCGAGCAGCGGCTCGCCACCGAAGAACCCGATGTCGATGCCGTCGTCAACGGAAGGCGAATCGAAGATCGACTCGACGATTCGCTCGGCGACCTCGATCGACATGCGTCCGGCGCGCTTGTCGACGTAGCAGTACGTGCAGCGGAGATTGCACTTGTGGGTGAGGCAGAGCGTGTATTTGCGCATCGTCCTTGCTCCCTCTCGTCTGCATTGACCCGCGTTCGCGGGCCTATCGAGCATAGAAGCGCTGGATCTCCTGGAAGTCGGCTCGCCTTTGAATTACCGGGCTCTCCCCACCGCTCGCACCGCCGGCTTCGTTGACCGTTCCGGTCTCGGGACCCTTGCCGATGGAGTCATGCAGCTGCCAATTGCCTGACCTCCAGCCTTAAGGAAAGCACCCCTTGGGCCTTCACGGCCATCGTGTCGCGGAGACCTTGGGTCCGCCTTCCGAATCCTGAGTGCAGTCGATCACATCCGGCGGTCCTTGGAAATTCGGGCTAATACCTGACCCACCACAGTCGTCTGACCGAGCAAACACTTCTGACAGGAAGAATAAGCACCGCAGGGAACCTTGCCCGGCAGACGGTTGCCGGCGGTGTGTTACCCCGCTCCGCTCCGTACCCGATCTCGGCTGCCCGAGCCCGAAGCATGTGCTGCTGCAGCGCGTCACATTGGGAAGTGTGCGTCGTTCCGACATTCGCTATCGTCGCCGCTTTGTCCCCAACCGCCGCTCCTCGTTTCGGCTCCGCCCCATGAACAGCAGGCAGGTCGATGCAGCAAGCCACCCGGCCTGACTCGATCTACGCTGCCAGAAAGTCATGTCAGCGCATCACACTGCCGGCACGACGACAGGACTTCACTCCTTCGTTTCCTGGTACCGCGCCCGGCTCTCCTGTCCCACATTTCCACTGGACTGCTGCCGACCGAACAACGTGTATGGCTTCTCGGGGACTGGATTTTCCTTCCATCCCGAGCGCCCGCAGAACACCAGCCCGTCTGGGAACCGCGCACCCTGAACCAGTCGATCTTGGTCGACCGGGCCAGGTTCTGCCGGCAGCGGCAACCGTGTAGTCGGCTAGCTCATGGCTGGCGGACGAGAATTCGATCGCCGCTTCCTCTTCTCCCGACATCACCAGCAGCTGCTTATGCTGCAGGGCGAGGCCCACGACGGGCCGAGTAAACCCGCCGCCCACTGGCGGCCTCCCGCATTCCTGGCGGCGCCCTCCTCAACCCAGCGCTTCGGCTGTTCGTTGACTGATCCGGAAGACCACGAACTCCGCCGGGCGTACAGCCGCAATGCCGATCTCGCAGATCAGCCGGCCCTGGTCGATGTCGGTCTGCGACATGGTCGTTCGATCGCACTTGACGAAGA
>Ga0113563_10001914_pt1 | contig 12240 bp, 10 predicted proteins | sample Mud3Dept3metaG_FD_80117 | JGI IMG/M metagenome (GOLD analysis project Ga0113563, IMG submission 80117) | Freshwater wetland microbial communities from Ohio, USA, analyzing the effect of biotic and abiotic controls - Mud 3 Core 4 Depth 3... | ecosystem: Environmental > Aquatic > Freshwater >...
GAGCCGCCCCTGCCGCGCGCCGTGGCAGCGCCCCGCCGCAGCCGGGGGGGTCGGCTCCCGAGCCGCGGGGCGATAGACCCCGGGGCCCGAGGAGCCGAGGCGCCCAATGGTGTAGGGCGGCGCGGAGTGGCCTAGAATACCGAGGTGCGAGCGGCTGCCGTGTTCCCTGCCCGCCGGTTCGCGCTCTCCGCACTGGCGATCGCCGCCTCCCTGGGGGCGGGCTGCGCCACGGCCCCGAAGCGCTTCTACACCCCGGACGAGATGCGGTCGGAGCTCGAGTCCCGGGTCTCGACGCAGATGCGGGACGAGATCGTGATCCCCTTCGAGCTCGACGACGAGATCCGCCAGCTCGCTCGAGAGGTGACCCGCAACGCCCCGACGGACGACGGGAAGGTGCGGGCCATCGTCGACGCGATCACCAGCCTGGCTGGCTTCTCCATCTCGTACGACTGGCTCTCCAACAAGACGGCCAAGGAGGTGTTCCGCGAGGGGAAGGGCAACTGCCTCGCCTACAGCAACCTCTTCGTGGGCATGGCGCGAGCGGTCGGCGTGGAGGCCGCCTACGCGGACGTCAAGTTCACCGAGCGCGTCACGCGGGAGGCCGAGATCGTCGTCAAGAGCACGCACATCACGGCTGCGGTGACGACGGGAAGCGGAGCCACGCTCATCGACTTCACCCGCACTCCGGAGCGCAAGTACACCGCCTTCAGGGTGATCGACGACCTCGAGGCCATCGCCAACTTCTACAACAACCAGGGCTTCCTGTACGGCTACTTCACCGAGAAGGCCGCCGTCGACTTCGATCCGTTGGAGAAGGAGCTCGAGATGTACCGGCTGGCGCTGGAGATCCTCCCGACCTTCCTGCGCGCGAGGAACAACCTCGGGGTCGCGCTGCGCCGTCGCGGCCGGATCGACGAGGCCATCGAGCAGTACAAGCTGGCCATCGAGGCGGATCCCAAGTACGTCGAGGCCCACTCGAACCTGGGAACGGCGTATCTGTACCAGGGGCACACCGAGGAGGCCCTCAAGGAGTTTCGTCTCGCCGCCGAGAACGCCGGCCGCGCCGACGGCTACGTCCACGAGCGCCTGGGGGCCACCTTCCTCCGCCTGGGCCGGTACCAGGACGCGATCAAGGAGCTCCGGAAGGCGCTGTCCAAGGAGCCAGAGCTGGCCGACGCCCACTACCACCTCGGCGAGTGCTACCGGAGCCTGGGGGACGAGAAGAAGGCCGTCGAGGAGTACCGGGCCGCCCTCGAGATCGATCCCAACTACGTCGCGGCTCAGACGAAGCTGCAGCAGCTGTCGGGACCCGGCGCGCCGCCTCGATAGCCCTCAGGGCTCACCGGGAAGCCGAAACCTCACATCGACCTCCAGGACGACCTCCACGGTCTTCCCCCGTCGCATGGCCGGCGCGAACTTCCACTCCCTCACCGTGCGCAGGGCACTCTCGTCGAGCGAGGCCTCCAGCCCCCTGGACACGGAAGCGGCTCCCACCGACCCGTCGCGTCGCACCAGCACCATGAGGACGACGGTGCCTTCGATCCTCTTCGCCAGAGCGCTCTCCGTGTAGGGAGCCGGCGTCGACTCGACGATCGTGGGCGGCAGCGCCTGCTCGGGCGACTCGAGCGGGGCATGGGACCCCGGTCCCCTCCCCTTCGCCACCGCGGCCGCCTGGAGCATCTCGATGACGTCCGCGCGCCTCTTCTCGATGGCACGATAGAGCGGGGTGCGCCCTTCCGCGTCCCGGAGCCCGAAGTCCGCTCCCGCCTGGAGGAGGAGGCGAGCCGCGGCCGTCCGGCCGTGCCGCGCAGCCAGGTGGAGCGCCGTCTCCCCGGACTGGTTCTGCCGGTCGACAATCGCGCCCGCCGCCAGGAGCATCCCGACGATCTCGTCGTGTCCGCCCTCGACCGCGCACATGAGGGCCGTCCGGCCCGTCCCATCGGCCGCATCCAGGTCCGGCGCCGCCCCGGCCAGAAGGCCCCGCACGGACTGCGTCTCGCCCGCCTGAGCCGCGTCGCGGAGGCTCTGGCTGACGTCCTGCGCACCCGCCGCCACACAGGCGAGGAGAGCGACGAGACACAGCTTCCGTGGACCAGGGAGCATCAGGGGGCCTGCGGCCGATCGCTGTAGTAGCCGTGACGGCAACGCACGGCCAGGTCCGTGCGCCGGGTCAGCTCCACCCGGATCTCTCGCCACTGGCGTCCTCCCTCCCCGCCGCCGGCAGGAACGTAGCCCATTCGATACTGATGGTGGATCTCGTCACGGATTCGATCGAAGGCCTTCTGCATCTGCTTCTCGTTCTCGGGGAAGAACGCGCGTCCTCCCGTCATACGGGCGATCTGCTCGAGGAGCCCCTGGTTCGTGTGCCTCCCGTCGGCCGCGCTCCAGCCCAGGATGCCGATGGCGTAGACGGAGACGTCGGACTCTCGCGCCGCTTCGAGGGCAACCTGCGCCGAGGTCTGGCTGCCCTGGTCCTCCCCGTCGCTGAACACGAGAAGGGCCTTGCGCTCGAGAACCCGCTCGAGCTTCTCGAACGACTCGATCAGCGCGTCGTACAGGTGCGTGCTCCGCTGGGGCCGCATCTGGTTGATCATCGCGGAGTGCTCCGCCATGTCGTCGGTGAATCGGGGGCCGAACACGATCTCGTCGTGGAAGAAGCCGACCCGGGCCCGATCGCCGCTCGCCAGCTTCTTGATGAAGCGATGGGCGGCCTTCTGGATCGAAAGCATGTCCGCGCGCACGCTGGCCGAGCTGTCGAGCAGAACGACGATCGTCACCGGCGTGCGACCGGCGCTGAAGAAGCTCAGCTCCTGCGGAACACCCTGCTCGAGCACCCTGAAGTCGTCCGGCCTCAACCCCGACACGAAACGGCCTTCCCGGTCGGTCACCAGCACGTCGAGGGCGACGACCTGCACGTCGACGGCGTAGCGGGGGGTGTCCGAGCGCTGTCCGGCTCCCTGTCTCGTCCAGGCGCCGGAGGCGGCCGGGGCCGACACGATGAGGACCGTCAACGCCACGGAGAAGCTGAGCGCCCGCCCGCAGGACGGCCTCGACGGAGGAGCGGCTCCTGACTCCGGTTCGAACCGTGCTCGTCTCTTCGACAAGAGGGCGGCTACTCCTTCGTCGGGCCCGGAATCGCCCTGCGCAGGGAGCTACTGTATCCGAGTATGCTCGACACGGCGCTTCGCGGGACGCCAGGGGAACCAGTCGTCACGAGGACGACGACGAAGTCCCAGCTGACGCTTCCATCCAGCATCAGCCAACCGAAAACCCAGACCCCGGGAGGGAGGTGGCAGTCGTAGAGCGGCACCTCCTTCAACTCCACCGGCTTGAAGGTTGCGAGGGGCGCCGGGGTGGTCGACGCTCCCTTTGGCGTGATCCAATAGTAGGTGCCGTCTGCCCACCAGAAGTAGTAGTGGTCGAGGGCCCGGCGGCCCGCCGTCATGTCGAGGGTGAGCCTCACGGGGCCCGGCGTCGTCACGTACGAGGTGGGGTAGGGGGCGTCGATCCCGTTGACCTTCAGGTTGACAGTAGCCGACTGCTCGCTCACGTAGGCCGAGCCCGAAGATTCCCCGTTGTCGTCGTCGCCGGGGGCGCCGATGAGGGCCACATCGCCCGAAAGCGCGACCGAACCGCCGAAGGAGTCCCCTTCCGCCCCGTCACTCGCGACGACCTTCTGCTCCTCGACCCACTGCACGCCGTCGAAACGGTACACGTAGGCCGAGCCCGAGCCGTCGCCGTTGTCGTCGTCGCCGCGGGCGCCGACGAGAGCCACGGCGCCCGAGAGCGCGACCCTGGTGCCGAAGAGATCATCCTTCGCCCCGTCACTCGCGACGATCTTCTGCTCCTCGACCCAATGGGTGCCGTCGAAACGGTACACGTAGGCCGAGCCTGGACCCGAAGGGATGTCGTCATCACCCATACTGATGATCCGTACCAAGGGTTCAAGCCTGCCGACGAGGGCCACATCACCCGAGAGCGCGACCGACGAGCCGAACTGGTACCCGGGCACCGACAACCTCGCCACGAGCTTCTGCTCCTCGACCCAATGCGTGCCGTCGAAACGGTACACGTAGGCCGCGCCTGGGGGAGGGTACTCGAGGCTCGGAATACCAACCGAAGTTGGTGCTGGTTGAGGTGCGCCGACGAGGGCCACATCGCCCGAGAGCGCCACGGAGGCGCCGAAATAGTCACCCTGCGCCCCGTCGCTCGCGACGAGCTTCTGCTCCTCGACCCAATAGGTGCCGTCGAAACGGTACACGTAGGCCGCGCCCGGGCCCGGGCTCACCGGCGGGAAAGGCCCTCTCCATGGTTGCCTTGCGCCGACGAGGGCCAGATCGCCGGAAAGCGCGACTGAGCTGCCGAAGCCGTCACCCTGCACCCCGTCGCTCGCGACGAGCTTCTGCTCCTCGACCCACTGCACGCCGTCGAAACGGTACACGTAGGCCGAACTCGTCGCGCCGACGAGAGCCACGCCGCCCGAGAGCGCGACCGAGCCGCCGAAGGAGTAGTCCGCCCCGTCGCCCGGGACGAGCTTCTGCTCCTCGGCCCACTGCACGCCGTCGAAACGGTACACGTAGGCAGCCGTGTCGCCGGGGGCGCCGACGAGAGCCACGTCGCCCGAGAGCGCGATCGAGGTGCCCAACCGGTCATCCTGCGCCCCGTCGCTCGCGAGCCACTTCTGTGCCTGCTGCCAGTCGAGCGCGGTCGCTGTGGCGTTCCAGGTGACCGTCAGCAGGGCTGCCGCTGCCGCCCCGACAAGACGCGTCTTCAATCTGATCCGCATGGTGCTCTCCCCCTGGCCGACAATCCCTTCACGGCCGGCAGACGTCGCCTGGGTCTTGCCTGGCGAGCTAGAGACGGCCGGATGGCACGCGACCGGCACTGCTGAAACGCCGGCCAATAGGGTCGGGAGCCCACACTCGATGGCTCATCGGGGGTCGCCCTGCAACGCTTGTGCACCCTCGAGCGCCGCGTGTCCATGGACCTCCTGATCCATGCGCGGCCAGAGTGTCCGAACCGAACACGTCCACGGCTGACTTGATGGGACTGGGTGCTTCGTCTTCGGGCCCTCGGGGACCCCGTGGTCGTGATGTGGCGGTGTCAGGACGGGATGTCCCAGCCAGGCCGGTAGGATCCGTGGAGGTACTGGTCCGCCTCGGGTGCGTTCGTTGCCTTCATGCCCGGGGCATCCCACTTCAGGAGCCTGCGCGTGCGCAGGGCCACGTTGCCGAGCAGGACGAGCTCGGTGAGCCGCGCGCCGTACCCGAAGTGGCTGGAGGCCGGCGGGCCACCCTTGCAGGCCCGGAGCCAGTCGGCGTGATGGCCCTCGACCCGCGGGAGCGTCTTCGCGGGGCGGACGTAGTCGCGGTGACGCTCGAGCGGCAGGAGGCGGGGCATCCCGGACCAGCCCGCGCAGGTGATGAGCCCGCGCTCTCCGACGAACAGGATGCCGTTGTCCTCTTCGCCGAGCCGCTGCTTCGGGTCGTCGGGGTCGATCCCGACCGGCGTCGACGGCCGGAGGCCCCCGTCGTACCAGTGGACGCTGAGCGGGCCGCGGTTCCCGCGAGCGCCGAAGCGCCAGGTCACGAGCACGCCCTCCCGGCAGATCTCCTCGTCGATCCCGATCGCCGTCGCCTCCACCGTTTCCGGCGTGTCGAGGTCGAGGGCATTGAAGGCCGGGTCGAGGTTGTGGACCGCCATGTCGGGCAGCGTGCCGCCGCCGAAGGCCCAGAAGCTGCGCCACGTGCACGGCGCGTAGGCGGGGTGGTAGGGACGCGGGGCGCGGGGGCCGAGCCACAGGTCCCAGTTCAGCCCCCGGGGGACCTCGGGCGTGCCCTCGGGCCGCGCGGTCCACGACAGGGAGCCCATCGTGCCGCACCACGCGTGCACCTCGCGCACGGCGCCGATGGCACCGTCCCAGAGCCACTCGGCGGTCTGGCGGTGCCCCTCGCCCGACCGGCCCTGGTTGCCCATCTGGGTGGCGACGCCCGTCTCCGCCGCCACCCGGGCCACCGTCCGCGCCTCCCAGACGTTGTGCGTGAGCGGCTTCTCGCAGTAGACGTGCTTGCCGGCCTTCATGGCGAGGACCGAGACATACGCGTGGAGGTGATCCGGGGTGGCGATCAGGACGGCGTCGATCGCCTTCTCCTTCTCGAGCATCACCCGGAAGTCCTCGTACGCCGCACACCGGTAGTGGGGTGTGGTCGATTGGTACGTCGTTTCGATCTCCGCCCGGACCGGCCCCCGCCCGGACCGGCCGCCATAGTAGAAGGCGCTCAGGTCCCATTCCTCGGCCGGGTCGGCGATCGCGATCACCTGGCAGTCCTTCTCCTGGAGCAGGGCGCGTACGTTGTGCAGGCCCTGCCCTCCGGCGCCGATCAGGGCGACATTGACCTTGTCGCTCGGCGCCACGAACCCGGGTCCGCCGAGGACGTGGCGGGGGACGAAGGTCGCCGCGGCCGCGGCGGAGGCTTTGGCGATGAAGCGGCGACGGCCGGCCGTCTGTTCCTGGCTCATGGGTCTCCCGGTGGGGCGCCCGCGCTCGTGCGACGCGCCCGACGAGAGACTACCCGATCCCGCACCCGGCCACGCAACCGCGGGCCCGGCAGTTCCCGGGCCCGCGGCTGCGCGAGGGCTGGCCAGGAATTGCCAGAAATCCCTTGACAAGACGACCGCGGCTCCTAAACTCACCGGATAGCGGCTGAATGTAATCCGTATAGCCGGGTCGCGGAACGCCGCGTCCAGACTCGTCTCGGGCCGAGCCAGTCGCGGAGTTCCCGCCAATAACGATCGCCGTTGTCAGGAGGAAGGGACGGCCGTGTCCCCCGATCTCCGACGAGCCCTGCAGGCGACCTGGGTCCATTCCCACGAGGAGGACGAAGGGAACCGCCTGGTCTTCAGGGGCCCGGATTTCGATTTCCCGCCGTCGCGCGGTCGCACCGCGCTCACACTGAAGCCCGATGGTGTCGTCGAGGTCGTCGGCCCCGGCCCCGACGATCGGCGCCGGACGGGCTCGGGTCGCTGGACCCTGGCCGGCGGCCGGCGCCTCGAAATCCAGGCTTCCGGCTTCTCCGGGAGCTTCGAGGTGGAGATAGTGGACGACCAGCGCCTGGTCGTCCGTCGAGTCCGAGAGGAGCAGTGACATGGCACAGAAGAGGAAGCGCCCACCCCGTCGAGCGGAGGCCGAGAGTGCCTCGCCCACGCGACGGTCCTGCGGCACGATGGACGTTCACTACCGCTTGCTCCGGACTGTCCCCGAGTACGCGGAGGCGAGGGCGGCCAGCGAGAACCAGGCCATGAGGGCCGCGATGAGCCCGATGATCGGCCGCACGGGTTGCACGCGGATTCCGGTCGTCGTCCACGTCGTCTACAAGACCTCCGCCCAGAACATCTCGGATGCGCAGATCCAGAGCCAGATCGACGTGCTCAACGAGGACTTCCGGCGCAAGAACGGGGACTCGAGCACGGTGCCCGCCCCGTTCGCTCCCCTGACCGCGGACGCGCGTATCGAGTTCCAGCTCGCCACCACCGACCCCGGCGGCAACCCCACGAACGGCATCACCCGCACGTCGACGGCGACCACGGCCTTCTCGGACGACGACGCCGTCAAGTCCTCCGCCACCGGCGGCCACGACGCGTGGCCGGCCGACAAGTACCTCAACATCTGGGTCTGCCCGCTCGCCGGCGGACTTCTCGGGTACGCGCAGTTCCCGGGCGGCCCCGCGGCGACGGACGGCGTCGTCATCCGTCACTCCGCCTTCGGGACGATGGGCACGGCGGCGGCGCCCTTCAACCTGGGCCGCACGACGACGCACGAGATCGGGCACTGGCTGAACCTGCGCCACATCTGGGGTGACGACGGCACCGGCTGCTCCGGCAGCGACTTCGTGGCCGATACGCCGAACCAGGGAGGGCCGAACTACGGCACCCCCACCTTCCCCAAGGTCAGCTGCGGCAACGGGCCCAACGGCGACATGTTCATGAACTACATGGACTACGTCGACGACACCGCGATGGTCATGTTCAGCACCGGGCAGGTGACCCGGATGCAGGCGACGCTCGACGGGCTCCGCAGCAGCATGGGCGCCGCCATCCCCTGCGACGGTGTCATCAAGAAGCTCGAACCGGACACGATCAAGAAGTTCGAGCCGGACATCAAGAAGCGCGAGCCGGACATCAAGAAGCGCGAACCCGACACGATCAAGAAGCTCGAGCCGGACGTCAAGAAGCGCGAGCCGGATGTCAAGAAGCGCGAGCCGGACGTCAAGAAGCGCGAGCCCGACGTCAAGAAGCGCGAGCCGGACATCAAGAAGCGCGAGCCCGACGTCAAGAAGCACGAGCCGGACGTCCCGCCGATCGGCCCCCCCGGGCCCTACGGGTACGAGACCTACGGGTACGGGGAGGGGAACGCGTACGAGGAAGGGTACGGATACGAGGAGGGGCAGGGATACGAGGAGGGGTACGAGGAGAGGCTGCAGCGGATCGAGGCTGCCCTTGCCCAGCTGACGCACTTCATCCAGCAGCCGCAGAGGCCCGACACCGCGAAGGCGCCGCTGCGCAAGGAGAAGGGCAAGTAGCCGGGACGCAGGCCCGAAGACGCGAGTCGTGTGGCTCGTACTGTGTGAGTCGACGGATGCTCCAGCCCGCTGGGCCCGGGAGGGCCTGCGGAGCCGCGGGCTGGAGCCCGTCGAGCTCGTGACCTCCGACGACCTCGCCCACGCGCGCTGGGTCCACCGCGTCGGAGAGGAGGGCGCTCGTGTCGAGGTCGCGCTCCGGGACGGGCGTACCTTCCGGAGCGACTCCGTGCGCGGCACCCTCAACCGCCTCGTCTACCCCCCGCGGGGCGATCTGCTCCTCATTCACCCCTCCGACCGAAGCTACGTCGTCCAGGAGCTGATGGCCTTCTTCATGAGCTGGCTCTGCGCGCTCCCGGGGCCGCTGCTCAACCCTCCGTCGCCGGAGTGCCTCTGCGGCCGGGCCCGCCCCCTGGCCGAGTGGCTCTGGCTGGCGGCCCGGGCCGGCCTGTCCGGCCCCCCCTGCCGCGTGTCGAGCGACGAGCTCCCGGCGGCGCCGTCGCTGAACGTCAGGGTGCCCGGATCCGGCCCCGACCTCCGGACCCTGATCGTCGTCGGCGAGCGCGTCGTAGGCACGCCCGCCCCGCCCGCGATCGGGGACGCCTGCCGCCGGCTCGCGGCTCTCGCGCACACACCGCTCCTCGGCCTGGAGTTCTCCACCGGGCCCGGGGAGAGCTGGCAGCTCGTCGGGGCCGGCGGATTGCCCGATCTGCGGCGGGGGGGAGAGGCGCTGCTCGACGCCCTCGCCGCGAGCCTGAGCGACGGACGGGGGGCGGGAGCGTGATCTTCCTCTGCGGCATCCCCTCGGAGCCCTCCCTCGGCCTGGTGATCGAGCGGCTGCGGGAGATGGGGGCGCCCCACGTGGTGTTCCACCAGCGTCGCTTCGCCGACGCCCACCTGGAGATCGACGTCGCGGGCGGCTCGGTGCAGGGGACCCTGGAGCTGGACGGCGCTCGACACCGCCTCGAGGACTTCGTCGCGATCTACACGAGGCTGATGGAGTGGCGCCTGCTGCCCGAGGTCGAGTCCGAGCCGCCCGACTCACCCGCGCGCCGGCACTGCGAGAAGCTGCACGCCGCCCTGATGCAGTGGCACGAGCTCGCCCCCGGGCGCGTCCTCAACCGCAGCGCCGAGATCGGGGTCAGCTACTCGAAGCCGATGCAGCTGCAGATGATCCGCCGCCACGGCTTCTCCGTCCCCGAGACGCTGGTGACGAACGACCCGGACGAGGTGCGCGCGTTCTGCCGGCGGCACGGCCGTGTGGTCTACAAGTCGGCGAGCTCCGTGCGGTCGATTGTCACCCTCGTCGAAGAGAAGGAAGCGGGCCGCCTCGAGGCGGTGCGAGCCTGCCCGGTCCTCTTCCAGCAGTACGTCGCGGGCATCAACTTGCGGGTCCACACGGTCGGGCGACGGGCGTTCGCCACGTCCATCGAGGCCTCGGCCGTCGACTACCGTTACGCGTACCTGGCCGGAGAGGAGGAGGTCCTGGCGGAGGCGGGGCTGTGCGAGAGCCTCGCCGGCCGCTGCGCCGGTCTCGCCGCGGCCTTCGGGCTGGAGTTTGCCGGGATCGACCTCATCGTCACCGACGGAGGGGACGTCTACTGCCTCGAGGTGAATCCCTCACCGGCGTTCAGCTACTACGAGCTGCACACGGGCCAGCCGATCTCGCGGGCGGTGGGCGAGTACCTCGCCGCGGGGAGCTGAGCGCGGTGGCCGGCCTCGCGACAGGACGGGCCGGGAGCCGACCCCGCGTGCTGCTCGTCAACCCGCCCTTCGCCGCGATCAGCACGCCGTCGCTCGCGCTGGGCCTGCTCAAGGCGGAGCTCGAACGGGAGGGCGTGGCCTGCGACGTCCTCTACCTCAACGTGCTGTTCGCCCAGATGGTCGGCTGGAGCGCGTACGGGGTCGTCGAGCGCTCCTCGGCCCTGCTCGCGGGGGAGCAGATGTTCGCCCGCGACCTCTTCGGGGATCGGATCCCTCCCGACCACGAGTATGAGCGGGAGGTGCTCCGCGGGATCGAGCCGAAGGTCCGGCAGGATCTGCGGCACCTGAGGGCCCACGTGCCGTCTTTTCTCGACAACTGCCTCGAGCGGATCCCCTGGGATGCCTACGACGTCGTCGGCTTCAGCTCGGTCTTCGAGCAGAACGTCCCCGGCCTGAGCCTGGCCCGGCGGGTGAAGGAGCGCTTCCCGCGGTCGGTGGTGGTCTTCGGGGGAGCCAACTGCGAGGGGGTCATGGGGCTCTCCCTCCACCGCTGCTTCCCTTTCGTCGACTACGTCTGCACGGGCGAGGCCGACGTCGCGTTCCCCCGGCTCGTGCGGCGCCTCGCCGAGGGTCGCCCCGTCGATGGCCTTCGGGGGATCGTCTCCCGCCGGGGCGGCGCCTCCTTCGACGCCGGCCCCCCCGAGAGAGTCGTCGACCTCGACGCGCTGCCGTACCCCGACTTCGCCGACTACTTCGACATCCTCGAGCGCACTGGCGCGCCGTCCCGCCTCGATCGCCACGTCGTCCTCGAGACGGCCCGGGGGTGCTGGTGGGGCGAGAAGGCCCAGTGCACCTTCTGCGGGCTCAACGGCCAGGGCATCGCCTTTCGGGCCAAGAGCCCGGAGCGGGCGGTCGCGGAGATCCTCCATCTCGTCGACGCGTACCGCCCGCGCTACGTGCGCACCGTGGACAACATGATGGCGCCCGGCTACTACGCGGCCTTCCTGCCCCGCCTCGCCGAGGCGAAGCCCGGGGCGGACGTGTTCTACGAGGTGAGGCCCACTCTCTCGAGGCAGGAGATCGACGCCCTCGCGCGAGCGCGTGTGACGAGTGTGCAGGCGGGGATCGAGAGCCTGAGCACGCACGTCCTGAAGCTCATGCGCAAGGGCACCACGTCGCTCCGCAACGTCGAGTTCCTCAAGCAGTGCCGGCGCGCCGGGATCTACGTGGACTGGAACCTGCTGTTCGGCTTCCCCGGGGAGCGCGTGGAGGACTACGAGGGCTCTCTCGCCCTCGCGTCGCTGATCACCCACCTCCAGGCGCCCGCGAGCGTCGGGGAGATCCGTCTCGACCGCTTCAGCCCGAACTTCGAGCAGGCCGAGGAACTCGGGTTCTCGAACGTCCGGCCGTGGAGCCTCTTTCGGTACGTCTATCCCTTCGACCGGAAGACCCTCATGGACCTCGTCTACTACTTCGACTGCGACCGGCGGGAGAGCTTCGACGACCGGGGCTACCGGGACCGGCTCGTGGAGCAGGTCTCCGGTTGGAGGGCGAGGAGCGACCGGCTGCTGGCCTGGAGAGCCAACGGGTCGCTCATCGTCGACGACAGCCGCCCCGCGGGCCTCGCCCGGCGGACCGTCCTGAAGGGCGTCGACGCCGACGTCTACGAGTGCTGCGACACGCGGCGGACGCTGGCCCAGGTCCGGGCGTGGCTCGGAGAGAAGAGAGGCCGGACGCCGAGCACGGCCCGGCTCCGTCAGCGGCTGGACGACCTCGTGGCGAAGCGTCTCATGGTGGAGGAGCACGGGTGGTACCTGAGCCTCGCGCTCCTGGGCGGCGAGGTCGCCGGCGTTCTTCGAGCGGCTGGCCGAGACTAGGTCGGTCGTGGTGCTGGAAGCGGAGGCGCTGTTCGTGATCTCACCGACGCTGCCGCTGAACTGGACGTCGACGATGAACGTGA
>Ga0113563_10001915_pt1 | contig 12233 bp, 8 predicted proteins | sample Mud3Dept3metaG_FD_80117 | JGI IMG/M metagenome (GOLD analysis project Ga0113563, IMG submission 80117) | Freshwater wetland microbial communities from Ohio, USA, analyzing the effect of biotic and abiotic controls - Mud 3 Core 4 Depth 3... | ecosystem: Environmental > Aquatic > Freshwater >...
CAGGTCTTTGCGCATGTTCGGCAACGGTGCGCCGGGCGCTGCCGCTTCGAGCATGCCTTTCCAGCGTGGCCCGAGGTCGTGCCACACCTGCAGCACGGTGCTGTTGGCGAGGCCCTGCTGCAACACCTGTTTCATGACTTCCGGCGCAACGCCGCCCGCCTTGCCCAGGGTCAGGCCCTCGAGCAACGCCATCACATTGACGCTGAACACCAGCTGGTGCGCGAGCTTCGCCGCCTGGCCGCTGCCGATATCGCCGGTATGGGTGATGTCGCGCGCAAACACCTGCAGCACCGGCTGCGCGCGTTCGAGCACCGCCACGTCGCCGCCGACCATCAGGCTCAGCGTGCCCTCGCGCGCCGCGATGATGCCGCCGGAGATGGGCATGTCGAGCGTGACGCCGTCGCGCGCCGCGATCTGCCGGGCGATGTGCTGCACCGGCCCCGGACCCAGCGTGCTGCCGGTGGCGAAGATGGTGCCGGGATTGAGGGTTTCGAGAATGCCGCCGGCGCCCGCGACGATGGCAGCGGTCTGCACCGCGTCCGACACCAGGCTGATGATGATCTCGCTGTCGCGCGCGACGCCCGCCGGCGCGCCGCAGGCATGCGCGCCCAGCGCGGCGAGTTCCGCCACCGGCTGTTCGCGCACGTCGTAGACGGCCGTGCGATAACCGGCGCCGAGCAGCCGCTCGGCGATGGGCCGGCCCAGCGCACCCAGCCCGATGACGCCGACCCGCGTCTGCGGCTGCGCCACTATTGCGCCTTGATGCCTGCGTCCTTGATCACCTTGGTGTAGCGGACGATTTCGCCTTTCAGGTAATCACGGAATTCTTCGGGTGAGTTCAGGATCAGGTCCACACCGAGGCCGGTGAGTTTTTCCTTGGTCGCTGCCTGGTTGAAGACTTTTGCGGTATCGCGCTGGATGCGCGCGACCAGTTCCGGCGGCATCTTGGCGGGGCCGAGCAGGCCGAACCAGGTGGCGATCGCGTAGTCCTTGAAACCGGACTCGGCGACGGTCGGGATATTGGGCGCCAGCGGCGAGCGCTTGCTCCAGGTGTTGGCGAGGCCGCGGAGCTTGCCGCTGTTCACATGCGGTACGGCGACCGGCAGGTTGCCGAACATGATCGGGATCTGGCCGCCGATGGTATCGGCCAGCGCCGGGTTCTCGCCCTTGTACGGCACGTGGGTGATGCGGATGCCCAGCTGCGAACTCATCAGCTCACCGGCCATGTGCGGCGAGGAACCGACGCCGCCCGAGCCGAAGGTCAACGGATCCTTGCTCTTCTTGGCGAGCGCGATGAATTCCTTGAACGTCTTCGGCGGAAACGACGGATGCACCACCATCAGCAGCGGCGTGTAACCGGTCAGCGTGATCGGCTGGAAGTCGCGCATGGTGTCGTACGGCGCCTTGCCGTACAGCGCGGGCGCGACCGCGACGCTGGTCTGCGGGGTCATCACCAGCGTGTAGCCGTCGGGCGGCGCCTTGGCGGTGAGTTCGGCGGCGATCATGCCGCTCGCGCCGGGTCGGTTCTCGACCAGCACGTTCTGTTTCCATTCCGCGGTGAGGTTCTGCGCGAGGATGCGCGCGACGATATCCGTGCTGCCGCCGGCGCCGAAGCCGACGAGGATGCGCACGGGTTTGGCCGGGAAAGTCTGCGCGGCCGCAGCGGCGGCAAACAGTGCCAGCGCGGTACCGGCGATACCGGTTCTGATCTTCATGTTGTGCTCCTCCCAGGGAACCGGCATTGTGTGGATGGGGTCACGCAACTGTCAATCCGCAGACACAACCAATCCAACCAATTCGTCATTCCGGCGCAGTGGAGTAGGCAGGCAAGCCGCGAAGAGGCTGCTCGCAAGGCTGGAATCCGGACAATGGCTGGTGGAATTTCAACATCCGTACTGGACCCCGGCGTCCGCCGGGGTGATGAACCTCTCAAGGATGCTTCCGCTCTTGCGCCGGGATGACGGCGCAATGTCTTACCAGGCCAGCGCGTAGCCTTCGCGCCGCGGATCCGCGCCGGCATGGCGCAGGCCCGTTTCGGGATCGACCTTGATCGCGCACACTGCGGCATTCGCCGCGGGAAAGCGCGGCCAGACTTCGACGTCGTGGCCGCGGCGCTTCAGCTCCGCGATCACTTCCGGGCCGAAGTCTTCCTCGACATTGAGCCGGCCCGGATAGTAGGCGTGCGGCGCGAAGGAATTGGGAAAGCTTTGCGATGACACCCGCGGCGCCTCTACCGCCTGCTGCACCGTCATGCCGTATTCGACGACGTTGAGGAACACCTGCAGCATGCCCTGCGACTGCTGGTCACCGCCGGGGGTGCCGAAGGTCATGAACAGCTTGCCGTCGCGGAAGGCCATCGCCGGGTTCGGCGTCAGCCGCGGCCGTTTGCCCGGTTTCACTTCCGCCGGATGGCCCGGTTCGAGCCGCGACTGGCAGCCACGCGAGGAAATCGCCAGCCCCGTGCCGGGGATGATCGGCGTTTCGCTGGCGTTGTCCGAGGTGGTCGCGGAATACGCATTGCCGAAACGGTCGACCACGCAGTTGTAGATGGTGTCCTGCGACAGGCGGCTCGCATCGCGCGGCGCGGCGTAGGCCGGCAGCGAGGAACCCGCGGCCATGCGCCCGCTGTTTTCGGGGTCACCCGGATCCGGCAGCCGGTCGAAGGCGCGCTGCATGTCGATGCGCGCGCGCTGCCGCACGGCATAGGCTTCGGAGATCATCGCGTCGCGCGGCACCTTGACGAATTTCGGATCGCCGACATAGGCCTCGCGATCGGCAAACGACAGGTTGAGCGCCGCGGCGACCAGGTGGGCGTAGTCCGGCGAATTGTGCCGCAGCGCTTTCAGGTCAAAGCCCTCGAGGATTTTCAGCGACTCGAGCAGCACGATGCCCTGGCACCAGACGTCGCAGGCATGCACGGTGTAGCCGCGGTAGTCGACGGCAATGCTGTCCTCCACCGGCACTTCGAAGCCGGCGAGGTCGTCGAACGTCATGAAGCCGCCGTTCTTCGCGTGGTAATCGGCGATCTCGCGCGCGATCGGCCCGCGGTAGAAATAGTCGTGCACCGCACGCAGTTTTTTGTCGCGATCACCGCGGCAGTCGTGCTCGGCCTGGACCAGCCGTGCGATCGTGCGCGCCAGGTCCTCCTGCACGAACAGTTCGCCGACGCGCGGCGCGCGGCCCTGCGGCAGGAAAATCCGCTGATTGTCGGGCCAGCGCCGGAAGCTCGCCTCGAGGTATTCGATGTTGCTCGACAGCAGCGGATAGACGGCAAAGCCGTTCTTCGCCAGTTCCATCGCCGGCGTCGCCGCCTCCGCGAAGGAGATCGTGCCGTAGCGGCGCAGCGCCTCGATATAGGTCGCGGGCGCCGCCGGGATCACGGTGCGCAGCAGGTTTTCGGGCACGGCCTTGCCGTTGCCGGCGGCGATCAGCCTGGCGACATCGGTGTTCTTCGGCCAGTAGCCGAGGCCGGCGAGGCTGACGACGCGATCCAGTTCCTTCATGTAGATCAGCGTCGGCGCGACGCAGGCGAAACTCACCATGTCCGGCTGCAGCACCGACAGCGCCATCGACGCGGTGACGCCGGCATCGACCGCGTTGCCGCCGCGGTCGAGCACGCGCATCGCCGCCAGCGTCGCCAGGTAATGGCCGGCAGCAGCGGCGTGATTGCGGCCGACGACATTGGGCCGCATGCTCGCGGCCGGCACGGCCATTTTGACTGCGCGTTTTTTCTCCGCCATGGTGATCTTCCCGGTCAGCTACCCGCGGTCGGCCAGCGTCTTGCCGCCGACGCCCCACTGCGTTTTCGGGATGTCCTGCACGGTGATCCATACGGATTCCGGTTTGACGCCGACGGCGTCGACGAATGCCTGGGTGACCTTTTCGATCAGCAGTTTTTTCTGTGCATCGTTGCGGCCTTCGGCGATGTAGAGCTGGGCAAATGGCATGGTCTGGTCCTCGTTGAAGCGTTGATGAACGGTGTGCCGGCGGATGGTGGTCAGAGCTTGATGCCCGCCTCCTTGATGACCCTGCCCCACTTCGCGGTCTCGGCCTTGATGAAGGCGGTGAATTCGGCCGGCGTGCTGCCGACGGCGACTGCGCCGGAGGCGGCAAAGGTCTTGGCAATTTCGGGCGAACGCACGATGGCGCCCACTTCGCGTCCGAGTTTGTCGAGGATCGCACGCGGCACGCCCGCCGGCGCGATCATGCCCTGGAAGGCTTCGGCCTGGTAACCCTTCAGCGTTTCGCCAATGGTCGGCGTGCCGGGCATGCTGTCGAGCCGCTTGGTGCTGGTCAGGGCCAGCGCCTTCACCTTGCCGGTCTTGATGTGCGGCGCGGCGGATATCGTGGTGGTGAACAGCATCGTCACCCGGCCGCCGACGACATCGGCGACTGCGGGCGGGATGCCCTTATACGGCACGTGAATCATGTCGATGCCGGCCATGCGCTTGAACAATTCCGCCGACAGGTGCGGCGCGGAACCTGCGCCGGGCGTGGCAAACGTCAGCTCACCCGGCTTCGCCTTGGCCAGCGCGATCAGTTCCGGCACGCTGGCCGCGGGCGCGGCGGCGCTGACCACCAGGATGTTGGGCTGGTAATTGAGTTGCGTGACCGGCGCAAAATCCCGCAGCGGATCGTAGGGCAGCTTGGCATAAAGACTGGGATTGATTACGAACGTGGTGGTGACCATGAGCAGGGTATAACCATCAGGCACGGCCTTCGATGCAATTTCGGTGCCGACGATGGTCGCCGCGCCGGGACGGGGATCGACGACGATGTTGTGGCCCCATTTTTCAGTGAGCTTCTGGCCGATCAGCCGCGTGGTGATGTCGAGGCCGCCACCGGGTGCGAACGGCACGATCATGCGGATCGGTTTGCTCGGATAGGCGGCAGCCGCCTTGTCCTGTGCGGCGGCGATGCCGCTGCAGACCAACGCCGCAGCGAGACTGGCGGCAAGGAGGGAAGTTTTCATGCGGTAGTACCTCCGGAATATGGCGATCGATGTTATCACGCAGCTGCGCGCCATCGCGGCGGCGGTCAGCATCTGGACTGGTTGCAGCACCGCGATGGCACGCATGGCGCAGCAACCGATCTGCGGTGGTGCGCCAGCGCCGACAACCACCGGGACTCACTGAGTCACACCTTGCGGTCACGGCGCGCAACACAATCGGCGACCGCCGGCATTTCAAATGCAGGACCCGGGCCAGTAGCGCCGGCAGTTGCGGTCCGTGCACGATGCGCAACGAGCGGCACGCAACGCCGTAGCGGCGGCTCGCGGCAAACGCCGGTCTCAGTGCATCATGACATCATAAGTAATTGTTTTTATTCATATTTTTTACAGCGGATCCCAGCTGAACACATCCTGGTTGCGGTCGAGCGGATAGAACGACGGCTTCAGTGCCGGCAACGCATGTTCCGCGATCGCCCGCGGGGTCCAGCCTTCGCTGCGGTGCAGCCCGCGCAGCGGACGCGACTGGCTCATCAGGAAGATTTCGTTCATGCGGGTGTAGAAAATCTGGCCGTTGACGTCTTTCGCGGCGTCGCTGGCGAGGAACACCGCGAGCGGGGCGTTCTTGTCGGGCGTGACCAGCTGGCGCTGCGCGACGCGTGCGGCCTTGTCCGGCGTGTTGGACGGGATCGAGCCGGTCATGCGGGTCCACGCCGAGGGCGCGATGCAGTTGGAGCGCACGTTGAAGCGCTGCATGTCGAGCGCGATGTGCTTCGACAGCATCACCATGCCGGCCTTGGCCGCGCCGTAGTTGGCCTGGCCGACATTGCCGGCGAGCCCGGAATTCGAAATCATCTGCACGAAGCTGCCGCTGTTCTGCTGGCGAAAGTGCGTGGCCGCGGCGCGGCTCATGTTGAACGCGCCGTAGAGGATGACCTTGATCACCGAATCCCAGTCATCGAATGTCATTTTGTGGAAAATCACGTCGCGCAGGATGCCGGCGTTGTTGACCACGCTGTCGATGCGACCGAAGGTGTCGACAGCGGTCTGCACGACGCGCTGCGCGGCGTCGAAGTCGGCCACGCTGTCGTAGCTGGCGACGGCCTCGCCGCCGCCCTGGCGGATCAACTGCACGACTTCCCCGGCCGGGGTCTGGTCGGTGCCTTGGCCTTCGAGCGAGGTGCCGATGTCGTTGACGACGACCTGCGCGCCCTCTTTCGCCATCAGCAGCGCGATCTCGCGACCGATGCCGCGACCGGCGCCGGTAACCACCACTACTTTTCCGGCAACGATGCCTGCATTCATGTGATGTCCTTCGTTGGTGGGTAGGGTCTGTCAGTTCCGGCAGCGTCGACGCTGCTGCGACAACGGCCGCAGGGTGCGGCAAAAAGCCCGCGTGGCGCGGGCTTGTTACGGATGACGGGACGGATCAGTGCAGCTTCAGTCCCGCCGCCTTGGCCAGCGCGCGCCACTTGTTGACCTCGGACCGGATGTGCGCACTGAACTCGGCGGGCGTCGAGCCCACCGGCGTCGAGCCGTCGGCGGCGAGGCGCTTGGCCACTGCGGGGTCCTGCAGGGCGACGACGATCGCATCGCGGATTTTGTTGATGACAGGCTTCGGGATCTTCGCGCTGCCGATGATGCCGTACCACTGGTCGACCTCGTAACCGGGCACGCCGGCTTCGGCAACGGTCGGGATGTCGGGAATGGCCGGCGAACGTTTGGACTTGGACATCGCCAGCACGCGCAGGCGGCCGGCCTGCCAGTGCGGCCGCACGCCGAACAGCGTGCCGAAACCGACCTGCACTTCGCCGGCCAGGTTGGCCACGATGCCGGCAGCCGAACCCTTGAACGGCACATGCACCATCTTGACCTTGGCCAGGTGGTTGAACATTTCGCCGGCAAAATGCTGCAACCCGCCAGTGCCCGAGGAACTGAAGTTGAGCTTGCCGGGGTTGGCCTTGGCATAGGCGATCAGCTCCTTGATGTCCTTCGCCGGCACCACCGGGTTGATGTAAACGACGTAGAACAGCGATGTCGCCTGCGAGATGCCCTGCAGATCCTTGGTCAGGTCATAGGGCAGCTTGGTGTTGGTCGCCGAGTTCACGCTGTGCGACGCCGAAATCAGGCAGATGGTGTAGCCATCGGGGTTGGCTTCGTTGGCGAGGCTGACGCCGATCGCGCCGGCAGCACCGGTGCGGTTGTCGACGACGACCTGCTGTCCCCACCGATCGCCCATGTGCTTGGCCAGCATGCGCGCCGTGGTGTCGGTGCCGGCACCCGGCGTAAACGGCGCGATCAGCCGCACCGGCTTGTTCGGATAATCCTTGGCGGCATCAGCCGCCCAGGTCGTTGCGGTGGTCGCAGCGATGACCGCTGCAGCGCCGGCAGTGACGACATGCTTGAATTTCACTGACATGGTGGTTCTCCTCTGGAAATATTCTTGGTGAATCATGGTAGGCAATTAAACTGCGGCGCGCCACACCCGATTTTGCCGCGCATGCACCGTCGCACCCGCCCCCCCTGCCATCGATGCTGGCTTGCCATCGACGCAATCGTAACCTATTGTTTATCATAATGCTTCATCCGACGATCGCCTTGGCCTCGCGCCGGTCATAGGCGATCATCGTGCAATCGACGAGTCGCAGCCTGCGAGCACCAGCATCGGCAGCGGCGGGCCCTCCCCCTTCACTGCATACTCGGTACGGATCCCGATCCCGTCGATGTCGGCAAAAGGCTTGCGTTCTCTCGGGGGCGCGCATTGAATGACTGCATTCTACCGGCGGATGACATTTGTGGCGGCAGGCAGTCCACAAGTTGTTGTCACGGATCCGCAGCAATGGCAGCACCGGCCGCGGATTTCGCTGCACTGCATCGGGGACGCCCGTACCGCGGATGATGCGTAGGAAATCGACGCAGTCTGGAACCTTGCTATCCGCGGTTCGCAGCGGTCCGTATAATTTTTGCTCACCGATATCTGCGGGATTCGTCATGAAATATTTATCCGGACTACTGATTGCCGTCGCGCTTGCTGCGCAGGCAGTGCATGCTGCCGAAAATTACCCAGCCCGTCCGATCCGGATGGTCATTCCCAGCGGCGCCGGCGGCATTACCGACATCATCGGCCGCACCATCGCGCCAAAACTCACGGCCAGCCTCGGCCAGCAGGTGGTTATCGACAACCGCCCGGGCGCCAGCGGTATCCTCGGCTCGGGCATCGTCGCCAAGTCGACGGCCGACGGCTACACGCTGCTGATGGTGTTCCCGTCCCATCCCGTGAACCAGAGTCTGTACAAGGACGTCCCTTACGACACCGCCAACGACTTTGCGCCGATCACGCTGGTCAGCGCGGTGTCGCCGGTGCTGGTCGTCGGCGCGCAGTCGCCGGCGCGCTCGGTGAAGGATTTGCTGGACCTGGCCAAAGCCAAACCGGGCCAGTTGAACCACGGCTCGGTTGGCGCCGGCAGCATGGGCTCGCTGGGTGCGGAATTATTGCGCTCGATGGCCGGTATCCAGTTCACGCAGGTCGCCTACAAGGGCTCACCGCAGGCACTGACCGCAGTGATCTCCGGCGAAATCGATTTCTACCTGATCGGCTCCGCCGGCACCGTCGGGCCCCAAGTGAAGGCCGGTCGCATCCGCGCATTGGGCGTGGGTGCGAAACAGCGCCTGTCGATACTGCCGGATGTACCACCCATCGGCGACACCCTGCCCGGCTATGAAGCGCGCGGCTGGAACGGCATCCTCGCTCCCGCGGGCACGCCCAACGCCATCATCGGCCGGCTCAACCGCGAGCTCGTCGCGATCATCCGTTCGCCGGAATTCGCCAAAGTGCTGACCGGCGAAGGCGCAACGCCGGTGGGCAATACGCCCGCTGAATTTGACGCCATCATCCGCGCCGACATCAGGAAGTGGGCGAAAATCATCCAGGACACGGGCATCCGCCGTTAAGCAATAGCGCACATCTTCACAGGAAGAACGATGCCTTATCTCGAGTTGCCGGACTGCAAACTGCATTACCTGATCGACGACCATACCGATGCCTGGACCCAACCGGAGACCGTGCTGTTCGTGCACGGCTTCACCGAATGCACGGAGGCCTGGCGGGCGTGGGTCCCGCACTTCTCGCGGCGTTACCGCATGCTGCGCATCGACCAGCGCGGCTTCGGCCAATCGACGCCGGTGCCCAGGGATTATCGGCTGACCACCGAGCGCTATGTCGAGGACCTGGTGCAGGTCATCAGACAGGTGGCCGGGGGCGGCCCGGTGCACGTGGTCGGGGGCAAAAGCGGCGGCATCAGCGTACTGATGCTCGCAGCCACGCATCCGGAACTGGTGAAGACCATCACCGTGTCATGTTCGCCGGTGACCCCGCCGAATGCGGAGGGCTGGATCCCGGAAATGGAGCGCGACGGCGTGCGCAGCTGGGCGAAGCGCACGCAGCGCGAGCGCATGGGCAGCCGGATGCCGGAAGCCGGTATCGACTGGTGGTCAGACATGATGGGGCGCACGCCGCTGTCGACGGTGCACGCCTATATGCGCTGGGTCGGTGCGATCGACATCCGCGAAGACATCAAGCGCATCCGCTGCCCGGTACTGGTTATCGGCACCGACACCGCGCGCCGTGGCAAGGCAGTCTTCGAAAGCTGGCAGAAAACGATCCCGGATTCGGAACTGGCGATATTGCCGATCGACGGTTACCACGCCGCCGGGACCGACCCCGACCTTACCGCAAAAACCACGTTGGAGTTCATCGCGCGGCGATCGAAATAGGCGGATTCAGCCCATCGCGCTCCACAATTTGTCGAGCCGCTTGTACGACACCGGATACGGCGTTTTCAGTTCCTGCGCGTACAGCGAGACGCGCAACTCTTCGATCTGCCATCTGAATTCGGCGAGACGCGGATCCACGGCGCCGGCCTTTTTCTGCTGGTCGAGCCGCGCTTCGTAGCGTCCCCACAGCTGGGCGATGCTTGCCGCGTGTTTGGCATCGCGTTCGGGGTTGGCCGGGAATTTGGCAAGGCGCAGGCGCATCGCCTGCAGGTAGCGCGGCAGGTGCGCGAGCTGCGGCCACGGCGTCGCGTTCAGAAATCCCTTGTGCACCAGGCGCTGGCATTGCGCGCGGATGTCGGTGGCCGCGCGAACAACCGTACCTTTGGCGGCGCCCAGCACGAGTGCGAGCTGATGATGTTCGTCGGCGATGGTTGCGAATATCCGGCAGGCGGCTTCGCTGACCGCCGGCAGCCGCGTGCGGGCGCGTTTGACCTGGTCTTCAAATGCCTTCAAGCCCCGCGGCAGTTCGTCCTCGCCGATGAAGGCACGGTCGCAGATCGCGCTGACCAGGTCGGCACGCAGCTCGTCAGGACCGGCCACCGTGCGCAGCTGCAGTGCGGCCTGGTCAAAACCGCGCAGGTTCTTGTCGAGCTGGCGCAACTGCTCCTTCAGCATCAGCCGCATCAGCCGCACCACGCCGGCACGCAGCGCCGCCTGCGCTGCAGCGGGGACATCGAAGAGCTGGATCGCGACGCTGTCACCGTCATCGACCAGCGCCGGATAACCGGTGACCCTGCGGCCAGTGCGGGTGAACGTGAGGGTCTGCGGCAGATCGCCGAAATCCCAGGTGCGGATACCCTTGCGTTCGATGCCGGTGGTGGTCTCGCTGAAAGTCAGTTGCGCGGCCTCGCCGAGCTGCGCTTTCAACGCCGCCAGATCGCGGCCGCTGGCGAGTTCGCGGCCGGATTCGTCGACGACGCGGTAGTTGCAGCGCAAGTGCGGCGGAAAATCGATCGCTGCAGCCTGCTCCAGCGCGAGCGGTACACCGGCAGCGCGCGAGGCGTAGCGCGCCACGGCATCGGTAAGGGTGCCACCGGCCCGGCCTTCGGTTTCGAGGAAACGCGTGACATGCCCGGACGGCGGCGTCAGGTGGCGGCGCCAGTTCTTCGGCAGCGCCTTGAACGCAAACGCGACCTTGTCGCGGATCATGCCCGGCACCAGCCAGTCGAAGGTTGCGGCATCGAGCTTGTTCAGCAACGCCAGCGGCACGGTGGCAGTGATGCCGTCGAGCGGGTGCCCCGGATCGAAACGGTATTTGAGCGGTATCTCGATTTCGCCCGCATTTTCGCCCACCTGCACGGCATCCGGAAACTGCGCCTCGGTAATGTCCTCTGCGGCGTGGCGCATCAGGTAATCACGGGTCAGCAGCAAGTGCGCGTCATTCTTGTGCTCGGCTTCGCGGCGCCATTTTTCGAAACCGGCGCCGTTGACGATGTCCTGCGGCAGCAGCGCGTCGTAGAAGGCGAAAATCACTTCGTCGCTGACCAGCACGTCGCGCTTGCGCGCCTTGTGCTCCAGCTCCTGGACTTCCTTTATAAGTTGTTGATTATGTTTAATAAATTTTGCAGGCGTGGCGTAGTCACCGGCGACCAGTGCCTGGCGGATGAAAATCTCCCGCGACGCCTGCGGGTTGACGGGCCCGTAATGCACCCGGCGCTTGGGCACGATGGTCAGGCCATACAGCGTCACCCGCTCATAGGCTGTGACCATCGCGCGTTCGCGCTCCCAGTGCGGATCGAAGTAGTGGCGGTCGACCAGGTCGCGCGCCAGCGGTTCTATCCATTCGGGATCGATGCGCGCAACGGTGCGCGCGTACAGCCGCGCGGTGTCGACCAGTTCGCCGGCCATCACCCATTTCGGCTGCGCCTTGCGCAGGCCGGAGCCGGGGAAGATCGTGAACTTGATGCCGCGCGCGCCCAGATACTCGCCCTCTTCGTTCCTGAAACCGATGTTGCCGAGCAGACCCGCCAGCAGTGCGCGGTGGATCTGCTCCGGGGTGGCTGCGGTTTCATTGGCATGCATGCCCAGTTCGGCGACCAGCGCAGCGAGCTGGCTGTGGATGTCGCGCCATTCGCGCAGCCGGCGCTGCGACAGGAACTGCCCGGCGAGCTCCTGCGCCAGCTTGCGGTTGGATTTTTTGTGCTGGATCGATTCCGCGAAAAACGTCCACAGCTTCAGGTAGCTCATGAAATCCGACTTGTCATCGGCGAACTGCGCGTGCGCACGATCGGCGGCCTCGGCTTTTTCGAAGGGCCTCTCGCGCGGATCCTGCACCGACAGCGCCGCGGCGACGATCAGCACCTCGTGCAGGCAGTTCTCCTGCTTCGCGGCAATGATCATGCGTGCAATCCGCGGGTCGATCGGAAACCTGGCAAGCTGCCAGCCGACAGGGGTCAGCGCCTTTTGCGCGTCGACCGCGCCGAGCTCGGCGAGCAGCTGATAGCCGTCGGCA
>Ga0113563_10001916_pt1 | contig 12229 bp, 7 predicted proteins | sample Mud3Dept3metaG_FD_80117 | JGI IMG/M metagenome (GOLD analysis project Ga0113563, IMG submission 80117) | Freshwater wetland microbial communities from Ohio, USA, analyzing the effect of biotic and abiotic controls - Mud 3 Core 4 Depth 3... | ecosystem: Environmental > Aquatic > Freshwater >...
CGGTTCGATCGAGTTGCCGGCGGGCACCGAGATGGTGATGCCGGGGGACAATGTGTCGATCACGGTGCAGCTGATCCAGCCCATTGCGATGGAAGAGGGGCTGCGCTTCGCGATTCGCGAAGGTGGCAAGACCGTAGGCGCCGGGGTGGTTGCCAAGGTTATCGAGTGACGGGTGACCGGCAGGTCGAGCCGCGAATCACCACTCACGAATCATGGGGTTTAATCAAGGCCAGTAGCTCAATTGGCAGAGCGTCGGTCTCCAAAACCGAAGGTTGGGGGTTCGAGACCCTCCTGGCCTGCCAAAGGCTGCGCCAAGTGTTGAAGGACAAATGTTGAGTTTTGAGTCACTGAGTTTTGAACTCATCGCTCATCACTGTGAACTCAACGCTGAAAGAACATGGCAGACAAGATAAAGATTGCGGTAGCAGTCGCGTTGCTGGTGGCGGGTATCGCGGCGTTCTATTACTGGTCGGAGAGCATCACGATCGTCCGCGTCCTGGCGGTGATCGGGGGTGCGGTGGCCGGTGGGGTGGTGTTCCTGACCACGGCGCCGGGCAAGGAATTTTTTGCGTATTCGCAGGAATCGATCGACGAGACCAAGCGCGTCGTGTGGCCGACCCGCAAGGAGACGCTGCAGACCACGGGTATCGTATTCGCGTTCGTGGCGGTAATGGCAGTGTTTTTATGGATGGTTGATGCGGGGTTGCTATGGGCGGTACGCTTACTGATGGGTCGGAGCGATTGATGAGCAAGAAATGGTACGTGGTGCACGCCTACTCCGGCTTTGAGAAAACCGTGCAGCGCACGCTGCTCGACCGCGTCGCGCGCGCCGGCATGCAGGACAAGTTCGGCCAGATTCTGGTGCCGGTGGAAGAAGTCATCGAGATGAAAAGCGGTCAGAAAAACATTTCCGAGCGCAAGTTCTTTCCTGGCTACGTGCTGGTCGAGATGGAAATGACCGACGATACCTGGCACCTGGTCAAGAGCACGCCGAAAGTGACCGGGTTTATTGGCGGCACTTCGACCAAGCCGACGCCGATCTCGGAGAAGGAAGTGCAGAACATCCTGCAGCAGATCCAGGAAGGCGTCGAGAAACCGCGCCCCAAGGTGCTGTTCGAAATCGGCGAGGCCGTAAGGGTCAAGGACGGGCCGTTTACCGATTTCCACGGCAATGTCGAGGACGTGAACTACGACAAGAGCAAGATCAGGGTGTCGGTCACGATCTTCGGACGATCGACTCCGGTCGAGCTCGATTTCGGGCAGGTTGAGAAAGCGTGAAGAAGTAGATTGTTTTTGACGGGAAGGGTGGAACAGGCAGCTGCCTCACCATCCGTTATCACCCACTTATAGGAGCGTTATCGTGGCAAAAAAAATCGTCGGCTTCATCAAACTGCAGGTGCCCGCCGGCAAGGCGAATCCCAGCCCGCCGATCGGGCCGGCATTGGGCCAGCGCGGTCTCAACATCATGGAATTCTGCAAGGCATTCAACGCGCAGACCCAGAAAATGGAAGCCGGCATGCCGTTGCCGGTCGTGGTGACGGCGTATGCCGACAAGAGCTTTACCTTCATCATCAAGACCCCGCCGGCATCGGTGCTGATCCGCAAGGCGCTGAAGCTCGAGAAGGGCAGCCCGCGACCGCATACCGACAAAGTCGGCAGGCTGACGCGCGCCCAGGCCGAGGAGATCGCGAAGATGAAAATGCCCGATCTGACCGCGGCGGATCTCGATGCGGCGGTGAAAACCATCGCTGGCAGCGCGCGCAGCATGGGCGTCGAAGTCGAGGGGATGTGACATGGGCCATCTCTCGAAGCGTTACAAGGCAATGACGGCCAAGGTCGACCGCACCAAAGCTTATCCGGTGGGCGACGCAATCAAGATCGTCAAGGAAAACGCGACCGCCAAATTCAACGAATCGATCGACGTTGCGATCAATCTCGGGATCGACGCCAAGAAGTCGGACCAGACCGTGCGCGGCTCGGTGGTGCTGCCGGCCGGCACCGGCAAGATCGTGCGCGTCGCGGTGTTTGCGCAGGGCGACAAGGCCAAAGCGGCGCAGGAGGCCGGCGCCGACATCGTCGGGCTCGACGATCTCGCGGCCGAAATCAAGGGCGGCAAAATGGAATTCGACGTGGTGATTGCCACGCCCGACACTATGCGTGTCGTGGGCCAGCTCGGCCAGATCCTCGGCCCGCGCGGCCTGATGCCGAACCCGAAAGTCGGCACCGTCACGCAGGACGTTGCCGCCGCGGTGAAGAACGCGAAAGCGGGCCAGGTTCAATACCGCGCCGACAAGAGCGGCGTCGTGCAATGCACGATCGGCCGCGCGTCGTTCACGATCGATGCGCTGGCTGAGAACCTGAAGGCGCTGCTTGATGCGGTGAACAAATCCAGGCCATCGGGCATCAAAGGTATCTACCTGAAAAAGGTATCGGTATCGAGCACGATGGGGGTCGGTGTGCGCATCGATCAGGGCAGTATGAACGGTTGAGTATGAAGGCTTTGGGCTGCCGGTGACGTTTGCCGGCAGGTTGTCAAAGACCGTAGGGGTCTGAAGGTGAGGCGTAAGGTGTACGGCGCGAGGCGAAAGAAGCCGAACGCCGGCGCGGATACCGAACCGGATGACTTAATTGATGAGGTCAGGGCTAACGCTCCGCTCCTCACGCTCTACGCAGACGGCGTGTCCCCGTGAATCAGGTGGTTGGTAATGCCTGGAGCTAAGGTCGCCGGTAGGAGAACGGTGAATGCGGAACGCGGAACGGATGACCGGAAGACCGCAGTGCGGATTTTCGTTTTCGTTCAGTGTTCATCATTCATCATTCATCGTTTAAACGTTATGCGGAGGTAGGCCTTGGGTCTTAATCTGGAAGAGAAACAGGCGGCCGTGGCTGAAATCAGCGCGCAGGTTGCGCAGGCGCAGGCCATCGTAGTCGCCGAATACCGCGGCCTTGAGGTCGCAGCAATGACTGAATTGCGCAGGAGAGCGCGCGGTTCGGGCATTTATCTGCGGGTCCTCAAGAATACGCTCGCGCGCCGTGCCGTCGCCGCCACGCCGTTCGCCGGACTGTCCGAAAAAATGGTCGGTCCGCTCGCCTACGGCATGTCGAGCGATCCGGTAAAGGTGGCGAAGGTATTGCACGATTATGCCAGGGGCAACGATAAGTTCGTAATCAAGGCCGGTGCCATGGCGAATTTCGTCATGTCCCCGAAGGACGTGGCGCATCTGGCCACAATGCCGAGCCGCGACGAACTGATCGCCAAGCTGATGGCAACCCTGCAGGCGCCGGTTGCGCAGTTCATGCGAACGCTCAACGAGGTGCCCGGAAGGTTCGTGCGCACGGTTGCTGCCGTGCGTGACCAGAAACAACAGGCTGCTTGATTAAACGGATATTTTTAACTGGAGATCATCATGGCATTAGCCAGAGCTGAAGTACTTGAAGCAATTTCCAACATGACGGTGCTTGAACTCTCGAGCCTGATCAAGGAAATGGAAGAAAAATTCGGCGTGTCCGCCGCGGCAGCCACGGTCGCCGCGGCAGCACCCGCGGCAGGCGGCGCAGCCGCAGCCGCAGCCGAGGAGCAGACCGAGTTCACGGTAATGCTGACCAACTGCGGTCAGAGCAAGGTCAACGTGATCAAGGTGGTGCGTGCGTTGACGGGGCTGGGCCTGAAAGAAGCCAAGGACCTGGTTGACGCCGCGCCGAAGGCAGTCAAGGAAGGCGTGTCGAAAGCCGACGCCGACTCGATCCTGAAGCAACTGATCGATGCCGGCGCGCAAGCTGAAATCAAGTAACAATTGCAGGCGATTTATGGCTGGCGGAAGACCGCCAGCCTTTTCCCTTTTGTCGACAGCCGATAGCCCGCAACCGGGCGCACCGCCAGCGGTGCCTCGGGCTGCAGCCCGTCTTTACTGTTGAGGAGCCTTAATGAGCTACTCTTTCACCGAAAAAAAGCGTATTCGTAAGAGTTTTGCCAAGCGCGCGAGCGTGCTGCCGGTGCCCTATCTGCTGGCCACGCAGCTCGACTCGTACGCGGCGTTCCTGCAGGCAAATACTGCCCCGGACGCGCGCAAGACCGAAGGCCTGCAAGCGGCCTTCAAGAGCATTTTCCCGATCGAGAGCCATTCCAAGAATGCGCGTCTCGAGTTCGTGAGCTTCGTGCTCGGCGTGCCGCCGTTCGACGTCAAGGAATGCCAGCAGCGCGGCCTGACCTACGCGGCGCCGCTGCGCGCCAAGGTGCGGCTTACCATCATGGACCGGGAAGCCTCCAAGCCCACGGTGAAGGAGATCAAGGAGCAGGAAGTGTACATGGGCGAAATCCCGCTCATGACCACGACCGGTTCGTTCGTGATCAACGGCACCGAGCGCGTGATCGTATCGCAGCTGCACCGCTCGCCCGGCGTGTTCTTCGAGCACGACCGCGGCAAGACCCATTCGTCGGGCAAGCTGCTGTTCTCGGCGCGCATCATTCCCTATCGCGGTTCGTGGCTCGATTTCGAGTACGACGCGAAGGATTATCTGTATTTCCGCGTCGACCGCCGGCGCAAGATGCCGGTGACGATATTGCTGAAGGCGCTGGGCTACACGCTGGAGCAGATTCTCGCTGAATTCTTCGTGTTCGACTCATTCCGCCTGCACGGCAACGAGATCGAGTTCGAGCTGGTGCCGGAGCGTCTGCGCGGCGAAATCGCACGTTTCGACTTCTCGACCAAGTCGGGCAGGCTGATCGTCGCGAAGGACAAGCGCATCACCGTCAAGCACGTGCGCGAAATGCAGGAAGCGCATCTGAGCCGGATCAGCGTGCCGCAGGAGTTTCTGCTCGGCCGCGTGCTGGCGCAAAACGTGATCGATACGGAGAGCGGCGAAGTCATTGCCAACGCCAATGACGAGATTACCGAAGAGCTGCTGAAAAAGCTGGCCGACGCCGACATCGGCAAGATCCAGACCATCTATACCAACGACCTCGACCAGGGCCCGTACATTTCGCAGACGCTCAGGATGGATGAGACCGCCGACCAGATGGCAGCACAGGTCGCGATCTACCGCATGATGCGTCCGGGCGAGCCGCCGACCGAGGACGCGGTGAAGACACTGTTCAACGGATTGTTCTTCTCGGAAGACCGCTACGACCTGTCGGCGGTCGGCCGCATGAAGTTCAACCGCCGTGTCGGTCGCACCGAGTTGACCGGTGCCGGGACGCTGTCGAAGGAAGACATCGTGGCCGTGATCAGGATTCTGGTCGAGTTGCGCAACGGCAAAGGCGAGATCGACGATATCGACCACCTGGGAAACCGCCGCGTGCGTTCGGTCGGCGAATTGGCGGAAAACCAGTTCCGCGCCGGCCTGGTGCGTGTCGAGCGCGCGGTCAAGGAGCGGCTGAGCCAGGCGGAATCGGAAAACCTGATGCCGCACGACCTGATCAACGCCAAACCGGTATCCGCCGCGGTGCGCGAATTCTTCGGCTCGAGCCAGCTGTCGCAGTTCATGGACCAGACCAATCCGCTGTCCGAGATCACCCACAAGCGGCGCGTCTCGGCGCTGGGACCCGGCGGGCTGACCCGCGAGCGCGCCGGTTTCGAAGTGCGCGACGTGCATCCGACCCACTACGGCCGCGTGTGTCCGATCGAGACGCCGGAAGGCCCGAACATCGGTCTGATCAACTCGCTCGCGCTGTTTGCGCGTACCAACGAGTACGGCTTCCTGGAGACGCCGTATCGCGTGGTCAAGAACGGTCATGTCACCGACGAAATCCATTATCTGTCGGCGATTGAAGAGGGCCAGTACGTGATCGCGCAGGCGAACGCCGAGCTCGACAAGAAAAACAAGTTCACCGACGAGCTGGTGTCATGCCGCAGCAAGAACGAGTTCAGCCTCGCCACGCCGGATCGCATCGAGTACATGGACGTGGCGCCGTCGCAGATCGTCTCGGTTGCTGCGTCGCTGATTCCGTTCCTCGAGCACGACGACGCGAACCGCGCCCTGATGGGCTCCAACATGCAGCGTCAGGCGGTGCCCTGCCTGCGCGCGGAGAAGCCGCTGGTTGGCACGGGCCTTGAGCGCACCGTCGCGGTGGACTCGGGTACCGCGGTACGTGCGCGGCGTGGCGGGCTCGTCGATTATGTCGACGCGAGCCGCATCGTGGTGCGCGTCAATGACGAAGAGACGACCGCCGGGGAAGTCGGCGTCGATATCTACAATCTTGTCAAGTACACGCGCTCGAACCAGAACACCAACATCAACCAGCGTCCGCTGGTCAAAGTCGGCGACCTGATCGCCAAGGGCGACGTGGTGGCGGACGGCGCGTCCACCGACATGGGCGAGCTCGCGCTCGGCCAGAACATGCTGGTCGCGTTCATGCCGTGGAACGGCTACAACTTCGAGGATTCCATCCTGATTTCGGAGCGCGTCGTCGGCGACGAGCGCTTTACCTCGATCCACATCGAAGAGCTGTCGGTGGTTGCGCGCGATACCAAGCTCGGGCCGGAGGAAATCACGCGCGACATTTCGAACCTTTCGGAAACGCAGCTCGCGAGCCTCGACGAGTCCGGCATCATCTACATCGGTGCCGAAGTCGAAGCCGGCGACGTGCTGGTCGGCAAGGTGACGCCGAAGGGCGAAACCCAGCTCACGCCGGAGGAAAAACTGCTGCGCGCGATTTTCGGCGAGAAGGCCTCCGATGTGAAAGACACCAGCTTGCGCGTGCCCTCGGGCATGTCCGGCACGGTGATCGACGTGCAGGTGTTCACGCGCGAAGGCATCGAGCGCGACAAGCGTGCCCAGCAGATCATCGACGACGAGCTGAAGCGCTACAAAAAAGACCTCGCCGACCAGTTGCGGATCGTCGAGGACGACACCTTCACGCGGCTCGAGCGCCTGATCATCGGCAAGACCGCCAACAAGGGGCCGAAGAAGCTCGCCAAAGGCGCCAAGATCACCAAAGCGTACCTGGCGGAAGTCGAGCGCCACAGCTGGTTCGATATCGATATCGCCAACGACAAGTTCAGCCGCCAGATGGAGCAACTGAAGGACAGCCTGGCGCAGACGCGCGTCGAATTCGACAAGGCCTTCGAAGAGAAACGCAAGAAGCTCACCAGTGGCGACGAACTGCCGCCCGGCGTGCAAAAGATGGTCAAGGTCTACATCGCGGTCAAACGGCGCCTTCAGCCGGGCGACAAGATGGCAGGCCGCCACGGCAACAAGGGCGTGATCTCCAAGATCGTGCCGATCGAGGACATGCCGCACATGGAAGACGGCACCCCGATGGACATCGTATTGAACCCGCTGGGCGTGCCTTCGCGCATGAACGTGGGTCAGATCCTCGAGACGCACCTCGGTTGGGCGGCGAAGGGCCTCGGCCTCAAGATCGGTGCGTTGCTGAAGGCGCATAACAAGATCGCGGATTTGCGCAGGTTCATCGACAAGATCTACAACTCGAGCGGCATGCACGAAGACATCGCTTCGCTGACCGACGGCGAGATCGTCGAGCTCGGCCGCAATTTGCAGGGCGGGGTGCCGTTTGCGACGCCGGTGTTTGACGGCGCAACCGAAGCCGAGATCAAGGACATGCTGGAACTGGCCGGTCTGCCGCGCTCGGGACAGGTACCGCTTCACGACGGACGCACCGGCGAGGCGTTCGACCGCCAGGTCACCGTCGGCTACATGCAGATGCTGAAGCTGCATCACCTGGTCGATGACAAGATGCACGCGCGCTCGACCGGACCCTACAGCCTGGTCACGCAGCAACCGCTCGGCGGCAAGGCGCAGTTCGGCGGCCAGCGCTTCGGCGAGATGGAAGTGTGGGCGCTGGAAGCGTACGGCGCGTCCTACACGCTGCAGGAAATGCTCACCGTCAAGTCGGACGACACCGAGGGACGGCGCAAGGTCTACGAGTCGATCGTCAAGGGCGAGCACAAGATCGAGGCCGGCATGCCGGAGTCGTTCAACGTGCTGGTCAAGGAGATACGGTCGCTGGCGATCGACATCGATCTCGATCACGGGCGCTACTGAGCGATCGACCGTCAGCCCGATGTGGGGCACGCGCAGAGAATTTGAGAAATGCTGGGAGCCGACAGCTGAACGCTGGAAGCTCAAACGAAACCGGAGGTTGCGATGAAAGCACTGCTGGATTTATTTAAACAGGTCACGCCGGAAGAAGAATTTGACGCGATCAAGATCGGGCTTGCGTCGCCCGAGAAGATCCGCTCGTGGTCATACGGCGAAGTCAAGAAGCCGGAAACGATCAACTATCGCACCTTCAAGCCGGAGCGTGACGGGCTGTTCTGCGCCAAAATTTTCGGCCCGGTCAAGGATTACGAGTGCCTGTGCGGCAAGTACAAGCGGCTCAAGCATCGCGGCGTGATCTGCGAGAAGTGCGGCGTCGAGGTGACGCTGTCGAAGGTGCGCCGCGAGCGCATGGGGCACATCGAGCTGGCGAGCCCGGTCGCGCACATCTGGTTCCTGAAATCACTGCCCTCCCGGCTCGGCATGGTTCTCGACATGACGTTGCGCGACATCGAGCGCGTGCTCTACTTCGAGGCCTATGTCGTGACCGATCCGGGCATGACGCCGCTGCAGCGCTGCCAATTGCTGTCGGAAGACGATTACCTTGCCAAGGTCGAGGAGTTCGGCGATGACTTCTCGGCGATCATGGGCGCCGAGGGCGTGCGCGAGCTGCTGCGCGCGATCGACCTCAAGCAGGAAGTCGAGGCGCTGCGCGCCGATCTGGCCGCGACCACCTCCGACACCAAAATCAAGAAGTTCGCCAAGCGCATGAAAGTGCTCGAAGCGTTCCACAAATCCGGGATCAAGCCGGAGTGGATGATCATGGAAGTGCTGCCGGTGCTGCCCCCGGAGCTGCGGCCGCTCGTGCCGCTCGACGGCGGACGCTTCGCGACCTCGGACCTGAACGATTTGTACCGACGCGTGATCAACCGTAACAACCGCCTCAAGCGCCTGCTGGAACTCAAAGCGCCAGAAATCATCGTGCGCAACGAAAAGCGCATGCTGCAGGAAGCGGTCGATTCGCTGCTCGATAACGGCCGCCGCGGCAAGGCGATGACCGGCGCCAACAAGCGCCCGCTGAAGTCGCTCGCCGACATGATCAAGGGCAAGGGCGGCCGTTTCCGCCAGAACCTGCTGGGAAAACGCGTCGACTATTCCGGCCGCTCGGTGATCGTGGTCGGCCCGCAGCTGAAGCTTCACCAGTGCGGCCTGCCGAAGAAAATGGCGCTCGAACTCTTCAAGCCGTATATTTTCCACAAGCTGGAGGTGCTCGGGCTTGCCACCACCATCAAGGCTGCCAAGCGGCTGGTCGAGCAGGAAGTTCCCGAGGTGTGGGACATCCTCGAGGAAGTCATCCGCGAGCACCCGGTGATGCTGAACCGCGCGCCGACCCTGCACCGCCTGGGCATCCAGGCGTTCGAACCCGTGCTGATCGAAGGCAAGGCGATCCAGCTGCATCCGCTGGTGTGCGCGGCATTCAACGCCGACTTCGACGGCGACCAGATGGCGGTGCACGTGCCGCTGTCGCTGGAAGCGCAGATGGAAGCGCGCACGCTGATGCTGTCGTCGAACAATATCCTGTCGCCGGCCAACGGCGAGCCGATCATCGTGCCCTCGCAGGACATCGTGCTCGGGCTTTATTACATCACGCGCGAGAAAATGGGCGCGCGCGGCGAAGACATGAAATTTGTGAACGTCGCGGAAGTGTCGCGCGCCTATGAAACGCGCCAGATCGAGGTCAGCGCCAGGATCCTGGTGCGCATCAAGGAATTCGAGTTCGATGCCGCCGGCGAGAAGCGCGAGAAAGTCACGCGCTACCAGACCACCGTCGGCCGTGCGCTGCTCTCCGAAATCCTGCCGGCCGGGCTACCGTTCGAGCTGATCAACAAGCCACTCAAGAAGAAAGAGATTTCAAGGCTGATCAACGCGTCATTCCGCCGTTGCGGATTGCGCGAGACGGTGATTTTTGCCGACAAGCTGATGTACGGCGGTTTCAGCATGGCCACCCGCGCCGGCATTTCGATCGCGGTCGACGACATGCTGGTGCCACAGCAGAAGGACGCGATCATTTCCGCCGCCGAGAAGGAGGTGCAGGAGATCGAGTCGCAGTACACCTCGGGCCTCGTCACGCAGGGCGAGCGCTACAACAAGGTGGTCGACATCTGGGGGCGCGCCGGGGACGTCGTCGCGAAAGCGATGATGGACCAGCTGGGCACCGAAGAGGTCGCCGCGTGGGACTACAAGAAGGGCGATTACGTGCCGCTCAGAGACAAGAAGGGTAGCGCGGTCACGCAGGAATCGTTCAATTCGATTTACATGATGGCCGACTCGGGTGCGCGCGGTTCCGCCGCCCAGATCCGGCAGCTCGCCGGCATGCGCGGCCTGATGGCGAAGCCCGACGGCTCGATCATCGAGACGCCGATCACCGCGAATTTCCGCGAAGGCCTCAACGTTCTGCAGTACTTCATTTCGACGCACGGCGCGCGCAAGGGGCTGGCCGACACCGCGCTGAAGACCGCGAACTCGGGGTATCTGACGCGCCGCCTGGTCGACGTCACGCAGGATTTGGTGGTGACCGAAGTCGATTGCGGCACCACGCAGGGCGCGGCGATGAAGGCGCTGATTGAAGGCGGAGAAGTGGTCGAGTCGCTGCGCGAGCGCATCCTCGGCCGCGTTTGCACCGCCGACATCATCAATCCGGAGAACGGCCAGTTAATGGCGCCGGCCAACACGCTCCTCGATGAAGATGTGGTGGACGCGATCGAGTCGGTCGGGCTTGACGAGATCAAGGTGCGCACCCCGCTCACCTGCGAGACCCGCTACGGGCTGTGCGCGAATTGCTACGGCCGGGATCTGGGCCGCGGATCGCTCGTCAACGTCGGGGAAGCGGTCGGTGTGATCGCCGCGCAGTCGATCGGCGAACCGGGCACTCAGCTTACGATGCGCACCTTCCACATCGGCGGCGCGGCATCGCGCACCGCAGTGGTAAGCCAGGTCGACAGCAAATCCGCCGGCGTCGTGCGCTACTCGCCGGGCATGCGCTACGTGACCAATGCGCGCAACGAGCTGATTGCGATTTCGCGCAGCGGTGAAATCCTGATACACGACGAGCATGGCCGCGAGCGCGAGCGCCACAAGGTGGCGTACGGCGCGATGCTGCTGTCGCGCGACGGCGAGTCGGTGAAAGCCGGCCACGTGCTCGCCATGTGGGACCCGCACACGCGTCCGATCATTACCGAATATGCCGGCCGCGTGCGCTTCGAGAACGTCGAGGACGGCGTTACCGTCGTCAAGCAGACCGACGAAGTGACCGGGCTGTCGACCCTGGTGGTCGTCGACCTCAAACGGCGCGGCACGGCGCAGGCCAAAGGGCTGCGCCCGCAGGTCAAGCTGCTCGACGAGCGCGGACAAGAGGTCAAGATCGCAGGCTCCGATCTGCCGGTCAATATCACCTTCCAGATCGGCTGCATCATCACGGTGAAAGACGGCCAGGAAGTCTCGGTCGGTGAGGTGCTGGCACGGATACCGCAGGAGACCTCCAAGACGCGCGATATCACCGGCGGTCTGCCGCGGGTGGCGGAACTGTTTGAAGCGCGCTCACCGAAGGACGCCGGCGTGCTGGCGGAAGTTACCGGCACGGTATCGTTCGGCAAGGACACCAAGGGCAAACAGCGCCTGGTGATCACCGATTTCGAGGGTGTCGCGCACGAGTACCTGATCCCCAAGGACAAGCACGTGATGGCGCACGACGGCCAGGTGGTCAATCGTGGCGAGGTGATCGTCGATGGGCCGGCCGATCCGCACGATATTTTGCGGCTGCTCGGCGTCGAGGCGCTCGCGCGTTACATCAGCAACGAAGTGCAGGACGTCTACCGGCTGCAGGGCGTGAAGATCAACGACAAGCACATCGAGGTGATCGTGCGCCAGATGCTGCGCCGGGTGCAGATCGTGGATGCGGGTGACACCCGCTTCATCACGGGTGAGCAGCTTGAGCGCGCGGAAGTGCTCGGCGAGAACGATCGCGTGGTGGCCGAAGGCAAGACGCCGGCGACCTACGATTACATGCTGCTCGGCATCACCAAGGCATCATTGTCGACCGACTCCTTCGTTTCGGCTGCATCGTTCCAGGAAACCACCCGCGTGCTGACCGAGGCGGCGATCATGGGCAAGCGCGACGATTTGCGTGGTTTGAAGGAAAACGTGATCGTTGGCCGCCTGATTCCGGCCGGCA
>Ga0113563_10001917_pt1 | contig 12229 bp, 5 predicted proteins | sample Mud3Dept3metaG_FD_80117 | JGI IMG/M metagenome (GOLD analysis project Ga0113563, IMG submission 80117) | Freshwater wetland microbial communities from Ohio, USA, analyzing the effect of biotic and abiotic controls - Mud 3 Core 4 Depth 3... | ecosystem: Environmental > Aquatic > Freshwater >...
AGATGGGACACATAGAAAAATACGAGGAGTTCCTGACGGAGCTGGATACGGTCTGGAAACGGTGCCATGTGGCGCTTGTTCCGGGCGGGCGGCTGGTGTGTGTAGTCGGAGATGTGTGCCTCTCGAGGAGAAAAAATGCCGGAAGGCATACGGTGGTCCCTTTGCATGCGTCGATTCAGGAACGTTGCCGGATGATCGGGTATGACAACCTGGCGCCGATCATCTGGTACAAGATCGCGAATGCGACCGATCTGTGGGCCGCCTACCGGGAGGGAGCCTTCAAACCCTCGCAGCGCCCGTGGCTGGGATACCTCATGCTTCTTGAAGAATGTCCGGCTTCAACGAAAGCCGTTGATGTGTGGGAACCGTACTTCAGAGTGTTTCCGAGTTCCAAGACGCATCTTACATGCAGCGAGACCAGTTGTTGCTGACTAAACTGGTGCGTGAGAGGTTCTACGATTCGGCATGCTTCATCTTGTCGGATAGGGAAAGTGGGGTGCGTGGGGCCTGCCGGGAACCTGATCCCGAGTTAAGCTTCGAGGGTTTTGTGAAGTCACTGGTAGGAAGGGCCGTGGCGATAACGAGGGCCGGATAGATGGTCGAAAACTGAGATGTCCGATTGAACGTCTGGGGCACGATTGCGGATATTGCTTCATGATGGCCTTCATTCCGACCCAAATACGTGGTTAGCAGATTCGCAATCTTCGGACATTATTTTGCTACTTCGGGTAAGGTGTGGCTCTATGTCACGGATCGGTGGCGCCATGGCAGTGAAGAGGATCTTGATGCTGGCCGGTGATCGCATCAAATCAAAATCCTGGTTGAAAGTGGCAATCCTGATGCTCCTCCCCCTTGCCCTCGCACCGTCGTCGCGGCAGTTCGCTGCGCGACGGGGTTCAGGGCTTGCGGGTGATCAGGCGTCCGCTGCTTCGGGGATTGCAGATCTCCAGCGGGGTTTTCAAAATCCTCCCTCCGACAGCCGGATCATGATGCGCTGGTGGTGGTTCGGCCCGGCGGTGACCGATCAGGAACTGGAAAGGGAAATGCGCCTGATGAAGGAGGGAGGCATCGGCGGTTTCGAAGTGCAGCCCGTCTATCCGGTGGCGCTCGATGATACGTCCAGCGGAATCCGTACGCTTCCTTTCCTCTCAGACGAATTTATTGAGGCCCTGCGGTTCACGTCGGTTAAGTCGCGTGAACTGGGACTGCGCATGGACCTCACGCTCGGCAGCGGCTGGCCATACGGAGGGCCGCAAGTTCCGGTCGCTCATGCGGCCGGAAGGCTTCGTTTCGAGCGCGTGAAGGCGGCGGAAAACTCGCGCCGTGTTCCTGTACCGGACATCGGGGCCGGCGAAAAACTGATTGCGGCCTTTCTGGCGCGCACCCAAGGCCAGTCGATCGCCGCCGAGAGTCTCCGTGAGATCACGAACATCACCGATGGAGTGGTTCGGCTCCCTGCCGGACTCCAGGAATCGCAGGAGGTTCTCTTCTTCATTGCCAGCCGGAGCGGCATGATGGTGAAGCGTCCCGCCGTGGGCGCCGAGGGCTTCGTGTTGAATCACTATGACCGCGCCGCCGTCGACAGCTACCTGGAAAAGGTTGGCGACCGGCTGATGCAGGCCTTTGGGGCGAATCCGCCCTATGCGGTTTTCTGCGACAGCCTGGAAGTGTACGAGTCCGACTGGACGGGAGATTTTCTGGCTGAATTCCAGAAGCGCCGCGGCTATGACCTGAAGCCGCGGCTGCCGGCCCTGGTTTTCGACTTCGGGCCGGACAGCGCCGCGATCCGCCATGACTGGGGTCTGACACTCACCGACCTGTTGAACGAACGATTCCTGGCGCCGATGCGCGCATGGGCTCAGCGGAACCAGACAAGATTCCGCATCCAGGGATACGGCATCCCCCCGGCCACGCTCTCGAGCAATGCGCTCGCGGATCTGCCGGAAGGAGAAGGCTCGCAGTGGAAGGTCCTGCGCGCCTCGCGATGGGCTTCTTCGGCGAGTCATCTGTATGGACGGCCGGTGACTTCGTCAGAGACCTGGACCTGGCTGCATTCGCCATCTTTCCGGGCCACACCTCTCGACGTGAAAGCTGAGGCCGATCTCCACTTCCTGCAGGGAATCAACCAGCTGATCGGCCATGGCTGGCCTTATACGGCCCCGGGTGTGGATTATCCCGGCTGGCGGTTCTATGCCGCAGGCGTTTTCAATGAGAAAAACCCGTGGTGGATCGTAATGCCGGACCTTGCCCTCTATCTGCAGCGGCTCAGCTATCTCTTGCGACAGGGTCAGCCCGTCAACGATGTCGCATTCTATTTGCCCAATCACGATGCCTGGGCTGACTTTTCGCTCGGGCGTGCGCATTTGCTGGATACCCTCGCCGGGCGGGTCGGACCTGACGTCATGGCCAGCGTGCTGGAGGCCGGCTTCAATCTCGATTTCGTTGATGACGACGCACTCAGGCAGATGGGGAGAGTCGAAAACGAGCGGCTGGTACTGGGCGCCAACCGTTACCGTGCAGTGATCCTTCCCAACGTCGAGCGCATACCGATGGATACGCTGAAAAAGCTCGAGGAACTGGCGCGCGGCGGAGGCAGCGTGATTGCCGCACGCCGGATTCCAGCCATCGCACCAGGATTCACGGCAACAGCAGCCGAACTAGACCAAGTGCGCGAGCTCTCCCAAGGCATGTTTGAAGGACCATCGGCGCCGGCGCATTTCGAAAGCGATGATCGCCGAGTCGGGGTCAGGCTGGCACAGCTGCTCCAACCGGATGTAATCCTCTCTCCCGCCGTCCCCGAGATTGGCTTTGTTCACCGCAGCACGGGTGCGGATGAGTTCTATTTTCTCGCCAATACGTCCAATGTGCAGCAAAGCCTCAAGGCGACCTTTCGCGTCCAGGGATTGCGCGCGGAGTGGTGGAATCCGTTCACGGGCCTCGCATCTCCGGCGGAAGCGGCGGCTGGGCCTGCCGGAGGCACTACGGTCAACGTCGAGCTGGAGCCCTACGGTTCTCGCGTGCTGGTTTTCACCAGGCGCACTCTCACGCCGAATCCGATCCGAAACACAGCTGGAATCTTGGCTCCACTTGATCTGAGCGGCGGCTGGCAGGTTTCCTTCGGGCCGAAAGGCGCCGCGATCCGGATGGACCGGCTGCGATCCTGGACGGAAGAAGAGGAGACGCGCTACTTCTCCGGCCAGGCCACATACGAGAAAACCGTGGATGTGCCGAAGAGCATGATTCAGGAGGGTCTCGCCGTTCGACTCGATTTTGGCGAGGGGCAGCCGGTTCCCAGGACGCCCACCAAGGGAACGGGAATGCAGGCCTGGCTTGATGCGCCGGTCCGGGACGCCGCCCTGGTGTATATAAATGACAGCTTGGCGGGATCGGTCTGGTGTCCACCCTATTGGATTGACGTGACCCCGTTAATCAGGCCCGGTGAAAACAGGATACGCATCATTGTGGGGAATACCGCGATCAACCACATGGCTGGACGGCGCCTGCCGGATCACCGGCTTCTCAACCTGCGATATGGAGTGCGCTTCGAGCCGCAGGATATGGACAAGGTGCTGCCTGTACCCTCCGGATTGCTCGGCCCGGTCCGCCTGATCCCGGCTTATCGCGGCGCTAATCCGGCGGCGGGCAAATGACGGGAATTACCTCGCGCTTGTTGCGCCGATAAATGCGGAAATCCTCCCGATACACCGTAATAATGCTGTGCCCCGGGAAAAGTTCGCTCAAGCGAATCAGACAGAGGTCGGCGAGAGCCTCGAGCTGCGGCCTAATGACCACCCAAACCTGAAAAAGACTCACAGATTCTGCTGATGAGGCTTTGAGTTTGATACCGTGCCGAGCGACGCGTTGGTTAAATGCGGTATACTGTTGGGGAGTCCATCAATGAACCGCGCTTGCGCCAGCGTTTTCCGGCTTCGAAGCTGATCCGTGACCTGTTGATTGCACTTCGTTGCGTGGGAAACGATCCCTGAGGGACCATGGATAAGATAATGAGAAGCTTGTGGAAATCCATTATTCTTTTGATAACGGCAGCTGTCCTGGTGCAGCCGATCCTGCCGCCGGCGCCTGCCGCATCTTCGAATCCCCCCATCGATCTGGCAGGGATCTGGCGCTTTGCCATGGATGGGACGGATGCCGGTGTGACGGAGGGATGGTTCGGGCGCGAGCTGCAGGACCACATTGCGCTGCCCGGGATCCTCCAGGATCAGGGATATGGAGACGAGATCAGCACCGGCACCCCGTGGGTGCACGGCCTGCACGACCGCTTCTGGTATTTGCGGGAAGATTACAAACGGTATGCTGTGCCCGGAGATTTCAAGGTGCCGTTTCTTTGCCAACCGCCGCGGCATTATCTTGGGGCGGCATGGTATCAGCGGGACATCGCCGTTCCTGTCGGCTGGAAGGAGCGCCGGATTGTGCTGACTCTGGAACGGCCGCGCTGGGAAACCACCGTCTGGATCGGCGAACGGAAGATCGGTTCAGACAAGAGCCTTTGCACGCCGCACGTCTACGACCTGGGGGCGCTGGCGCCGGGCAGACACCGGATGAGCATCCGTGCCGACAACCGGATGATGCTGCCATATCGGCCGGATGCGCACAGCGTGTCGGACTCGCTGGGAAGCAGCTGGAACGGGATCACGGGCAGAATCGAGCTGTCGTCGACGAGTCGGGTTTGGATTGACGACGCACAGGTATTTCCGAACGTCGCCAGGAAGACTTCAACCATCAAGGTGTCGATCGGCAATCAGACCGGCTTTGCAGGGAAGGGGACTCTTTCGGCAGGAGGTATTACGGCGCCCGCAACGTGGGACGCAAAGGGCGGCAGAGCGGAACTGGAGGTGCCTTGGAGCAAGGGCGCGCAGCTTTGGGATGAGTTCAACCCGGCGCTGCAGCGGCTGACGCTTCTGCTCAGAGGGGACCGGGCCGACGATCGCCGCGAGCTGATCTTCGGCCTGCGGGACTTCCGGGCGCGAGGAAACGAGTTCCTTCTCAACGGCCGCAAGGCCAACCTGCGCGGCACTCACAACGGCGGCGATTTTCCGCTGACAGGCTATCCTCCCACGGATGTGGAGTCCTGGAGACGAATCATCCGGATCTGCCAGACCTGGGGGTTAAACCACATGCGCTTTCATTCCTGGTGTCCTCCCGAAGCTGCGTTCATCGCCGCGGACGAGTCGGGATTTTATCTGCAGGCCGAATGCGGCATGTGGAACGAAATCAGTCCCGGCAGCGAGATGGAACGGATGATGTACGAAGAGACGGCGCGGATGATCAAGGCTTACGGCAATCACCCCTCGTTCATGCTTCTTTCCCCGAGCAATGAGCCGGGTGGCAACTGGAAGCAGGCGCTGCCGAAGTGGGTGGAGCACTGGCGCGGCGAGGATCCGCGGCGGCTGTACACGACAGGCACCGGCTGGTCGCTGATCGATGCGCCCGGGCCGGTCGACGGTGCGGATTACCTGGCCGTCCATCGCATCGGTCAGAACATGCTGCGCCGGGAATCGGCGTGGTTCGGGCGTGATTACTCGCGATCTTTGCAGGGGGTCAATGTGCCTGTTGTTTCCCATGAGACAGGACAATGGTGTGCCTATCCGGGCTTCGACGTAATCCGGAAATTCACCGGATACCTCCGGCCGGGTAACTATGAGATATTCCGCGACTCTCTCGCCGCGCATGGCCTGCTCGAAAAGAACAAGGATTTCGCCAGGGCTTCCGGCCGATTTCAACTTGCGTGTTACAAGGAGGAGATCGAAGCCAACCTGCGCACACCCGGGCTGAGCGGATTTCAGCTGCTGGATTTGCACGATTACATGGGGCAAGGCACGGCAGTGGTCGGCCTGCTCGATCCGTTCTGGGAAACCAAAGGCTACGCCGCGCCCGAGGAGTTCCGCCGCTTCTGCAGTGCCACCGTGCCGCTGGCGCGGTTCAAGGGCCAGGTCTTCACCACGGCGGACCGGCTGGATGTCGACGTGGAAATGGCGCATTTCGGTTCCCAGGCGATTGTCGACGCGGTGCCCGTCTGGAAGATCGTCGATTCCGCTGACACGGTTGCCGCCCGGGGTGAATGGCCGAAAACCTCGATCCCGCTCGGCAAGAACTTCGCACTGGGGAGGGTATTGCTGGATCTCGCAGGGCTCGCCGCGCCGCGGTCCTACAGGCTGGTGGTTGGGCTGCAGGGGACGGCGATCGAAAACGACTGGAAATTCTGGCTGTATCCTGCGCAATCAGGATCCGTGCCGGCGAGTGAGGTCCGCATCACGCGTTCGTGGGCGGAAGCCGAGACTGTCCTGGGCGCCGGAGGCAAGGTACTGTTTCTTCCCCGTCCGGAAGACCTTGCCTGGACCAGTCCTCCGCTTGACGTCGTGCCGATATTCTGGAACCGGATGATGACGCCGGGATGGAGCCGCATGCTGGGACTGTGGTGCGACTTCAGTCACCCCGCCCTGGCAGAGTTCCCCACGGAGGCGGCCTTTGACTGGCAGTGGACGGAGATCGTACGGAACGCGCGCGCGATCAACATGGACCGGATGCCGCCCGAGCTTCAGCCGGTCGTGCAGCCTGTTGACGACTGGAACCGCAACTACAGGCTTGGCCTCGTTTTCGAATGCAGGGTCGGCCGCGGCCGGCTGATGGTCTGCTCCGCCGATCTGGAAGGATCCCTGGAATCGCGTGCCGCTGCCCGGCAGTTGCGCCGGTCGCTGCTGAACTATATGGCCGGCGCGAGGTTTGAACCGGCCGTCGCCGTGCCGGCTTCGGACATTCGCACATTGCTGTTCGACACGCGGATTATGGGTAAGCTCGGCGCCGTGACACAAGGGGATGGCGCGGCCGCAAATGTCGTCGACGGGAACCCCAATACCTTCTGGCTGGCAGGAGAGCGCGGAGCGGGACACCCGCATGAACTGATCATCCGCTTCCCGGCACCTGTGGAAATTTCGGGTCTGGTCTGCATGCCGCGGCAGAACCACCGGGAGCATCAGGGCGATATCCGGGAATATGCCGTCCGGGTAAGCGATGACGGCAACCGCTGGCAGGATCTGGTGCGGGGCGAGTTGGTCTCGTCCTATAGCCCTCAGCAGGTGCTGTTCCCACAGACGATTTCGACGCGCTTCCTGAAATTCACGGCGCTTTCCGGCTTCGGCCCGGACGCCACGGCTTCCCTGGCCGAGCTGGCGGTGATCCACCAATTCAGACAGAAACCGCCGGCAAGAATGCAGTAATGGCACGGGGACAAGACGGCCATGCAGAGCCGCGACCATCAGGGAGCGGGTGGCGAAAATCCTCCGGCAGCCCGCCCGCTTGCTGACGCGCGGGGCTCTGAAGGACGTGCCCGGCCGCGCAGGGACAGAGCGTTGCGGCCAATTGCCGAATCGCAACGCGTGGACCAGCAGAGGTTCTGATGGTGGCGGGCAGGAGGCCAAAGGAGATCCCTATGGACACAAGATGCCGAAATAGGAGTTTTCTTCTGCTGCTGGCGACTGCCGGGCTGTTCTCCGCCGGCCGTCCTGCGGCAGTTCCGGCACAACCGGTGAGCCTGGAACTCCCGGCGTCTGGGCCGGCGCCCCAGGTTGCGCCGGATAGAGTCTCTCTCGACTGGCTCGATCGGGCTGGTCCCTCGGTGAATTGGGGCGTGAGTTTTGGAGTCCCGTGGAAGAGAGGAGCACTCCAGCGGGATGACCCGCTGTCGTTGGAAACAGCCGGCGGGAGATCCGTGCCGATCCAGACCTGGCCACTGGCGTACTGGCCGGACGGATCGGTCAAGTGGACCGGCCACGCGCTCAGCACCGGACCCGGGCTCTCCGGGCCGCTGATGCTGTCACCGGGAAAACCTGCGCAGCCACCGGCTGCAGTCCGAGTGGTCAGAAGCGCCGGCGGCATCGAGGTTGATACCGGTGCGATCCGGTGCCGCATCGCCGAGGCGGGCACATCCCTGATTGAGTCTCTCAGGATCGGGGACCGCGAAGTAGCGCGGAACGGACGGCTGGTAGCGCTTCTGGAAGACCGCTCCGAGTATCGGAGCTCCGGCATCGTGCGCGAAGAGAGTTTTGTCAGCCAGGTCGAGACGGTCACTCTGGAACAATCCGGTCCGGTACGCGCCGTGGTGAAGATCGAGGGCCGTCACGAGGGCGGCAGGTCAAAACGCCTCTGGCTGCCCTTCACCGTTCGTCTCTACTTTTCCGCGGGGCTCGATTCGGTACACGTAGTCCACTCGTTCATTTTCGATGGGGACCAGGAGAAGGATTTCATCCGCGGCCTGGGTGTGCGGTTCTCTGTCCCGATGCGCCAGGAAGCGCACAACCGCCACGTGAGGCTGGCCGGCGAGACAGGTCTGCTGGCCGAGCCCCTGCGATTGATTGCCGGCAGGCGAAACCCGTCCCCGGAGCTCTATGCCAGGCAAATCGCCGGCAAGCAGATACCCGGCCTCGCAGATCTTCCCGGCAAAGAGAACGTGGCAATGATGGCCGTATGGGACGCCTACAAGCTGGTGCAGTCCTCCGCCGACTCGTTCACCATCCAAAAGCGCACCGGCGTGCACAGCAGCTGGATCGGCGTTGCCGCAGGCAAGCGGTCTCTGGGACTGGCATTCGCAGGAGATACATCCGGCGGTGTCGCCGTGAGCATGAAGAATTTCTGGCAGCTTGCCCCGACAGGGTTGGAAATCGAAAATGCCTCGAGCCAGGCGGCCGAGCTGACCGCGTGGTTGTGGTCGCCGGACGTGCCGGCAATGGATCTGCGCCATTACGACATCGAAGAGCACGGCCTGGAGGCGTCCTATGAGGACATCGATCAAGGTTTCAGCACGGCCACCGGAGTGGCGCGCACGACCGAACTGAACCTGCACGCCTTCGCCGCGACGCCCTCGAATGAAGAGTTGCTGAAACTCTCTCGGATCGGCGGCCAGCCCCCGCGACTGGCCTGCACGCCGGAGTACTACCACTCCATCCCGGCCCTCGGCATTTGGAGCCTTCCAGACCGCTCCACGCCTGGGAAAAAGTGGCTGGAGGAACAGCTCGACCAGGCCATTGCATTCTACCAGGGTCAGATCGAACAGCGCCGATGGTATGGCTTCTGGGACTATGGGGATGTTATGCATTCCTATGATCCGGCCCGCCATGCCTGGCGCAGTGATGTCGGCGGCTTTGCCTGGGCCAACGGCGAGCTGGGGCCGGAACTGTGGCTGTGGTACAGCTTCCTGCGCAGTGGGCGCGGCGATGTATTCCGCATGGCCGAGGCGATGACGCGGCACGTCCAGGAAGTGGACGTATATCATCTGGGCCGCTTTGCCGGCTTGGGATCGCGGCACAACGTCCGACACTGGGGTGACGGCGCCAAGGAGGCCCGGATCAGTGCTGCCATGCTCAAACGCTTTTACTACTACCTCACCACCGACGAGCGCACCGGCGATTTGATGCAGGAGGTCGTCGACGTCGATTATCTCCTGGTGGACGTCGACCCGCTTCGAAAGCTCGAACCCAAGACTCAGTATCCCACCCACGCTCGCGTCGGTCCCGACTGGCTGGCCTTTTGCGGCAACTGGCTGGTCGCCTGGGAACGCACGGGTGACACCCGGTACCGTGACAAGATAATGACCGGAATGAAATGCATGGCTGCCATGCCGCACAAGATGTTTTCGGGGCGATCCTATGGATACGATCCCAAGACGGGGATGCTGTACCATTTGCACGACGAGGTTTTCATACCTCACCTGGCAGCCCTGTTCGGCGGACCGGAATTGTGCTTCGAAATGCGCGGCCTGATCACCCTGCCGGAGTGGGACGAGGCATGGCTGCAGTACTGTGAACTGCTGACGGCGGCTCCCGAAGAACAGACAAAGGTGCTGGGTGCGGCGATGAACAGCAGCCGGGGAAGTGCATATGCGAAAATGGCTGCGTTTGCGGCTTATGTCAAACAGGATCCCGGGCTGGCGCAGCGCGCCTGGCGGGATTTCCTGGGATCGGCAACCCGGGATGGCGCCAGACCGATGTTTGCATCCCGCAGGATAGACGTTCCCGACGTTCCGCTGGCGGTGGACGAAGTGTCGGGAGTCTCCACGAACAACACCGCGCAGTGGAGCTTGAACGCAATCGAACTGCTGGAGATGGTCGGAAAACATCTGCCCGAGAACGACCCGAGGTGGAGATAAGATTCAGGTTACAGCAATCCCGCCTTCGTGCTCCGCAACGGCTGGAATCCAGGGCTCTCGCGGATCATTGTCGCAGTGCGGGCGGCGATGCCGCGGAAAGGGGACTGAATGAAGGAAACATCTCACGACGATTCGGATCTGGTTGCCTGGCGAAGCGAGTTTCCCATATTGGGAAGCACGGTATATCTCATCAGCAACAGCCTTGGCGCCATGCCGCGCGGTGTGAAGGACTCCCTGCAGCAATATGCCGATACCTGGGCGGCGCGCGGCGTGCGCGCGTGGGCGGAATCGTGGTGGGAGATGCCGGTTGACATGGGCAACCTCCTTTGCCCCATCCTCGGCTGCGGGCCGGGAGAGGTTTCCTTCCATCAGAACGTCACGATTGCGGAGTCGATCATCCTGTCGTGCTTCGAATTCAAGCCGCCAAGGAACAGGGTCGTGTATACGGACATGGAGTTTCCTTCGGTCATGTACCTATACCGGGCGCAAAAGCCGCGCGGCGCTGAAATCTGCACCGTCCCGTCGGAGGACGGCATCACGATCGATCAAAGTCGCTTTCTCGATGCCATCGACGAACGCACCCTGCTGGTCCCGATCAGCCACGTGCTGTTCAAGAGCGCATACGTCATGGATGCAAAGGCGATCATTCGGAGGGCTCATGAGGTGGGGGCCGTTGTCATCCTCGATGTCTATCAATCGGCCGGCATCCTCCCCATCGACGTGAAGGAGCTTGAGGTCGATGTCGTCATTGGCGGCTGCCTCAAATGGCTGTGCGGCGGCCCGGGAGCGGCCTTCCTTTATGTGCGACCGGATCTGATGAACAGGCTCGAGCCGAAAACGACCGGATGGATGGCGCACCGCGATTCCTTTGCATTTGAGACCGGGGACATCCGGTTGCGCGACGATGCATACCGTTTCCTGAACGGTACCCCCCACATCCCCTGTCTGTATGCGGCTCGCCCCGGCCTGGAGATCCTGGGCAGGATAGGCGTCCCGAGGGTGCGTGCGAACTCGATGCGCCAGGTTTCCTATCTCATGGACCTGGCTCTGCAGCAGGGATTCCCGCTCACGGTCGCGTCGAAGCCTGAAGAACGCGGCGGGACCGTTGCCGTCAATCCTCCTCATGCTTACGAGGTCTGCCGCGAGTTGCTGCAGCGGAATTTTATCGTCGACTATCGCCCGGGTGCGGGGGTCCGCCTGTCGCCGCACTTCTATACAACCGATGACGAATTGTGTGCCGTGATACTGGAAATGCGCCGCATCATTGACGCACGGGCATACGAGAAGCATATCGGCACGCGAAGCTATGTCACCTGAAGGCTCGCGCCAAAATGCGAGTCGATTTCCGCGGGAATCCCGATCACGGCTTGCGCCGGTCGAATGCCTGTGCCGGCGCCGGAGGAAGACCGGATGATCTACGACATATCACAGACGCTCAGTGAGAGAACCGCAGTGTGGCCCGGAGATCAGAAATTCCGGACACGCTGGTCGATGCGGCTTCGCGACGGGGATTCGTGCAATGTCTCGTCTGTCACAATGAGCGTACACACCGGGACTCACGTCGACTCTCCTTATCACTTCCATGAAACGGGGCCGGACATCGCATCCGTGCCGCTTCGGCACTACATTGGGCCGGCGCGTGTCCTCCGGTTGCCCGGGCGGCAACGACTCATCGATGCGGCCTACCTCGGCACACAGGACTGGCGCGGAGTGGAGCGCGTCCTGTTCAAAACTGATGCGAGCAATCAGCCGGAAGAAAAATTCACGCGGGACTACGCGTGTCTTACCGAGGATGGTGCGGAATTCCTCGGTCTCAGGCACGTCCTGCTTGCAGGGACCGATGCTCCCTCGGTGGATGCCTTCGACAGCAGGATCCTTCCGTGTCACAACGTCCTGCTGCGTCATGGCGTGGCGATCCTCGAAGGCGCGCGTCTCGCCGCTGTGCCGCCGGGGGACTACGAGCTGATCTGCCTTCCGCTCAGGTTCGCCGGCCTGGACGGATCCCCGGTCCGCGCAATCCTGCGCAGTCTGGACTTGCATGCGTAGCGAATGACTACTCAGAACAAGAGC
>Ga0113563_10001919_pt1 | contig 12219 bp, 25 predicted proteins | sample Mud3Dept3metaG_FD_80117 | JGI IMG/M metagenome (GOLD analysis project Ga0113563, IMG submission 80117) | Freshwater wetland microbial communities from Ohio, USA, analyzing the effect of biotic and abiotic controls - Mud 3 Core 4 Depth 3... | ecosystem: Environmental > Aquatic > Freshwater >...
ATCGGCATGGCGCAGGATCCCGGCCGTGTGTTCCCCGGCAAGAAAATGGCGGGTCATTTGGGCGCCGTGACGCGCACCACGCAAACGCTGGAGATTGTGCGCATCGATGCGGAGCGTCAATTGCTGCTGATCAAAGGCGCGATCCCCGGTTCCAAAGGCGGCAATATTGTTGTGCGTCCTGGTGTGAAGCCCGGTGGTGTGAAGCCAGCTGGTGTGAAGGTGGGTGCGTAATGGAATTAAAACTGATTAACGAGCAAGGCGCTCAAGTTTCCAGCTTGCAGGCTTCCGACACTACGTTTGGTCGCGAATACAACGAAGCGCTAGTGCACCAAGTCGTGACTTCTTATTTGGCGAATGCCCGTAGCGGCACGCGCGCCCAGTTGGATCGCGGCGAAGTTTCGCATACCACGCACAAGCCGTGGCGGCAAAAAGGCACGGGCCGCGCCCGTTCCGGCATGTCGTCCAGCCCGATCTGGCGTGGCGGCGGAAAAGCCTTCCCGAACAGCCCGGACGAGAACTTCACGCAGAAGGTCAACCGCAAGATGTATCGCGCCAGCATGCAGGCGATTCTGTCGGAGTTGGCGCGTCAAGGCCGCTTGGCCGTGGTCGACGATTTCAAGGTGGATGCGCCGAAGACCAAGGCCTTGTCGCTGAAGTTGAAGGGCATGGGTTTCGAGCAAGTAATGATCGTGACCGACAGCGTGGATGAAAATCTGTACCTGTCGTCGCGCAACCTGGCCAACGTGTTGGTGGTGGAAGCGCAGCACGCCGATCCGTATAACCTGGTGCGCTACCCGCATGTACTGCTCACCAAGAGCGCGGTCAAAAAATTCGAGGAGTTGCTGGCATGAATCCCGAACGTCTGATGTTAATCATATTGGCGCCGGTGATCTCCGAAAAGAGCACCACCGTCGGCGACCAAAACAATCAAGTGCCGTTCCGCGTGTTGGCGGATGCCACCAAGCCGGAAATCAAGGCGGCTGCCGAATTGCTGTTCGGCAAAAAAGTCTTGGGTGTGAATATCACCAATGTGAAGGGCAAAGCAAAGCGCCATGGTCGGTTCCAGGGCCGTCGCAGCGATTGGAAAAAAGCCTATGTGTGCTTTGAGCCAGGCGCCGAAATCAATTTCGTCGGCGCAGAAGCGTAACGCGCGGGGCTAGGAGAAAAAAATGCCATTAGTCAAAGTCAAACCAACCTCCCCCGGCCGTCGTGCCGTGGTTAAGGTGGTCAATCCAGATCTGTACAAGGGCCGTCCTTTAGAGAGCCTGACCGAATCGCAATCGAAGAATGCCGGCCGCAACAACAATGGCCGCATCACCACCCGCCATCAAGGCGGCGGTCATAAGCAGCAATATCGCATGATCGATTTCAAGCGCAACAAGGACGGCATCGTGGCCAAGGTGGAACGCCTGGAATACGATCCCAACCGCAGCGCGCATATCGCCTTGCTGTGCTACGCCGATGGCGAGCGCCGCTACATCATCGCGCCCAAGGGCATTGCAGTCGGTTCGGAATTGATCAATGGCGCCGATGCGCCGATCAAGCCGGGCAATACCTTGCCCTTGCGCAACATCCCGGTCGGTAGCACCGTGCACTGCATCGAAATGATGCCGGGCAAGGGCGCGCAAATCGCCCGCTCCGCCGGCACTTCGGTACAGCTGCTGGCACGTGAAGGCAGCTACGCACAATTGCGTTTGCGTTCCGGCGAGATCCGCAAGGTGCATGTCGATTGCCGTGCAACGCTGGGTGAAGTCGGTAATTCCGAGCATAACCTGCGCTCCATCGGCAAGGCCGGTGCGGTGCGCTGGCGCGGTGTGCGCCCGACCGTGCGTGGCGTGGTGATGAATCCGATCGACCATCCGCATGGCGGTGGTGAAGGTAGAACGGCGGCTGGCCGCCATCCGGTTAGCCCATGGGGTGTGAAGACCAAGGGTTATCGCACACGCAGCAACAAGCGCACCACGAATATGATCGTGCGTCGTCGTTACAAGAAATAATTGAGGTTCAACTATGGCTCGTTCCGTTAAAAAAGGCCCTTTTGTCGATGTCCACTTGGTGAATAAAGTGGAAACCGCCAACGCGACGCGTGATAAGCGTCCGATCAAAACCTGGTCTCGCCGTTCCACGGTGCTGCCGGATTTCGTCGGTCTGACGATTGCCGTGCACAACGGCAAACAGCACATCCCCGTGTTCGTCACCGAAAACATGGTGGGTCACAAGCTGGGCGAATTTGCGCTGACGCGCACCTTCAAAGGCCATGCGGCTGATAAAAAAGCGGCAAAGAAATAGGCCGGCGATTAGGAGACATGATGAAAGTAACTGCTAAATTACGTGGCGTGCGCCTCTCGGCCCAGAAAGGCCGTTTGGTCGCCTACCAAGTGCGCGGCAAGAAGGTTGAGCAAGCGTTGAATATTCTCGCGTTCAGCCCGAAAAAAGGCGCGGACATTATCAAAGGCGTGCTGGAATCCGCGATTGCGAATGCCGAGCACAACGAAGGCGCGGATATCGATGAGCTGAAAGTGGCGACCATCTGTGTCGACCAAGGTCCGGTCATGAAGCGTTTTCGCGCGGCTGCCAAAGGGCGTGGCGTGCATATCCACAAGCCTACCTGCCACATTACCGTCACCGTCGGCGACTAAGTTAAAAGGGAAAACATGGGACAGAAGATACATCCAATCGGCTTCCGGCTCGCAGTCACGAAAAACTGGTCGTCGAAGTGGTATGCCAATAGCCGCAAATTCCCCACGATGTTGCTGGAAGACATCAAGGTGCGGGAATTCCTGAAAAAGAAATTGGCGCATGCCATGGTGTCGCGCATCGTCATCGAGCGCCCGGCGCGCAATGCCAAGATTACTGTTTATAGCGCGCGCCCCGGCATCGTGATCGGCAAAAAGGGCGAGGATATCGAGTCGCTGCGCGCCACTTTGCAAAAGATGATGGGCGTGCCGGTGCATGTCAACATCGAAGAAGTGCGCAAGCCCGAAGTCGATGCGCAGCTGATCGCCGACAATATCGCGCAACAGTTGGAAAAGCGCGTGATGTTCCGTCGTGCCATGAAGCGCGCCATGCAAAACGCCATGCGCCTGGGTGCCCAGGGCATCAAGATCATGAGTGGCGGCCGCTTGAACGGCAGCGAAATCGCGCGCAACGAATGGTATCGCGAAGGCCGTGTGCCGCTGCACACCCTGCGCGCGGACATCGATTACGGTTTCGGCGAAGCCAAGACCACCTACGGCATCATCGGCGTAAAAGTTTGGGTGTACAAAGGCCAGGGCGGAACCAAGGCAGAAGCGGCCGCTCCGGTGGAAACAGAGAAGAAGCCACGCAAGGCAGGAGTTAGAAATGCTGCAGCCAACTAGAACCAAATACCGTAAACAGCAGAAGGGCCGCAACACCGGTGTTGCGACGCGCGGCAACAAAGTCAGCTTTGGCGATTTTGGTCTGAAAGCCATTGGCCGCGGCCGGCTGACGGCGCGCCAGATCGAAGCGGCACGTCGTGCCATGACGCGCCACATCAAGCGCGGCGGCCGCGTCTGGATCCGTATTTTCCCGGACAAGCCGATTTCCACCAAGCCGGCCGAAGTGCGGATGGGTAATGGTAAGGGCAATCCGGAATACTGGGTGGCCGAGATCCAGCCAGGCAAGATGCTGTATGAGATGGATGGCGTGAATGAAATTATCGCGCGTGAGGCATTCAAGTTGGCTGCCGCCAAGTTGCCGATTTCAACGGCGTTTGTAACGCGTTCCTTCGGTTAAGGCGCGAGAGGTTAAAAATGAAAGTTAGCGAATTACGCAGTAAATCGGTGGAAGAGATGCAGGGCGAATTGCATTCCTTGCTTAAGGCGCAATTCAGCCTGCGCATGCAAATTGCCACGCAACAATCCACCAAAACCGACCAGTTGAAAAAAGTGCGGCGCGATATTGCCCGTGTGCGCACTCTGATCACCGAAAAAGCGAGCCAAGCATGACCGAATCAGCAGCCAAAATGCAGCGCACCCTCACCGGCCGCGTGGTGAGCGACAAGATGGATAAAACCGTAACGGTACTGGTGGAGCGCAAGGTTAAGCATCCCCTGTACGACAAGGTCATTCGTCGCTCCAAGAAGTATCACGCGCATGACGAAAACAACGAATTCCACCCAGGCGACCTGGTGGAAATCGAAGAAACCCGTCCCTTGGCCAAGACCAAGGCCTGGCGCGTATCGAAATTGCTGGAAAAAAGCCGCGCAATTTAATTTATTTGCGCTTTGCTGTTGTGCAAGACTTGAATTTCGCGTAAAATTTCGCGTTTTCCCTGGCCCGCTGGCGATAAGCTCAGATCAAGTCATCGGCGGCCACCAAAACTGACCGTCATGGTTGATTGTGCACCTGTAGGCTTCTTGGGAGGCGTTTCTGGGTGGCCAGGCTGACGGATTAAGTTGGAGAGTAATTATGATTCAAATGCAGTCCATGCTGGATGTTGCCGACAATACGGGTGCGCGCACGGTGATGTGCATCAAAGTGTTGGGTGGCTCCAAGCGCCGCTACGCCGCAATCGGCGATGTCATTAAAGTGACGATCAAAGACGCTGCCCCGCGCGGCCGTGTCAAAAAAGGCGAGATTTACAATGCCGTGGTGGTGCGTACCGCCAAGGGCGTGCGCCGTCCCGATGGTTCCCTGGTTAAATTCGATGGCAATGCCGCCGTGCTTCTCAACGCCAAGTTGGAGCCGATCGGTACGCGTATTTTTGGCCCAGTTACACGCGAATTGCGCAATGAGCGCTTTATGAAGATCGTGTCGCTGGCGCCGGAAGTGCTGTAAGGAGTCGTTATGCGCAAAATCAAAAAAGGGGACGACGTGGTCGTCCTGACTGGAAAAGATAAGGGTCGTCGCGGCACCGTGTTGCGGGTCATGGCGGACATGAAATTGGTAGTCGAGGGCGTGAATAAAGTTAAAAAACACGCTAAGCCAAACCCGATGCAGAACGCGCCGGGCGGCATCATCGAAAAAGAAATGCCGATCCAGGGTTCGAACGTGGCTTTGTTCAACCCGAACACGCAGAAAGCGGATCGTGTCGGCATCAAGGTGTTGGAAGATGGGCGTAAGGTGCGCTTCTTCAAATCCAACGGCGAAGTAGTGGACGCGTAAGGAATTACCCGTAGGGAATCAACATGGCTCGCTTACAAGATTTTTACAAAGAAACGGTTGTGCCGGCGCTCATGAAAGAGTTCGGCTACAAATCCCTGATGGAAGTGCCGCGCATCGAAAAGATCGTCCTGAATATGGGCGTGGGCGAAGCGGTGGGTGACAAGAAGGTGATGGAGCATGCGGTTGCCGATATGCAAAAAATCGCCGGCCAGAAAGTGGTGGTCACCAAGGCGCGCAAATCCATCGCAACCTATAAGGTGCGCGAAGGCTATCCGGTGGGCTGCATGGTCACCTTGCGCAAGCAACGCATGTTCGAGTTTCTCGATCGCCTGGTCACGATTTCGATCCCGCGGATCCGCGATTTTCGCGGTATTTCCGGACGCGCCTTCGACGGTCGCGGCAATTTCAATATGGGGATTAAAGAGCAGATCATTTTCCCCGAGATCGAATACGACAAAATCGACGCGCTGCGTGGGATGAACATCACCATCACCACCACCGCGAAAACGGATAAAGAAGGCCGTGCATTGCTGGCCGCCTTCAGCTTCCCCTTTAAGAATTGAGGTAGCCATGGCCAAGTTAGCCGTCATTAATCGTGAGCAAAAGCGCCGCAAAACAGTGCAGAAGTATGCTGCCAAGCGTGCCGAACTGATTGCGATCATCAACAACAGCAAGGCTTCCGACGAAGAGCGCTACAACGCGCGTCAGAAATTCCAGGCCTTGCCGCGCAATGCCAGCCCGGTGCGCCTGCGCAACCGTTGCGGCTTGACGGGACGTCCGCGCGGCTTTTTCCGCAAATTTGGTCTGTCGCGCACCAAGGTGCGCGAGTTCGCGATGCAGGGTGAAATCCCGGGTGTCGTGAAAGCTAGCTGGTAAGGGGAATAACGATGAGTATGAGTGATCCCATCGCCGATATGTTGACCCGCATCCGCAACGCGCAAGCGGCGGAAAAGGTCAGCGTGTCCATGCCGTCATCCAAGCTGAAAGTGGCGATTGCCAAAGTGCTGAAGGATGAAGGCTATATCGATGATTTTGCGGTGCGTGAAAATGACGCGAAGCCGGCGCTGGAACTGGGCTTGAAATACTACGCCGGACGCCCGGTCATCGAGCGTATCGACCGCGTGTCGCGCCCTGGTTTGCGTGTCTATAAAGGCGCTGGCGAAATTCCCAAAGTCCTGAACGGACTGGGCGTTGCAATTGTGTCTACCTCGCGCGGCGTGATGTCCGATAAAAAGGCACGCGCAGCCGGTGTGGGTGGCGAAGTACTGTGTATCGTGGCGTAAAGGATAAGAGATATGTCACGCGTAGCTAAAAATCCCGTTGTGATCCCCGCCGGCGTCGAAGTCAGCCTGGCCGCGGACGAGATCATCGTCAAGGGTCCGCTGGGCACCTTGAAGCAAAAACAAAGCGCTAACGTCCGGGTGGTAAAGGACGGTAACGAGTTAAAAGTCGAGAAGACCGATGAGTCGATTGCCGCCAACGCCATGTCCGGCACCATGCGCGCCGTGCTGGCCAATATGGTGCATGGCGTCAGCAAGGGCTTCGAGCGCAAGCTGACCTTGGTGGGCGTGGGTTATCGCGCGCAGGCCAAAGGCGATGTTTTGAATATGGCGCTTGGGTTTTCTCACCCGGTCGATCATGCAATGCCGGCGGGCGTCAAAGTCGAGACGCCGACGCAAACCGAGATCGTGGTGAAAGGCGCCAACCGCCAGCAAGTGGGCCAGGTCGCTGCCGAGATTCGCGCTTACCGTCCACCCGAGCCGTATAAGGGCAAAGGTGTTCGCTACGCCGACGAGGTGGTGGTGATCAAGGAAACCAAGAAAAAATAGTTGTTTGATTAGGGGTCGGTCATGAATCCAAAACAAGCTCGTCAGCGCCGTGCACGTAAAACCCGTGCCAAGATCGCTGAGCTGAAAGTGGCGCGGTTGTTGGTCAATCGGACCAACCTGCATATTTACGCCCAGGTTATCGATGCCACGGGCGGCAAGGTATTGGCTTCCGCATCCACGCTGGATAAAGCGGTGCGGGCCGAATTGAAAAATGGCGGCAACACAGCGGCGGCTACCCTGATTGGCAAGGCAATAGCCGAAAAGGCTAAGGCAGCAGGCGTTGAAACCGTGGCGTTCGATCGCTCCGGCTTTAAATATCATGGGCGCGTCAAAGCGCTCGCGGAGGCCGCTCGCGAAGGCGGTCTCAAGTTTTAATCGAGGTTGATGATGGCAAAAGTCCAGGCAACAGAAGAGCGCGGCGACGGTCTGCGCGAAAAGATGATTTCGGTCAACCGCGTCACCAAAGTCGTGAAGGGCGGCCGCATCATGGGTTTTGCCGCGCTGGCTGTCGTGGGCGATGGCGACGGCGGCATCGGCATGGGCAAAGGCAAGGCGAAGGAAGTTCCGGTCGCCGTGCAAAAGGCGATGGAAGAAGCGCGCCGCACCATGGTCAAGATTTCCCTGAAGAGCGGCACTTTGCAGCACGCCGTGATTGGCGAGCATGGCGCCTCCAAGGTCATCATGCAGCCGGCTTCTGACGGTACTGGGATTATCGCCGGCGGCGCGATGCGCGCCGTGTTCGATGTGATGGGCGTGCATAACGTGCTGGCCAAGTGCATCGGCTCGACCAATCCTTACAACGTGGTGCGTGCCACCCTGCACGGTCTGAAAGCAATGTCGACGCCTTCGGAAATTGCCGCCAAGCGTGGCAAGTCGATCGAAGAGATTTCGGAGTAATCAATCATGGCAACACCGAAAAAGATCAAAGTAACGCAGATCAAAGGCTTGATCGGCACCATCCAATCGCATCGCGCCTGTGTGCGTGGCTTGGGTCTGCGCCGCATTCGGCACACCGTAGAAGTCGAAGATACGCCGGCAGTGCGCGGCATGATCAATAAAGTCTCTTATCTCGTGAAGTGCGAGGGCTAAATGCAACTGAATACGATACAGCCGGCGCCCGGCGCCAAAAAAGCCAAACGTCGCGTGGGACGCGGCATGGGCAGCGGCTTGGGCAAGACTTGCGGTCGCGGTCACAAAGGCCAATCCTCCCGTGCGGGCGGTTACCACAAAGTGGGTTTTGAAGGCGGTCAGATGCCGCTGCAGCGGCGCTTGCCGAAGCGCGGCTTCGTTTCGCTGACGCGCGGCGATACCGCGGAAGTGATGCTGTATGCGCTGGAGAAGTTGGATGCTCCGAAGATCGATTTGCTGGTGTTGAAACAAGCCGGCTTGGTGCCGTCGCGCGCATTGCATGCCAAGATCGTGTTATCCGGCGGCATTGCCAAGGCGATTACCGTGGAAGGCTTGGGCGTGACCAAAGGCGCGCGCGCCGCTATTGAAGCGGCTGGCGGCAGCATTGTGGCCGCGGGCGAATAAAGAGCGCAACCGAGTTGGCCTTAGATAATCTCATCGGTGCCGGAGCCAAGCTGGGCGACTTGAAGAAGCGCCTGCTGTTTCTGCTCGGCGCCTTGATTGTCTATCGCATCGGAACCCATATTCCGGTGCCGGGGATCGATCCCGCGCAATTGGCGCTGATGTTCCAGTCCAAGGATGGCGGTGCGGGCATTCTGGACATGGTGAATATGTTTTCGGGCGGCGCCTTGGGGCGTTTCTCGGTGTTGGCGTTGGGCATCATGCCGTATATTTCGGCCTCCATCATCATGCAGTTGCTGACGGTGGTGTCGCCGCAGATGGAAGCGCTGAAGAAGGAAGGCGAGGCTGGGCGGCGCAAGATTACCCAGTACACGCGTTACGGCACCTTGGTGTTGGCCGTGTTCCAGTCCTTGGGTATTGCCATCGCCATGGAATCGCAAGCCGGCTTGGTGTTGGACCCGGGCATGGCGTTTAGGATTACGACCGTGGTGACGCTGACCACCGGCACCATGTTCTTGATGTGGTTGGGCGAGCAGATTACCGAGCGTGGCATTGGTAACGGCATCTCCCTGATTATTTTTGCCGGGATTGTTTCCGGTTTGCCGCAGGCGGTGTTCAACACCTTGACCTTGATCGGCCAGAACTCGATCAGTATTCCGGTCGGCATCATGATTTTTGTCGCGGTGGTCTTGATTACTTATTTGGTCGTTTATGTCGAACGCGGCCAACGCAAGATCGTGGTGAACTACGCCAAGCGCCAGGTTGGCAACAAGATTTTTGGCGGGCAGACCAGTCATCTGCCCTTGAAGCTGAACATGGCCGGCGTGATTCCGCCGATTTTTGCCTCCAGCATCATTTTGTTCCCGGCGACTTTGGCGGGATGGTTTGGTTCGCATGAAGGCATGACCTGGTTGAAAGATGTGTCCGCAGCATTGTCCATGGGGCAACCCTTGTACGTGATGCTATACACCGCGGCGATTATTTTCTTCTGCTTTTTCTATACGGCGTTGGTGTATAACCCGAAGGAAACGGCGGATAACCTGAAGAAAAGCGGGGCGTTTGTGCCCGGTATCCGCCCCGGCGAACAGACCGCGCGCTATATCGAAAAGATCATGCTGCGCTTGACCCTGGTGGGTGCGCTGTACATCACGCTGGTGTGCTTGATACCGGAATTTTTGATTTTGAAATTTAACGTGCCGTTTTATTTTGGCGGCACCAGTTTGCTGATTATCGTGGTGGTGACGATGGATTTCATGTCCCAGGTACAGGCCTACCTGATGACGCACCAGTATGACAGCCTGCTTAAGAAAGCGAATTTCAAAGGCGGCTTGGCACGGTAACGGTTAGAGGCTATGGCTAAGGAAGAGACGATCGAAATGCAGGGGGAGGTGTTGGAGAACCTTCCGAATGCTACGTTTCGCGTCAAGTTGGAAAATGGGCACGTGGTTTTGGGTTACATCTCCGGGAAAATGCGTATGCACTACATCCGCATCCTGCCGGGGGACAAGGTAACCGTGGAAATGACGCCTTACGATTTAACCCGCGCCCGCATCATTTATCGGGCGAAGTAATTGGAAGTTCGTAGCCATCAAGCGCGAACCTTAGGAGAAAGAAAATGCGAGTGCAAGCTTCGGTTAAAAAAATTTGCCGCAAATGCAAAATTGTTCGGCGTAAAGGCGTGGTGCGCGTGATCTGTGCCGAGCCGCGCCACAAGCAGCGCCAGGGCTAAGCGCGCTGTTGTTCGCTAACCGTTTGAATGTTAACATTTACGGTTTTCGCTAAACGAAAACCAATTTGCTTGGAGTAAAGGCATGGCCCGTATTGCAGGGGTAAATATCCCCAACCATCAACATGCGGAAGTAGCGTTGACCGCGATTTACGGTATTGGCCGCACGCGCGCACGCAAGATCTGCGCATCTGCCGGCGTAAATACCGCGAGCAAGATGAAAGACCTCACCGACAGCGAAATGGAAAAGCTGCGCGATGAGGTGGGCAAGTTCACGGTGGAAGGCGATTTGCGTCGCGAAACCACCATGAACATCAAGCGCCTGATGGACCTCGGCTGCTATCGCGGTCAGCGTCATCGCAAAGGATTGCCGGTGCGCGGTCAACGGACTCGCACCAATGCACGTACCCGCAAGGGCCCGCGCAAGGCGATTAAATCCTCCAAGTAAGCCACCCGCTTAAGGAACAGTTTAAATTATGGCAACGAAAGCACCCGCCGCTAAGGTTCGGAAAAAGGTTAAGAAAAGCGTTTCTGAGGGCATTGCCCACATTCATGCTTCTTTTAACAACACCATCATCACCATCACCGACCGCCAGGGCAACGCCTTGTCGTGGGCTACCTCAGGTGGTGAAGGATTCAAAGGTTCGCGCAAAAGCACGCCGTTCGCGGCGCAGGTTGCGGCTGAACATGCCGGCAAGGTGGCGCAAGAGTATGGCGTGAAAAACATTGAAGTCCGCATCAAAGGCCCCGGCCCCGGCCGCGAATCCGCTGTTCGCGCCTTGAATGCGTGCGGTTTTAAGATTACCCAGATTGCCGACGTGACGCCGGTTCCGCATAACGGTTGCCGGCCGCCTAAAAAGCGTCGCATCTAATTTAGGAGATACATCGTGGCGCGATATATTGAAGCCAAATGCCGTCTGTGCCGACGGGAAGGCGAAAAGTTGTTCCTGAAGGGCGAGAAGTGCTTTACCGACAAATGCTCGATCGAGCGGCGCGAATACGCCCCGGGTCAACACGGGCAAAAGAGCGGCATGCGTCTCTCCGATTATGGCCACCAATTGCGCGAGAAACAAAAAGTGCGGCGCATTTACGGCATACTGGAACGCCAATTCCGCAGCTATTACAAAGCTGCCGATCAGAAAAAAGGCGTGACCGGTGAAAACCTATTGCAGTTATTGGAAAGCCGACTAGACACCGTGGTGTTCCGTATGGGCTTCGGCGCATCGCGCTCGGAAGCGCGTCAAGTCGTGCGCCACAACGGTATTCTGGTGAACGGTCGTCGCGTCAACATCCCGTCCTACCTGGTGCGTCCGGGCGATGTGGTGGAAGTCGCCGGCCCGGCCAAGACGCAACTGCGCATCACGGGCGCGGCGGCTGCCGCCGAAGGCCGCGGCTTTCCGGAATGGGTGGCGGTCGATATCAAGGCGCTCAAAGGCACTTTCAAGGCGCTGCCGGTACGCGCCGAACTGCCCGCGACCATCAATGAGCATCTCGTTGTCGAGTTGTACTCCAAGTAATCACCTTCACTGAACGGGGAACGATTCATGCAAAGCAGCGCAACCGAATTTCTGAAGCCACGCGTCGTCGATGTGGAGCAAGTATCTCCTTTGCGGGCGCGCGTCGTGATGGAGCCGTTTGAGCGCGGTTATGGTCACACCTTGGGCAATGCGCTGCGTCGCATTCTGCTCTCGTCCATGCCCGGCTATGCGATTACGCAAGTCAAGATTGACGGCGTATTGCACGAGTACTCCGCCATCGAAGGCGTGCAGGAAGACGTGGTCGACATTTTGCTCAACCTCAAGGGCATCTCGCTGAAAATGCACAACCGCACCGAGACCACCTTACGTTTGTCGAAACAAGGCAAAGGCGCGGTCACCGCGGGCGATATCGAGCCCAGCCACGATGTGGAAATTCTAAATCCGGAACATGTCATTGCGCACATGACCGGCAACGGCGCCCTGAGCATCGAGATCAAGATCGAGCAAGGCCGCGGCTACCAGCCGGTCGC